>Ga0307516_10002909_pt1 | contig 22428 bp, 22 predicted proteins | sample 19_EM_MG_FD_203310 | JGI IMG/M metagenome (GOLD analysis project Ga0307516, IMG submission 203310) | Populus trichocarpa ectomycorrhiza microbial communities from riparian zone in the Pacific Northwest, United States - 19_EM | ecosystem: Host-associated > Plants > Roots > Unclassified | place... | reverse complement strand
GAGGAGGAGGAGGGAGGGGAGTTGACAACGACTAAGAAGACGACTCGAGTAGATTGGTTGCTAGGAGTTGATGGTTGGAGGTGGGAAAGGAGCAAAGGTCTTCAATGCCCGTCGTTCGCTTAATGTGTTCTACCATACCCTTCTGGTTCAGAATGCCCACAAAAAAAAAATAGGCGAGATTTTCCTACTACCCGAAAAAGATAAAAGAGGTCGCCACCGAAGACAAATAGTAGGGAGTAGGGAGGTGAGTATTTGCAGCGTCGGAGAGGACGGCGCCAGCACAATGTTGATTCTCCAACTATGTACAAATTCATGGTGTTCCATCACCACGCGCCCGCTCTCGCGCACTTTGTGTTGGTAACTATTCAAGTCTGTTGTTAATTGAGAAAAACAACCATCCGCTAGCACCGGCTCTCTCCCATTACCTCTTGAACCCTCAATGATCATTCTGAACCTGAATAGTATAATAGAACACATTAAGCGAGCGACGGACATTTTACTTGGTGGGAAAGGCTCTCGCACACCGGTGACTGGCGATCAGCGGTGTCAGGAGCAGCGTCGACGGTAAGGTGCAGCCCAGCAGTCAAACGGTTGATTAGCCTGGGAAATAACCAAGGGACCCTGCACAATCGCTAGACACAATATCCTGCACGCTTTGCCTGCGCCACATCCCACCCATTCACTCATGACAGATGCGTCAGACGGTTAATTACCACCTGAGGAAGACGGCAGTACATATGTAGTAGGTCTATTCCTTCTTTTTTTTTCCTTTCCAAAGATGAACGGATACTATGTATATCGGATGGGCTGCTAGTTAAATGGCTAGGTTTGATCCCGGCACGGTCTGTCCACAATGGCCTCGGGCCGGCGTCCAGAGTTATTGACTCCCATCAAGGCTACTCATGACTGTCAACGAAACGGATTGACTCCCGTTATGGTACTACGCGAAGTACTCCTCTGTCAACACCATATACCCGTACAAATTGCGAAAACACCGATGATCAAAAGAAAAAAGAGCTCGTTCGAGGAACACAGGCTCCGACCGAGAGGAACGATCGAACTCTTCTTCATGGTCGACCGCCGGGCCACTTCTATCATTTGGGTTTTACTGTTGTAGTGGCTGGCCCGCAGGGTCAGTTGTGCAGAGGGGGGGTATTGTGCTCCCCCGCTAGCGACAATTCTACAGGGGCATTATACGAGTACTGCATGCTCGGAAATAACCAAATGGGATTGGAATCGCCGTAGGGGCAGTCTCACGTTGACAAGCCAGGGGGAGGGGGTGAGATGGCCAAATAGCACCTAAGGAATAGCACCCAAGAGTACATACGGGCGCGGGCGCGGGCGATGTGGTAACTGCATATGTGCGAATGTATCAACTTCGGCCCCTGCGGATGGAGTGGGAGCTGCGTGCGGACAATCAGCCATCGACGAGAGGGAAGGGCAACGGAATTGTGCGGAAACGTACACTGGCGGCGGGAGCGCGGGTGGGACGGCGGCCGGGAAGAAGAGAGGTATGTAGATGTGCATAGTCAGCTTGCATGTTCCGTTTGCGGTCATACAGAAGCTGGCAGACGACGAAGGAAGGGAGAAGATTTATTTTGACGATGGCGATGAGTAATTCGCGTCGGATGAGTAAGAAAGTGTTACGTGTGCGATGCACGTCCCGAGCTGCGAAGATTTGAGCGGCGACGAGGCCGGCCAGCCGTGATTCAGGAGGCGGTGGTGGGGGGAGGAGGTGTTGCATCATTGGACGGAAGAGCGAATGGCAACCAAGCATGCGACGCAGCGCCTCCAGAAATGCATTCCCTTGTTTTTTTTCTTCCTTTTCTTCCGCTCTCTCTTTTGCGTCGTACCTGCTTCACCACTCGCATTCATGATCCAACCATCCATCTATCCACCCTCTGCGACATCACTACTGTTTGTTTGCTGCGAAAGCTCAGACGCCTGCAACAGCCAAGCGACCAGCGCTGACTAAGAACTCAGACAGATAGACACTTACCCTGCTTACGCATGCACTCCAATCAGCTCGCCCATGTATCAGGTGCACGGTGGGCACGCGGGGCGTAGGTAACTGTCTGCATTGCACACACTGTCAATTGGTGCCCTCCCTGTAAGACAAATCTCCCTTTTCTTCCCCTTATTTTCAGGGAAAAAAAAGAGAAAGAGAGAAGTGAACACGAATTCAAACTTCACAAGTACGAAGTATGTATCCAAATATATGCAGCTAAGAACTAAGGCGTGAAACCCCCTGCGTCGGAACTCGGATAACCATCTCCTGAGGGACCGAATCGCGCCATCAAATAAGCGACCGAACCAAATCCTTTGTGGCCCTTCCATCCCTACCAGCTGGTCTCACCGCTGGCCCTTTTTATTGTTTATTCATTACTCGCACGCGACCTAGATAGATCATGTCGAGATGCACGAAGTCCGTTTCCCGTCCGCAGCCCGCGCAGAGACAGCTCCCTTGCTCCCGAGAGGAAGGAGCGACGGGCCATTCGTATGCGTTGTATGCTTAGGTGCATAGGCAAACGGTGGCGGCGGCGACAGCGGGGACCACACGCACGATACGAGGACGACGGACCTTGTTCGGAGCGGTGGATCGGGATATGCGGCAACTATACGGCGGTTGTGTGGGGAAGGTCAACACGGAAACAGTCAACCATCCGGACACCGCATATCTATCCACCGTGTGCCGGACGCAGGACCGAAGAAAAGAGCCCGGAGCAGGCTGCGTAGAGCACCATTGTTTCTGCGGCTAGCCGCATTCCGGGGAGCCGTGTTTAGTACTGCAACCGAGTACCTCGGTGTTCTAATTGTCGGGGGGAAGAAAAGAAAGAAAGGAGAGTTCACGTAAGACGGCTGCAGATTTCCGATGACGTGAGAAGTGCCCCCCTCCGGCCTCCCGGCGCATTGGCGGTGGTGGTGGGACTCTCTTCACGCCCCCACACATCGAGGGGAAACGGAATGGGAAACGGAGCGCCGTGACTGCTCGATTACCGCCATAGGCGCCTCGCCTCGCATATGTAATGTAATGTATTGTAACGTAATGTAAACCCCCTGCAAAAGCGCAGGTCCCTGACGATAATCTTCGCGAACGATCCCTTCACACACCGTCACTGTCACCAACGCCGTCATCCATCCCCTTCTCATTAAATTCTTCCTTCCAACCCCCCCCACACACTGCCTCCTCCTCTAGGTAGGGCAGAACACGGAGAGGCAATATATCCACGACGGTAGACGGGGTAATAACTATGAGGGCACATAGGTGGGACGGAGATGGAGAGGGGGGGCAGGCAAATGGAACGGATCTGTTTCAAATCTGAACACGACGCTGCTTGGGCTTTGGAGTCGAAAGGCTTGCCGACGGGAGTACGGGTAGTTGTGCCGGATAGCACGTGAATGTATGCAACTGGGGGAGAGGAAACTCCTAAGGTTCAGGGTGCGGGCTGGCTTTCCGCTGTGGAATGAAGTGGGCAGTCGTGTATGGATGGGATGTTCCGAGCCATGGTCCGTTCGAGTAGAGCACGTACGTGCGTGCGCAAAAAATGTGAACTCGAAGCATCGTCGGCCGGTCTGTGAGTACGGTCGCCTGCAAAGCCTGAATGTTTCGGTCCCGGCTGGGAAATCTCGAGGGATATGTCGCCGGGCATTCGGCGAGATGAGATGACATCCCTCGACCGAAAATATGAGATACAGTATCTCCAAACCATTCGTGAGAGCGCATGCTCTACCACCGCCACCCCTGCTGCCCCCCTCCCAGACCTAAACCTCCCCATAATCTCCCGTGGCGGAGCAGCACAGCTTCGAACAGTGGGGCACGGATGGGCAATACCTAGTGACATTTCGAGCATTTGCCACAGCTAGCAGCCAGCAAACCTAATATGCTCATCTCGCTGGTATGCGCAGTTGATCACAATCACAGCGCAGCCCGCAGAAGGAAGACGGAAGATAAAAGAGAGTGCAGACAGCAACGGAGTGAAATTGCAGAAGATGAAGCAACTCAAAAGCAAGAACCAAAGAAACCAACATCGAGAGATGAACAGAAATCCCCCACAAGAACCAAACCACGACCAGCAAGCAAAGCAAGGCAGATGTTGAGCGAAAACATCTCCCACCCATCCACCCGCCACCAGTGCCCGATTGGTTGCATTGCTAGTTGGGACTCTTCCACAACTTCGTTCGCTCGACCGACCTGTGGATCTTCCCGCTCCGAACTTACGGCATACCTACCCAACGTTTTTTTTTCGAATTTTTCACAATTTCGCGCCCATCATCAGTCGTTTGTTCTGTTATCCCCTTCTAGGCTCCAAGATTCTTCGAGTAGCAAGTACTAGCAGTAGCAGTAGTAGCAGTCGTCCGTATCGTCCGACCGTCCGACCGCCTGGGTAACCGCATCCACCGCACGTTGCAGTAGCAGCATATGCACAAAATACGGAAGATAGATTCTCCCTTTTCACGATTTACGCATTCTCTCGTTGCCCTTAAGTCCTATGGTTAACAGCAGATGGTTTCAGCAATCGTACAGACTGAGAAGGGTCAAGTCGTCACCACCCATTCCGATCAGACCAGGCGCTCGTGGTGTCTCCTTCTTCCTCTTGTCGTCTTTTGTCACTCGTCCCTCGCGACGGCTGGGGCCGCTGGATTTCTTGACTTCTTTCTTCTTGACCGGGGGACGGGGTGGACAGAGAGGTTTAGGAGAAGCACTGTTGAGCCTGGCCGTATCTTGTGGGCGGAGACATGTCTTTTTGGCATCGTACCAGTTGACATCGCTCATAGACAACTTTCGGCTTCTGGCTTGACCTCGGGTCGCCTTGGAGTCTGTCCTGACGTGGAAGCCGTTGAGAGCGGCGTGTCTGTCGAGTGCTGTTATAGTGGTTAGCCTTCCTCACGCACCGAGCAAAGATGTGAGGGGATATACCATCGAGTTCGGCAGAGTCTTCCATTCTGTCATAGCTCATGACCAATTCCTTGATCTTCTGCTTTTCCTCTCGCTCCTTCTCACGTTTATCTTTCATGGCCAAAGCAAAGCCACTGTCACTGGGCAGGGCAACCATCTTGGTTTGCTGTCTGTTGCCTCTCCTGGTCAATAGACTAAACATCATAGTTCCCTTCTCTTCGGATTGCTCGGGTTCACCAGTCTCGCTCTCGATGGTGTTTTCGCGTGAAAGTATGCCGGTGCCCTTGCGGATCGGGAGAGGCACGTCGAAGACGGGTTTCCTATCGAACTTACGGCTCTCCAGGGAATCCGACATCATTTTAGCAAACTCGCGGTCGAACTCGGCTTCGGCCTCGGGATCTAACTGCTGCTCCCTAGTAACGACAATGTCCTCTTCCTCCTCTTCATCGGAAGATGGACTGGATGGATCGGTATGGGGACCTGCGACAGCTGTCCCCTCCTCCCCTTCCTCGCCCTCTTCGCCGTCGGACACAGCTACGTCGTCTTCGTCCCGGAGCTCCGCATCCTCTCCTTCTCCCTCACCATCGTCGGATTCAGACTCTTCTTCGGCCTCCTCCTGCTCAGCGGCTGCATTCTTGTCCATCTCTGTCTTCTTGTAAGCCTTCGCAACTGCTTCTTCAAAAGCCTTTCCAGCCTCCTCGAGGGTGGCGTAAACCGCCATTGACGGCCTTAGAGCGGCGAGGGTGTCCTGCAGAAGGAAGTCGATATCCATCGGAGCAGGGTCCTTCGTGTGGTAGTAGTACTGCAGGAACGCGAGAAAAAAGTCCAACTTCTTTTTTGCGGTGCCACGGTCAAAGCATGCACCACACACGTCCAGGAGGGAGCATGCCAGCCTGACCCTAAAGAAATCGTCGGGCGGATCCAAGGGGCAGATTACTCCCGGCTTCGGCATACCGCCTTCGTGGCCGAAAGTGACGATGCGGTACAGGGCATCGAAGACTACCGGGGAATCAACCATCTTATAGTTGTATAGTTCGCCAAGGTACTTGATTTGGGCGACACGTCTCTGATTGTGCTTGAAGTTATTTTCTTCCAGTCCAACCGAGATTTGCTCCAAGATTTCGTCGATGACTCCGTATGCAAAATCCTGGTGGTAGCGACTCAAGGCGCCGACGATGATGGCGAGGATGTGGATATTGTTGTATCGCACCTTCCAAACCTTGGTGAACACCTTCTTCAGCATGTTGACGACTGCAGGATCTTCCCAGTGGAGTTTCCGGAGCTGCTTCAAGATCTTGACGTAGTTGCGCTTGGTTAGATCCAAGTAGATCAGCTTGCGGACGAAAAGCTCCATGACGGAGCGGTCCTTCTGGGCAATGGCAGGCCTCTCCGGAGGGTTGACGTAGTAGAAGGCATTCTCGATAGAGATGCGCTCCTGGTGTCCCAAGTGGTGGACACCATCCTTCTTCTTCTTGAGCGTCTCTAGGAACATGGCCATCCGCGGCCCCGTCTCGGCGGTTCGAAGGAGGTACCTGCCGCAGGTTTCAAGGATATGGCAGATGATCTCGATATTGGTGCGGTGGAAGTCTTCGATTGCCACCTTGAGACAATGAAAGATGACATGCTCAGGAACCACCCCGAACTTAGTCAGCTCAGAGAGGTAGCGGGCATTCCGTGCACGGAACTCCGACAGGTCCTTCTCTTTACGTCGTTGGAGGGAGCGGAATTCTTTGTCGAGGTGCCCAACCAGAGCCCCGCCAATATCGGGAAGGTACCTGTTGAGGGTTGCCGTGAGGCGAGAATAGGTTGGCAATAAGTCCTGGCGGCTGCGGGGAACCTCCTGCAGAACACGGATAAGCCTGTTCCTCGACGCTTTGGAATTAAGGAAGCAAAAATCGATGGCTGCTTGGTCGATCATGTCCCTATTGTTGAGATCCGGAAGTCGCAGCAGCAACGCATCCACTTGAGCGCCAATCGTCTTGTTAGCAATGACAGTGCTGGCAGCATCCTCGGCGGCTTTCTTGTCATCCTCCGTCTCCCCATTCACGGTGCCTTCCTGATCCTCCCTACCGCCGTCCGCCGCTCCATCCCTGGGGCTCTTGGCTTCGTTTTCGGCCCTAGGGTCCCCATCCCTTTTCTTTTTCCTTCCGTCCTCAAGAAGAATGGTCGGAACTCTGCCCTTGAGATCGATCAGATCCTCGTAGAACCGCCGCTGGTCCTCGTCCTCCCAGATTCCGTTCTTCCCTTCGTCGCCCTTGTTCGCAAACATACTGCCTCCCTCCCTGATGATACTGTCCTTCGCACCCTCATCATTGCGATCGTCCGGGAGATCCGGCATGTCGAGGCCCACTATATCCGCCACAACCTGAGCATTGGAAATCAACTTCTCCTGAAGCTTAACGAGCTTTTCGTAGTTGGCCTGGCGGTCCTCGAAAATCTCTCCGGATCTGATGTAAGCTTCCGCATTGCGGGCAGACTGTGCCTGGAGGCGCTCGTGGTCACGCACAATATGGGACTTGACCGATTCCATGTAGCGGGTAAGGATATTTCTGAAGCGCTGCTGAACTTCCGTAGACGTGAGCGGTGGGTCGTTGGGACCGATGTCGTTCCTCTCTCCCACATCCCCCTCCTTCGCCTTCGCGTTCGGCTCTCTTGCTGCAGTATTGGTGGCACCGTCCTCCTCAACGGTCTTCCGTGCCGAGTTACGGGCCTTCAATCCCAGGACGTCGTATGCGAATTGCTTGACGAATAGGACCACCAGAGGCAAGTTTGTATGTTCCTTGTCCTTACCCAAGAGTTCCTTGAGGACTTCCAAAGGGAAAGGCTCTACATCCCCGGTTTCCTTTTTTGGAGTAGGTACAGTAACCTTCGCGGCAGCTCCTGCGGTTCCATTCTTGAGTAGGGATCCGTCCTCTGCGTCTTGAACTGTCCTGATGATGCCGACAAGCCACAGCTCGACCCCGATCCTCAGCAAAGATCGCTGCCTAGCCAATCTCTCCTTCTCCTCGCGTTCCCGTTGTTCCGGAGACAGTCCCTTCAACACCTCAGCCCGGGGGTTTGCCAGTCCCTTCGCAAGAGCAAAGGTAAGCTTCGGGGTGAACTCTCTCTGGAAACGCTGGTGCAAGGCGGAGACGACTTCGATGACCGCACCGGTATCGGCGATCTTCGATTTCTGTAATCCCTCGGCAACAGCGGAGAGGACTTCGGGAAGGTATTTCTCCAGCGAAGTAGTCTGGATGTCCTTCAGGAGCGCGGCTTGGGACTCCGAGATCAGGGAGGTGCGCAGCCGCTTAATCACGGCGGTGTTTTTTTTGAGCGACGGATCGAGGGATCCGGCTACCTTGAACACACCTGCAGGCAGACAACAGGTGAGTTGCGAGTTACTCCGATCGCGTACATGATATCATGGGGGGAGGTTGTACCTTTGTCTCCTTCCCAGGCGATCCGGTTGAGTGTTCGTAGTTCCACTGCAACGTGACATCAGCGAACCGCGCGTGGCGTCAACCGCACCATCACCACCCCTGGGGTAGCAACATACGTTTACGTGCGCGAGTAATCTGCGCAGACATGTCGCAGGTACTGTACTGACGGTGTGAGCTGTAGTGACGTTGTGGCACGGGGTTGTTTTGATTGGTGATGACGAGAGATGGTGTGCTTCGCACGGCGGAGGCAATTCAAGCGCTGTTGGTATCGATAAAACGTTCCAAGGAATCAGATTTGACGTCCATATCACGGAGATCGAATATGGCGTGGTGCGGAGTCTTCGGGCTTCGAATCGAGAGGCGGGGATCGATTAGGTATGTAGCGGGCCAAGGCGGGGGACTAGGGTGGGAGTTGGTCGGTTTGTCGGGTTGAAAGCGAGAAGGGGACGATTGTGGGGTTGTTTTTCTGCGTTGGGAATGAGTGAAGCCGGCCAACCAGCGTTGACAAGCAGCCACCACGCGTGGTACATTTTAACCAGGATGACCAGGGTGCACAGAGACGAAAAAAAAACGGTACATATAGAGTACTCCAGTTAGATTGGATCACGGCGTCACTCACGCCGACCACTTCTTTTCCCCTGCTCTCCGCGACCAGTTTCGGTATCTATGTATCCTGTATGCAGCGCTTGACTTGCTCCGGTTGCGACGTGCCAATACGCTAGACCCGATAGGGCCTGGCGGAGCTTGACGGACTATGTAGCGACTCTTGGCGCGGAACTTTTTTTTTTTGGTTTAATCATTTTTCGCATACGAGGAAACACTACCAAAAGGGGGGGGGGTTCCCCTATTGGAGTTACTCCGTAGACAGGCGGTGTGAGCGAGAATGCAGCCTGTACATGAGAGGCCGTAATTAGGCAGCTTATTTTGGAAACGTCTTGAAGAACAAACTCGAGTTCAACTATGACGACTTTAAAGTCCTGCCGTAGGTCATTATCCATGGTCGCCAATCAGGCTAGCTTCGGGTCGTGGTACAAGTCGAGTTTGAAAGATTCTGGTAAATATAGAGTTACACTGCCTTCATGGTCCGGCCGCAGGATTCTCAATGCCGCCTCAAGTCCGTCTCAATACTGGTGTTTTTGCATTACGTCATTCAAATACATTGATCTCCATGCTGTCCGAATGCCGTCGATTCCACATTTCGACTACAACAGTACACGGAGGTTTTGGCAAATGCAGTCGCCCTGCAGCAATGAGGGTGCAGATACGGTTCGGAGACTGAATGAGGTTTATCACGGTATCTTGTGTGTTACTGAATTAAGTCTGTTTGGATGCTATTTCTATCTAGGCTCCTTTTCAATCCCTCTCGTTGCCCCGCTTCGACCGGCACCCGCCGCCCCCCCCCCCCCCAGAGTCTCCACTCAGAAACCGTACCCCCCACGATATTGCCCATCTATACTTCATCTGTATCTTGTCCGCATCTCGCATCCTGTCCTTGCCCAGTGCCTCGACTGTGTACCGCTCTTCTACTTTCGCCGCTCACCTGTTAGCTCACTCAAACTCTCGTCTGCGCGCCCATGCCGACCGTTCACGTGCCGCTACTTGAATCCTCGCTGAACCCACCCAGTTACACCTATGTTTGTTAGCATCACACATAGGTTGCTGTTGGTTTTGTAACTTACTTTGCAGCTGCAAGCAAAATAAGAGGCGTTGCGTTGTCGGGAATAGTTATATATACAAACAGACATAAGTAGTGACCTTGTAGCCTTCAAGGTTGGTGGTACTTACAATCATTACCCAGAGCATGCCAACTTTCGTGGTAAGGTCGATAATCCTGCTTGGGATCGTGTGAGGGGATGTTCAAGAGAGTGAGTAAGGGGGTGGATTTGTGAGCGGACAGCCCATCGCGAGAGCAGGACAAACAGGTGACTAGAAAGCGCACTGTGTACATAATCGCGTGAGATGATAATCAAGAGGGCAAGTGAGTGGAGAGTACAATGTGTGATGCTGTGATCTCTTGCGTAAAGGGGAGATTGCAACGAGCCAGCTTTACACGCACAGCAGACAGGAAACGGAAGTGTGTAGTTCTCCGTGATCTCCATAGGTCGCACGCAAGTAATGACAAAATAAAGTCAGCCCGTATCAACACGATGCATTGGATGCCTCATTGTTAACATTTCTGCATCCCTTCATGAAATACATGCATATATTCATACATAACCCTACTGCGTACCCCACCCCCAACACCAGCGGAGAGCCATAGGCAGGCCGATTCAGCCCTAAATTCAAGGCCGCTTCAAGGCCGCCTCAAAACCTACTTAACATTGCGACTGGAGCTGATTTCCAAGTCAAGCGATTGGCGGGTAGCAGACGGTACGCCCCGAAAATAGCCTAGAAAGAAAAAGGCGTGTTGTAACACTGGTGGTGCGGTTCTTCGTCCACTCAAGGTACTGCCCGGAGAGGAAGTGCCCTGTCTTCGTTTGGTAGAACCTCGAGGCAAGCCTCTTGGAACTCCCAGTCTCCGTACCGCCCCTCTTCGGCATCCTGCATTCTCTCTTGAGGTCCGGCCTCCAGCCCACGACCGCAACTGCACAACGCCAGCCACAATCGCGTCGCCACCGCAACCAACAAGAACGAGTGACGAGGAAAGAAAGGAGAAAAACAGCGTCACCGACAGCACATGAGAGTTACAAAGGTCCAAATGGAAAAAAGTCTCGCACATTCTACGGGCCGGTATCGGTGTCTTCATACACCTATCATCTGTTTCTCTTTCTATTAAAGTCAATATTAAATACTTTCTATGCGGCGGCGGCTCTCTCGTGTCGCACGGCAGATCGTTCGACGCTTGCTCGGCGGCTCTCTCGGGTCGCACGGCGGATCGTTCGACCCTTGCACGGCGGCTCTCTCGTGTCGTACGGCGGATCGTTCGACGCTTGCCCGGCGGCTGTCCCACGGCTCGCTCGTACCGCTCGTGAATTGCTAGATGTTCCGCACGTGAAGAACTATCCACCTGTCCGCGACGATCCTTCGCTTTAGTCTGTAGCGAAGAGAAGACAAAAAAGATAAGGAAAGAACCCCAGTGGTGACATCGCCATGACTGAGATGTATCCCCGAAATCTCGCGATTTTGGTCTCAGGTCTCCCCCCATGTGCAGGCTCGTCCAGACCGCGCGTTTCCCTTCCTTCTCGGGCAAGTGCGAGTATTTCCGATCTGTTCCCTCTCCTGCACGCGCGGTGTGCGGATTCTGGGTGAGATACTCAAGTGGGTGAGTAAGAGGGTATATCCGCAGCTACTCCCTTTGTGCGTGGGCGGTCGTAAGCACCAAAGTAACTGATATCTTGCTCCGTTCAAGTGAAGCTGTCGGAACGATGATGTAGGATGTGGTGCAGGGTGTGGTGCAGGGTAGCATGACGCTTGGCAACGGCTTTAAAAGGGAGGCACCCAGCGAGACCAGACGAAGTCCTTTCAATATCACCATCCGAGCTGCGAGCAGAGCAGAACCCTCAGCAGCAGCAACAAGCACCAACCACAAGCACCAACAGCCACGATCTCGTTACTTCGCAAAGATGGTGTTTTCTCAGGCTGTTCGACTTAGCGGAGAGTCTCGGAGGTGTGGATGAACTGCTAGCTTGTAGTGCAGCGGCAGTAAGGATATCGGCTTGGTGTCCACATCCATTCAATGCTGACGACATGAACATAGGACGCCAAAACTGCACCCGAACATAATAGGGATACAAGAAGTGCGATGGAAGACAATTCAAGGATGCTTGTGGGAGCATTTACGGCTTTACGGCTCTGGTTCTCGCAGTTGGCGGAGTATGTGTCTCTCGCATCTGCTCATCATCGTGCACGACCAAGCCAGGGACGAGAAGCTGGAGAAACGTTTCGACATAAGGATTAGGGAGGTGGAGGAACATGTGAATGCACAGTTTGATCAGGTCAAAACGGAAGTCCGCGGCCAAATGGCTGGCGTCAAAGAAGACATTGCCGAGCTGAAGGGGTCGATGAAGATTCTGATCAGCATTCCGCGGAGCCGCAAGGAATGATTTCAGGCTTTGGGTTGCAGGGGCTCTGCAAAATGCTGATTAGAATCTTCATCGACCCCTTCAGCTCGGCAATGTCTTCCTTGACGCCAGCCATTTGGCCGCGGACTTCCGTCTTGACCTGATCAAACGGTGCATTCACACATTCCTCCACCTCCCTAATCCCTACGTCGAAACGTTTCTCCAGCTTCTCGCCCTGGCTTGGTCGTGCACGATGATGCAGCAGATGCGAGAGACACATACTCCGCCAATTACGAGAACCAGAGCCGTAAAGCCGTAAACGCTCCCACAAACATCCTTGAATTGTCTTCCATCGCACTTCTTGTATCCCTATTATGTTCGGGTGCAGTTTTGGCGTCCTATGTTCATGTCGTCAGCATTGAATGGATGTGGACACCAAGCCGATATCCTTACTGCCGCTGCACTACAAGCTAGCAGTTCATCCACACCTCCGAGACTCTCCGCAAATCCGACATCGTTGGGAACCCGAAGCTCTTGAATCAGTACAAGAAGCCACCCCGATGGCTTGGAGAACCAAGTTTGGTAGCAGAAAAATTGCGGTTTGCCATGGAATTAACCGTAAACGGAACTCTGCTAAGTCGAACAGCCCGAGAAAACACCACCTTTGCGAAGTAACGAGATCGTAGCTGTTGGTGCTTGTGGTCGGTGCTTGTGGTTGGTGCTTGTTGCTGCTGCCGAGGGCTCTGCTCTGTTCGTAGCTCGGATGGAGGTTTGGAAGAACTTCGTCTTGGCTGTATAGGAATATTCTTAGGAGCTGGGATTATTTGTATGCGTACATGTCTTATAGTGTGTGAGTGCTAGCGCGAAAATTATAGCAATCAAAACATCTATTCGTCAAATGCACACACTCTATACAACAATCCCTACTATCCACCCTTCGACTCATTTTCGCCTTTCAAAATCTGAAATCTATCCACCGAGATGTCCTTCAACGAAAACTGCAGTTCTAGCGAAAAGACTTCACGACAGAACTGGAGTGATGGCGAAAGAGGGGAAATATGCCAATATGCAGCGATTTACGAAAAGCATCACGGTGCAAGGCCGAAGCGGCTTCAGAGAGAAAATTGGTGGGACAAGAAATATCCAACCAAGGTAATCAGCTTCTATTATTTGATGAAGAAGACAGAATTAAAAGTGATCTGGTTGAGTTACCGGAGGATACGTAGGGGTAGTTGGCAGAGCAAGCAGAGGGAGGTTTTATTCTCGAATACGAAATTGGTGCCACCAGGCCTGGTAATGGAAAAATGATAGTTGCAATGGTGGTTGAGTTTGAGGGCGATATGATGGGAGATTTAGTATGTAGGCGTGAGTTATCACTCCATGCCAAGCCCATTATACATAAGAAAAAGCACTCTAACATGTATCCCTTTGGTGGAAACTTGTGTGTATTGTGCATTAGCGCCACGCGCCAGACCTGAAGTAGTATAATGTTTCTCGGCAATGCAACCTCACCTCATGAGCAGTTGTCCAGTTTGTCGACTTGCAAGTTACAACCATCATGTCTGGCAAACGCGCCCGGAAACCACTCGCCGAAGTCTCTGCAAAGGAATCGGGAGAAACAGCTCCTGCCGAGACGATTACACCACCCACCAATGTATCCGCCGGAACTGGTTGTGCCTATTCTTCTTTTTGCTCGATATCTCTCTAGTCAACTCGCATATTCTCATGCAGTCCGCACTCGACAAAGCTTTCCTTGAGGCCAACGATACCGGTTGCAATCCAGATACTGCACCCTTTCGTCAGGCTTGCTCAGCTGCCAGCTACCGTCGACTACTTTCCAAAGAGCTCATGGGCACCAAGATACCGAAGAAGCTGAGAGTACGCGGCACGTAAGTGAAGAAGACGGGCCGTTTTGTATTCCATACTAGGACCAAAGATTTGGAATGGGCACGCACGATAGATGCAGCTAGGGGCAGCGCTGATGGGAGACGTAAGCTAGTTACAATGGTGAAAAAGCATACTAGTAGATGCATTGTATGTAGATTTGAGTTTAATAAGAGTAAGTGTGGCCGGCAAGCCCCTTTGGATAGGCTCATTTTTCAGTTCCAGTTTAAGAGCCAAATTCAGTCCCCCGGCGAGACACCGAATACTGTTCAGTTTCAGTTTCCGGAAAACCTTGAGGTGAACAGAGTGTTTGGCAGTTCTCAGTATACTCAGCCATAATCTGAATAATAGGCCTCACCACTCAGCCATAATTCGGAATAATAGGCTTCACCAGAACTTTAATAGTAGACACATTGTAACCCCGCTTTTTTCTCTTTCCCGTGCCTCAGCGAAGACACCAGCCCAGTACCAACACCACTATGTTGAAAGGTCTCTTGAACACTGCGGTTCGTGCCGCGCTTTCCCACAACTGCCATGAATATCGCCAGCTTTTTTCCACTGCCACGTTCCTGGTGTCCGCAAGAAGACCTTCGGCCCGTAGAAGGGTACACAGGGCAAAGAATGTGTCCTTCGGCATTCGCATTATCTCTTGTACGCGGCGGGGGTTTTCGCAGGCAAGGACCTCTTGGACATATTGTCTTCCGGAAAGAGTAGAGGAACGCATCGGAGTTTTTTTTTCCCCTCAGTTTTTGTGCTATTCAAACAGGGTTACAGTTTTAATTGCTCAGTTTTTCGAAAAACTGACAGTTTTTGCTATAACTGAGTGTATCCAAACGGGCTCTAAAGCTGACGAGGTACGAGTGTACTGGATGCCAACCTGCCACAGCGCTCCTGCGGGCCCGAGGGAGGAGAATGCTGGGTTAAGTGGCATAGCGGGGGCGCGGAGGGATCTGCATGATTTTGATATCACTCGACAGTATTAGTCACTAACTACGCGAGGCGCTAATGAACAATACACACTTTCCACCTTTTGCCGGACAAAGGGATACCATTCCCGGCCACAGCAGTTATCCCGCACCACACACTACGCCATTGTTCCGACAGCTTCACTTGAACGGAGCTTGCCAAGGCACTTGACATCCAGATGAGGTACTGAGGCCTGCATCCGCCTTCTGCTAGGGCGCGGTGGAGAGGATTCCTGATGGATACAACACGGCTCTAGGCGTGACTCAATACTGTGGGAGGAATTAAGTTCTGTTGAGGATTAGTCACCCAATTCTGTGTACTTAGCGAGTTGCTGAGCGGGGTTGGTACATACCTCATCCTGTAGAGTACATCATCCGCGCCGGACAGAATCCACCAATCATAGGGTCGCGACAACACCCACTCATTCTCTCTCGATCCCACCTCCCTTTCTTGTCGTTATATTCCTCAGGCCTGGCATAGGTCTTTCAATACTATTCTATCCATTCCACCTTACGTACAGCTGTATACGGTACATTGCATTGAGTGCACCCAGCAAGAGCATCCATCGCTGCATCCACCGCTACACCCATCGTCGTGTCTGTCGATAGCGCCCTACCAGAGCATCCGGTATACGCTGTCCTCGATGTGGTTAGCACAGCCCCCAGCGTCAGAAACAGCGGGAAGAGGAGGGACATCCTGAATGATGCGGATGGCGAGTACGACGTGATGAGAACGACGGCGATTACGACAGTGACGATGAGTACGATGGCAAGTATGACGCGGCGAGTGCGACGAGTGTGATCGGAGACACTCGACGTTCTAGACTCCTATAGTGCCCACATAACGCATCCATTTGGACGGAGATTTTTTATTATATGTCACGTGATGTTTGTCACGTTGGAGATGTCTCCGGAGGACGTAACCCACTTGCATAATACAGCCATTACCTGCTCTGCGCATCCTCTAATGTGCAGGCAAGCAAGTAGACCGTATCAACACCGTCCTACCAAAGCACCACTACCAGTCCGTATCGACCATGGAATAACAGGACAAAAAAGAACGACAGCAAACCCAAACGCCGGCAAACCCCAAAGAGCCCCTGCAACCCAAAGCCTGAAATCATTCCTTGCAAAATGCTGATCAGAATCTTCATCAACCCCTTCAGCTCGGCAATATCTTCCTTGAACCAGCCATTTGGCCGCGGACTTCCGTCTTCAGCTCGGCAATGTCTTCCTTGATGCCAGCTATTCGGTCGCGGACTTCCGTCTTGACCTGATCAAAATGTGTATTCACACGTTCCTCCACCTCCCTAATCCTTACGTCGAAACGTTTCTCCAGTTTCTCGTCCCTGGCTTGGTCGTGCACGGTGAGTTTGTATCCGCCCTAGCGATGTCAGTATCAACTACTCGTGCAGCAGATGCGAGAGACACATACTCCGCCAACTGCGAGAACCAGAGCCGTAAACGCTCCCACAAACATCCTTGAATTGTCTTCCATCGCACTTCTTGTATCCATATTATGTTCGAGTGCAGTTGCTTGGCCTGTCCCCCGAGAAAGAAGGAAAGAAAGAAAGCATGGACGAAAGAAAAAGCAGAGAAGCGCTAAACGAGTTGACAGTGTAGGATGGTAGATAGTCGTAGATATAGAGCTTATTCTTATGTAGAATGCTTGGCATGGAGTGATAACTCATGTCTACATACTAAATTTCCCATCAGATCCTCCTCGAACTCAACCACAATTGCAACCGTCATCCCATTACCAGGCCTAGTGGTGCCAATTTCATATTCGAGAATAAAACCTCCATCTGCTTGTTCTGCCAACTACCCCTACGTATCCTCCGATAACTTAACCAGATCAGTTTCCGGGCAAGAGCCAGAGTGATCGCCTTAGCCAGCTCACTGCACCCATGATAATGTGGAGGTGCCAGCGCTACTATCTGAGCAAATCGATCCGAATTTCTCAGTAGATGTTATCGACATAGGAATGTAAGGAAAGCAGTTACTCGCTAACCAACGGATATGGAATTTCAGTTGGTAGAACTTCATCTGAGAAGACTAGACTTCTTGGAATGGCAGGTTTCGGGTTGCACAGTAAATGTGCCGCTCTCCATCGTTCGTCTTCGAGATGTGAAGCAGCCTCCTCTACTTCAACCTGTTGCGACAACTGGGCAAGAGCAATATCTTCAAGTTCACCTTCGGTAGGTGGAGTAATCAATAGCCCCAGGTCTCTAGCCGCTGCCGCATGCAAGCCGCTCTTCATTGGTATTGCTGGGATTTCTTGGGGAAAGCACTGATCGATTGTAGACTGAACTCTTTGTCCTCGTAAACGCAGGCGTCTTCGATTAAGAGTTGTTGACATCCGAGTAAGCGCTTGTCCAGCCAGAGAAGTTGAAGGCTCTGACTGCTGGCCTTCAAATGCAAGGAGTAGCTCTAAAGCTTCGATTGCTTCCGTAATTGTAATTCTGCCTTCTTCCTGCTCTTCTTCGGACTGAAGTTGATCGTCGCCTGGATGTGGCTTCTGTAAAGCAAGCAATAATATACTCCTATATTCTTAAAGCTAGAAGTGTACTGAGAAACGGTAGACCTGAACTCATGATACTACTTACATCCAAATCTTCTGGGGAATCATCAATCTCCTCTTCGATGGGATTCAGAAATTCCGAAATAGTAATCGTCGTTCGAATTCTTTGAGCTCGAGCCAAAGTTCGCATAGAAGCTATCACTTCTTCTTCTACCACTCCCAACTCGCCTGAATTGCTTTCAACAGCATAAACTTCGTCTCTGCGTATCCACCTCCCCACCCCACCCCAACCTCAACACCACTTTAGTAGAGGGAACATCCAATAGGTGTGTGGGTTCGTACAGCTTGACCGAGCTTTTCATGAAGCAGTTAAAGATCGTAGTATCTGTAATAACAAAATTCCAACCTATGACAGCCCACCGGATAGTTTATAGCAGATTAACCTTCGGAAGCTCCTCTTCATCATACTTTCCAGAGTCAACCAGATTAACCTGCCACAGACTACCCATACAAAATAATCCTAGCTCCTAAGAATATTCCTATAGGCTAAATATTCTTATTCCCCATACAAAACCGGCGGAACCCAGGGTTCGTAGTCTTACAGAGTGGATATTCCTATATAGTTATATAGAGCTTCGTGTCAAGGTGAGAACCATCAATGCATAGTGGCGGTGTTTGTTCGGAACACCTCTATACCGTGACCTTTTGATACAACTTCGACTGTAACAAAGCCGAGTGATATCAAAAGCATTCTTCAGCATGTATACAAAATTTTGCCACACAAACTCATCAAGCATCCTCTTTCTCATGCCACCGCTTCCAGCACTCACTCCCCTGTGGCCCACAAAGCGCCGCTGCAGGAGTACATGTAGTGCATTCGAAGTGTGTTAGTTTTGGATTTCTTCTTTTGCTGCCGGGGAAGAACGTGATGTTGAGAAGTAGGAGAGTTGATGGCTCTACCCTACTCTACCAATTGCGGCTGAGCCTCACTACTCTACGCAGTCTGCGACGTTGTGCCGTCGCGGAACTTACCTACTCTGCTCTCACTCGACTTTGACGTTGATCCACTTCATACACTAACCCCTTTAGGTGGCGCTAATGCATGTCATGAGTTCTCACATACTTACATAAGGTTCAACCAAGGGATACCATGTCAGCGTTCCAACTGCTTCACTTGCGCGGCTTGCCAAGGCATCTGGCGTCCAGACGCAGATGTCAAGGTACTGAGCCTTGCATCCGCCTCATCGCATCCGCCTTCTACTAGGGCGCAGTGGAGAGGATTCCTGATGGATACGACACGGCTCTAGGCGCAGTGACTCAATACCATTCTCAAGCCACCGGGCAAGCATCGAACGATCCGCCGTGCGATACGACTGAACCGACGGGCAAGCCTAACATCGGACCGAACCCTCTAAGATTGTCCGCCGTGAGCCCTGTATCGTTGTGAGGCATCGAAAGGATGTTTTTGTATGGCTTGTTGGACGGAGTGGACGATGAATTCACGGGTGCAATGACTCGACCGATGGGGTTGGTTGAATACCTAGGTATGTGCGAGGCAGGTACAGTTACAGGTATTTACAAGGGAAAACAGAAAGAAAGACAACCAGAAAATGGACATAGAAAGTGTTTAATATTGACTTCAATAGAAAGAGAAACAGATGATAGATATATGAATCTTTTATTTACTGACATACCTTGATACTTTGCGCGCACACAGCCCCGACTGTTACGTGGATCCCAATAATCCTCAAAAACATGACTTTCGACGCGTCTTTATTTGCCTGGCCGAGTCTCGCCATGCGTTCACCCAATCTCGTCGGTTCGTGGCTGTCGACGGGACATGGGTGGAAGGATTTTTCCAACAAAGCCTTCTCCTTGCTTGTGGTGTCGATACGAATAGGCAGTAACCAGTTACTGTACATTCCCTACGGCGGAACGTGAGAATGAGGAGTCGTGGCGGTATTTTTTTCCCCTTCCACTTGAAGAACGCGATCCCCGAAGCCTGTGGCGCGTCCAATCATGAGTGACTGCGACAAAGGCCTTCTCAATGCCGAGGTGCTGGGTCCAGGTGTAACGTGCCTTATTTGTTTGGAGCATCTGTCAACTGGTAGGCTTTGCCGAGTGAGCCGTCGTGACGAGTCCGTGTACCGTACGCTCCGATACCTGCCAGACGCTACAGGGTAAGTTATGTACTACTTATAACTAGCCGCGAGCAGCAGCAACGAGACCAACTGCTGCTCTGGACTCCGGAAGTCCAGAGGACTCCATCATGCCCCACCGTTTGCGCCTGCTCGATCGAACGACATGGGCCCGCTCGCCGTGCTGCCTCTGCCGTGGAGCCCGAAAAGCGTCGTCGGGAGCAAGCATGTGTGCGTGGCCGGAAAGCTGCGGGACGAACCAACCATTCCCCTGCCCCCTCGATGCTCACGAGCCATGACGGCGGCGGACAAGCTCGACGATGCGATGGCGGGGATGGCTCAGCGGACCTAGATATCTGTCTGCCGCGGCGAAAGGTCCGCGGCCAGCACTCGGGAGGAGCAAGTTTATTTGAGTGCCTGCATACGGCCGCGGCCGACTCCGCGCAAAGGGAGTGGCTGCGGATATTCCTTTTTGCTCACCCACTTGGATATCCCACCCAGCTTCCGCATCCGCGAAGCACACCGCGCGTGCAGAAAAAAAAAACAGATCGGAAATACTCGCACTTGTTGTTCCTTTTTCTTCCCATGGCCGGGATCTCCGGCTGCGTGCTGGGTTCGGGTTGAATTGATATCAAGCGGGCGCTGATCGTTGTCCGAGAAGGAAGGGAAACACACGGTCTAGACGAACCTCCACGTGGGGCGAGACCTGAGACCGGGATCGCGAGGTTTCGGGAGTTTAAAACGTGATAGATCCTGATCGTGGCGACGTCACCACTGGGGTTCTTTCCTTTTTTTTTCCTTCTCTCTCTCTCTCTCTCTTTTTTTCTTTTTTCTCTTCTCTCCAGACTGGAAGGAAGGATCGTCGCGGACAGATGGATAGTGCAGTGCACGCCTCCCTACATGTGCGAGTTGGGTGGAGGAATTCGGCAGGTCAGATGTACGTACCCAGCGAGCAGCTGTTGGAGAGGGACTCGAACTCGTCGATACACAAGCTTTCCCAACATTGCGGTGAAATGCGAGCAACAGACGGATAGCAGCCTGCGGGTGTGTGGGTTTTTTTTTTAATCTTCGGGGAGTGTGCAGGTGGCTGGCACAGAGTACACGGAGTGCGAGTAGTACTCTACCAGTGCACACGCTGGGGAGAATAGTGCGCTCGTGACATTGCCAGCCTCGGACCATCCCATGCTACCGGTTAGAGTAGATCGCCACTTGAGACTTGCTCGCCAGGGTGTGTACGCAGGTACTGTACTTATCTACTCGCATTAAATGTTTACTCATCTACTAACCCGACGTCGGAGAACGGCAGGAATCGAGCTGAGTCAGCACTCTAGCGTGATTGCTCGCTGTGGTGTATATCTTCTGGGGACGGCCGGGCTTGGGGAATCAGTTGTTGGTGTTTGTTATCGCCACAATCTAGTTGGCTCGCATGCGATTGATGAGTCATCATCAACCACAAGTCGTGCACTCCGCCTCAGCCACCGCGCCGGGGGGCGGTCGTGTGCACCTCACGTGATCTTTGTTTCGCCGGGCCATCTGCTGTTTCTCCCGCACACCGACACGGGAGAGAAGCCAGCTGCGCGACGGCGATGGCTGTGGTGGTGATGGGCGTCGTTTCGCTGCGGGTTCCAGAGTGGAGGGATGCGCAGACATGGTGCGGCACTCTGCACGGCATATGCCGCCTGCGCACACGCTCAGCCTGTGCGCAGGCCCATGCTCGGCGCACCTCCGAAGCAGCGAGCCGACAAGTGACGACACGGGCTTCCGGGCTGGTGGGGGATCGATTGCGAGGCAGGCAAGCAGCAAGGGAAGCATCCGTCCCTCCCCGCAGCAGGGACGGCAGCATGGAAGCTACATGTCGGCGGCCGGGCGGCTCTGCCGTGGAGGCGCATGCTATGCGCTACATACGAGATATGTTTATCATGCATATGTGGAGGGAACGGGCGAGCACTCGGGTGGCGAGCACGCAATTAGGCGGACACCTTCACATCTCCGGATCCGGCCCTCCGTGCGTGACAGCTGCTTGATCCGAACGCTGTATTGGACTGCTGCGAGACCGTCGTGGGCTGCTGAGGGATATATCGAGGCGGAGGAGCGGATCCTGCCGCGCGGCGTCTGCTGCTCTGGCGTGCCTGCTTTCTCGTCGTCTTTCTCCTTCCCCTCCCTCCCACCTTCCCGTCTGCTTCTTTGCTTCTTAACCATCCAGTGCGCCTGCACACTCGTCGCCCTCCCCACTCCCGCCCGTTCGGAGCCTGTCACTCGCTGCAAAGGGACAGCACAAGTATCTGCTCAACTATATCTCACGGCAGTCCGCACCTGAACAGCAAACTCGCCATCGCCCACCCGCATCGCTGACCGGAAACCTGCACTCCTCGCTGCAGCGTTCAATCGGACCGACGGAGCGCACGTCCAGCAAAGACAAGACAAAAGGAACGCAGCACCGCAGGCGCCACCTCCGAGCAGCCAGTCTGGCCGTCTTGCTGCATCTGCCCGCTCGGGGGGGGGGGGGGGGGGGGGGCCGGGGGGGGGGGGGGGGGGGGGGGGGGGGGGGCGGCGGGGGGGAGGGGGGGGGGGGGGGGGGGGGTGAGGGGGAAGGGGAGAGC
>Ga0307516_10002907_pt1 | contig 22438 bp, 22 predicted proteins | sample 19_EM_MG_FD_203310 | JGI IMG/M metagenome (GOLD analysis project Ga0307516, IMG submission 203310) | Populus trichocarpa ectomycorrhiza microbial communities from riparian zone in the Pacific Northwest, United States - 19_EM | ecosystem: Host-associated > Plants > Roots > Unclassified | place... | reverse complement strand
CCTCCTCAGCACATCCTCTCTGGACACCGCGGAGGTAAACCACCACTCGCACATTTTCGTAGTCCTTTGTTGGTGTTGTGTTTGGGTTATTGTTCTGACCCAAATCCACACTTTGACTCACACCGGTCAAGAGGGGAAGACAGAGACAGAGACAGAGACGGACAAGAACAGGAGTAGATGACTATGGTTGATTTCAGACTGAAGAATACAGGATAATCTACAGAGTACTTATACTAAGTAAGAACTAGGGACGAGTACTTACGGTGACAAGTAAACAGCCTAAAAAGCGGACAAGGGATAACCAGAGAAAGTACTAGGTGAGGTCCAGGTAAAATAAACCAGGTCCAGTGAAAATGATACAAGGTGCAGGATATATCAAGAACATGGAGAACTCACGAATGGGCAGGGTAGACGGTGAGGTGTGGTAAAGAGTGAATGGAGTATAGACCAAGGGTCGTACTTAACAGAAGTATAACTGCACAACTGTGACCAGAGTAACTGTGAGCGACCGGAGTTGGGCTGGAGTACTGTGATGCGACAGAGTGACCAGATAAGACCCGGAGCTGGACATGGTCATAACAGAAAGGAAGAACCTTGTGACCCAATCGACTGAGTACTGCTGGTAGAAGTGGTAGCCTGAGAAGGAAATCTGAAACCAAATGATTGACTGGGCTGAGAGAGTGCAAATGTTGGTTGAATATGGGAACCTTGCATATGTGATGGTAATGTTGACTGTGGTGCCCATGGTGGAATTTGGCTAGCCTCATCATTGTCGGAACAATAATTGGGAGCCATGGAGTTGACAGTTTGTCCCTGCATAGCTATGTCAAGGTTGTGCCTTGACAGCCGTGAATGTTTTGCAGTTTGTAGATGCTTGAGATTACGGAGCTGCTGGAGCTGCCCACCATTACCTTTTCCAGTGTGAGAAGAGTGCCTCGTTTGTCTATCAAGCTCTGTATCTGCTGCAAAGACTCGTCAGACTGTCATGTAAAAGCTGAGTTAATTTTCTTATAAAATTCACCAGCTGGAGGTGAAGGTTCTGAGCCAAAAGGATTCATTGGTTTTTGGCACTTTGCCTGTGAAGAGACAGCATCATCTTCAACAGCCAACTGGGAGTTGGCAGCAGTTTGGCTACTGTGTTTGTGCTTGGAAGGCATGAGGGGAGTCAACCATCACACAAAGAAAATTAGAGTCTATTTGAGTAATGGGTAAAATGGTGTTCAGTCTGGATATCACACCTTGTGGCAAGCTCATGGTCCATCATATGTTAACAACAGTATGTACTTAGAGATCAGTCAATGATTGAGTGTCAGTGTCTAGTAGTACAATAAATTTTGATCTAGCAGTGCCTTGTAGGATTATGTGCAGAGCGTTGGGGCATGGAACCGGTGCTCTGGCCCCTCTGATTGCAAAGAACAAAGGTTGAGGCACCACGAAATGATGAGTTACTAGGTGCACAAGATGAGGAAGCACCACGAGAAGATGATTGTTGGCATTGTTGTGGGAAATAAAGGTCATCCAGGTCCTCAGTGTCTTCACGAGCATGGTAACAAGCTAGGTCTGAGTCCACACTATAGAAGCCTGGACATGCAGAGGGTCTGTGAGGGGTGGGCCAGGGTAACATAGGAGGGAGAGTTCATCAGGAAAAACCCCCATAGCATTACAAAGACTTAATTGTGATCTTGACACTATAGGTGGCTTTATGTGCCTTTAATTTATGGAAAGTTCCAAAGTCGTATATAGGAAAGTCTCCTGTTTACAGGGTAAAAATTACATCAAAGGGTAATCTATGACACATCTATATTAATATTAATTTCATCAACAAATATATATAACAAACTGTATGCAATCTATAGCTTATTTATGTTACCAATGTTTCCCATCTATAGCACACATATAGCTCTCTAGATTCTACTATAAGCCCTTTATTAGCCTCCTTCTGTTGTCTATAAAGTGCCTTCAAGAATTCCAATCTGATTTAAGGCCTATATTCAAGCAGACTATTGCACCATATAATGACCTTATAGGCTGTACAGCATCTCAGATTCAATTGAAAGCACACCTTTCTCCTGCTGGACCCTTTCCTATAGATGGCTTTTAGTTGCCTTTCAGAGCTATTTCACCCTCTAGGATCAACAAAAGAATACAACATGTTGTATACAGCAGAGCATCAATGCACACAGTACAAACAACAAATTTACTTTACATCCTCTGTGAGCGCACTTTCTTCCAAGGCATCAAAATCGTACTGTCCTTTGTTTGATTGGCCTTTGGCGGTAGGATAGCTAGACTGCTGGTGAGGAAGAAAAAAAAGAAAACGTGATAATGCTCACCCAGTTGATTCCTGAATGTTGCGTGCAACCTTGCGAATATAGCTGGGACTTTTCTGATGGAACTCTGCTAAGATACTTGAATAATAGTTCCACCTGCAAGGGTAAGTGTGATGAGGAAGTGTTTGGTGATGCATACCTTGCCCTGTACTGTCCATCGTTAAAATCCAGGTTGCCTTTAATGGGGAGACCGGTAAGCGTGCAGTCAACCTGGAAGATGTGCCAGCCAGTGGTGAATGCTAGGAGGAAATAAAAGATGTAAAATGACTTACTGCACTGGTGACCAATGCCAACATAGCAATAGGAACATTATTATACACGTTGTCCCCAGAGGGGCCAAGCCTTTTGGCATCTCCTTTCGGTCCCCACCATTGCGACTGAATCAAGTCGCCAAAAATCGAATTCTGCCAAGGCTTGTGCTCATCACAAGTCATTGCCTGCCAATGTGCTCAGCAAAAAGTCTCATTAAAACGAAAAAAATACATTGATATCATTGTCCAGGTGGATGAACTTGAGATCTTCGACTAGCCATTTGACAACCTTGCTAATTTTCAGTGTGTCGTTTACCCGGGCCATCCACCCCAGTCCGTATGAAAGGGGAACCATGCCGCAAGCCTTATGCATGAGCTCACCCGTCACCTGGGAGGCACCTGTCCACACCTAGAAATGGAACCAATGAGTTTAGGCAGGGGAAAGCAATAGAACTTGCATAATCAATAAGATCCCTCTTGATGGAAACATCCCTTCCAATCAAATCCAGCGTGGCCTGTAGTGTCTCAGACTTTGCAGCGGCCTCAACAACTGACTTCCAACAGATCATTTCTTTGTTGTTCAGAAACGGGAATGCCTTGACGATGGCGATATAACGACGAAATTCGAGTTGACCTGCCTTTGCCAGAGACCTCACATCAAGGTTCTTGAAATCATGGAGCAGAACCTTGCAGCTGTCTCTGGCACCCGGGACCTTTGGTGGAAGCTTGCTTGCAATCGCTCCCTCTGAAAACACGACCTTGGGACATATGATCAGATAAGAAAGATTCCAGATTACAACATACCTCATCACCACTGCTGCTCGCAGCAAGTTGGCGTGATACTTCCGCCAGGCTCTCATTGACATCCGAGCTGACGCTCACAATGTCTTTCCTCTTATTGATGCATCTCTCTTCGCTTAGGTCTTCATTTCCATCAGGTTCCTGGCCCATCTCAGACTATTCCATTGTGATGGTGCCATTAGTAATGCAATTGTGCAAATTATCGTTCACACTCACCATACAGTAATCCATGTCCTCCGAAGGATCCAGTTCATCCTCTTCTGGCTTGCTATCCTGGGTATCTGCTAAGGTATTAATAGGGGCGACATCATTCGCTGCCAGAATATCCCTGTCACTGCCAATGTTGGTGATAATGATGCTCGGGGGGTGGGGGGTTGAAGCTGGGAGGACTATGGACGGTTTCTTCCGTTTATCATTATCAATCTTGGGGGAAGCCATCCGCTTTTTCCCAACTAGTGAGACGGTTGATTTAGCAACCACACAATGAACGGGAACGCTCACCTGTACCATGAGTGATCCTTTCCGTTACTGTGTTGCTCCTCAAAGCTGAATCAAGAACCAGGGAAATAAGCGGGATAACCATCATAGCATAGTTGTGAACACGTACCTCGCCTGGTTTCCTCAGACGTATTGTCTTGTTCCCTCCCCAACACCACCGCCACCGTCCGCATTGCTCTGTGAGTCATTTTCTTCATCAAAAAATTGCTCTTGCCCGTAGTTAGGGCAATCTGTGAGAGACGTGAAGCTATAAAAGTCAAATAAAGCCTTGTAGCAGCGCCTTCTGGGCCGTTAAAAGCCTGACTTCCACGAAGTGCAGGACAATTACATAAGAAACTGTGCCACGCTTCCAGGCTGAGGTTCCTCACCGAGAGGCACTGAAAAACGAGCATGTAAGGTGTTTCTGAAATAAATGGGACAAGAGACACAAGAGCTGAGAGGGATTCTAACAATAAGTAAAACAAGAGTGCTAAACTCATTCTACAGCATTTTCCAAGGCATTGAAATAATAGGACACAGTTGGGAGAGACACACTGGTGTCAGCTGCATACCTGACAAATGTTTGCTTAACATTAGCAGCTTCCTTGGTAGTAGTATGCTTACCCCGTGGCGTCTTGAATCAACTTCTTTACTTTAGTTAAGTATTTAGGACTCTGCTCACTGAATTGCTCAAGCAACTTGTGATAGCGAACCCATCTGGCATTTGAGAAAAACGTAAGCCCCAGTTCCATAACATGTCATCACTCACCTGTCCCTGAAAATGCTGTCCACGAAGTCAACGGGTGTACTTGTGAACAGGCCCATCAGCACACAGTCAGTCTGGTTGAACATTCAATGTCAACCATGTAGTATATCAAAAGGTTGGGGGAAAGGCTCACCGCAGTAGCTACCAGTGCAATCATTGTGATAGGTGGATTGATGAAAGGATTCTTCTCTTCTGTGTTTCCTAGCTTCTTTGCCTTGCCCTTGCAACCCCACCATTGAGATTTAATCAGCTGCGATATGATAGGGTTCTGCCATGGTTTATCCTCAGAACAGGTACAAGCCTGTGAATAAGTAAGCAAGCATATGCAAGCCACTCGAATAAAAATTTACCTTGATGTCAATAACGGGGTGGATAAGTTTCATGTCCTGTATAAGCCAGTTGAGGACCTTGCACAGCTCCTCGTTGTTCAGATTCCCTGGGAGGCCATATGCACCAGGTATGGCCACTCGTGCTTTGTAGACAAGCTCTCCTCTCAGCTGGGACCCTGCACCCCATACCTAGCTGTGCCTTAGAACATGGATATAAGTTAGCTAGCCAACAGAAACTCACATAATCTATTAGCTGACTCTTGAGTGAGGAGTTCCCTTCCAGGGACTGCAGAGTTGCTGTCATTTCCTCGCTTCCCCGACTGGCCTTGACAAGGCATTCCCAAGCTAGGGCTTCCTTATTGATAGACAATGGAAAGGCTTCAGTGATGGCAACGTATTGGCACATAGCGTGGTGGCCCGCTTTTGCGAACTTGGCAACAGCGGGGTCAGTGAAGTTGGAGAGCTTAACCCTCCCAGAGTGGCCACCAGCATCTTTTGACAATGGCTTATTGTTGGGAGATGAGCCTACGATGATCTTTTGGAGTGAGTAAGTAGTCTTTGTCTCAGTAGGTCAAAACTTACTTCGTCATCGTGTACACGGGCTTTAACCCTCCACTGCTTCCCATGTTCTCGAAAAGATTTCCTCTTCTTTGAAGGACAGGCAGCATCATTAAAGTCGTTCAGGTCTTGCCCTTCTTCCTCCAATCCTGCTTCCTGGGGTTCGCCATTCAAGAAGTCAGTAAAAGCGTCATCATCCTGCTCCTGCTCCTGCTCCTCTTCCCACTCCTCTTCCCATTCCTCTTCCTGCTCCTCTTCCTGCTCCCCTTCCATTTACTGCTCCCCATCCTTGTCCTTGTCCTCCGAAGGTGCAAACATCCGGTCAAGGGAATCATCGGATAATGGGTGTGGTGCTAAAGGTAGAAGGGGTGAGCAGCGTCCTGCAGCAGATAGCAAAGCCATACCTCTTCTGTCCTTGCGTTGTCCTTGCCAAACGCTTTGCAGCTGTGTGTCCTTACTCTTCCGAGAAGCCATCAAGGATGCAACTTTCTTCCTGGAGGCTGAGGACAATTAGAAGGAGCATAGCAGAAAGCAAGCTCTGGAGGTGCACCTTGTTTCTTTTCAGAGCTAGCGGAGCCGGCACAGCTAGGCTCCTGCTGGCGGTGCTCGTGCTCTGCCCAGCGAGTGGCTCTTCCGCTGGCTCCAGGGTGTTCTGGAGGGTTTCCAGCTGATGCAGTAGCACACCTGGATGTGCCCTGGGAGCAGCTTACCATGGATGAGAGTGAGGGAAGTGCAAGGAAGTGAAAATGACAAACCAAAATAAACAGTTGCAAAGTCCACTAAGCGAGCATAGAGCCAAATAAGCTAGAATAAAGCGATTAAAATACAAGCATACGTGGGCAAAGCCTCAAAGGAAAAAGTTGCTATGGCCCCAGCCATTGCATTCCTCACACCATTTATCAGATTCAACATCTGTTTGCATGACAAACGTCACCCGCCTGCCAGTATAATCCATATTGAAGTGGGTTGTTTCACTAGACCGAAAAACAGCAAAATCCCCGCTTCGGAGCTCCAGAATAAGCCCTTGTTCCTTGAGCACCAGGCCACCAGCTGAGAAATCACCAACAGCTAAAACTAAACAGAGGGTCTTGTCCCACTTATCTTGGTGCGCCTCTGTTCTAACATTGATGTTCACAACCAGGGAGACAAATGGCATTACTGGGGACGTCGCATGCTCTGGTAGGCTATCTGCTATTCGCAGGAGGGCCTCATAGTTGTCAGGGAGATGGACCTGGAGCTTATGTGATATTATTCTAGTTGTTTTCTCCAGAGGAAAGAGGGGCTTACCATGTTTTCGATCCACATAAAAACCTCCTGGAAAGCTAGAACCAAACAATCAAATAATTGTCCATACTCAGCCATGTCCTTTGATGCATATGGTAACATTTGCCATATGTTCGTTCTTGCATTGCCGAAGCAGACCTCATATGGATGGTTATCGCTTGGAGTGAATGTGCCCTGTAGACCAGAGTGAGAATAGGTAGTGTGCGCCCCTACTGATGTGTAGCATACATTTGTGGCGTATCTATTATACCAGCTGAAATGCAGACAGTTGAAAGGTGGAGCTGCACTGTCATTTTCGTCCGTGTCAGGCACTTGCACCTTGAATGGCTGTTGATCCTCGAAGCAACCCATCAGCAATGGAAATAAAAGCGATCTCAGGCATTGGGGCATGGCTGTGCAGACAAATGCCATCAGAGTCCCATCAGCATTGCAAATATCTAGGCCTCTGGCATTACCATAAGCTAGTCAGAGCTGTAGTAATCATTTTGGGTTGACTTACCCATCAATTACCATCATTGGCACACAGATATAAGCACTTCCGGATGCCTTATGCCCATCAGGATAAAAGTTTTCTAGCTAAAGCCTGCATAATAATGAACCATACAAAGTGGGCAGATAGATTATTATCACCAGAGAGTGAAGTTCCTCAATACTTTGTGCTACAATACTAAGCTCAGCTTTCTGACGCCGAGAGTTAGTCCATGCAATATTTTCTTGCCCATTGTGCTTCACCGTGAAACACATATTGACAACAGAATGGCGATCGTAGTTTGTCTGAATGACAGCGATGGGGAATGGGGTCCCACTCAATGGAGGCAGACCAGAGGCAGACTTGTTCTGCACTGGCTGCCCTGAGAATGCAGAAGCTCCCACGGATAAGTAAGTGGACATTGCTAAATCAACCAATATGTAATGGTCATCGGGGGGAAAAATCGGGGTGAGGCAATGATCCCAAGCAGATCGGCTGCACGTGGGTAGCCGCAAGGTGCTACACCATTTCAGTGCAATATTCTTGTGAACAGAACATTAAAAAACTCACTTGGAACATAGACTATCAAGCAATCTGTTGGAATCTATCAGCGATGTGCAGTCCAGCGTGCAACCATTCTGGAGCGACAACAATAGAGGAAGTTCACATCACATTCTTGAGATTGTGGGTATGAGCTTGTCCCTAATGAGCTGTTGGAACTCAGCCAGAATTAGCATCATCCCGATGATTAAGGGAAGAAAACTTACCGCTCTTAGCAGTCCGTGGACGCCTCAGCATGGCAGCTACGTCATAGGGTATATTCCCATGGACCTTCGCCACTGCGCAGCATAAATTCAGTCCGGCAAGAAGGAGGAGAGAGTATATCGATCCTCCTGCAGCGATTCTAGTAAACTTGCGACCGAAGGAAATCCATTCTTGAAACGTCCGCAGTGCTGGGGGCTGAGGTAAATGAATGACATGTGCGTTGTAAAATGCGGTGCACGAAGAGCCACCCATGTCATGAAGCCATCTGCCAGAGATCAGGTAGTAAGGGTAATATACTACGTGATCGATAACAGTGGAGCACTCACTCCTGACATTTGAATGCAAGCTGTATAGATGAGAGCATTCCAAGAAATCCGCATGCAACATCTCTTTTCCTCAAGGCCTGGCATCGCGCGATAATTGCTGATAAATCGGTACTGTCAAGACCCACGTTGCTACAGGAAACAAGGTCCTTAACTGATTCAACCCATGTGGCTGGGCCATCCAAAGGTGAGTCATAATGGACACAAGTGAGGGCCGAAATGACAGAATCGGAAGTAAGGCTGGATGCTCTTGAAAATACACCGCTTGCTCTCCATCAACCGTCAGACTGTAGCGCCTTTCTGTTTCGGGGGCAAGGGGCAGTGCGACCTGGATTTACATCAGGTTCTGAATGGACCACATTCTTACCACCTTCTCCAAGAAAACTTGCTTCAGCCGATAACAGACCCCCCAAGTGCGCTCTCAAGTTCAAAATCTCATCTGAGGGCTGCAAGTACCCGAGCGCATCATGCAGAAGGGAGATCTCAGCGGCTGTAAAGGATAAGGAGACTGTGGAAAGGATATCAGATACTTCCATAGGAGGGGTTGGACTGCTGGGCTGGAGGTTGTGTTGTTCTGCGGAGACTCACCGCTGTCAGCTGCTCGCTGTGTGCGCAACTTTGCGCACAACGCCGCCGCATTTGCTGAATCTGGAAGCGGCCTCCCATGTGCTGCTCTAGAACTATCGCTAGGCCCTGGCAGGTGTAGACTTCAGCTTTCCACCGTGTCTGATCCTAAGGCAGCACTAAGGTATGTCTGGCTGATCTGTCACGATGGAACTTGCTGTGAGATTGAACTGCTAGATCTGGTCACACAGCGAACCCTAACAACTCCGATGGAGCACCAACAGGGAAAGATAGGTCGGGTGTTTCACAAGGCCTACTCAGTATCCTTCCCTTCCCACTAACTCTTTTGTCTTGCTGATAACCGAGGATTCTAGCTCGCATCCTACCACCAACCTATTCTACAAGACGCTTTGCACGACAAAATTGACGACCTCGTGAAGCAGGAAATGCAAGATTTCAGCACTGCTATGGAGCTCAAACAGCTGCTTCCCGAGACCACACTTCCAGTTCCCGATTCAGTATTAAGTAGGTATCATCACTTTCTTCTGCTTCCCTTTTTTTTAACAAATGAGCTCCTTCATGCTAGCTGCGGCACTCGAAACCTTTGCCCTGAATGGGACATATTTGAAACAAGAGAAAAGGTGGTCGTCGCTGGATTTCCACACTAGTGCGCCTCAACCCCAGGCTGAGCAAAAGATTACTGACTTCTTCAACACTGTAAGCCCCTCCACTCCAGAAAGCCGCCGGTCATAGCTCATACCATGTGGACAGGTGGCAGCAGGCATCTATACTGAAGCACTGCGAATAGCGTCACCCCCACACGTTCCTTGTCTTCCTTGGTCAGGTCTGATACCAGGGTCAAGGAGGTTGATGCATTCGTCGAATCCACAGGCATAACGGGGACGCAGTTACTAGATTCAACAGAGTGGTTGAACTCTGCTGGTGTTTCAACTGGCAAAGTGGGAGCATGTGCACCATCAGGAGGCTGGTCAATCTCTGAATTGGCAATGGTGGTGGTGATACACTCAGCTCCAGGGATGGCGTAACCCCAATCGCCAAGCAGTCCGTGCCACTTGAGATCCCCTATTCTGGTGCACAAGGTATCTTGCTCGTGCCTGAACCAGCCAGAGATCCTTTGTATGAATTCTCAATGATTACTTCCATGGGTTACAGGTGTGAGGAAAAAATTGACAAGACTGATATCACAATGTAAAATGCCTGCCTTCTCAAAGGCTTGCTTATGGGCTATTAACAATTTCATGAGCACCAGTAAACCCGTAGATGATAATCTCACTTCCCAATGATGTAATCAAGGAAAGCAACAAGAAGTTCTCCCAGACAGGAGAATTTGGTGATTAGATCCCCAACAGGCTGCATGATGATCCAGGACAGGACTTGAAGGTAATAGAGATTTGTCTTATGCTTGCTAAGGAGCACTCGAAGGAAGTGAGTCGAGTTATTAACAAGCACATTGGTAGTGGATGAGAGGTAGGGTGCTTGGACCTGTTGCACATGAACTAGTGTTGGGATGCCTTCAATGTTATGCACATTCAGGATTGACAGTATCATCCCCTCCGTATACTTCCAAAGCAGATCAATCCACGAATCTTTTACAACCACTCATCTGAGTTGCATGGTGCCCTTCTCTGTTATCACACCTTCCCAGACTGTTGTCCCTTGACCACATAGATTGTCCAAAATGAAAAGTATTCTCGTGAGCTCGATTGTGTGAGTGGTGGTACCCATCTTGATTTTCAACTCTTTTAGAACAACCACCTCACCATCACATTGTTTCCATTGCCAGTTGATTGAGATATCGAACCTGAGAATGTTATTGGGGGCAGATGTGACACCGATGAGAATGCATAAGAATTCACAGGGACAACAATTGATGTCATAGCCACAAGTGGATACTGACCTGCCACAATCAAAAAGTGTGAGGTATATTTCTGACCTGAGGATGCGGATGCATGGAGTAGCATGTTGGCCATCTTGTGCATACAGCAGGCAAGATGCCTTCCCAGCTGTTTCAATATAAGATGACTTTTCATTGTCCTTTCCACCACAATTCTTCACCTCAGCAAAGCTTGCAAGGTGTCTCCAGTCGAATTGGCTTCCAGTAGAGAGCCAACATGATAGGTCAGGTTTCCTTGTCACATCCCCTCCATTCAAAGGGTGCATGGCAGAATCTGCACTCCATGTCCTGTAGTAAATCAGTAATTCGTCTGAAAACGATAGTTGCTGTCACTCACCTGACTGTAACTGTTGAACTTGCTTTATTAACCACCTCGATCACACTGTTGAAAAAGAGCGCAAGAGAGGTCTCGTGTGCTGCAGGAGCTTTTGCATCAAGCTCAGGAGCATCAAACCAATGGCTTGTCACCTTCATGTCTTTTTCTTTTGACTTGCCTTTGGAAGAACTAGATACAGAGGCATGAGGGGAACCTTCAATGTATAGTCCATACTTGATGCAGTAATCAAGAATTTGGTCCATTGTGTAGTGTTCCGATTTATTTTGACCTAACTCCCCCTTTGATATCAGGAACAGAGCTTCATCTGGAAAAAGAAAGTTCAACAGTGTGGTGCTATCGCCATAGGTGAGTTCCCAGTGTGTTTCACAGGTGTCATTTTCGACTATGGTATCCATGGTGGCCCGAAATTGGTTTTGTGCCTCAAAGATGGAGGTATGCAAGCAAGCTTGAAAATATGTCAGGTCTATGACAAATGATAAGTGAGTGCCAACTTACACATAGCAGGTTGAATGGGGTCCTGTGGGCAACAAGCGGCTAGTAAAAAGAAACTATAAACACCAAAACAACACTCATTAAGGTAATGTTATTATTTACTTGGCCTCTCTGCAGTGTTTTTGGGTTGCTTTTTGGGCTGCTGGTTGGCATAGGAAGGTTGTCCATCACAGGAAGATGAGTGCAGTGAGGAGATAGTGATGAAGGTTGCAGGGGGCTGCTTATCTGTATCCAATCTATCAGCATCGCACATTGATGCCATCGATTAAATTTTCTTGTATGCAAAGACTAATACAAAGTAATGATGTAAAACTGTTTAAGCTGAACATAACATGTAGTAGAATTCCTTTGACCAGTATTTGTTCAAATGGAACTCATTGCTCAGTTCATAGCTACTCAAATTTGTCAGATGAGAATGGGCCCCAGGACCAAAGTTTGGGACAAGATGAGCTGGAGAGCGGATGTGCCCCAGAGGGATTATCTCACCAACACATTGGCCATTCACCCTGACTGCCCACTTCAGCATATGCATGCCGGTCACTGGACTGACACCGGTGGGATTCGAGATGTGGGAGTGTTGGATATACGTGAAGAATATGTCCAAGCATGGGAGATGGAAAATCATCTGCAATTGAGAAATGGAATGACCCATTAGGCCATTTTGTGGCCAGTCACTCTGAGGGTTCAAGCTTATGATGACAGAATCATATCAGCCATACGGATCTGTGGTTGAGGGCGGGATGGCAAGCAGGGTCTGAGGCAGTAGTGGGATGTTGCCATGGTATGATAATTGTTGCAGACACACTTTGTGCCAGATCTGGAGCTTTTGGATGCCACTGTGACCCTGGAAACACACATCCCGGTTTGCAAAGGCAATGATAGCATCTTCAAGATCAGGTAGTTGATATGCAGTGGCAGCTTCATCCACACTTAGCCGTAACAATGGTTTGGTAGCAAGATGGAAACTGGTCATTGACATTGCAAATGCCCAATAGGGTTTTGGAGCAGATGGTTTTGCACCAAGGAGGAGGGAGGTGAAGATAAAGAAGTAGTCAGGGAATTGATGAGTTGGGGTGGAATACTCAGAAAGATCAATGTTGTCAGCGTCTGGTTCATGTTGTTCATCAGAATCAGAACCAGAAGAGTCCCCATCATCATTGTTCACCTGGTCCATAGCACATTGCTCGATGTAGGTCGCTAAGTCAAAACGGAAACACTTATCTAGCCAGTCCAGGTGCCGTGCAATCTGGCTGTAATAGCTTTGATTATTGCCCGAGCGAGCTGGAACCTTGATTTCTTCAATTTGGGCATGTTGGGTGACATCGGCAGACCACTGCATCACGGCTCCCAATTGATGAATGCTTGGGACTACACTCTGGAGGAGCTTGAATTTAGGTATCTGCCAGTTAGCTCTTGCACCCTGATGTACAATTGCCTCCTTGTTATCATGGAACTCCTGTAGGGCACTGGCAATCCTTTTGAGGGACTGAGTTGTGAATGATGGTGCCTGTGCGAGATATCGTAAATTGAGGAGCACGTGAATAGCTATGAGAAACTGACATGGGACAGATCCAGCCACAGTGGCTATAATATAGTGCTGGACTGCGTGATGGTCACGACCAGTGACTTGTTTAAGCTTCAAGATCCCTTCACTGAACGATCGATAGCCAATGAGAGTCTGGATAAGACTGAAGCGAAAATCTAGCTCAGCAGCCCCCATCACAGTGATACACCACTGGACATCATGATCCCAAAACATCCAATGGAAGTGATGCAACACTTCAGGGTTCAAAAAGAAAGATGGATCCGATAATGCCCAGCCCATCCAACATAGCTCAACAATGCCATTCAAGTGAAACTGTTTGATGGCTTTCAGAAAGTCTTTGTAGTCCATTGGCGAATGTTGTGAACACACAGTGCGGATGGTGGTAATTGTATTCTCTGCAGTACGAGGGGGATGGTGGTATGCATCACAAAATTCCTTTGCAGTAGCGGTTGTCACAGGAGAAGCCTTAGGACCAGTCCCTGCTAGGAGACTTTCCTCTGGCATGTCTGCAACCCACACAACTAATGGCATGAAACAATAACATAGATTACCCCTTGGGTCGCTCATCATAATCCCCACAGAGGTGGCAGTCTTGAGAGGTGCTAAGACAATATTGAGAGCTTGATGGACAAGTTGGTCTTGGAGTAGGCTACGAACCTGAGTGGTCTTGTGCATAAACTTGGTGATTGGAAGTAGTGCAAGAAGGAGATAAGCGTGGAGAGAAGATTTGCTGTGGAGGTGTGCATCAATGTTGGTGAGACTGATCAGGACCAGGTGGGCCATATGATTGCTGCTCATAACCGAAATATTGGTCTTATCAGATGATAAGACCACTCCAAGCAGAGTGGCACCCGCTGGTAGCACCTCCTAAGTATTTGCCATGTCATCATTTAAAACGAGCCTAATCAAAATCAAATTACATACATGCATGCTCCAGGCGCGATCCCCACTCAGCCACTCATTGTATATACAACAGACTTTTGCAGCACATGTCCACACCTGTCTGGGGACAAATGATATGTGTGACTCAAAAAGTGGATGGCTCAGGAGTGACTGAAGGCAGTTGATGGGGTTGCAGTAGAAAACATGGGCTGGTTGCTTAGTGGGATATTCTGTCAGCACTGTTTCACATAACCACCATGGGCCAGAGGGCAGTGTTTCAGCACATGTTCTGAGCTCTTTTGCAGAGCGAAATGAGAGTGGAACATTCTTGATCTATGGGTGGTGAGACTTGAAACACCCTGAAAGTTATTAGTACTTACAATCTCAAGAGACAGAAGACTGTCAATCGTGGCCATGCTGAGATGAGACCACAGGAGCCATGAAGCAAAGGCCCACTCCTGTCATGATGCCCAAGGGAAGTAAATATTCTGTCCCAGTAGCCAAAAAACAAAGATGAACTAACCCTTGCCTTTGTAGACGACACCATACTACTCGCAATAGCCAAGTCATTCCAAGACACCCACAGGATCCTCGGCAACATGTTGGAAAGAGAAGGCGGTGCATATGAGTGGTCAGCCGACCACAACTCACGTTTCGAAACCAGTAAATTCAGCCTAGTCGACTTCACCCTCAGCAAGTCCAAACCACACCCACCTATGACAATCTGTGGAAACATCATCACGCCAGCGCCTTCACACAAATTCCTAGGTGTAGTTGTAGATCAGGAACTCCGATGGAAAGAACACGCAGCCTACGCCCTAGCCAAGGGCACTGGCTATGCAGCGCTGCTCAGATGCCTCTCAAGAACAGCCCACGGCATCCCAACAAGACTCATATGTCAGCTATACCACGCAATAGCCGTCCCGAAGATGCTCTACGCCGCGAGCGTCTGGATCAAACCGCTATTCAGCGGTGACTCTAACACCCCGCTAAGAGGGTCGCAAGGGGTAACCAGGAAAATGACACAGGCCCAGAGAATGGCAGCTCTAGTTATTACAGGAGCCATGAAGACGTCCCCAACAGACTCATTAGAAATTCATGCCAATCTATTACCAATGCCGTTACTCCTACAACACTTACTTCACAATGCCGCCCTACACCTAGCATCAAGACTGCAATCGCACCCGCTACACGCATTAGTCAAACGTGTGGCCAAGCATAATGTCAAATGCCACAAGACAGCGCTCCACCACCTCTTCCACAGCCTCAGGATAAACCTGGAGAAAATAGAGACTATTTCCCCACATCCCATCCACCCCACGTCACCAACCCCATTCGTCACAGACATCGCCAACTCAAAGGAAGAAGCCATAGTAGACTTTCAAAACTGCACAAGTCGCACAATGATATTCACGGATGGATCAAGTCACAACAGTCTAGTAGGAGCCGCAGCGGCACTGTTCATCAATCACAACCACATTGTAACACTACGCCATCACCTAGGGAAGGCAACTGAACACACAGTCTTCGAAGCCGAAGCAATTGGACTCCTCCTCGCAGCCCACCTACTCACCCAGAGGAGAGAAGTCACCTTTCCAGCGACAATATTTGCCGACAACCAGGCGGCCATACAATCCAGCTCCCACCCCATGGCTAAGCTGGGACATTACTTGCTAATCCACTTCAGAAAGCTAATGAAACGTCTACAGAACAAGAAAAATGTTGATCATGAAGCCCTGTCACTAAACTGGATAGCCGGCCACGCAGACATCCTAGGCAATGAATTAGCAGACAGAGAAGCAAAACTTGCAGCATCCAGCCTGACCAACGTGACACTCTGACATCTACTACCCAAGATTCTATGCAAAGCAAGACCACAATGCCAAGTTGCAAAACAGATGGCTGAGTATATGGAAACAATCACCGCAATATGACCATATGGCAACTACAGACCCATCCTCTCCCTCCAAAGTGTTCATGAAACTGATGAAGTATTTAGGCAAGAAACAATCATTGATATACATTCAACTCAGGACGGGGCACATACCGCTCAACAAGCACCTTTACCGGTTCAAGTGCAGTGACACCCCACTGTGCTTACAATGCAATGACGAATGCCCAGAATCAGTTCACCACTTCCTGTTCGAGTGCCCAAGATATGACAGAGAGAGACACATGCTACGCACCAAGATCGGCCAGAAAGTGTTGTCCCTACAATACCTGCTCGCGGATAGTCGGGCACAACAAGTGCTGTTCGTATACATCAATGAAACTAAACGACTTAAAGCCACATTTGGTGAAATTCCCCTACCACCAGAAAAACCTGGCTGACACGTCTACGCCACAGCTCTCCATGAACATGCACATGCATATGCCATCCCACACCTCTCACTCCTATGCCGGAAGACGCAAACAACCCAGTCGGCACAAATTCACAACAGATCAAAAGCCACAACCCTCCTATCGCAACACCAAAGGGAAAGCAGTCAACACCGCAACAAGCTCACTGCAAAACATAGTCACCATATGCTACTGCCACTGTCTACAGACCACAACACATGTAGTCAGTCCAAACAAACACGCGACCCAGCTAGCACCAGACTATGTCACATGCATCCTTGCCCTCCCTTTGGTCCTGCGCGCCTCTACAGAGGCAGCTGAGACCGTGTTTGTACAGACGAAAGCAGACATAAACCACTATACACCCCTCCCCCCCAAAGTCAGGACGGCACGTCTAAAACACGTGGCGGGAACGAAGCGGACCACCAGGGGACCTTACGTCCCGGCCAGTTGGGGCATTTGCATGTCCAGGGACCGGGTGTTAGGCCACAGGGGGCCTTACAATAGACTTTAGCCAGTAGAGTGCAATATGAGGCTTCATGCTTCGACACACTATAATTTGATTCAAAAAAAAAAGAAAAAAAGAAATTCTGTCCTTGCTGCTCCACATATTGATTGTTTCTGAATCGACTCATAAACATCTCTCCTCCAGGAAACATTTCTGTGCATCCTTGGTATGTTTTGACAAATTTTGCAGTGCTACATCAGCAAACTGGCCCTTTTGCTTAGCCAAGATTCCAGCATTTCAGACCATTTAGCCAAGCGCCAAGCTTGGTACAGCACAGCACAGGTCGGCACAATAGCACACAATTACACAGTTGTTCCAGTTGTCCCCAGCTACTACTAGTACTATTCAACGATACAGGACTTGCCATACTACTAGTAGGTGACTACTAACATGTCTGTGTTTGGCGCTGCCACATCAAACTTCTTCTTCACCTAGGTGTGCGACCACCACGATCAATAATTACTACTTACAACGTGTTCGAATGCAATGATGGAAACTGACAGTCACTGGCAAGTTGCCTACTGGGTCTCAAGGTACGCATCGATCACACCTCACCCCATATGCATCTTCAGTTAACCACAACTATGACTAGCTGACTACTACAATGACTAGTATGATGCCAATGACCCAGTCAATGCAATGGCAGGAGTATCAATGGCAGAAACTGATGGCCCAATGTTGCTGTAGCCATGCCAGGTCTCCAAGGTATGCATCGACCACCCATCACTGTTTAACCACTGATGCAAGTGACTACTACGACCTGCTGACTATCAACTATGACCACTGATTATGGCCACCATGAATGAGTCAATGTCATGGCAGGAGTATCAATGGTGGAAACTGGTGGCGTTTCCTGACTGTGCCAGGTCTCCAAGGTATGTTGATCACGCATTGGCATGCTTATACCAAGTTGAGGAACACGATTTGTGTAGTAATTTTAACTCACCACAAGTTCTTAGAGCTAACCATGGCCAACCACCCAGACACAACTAGTCCATGATCAGCTCACACACCGGAGTGGACCATCCATACGATGGTGTTGGAATGTATTGATCAACAACTCTTTGTTCTCAATACCAGCTCCCAACTTATTAAGATCCTCAAGATTAGGACGGCCTGGTTCGAGAGGCACAACAACAACCTTGAGACATCCACTGCATCTTGGATCAAGTCACCCACAAATGACACTGGAGTAACAGAGTTGCTGACATCTGGTGAACAATGCAGAACCGAGTTCCAAACCTTGGTGGAGATTTTGAAGGTATGAATTAGCTGTCTTTGATCCATATAGTAGTTAATCCTGTCCTACAAATACCACCACAACTGAATGGTTGAGTTGCACAAGGACCTATCCAGTTGGCATTGGATGCCTAGACCATGGTCTCCAAGGTACACATATCTTATTCCATCATTGATTCATGCCATTCCATATAACTAACTCTAACCTACTACAGTACATTTCAGCAGTCATGACAACAGTCATTGCCACCCAGACGCTGACCTACCTTATGCTCGGTATTGTAACTACACCAGCAATCATGATCATTATCAAGATCATCATGACTGCAACTATGGGAATGATTATGCAAGGTGTAGTCAACTGTCACTGCACGCCCTCGACAATCATCAGCAATGTTCGGAATTGACCCAATTTGAACAAAGACAACTTCTGGGGTATCGCTAAAATCACAGATAACAATGACGTGTCAGAGGGCATCAACAACAATGCAATACTTAGTTACTAGTAGCACTATTTCATTCACCTTAACTGAGTGCCATGTCTCGAGCCAATTGAATACTTAGAACAATATGACACATGACACATATTCACCACACTACTGGACTGATACTAATATTCTACTAGTCTAACAGAACATCAAAAGTAGAGGATATCGGTTTATCTGCATGTATCACTGAGTCATGAGAAATAAAAGCTTAAAATATGGAAACTTACTGGCTTGAGGGCAGCAGGGCCAAGGCTCTTGCATTGCATATTCAACCGCAGCTGAATAACCACTCTGTCTGATGGTCAGTTGGGTGTGACCAATGAGTTCATCTGCCACATGTAGATCCATCTCTGCCCTCTCAAGCATAATACAGTTGAGTTGTAAAGTGATGGAGTTGTGATGAATGATCTCGTACACGAGATCCTTTCGCATGAGAGATATTTGGTGATCACTTCGAGCAGCCTCCATGCAACAGCATGGAGGAACAACATGGTGTATGTACAATTTTGATGCTTCACGCTCAGGCTGAATACCTGGAAGTTAGTGCGCATAATATCAGTGCTATGGTTGGCTGACCTCTTCATCCGACAATTCAGATTTTGCCCCAAGTTCAGTCGGTGGGCCGAGGAAGAGAAAAGGCCTGTGTGTTGAAAGGGCCAGCATATGGGAGCAATCACATTGTCATGAAGTTCGGCAAGCAGAGAGGAACAAAAAAGCTTTTTGGGATCTTGCTGGTGACAGTGATTGTGGTTATGAACATGATCATTGAGAGTTACAGAGGATTCTTGGAGGGCATCCATGGTGTGGACATGTGATAACTTGTATGTGCAATGTGTCATATCCATACTTTTCCCAGTCGCAACTCCAGTCTAACCTTGGCCCGCCTGACCTCTCCTTAGGCATAGACGCAACTCTGGATCTAGTCTGGCCATCTCCAGCCCCATAGTTGCACTCCAGTTCAACTCCGGTCACTACGTCCATCTCCGCCTCAGGACTAACCCCTGTCTTCCTGCAGACAGATCCGTGGTCTAACTCTGCCTTATCGGACCTGTACCTACCACTAGTCGCTACTCCGGTTTCAGTCTGGCCACTCCCTTAGCCTTGCCTGCAATGTAGCCCAACACTGGATGGTATATCCAACTGCGGCTCAGTTCTGCTCCTGCTCTTGCTCCGCTTCCTCTGTCAGGTCCACCAATGGCCTAGGACATTTCTATGTCCAACTCTGGACCTTCCTCTGGCTACTCCACCCTTCCTCCACCTGCACACTCCCTTCACTCTTACACTCCCTCCACTCTTGCACTTCCTCCAGTCCCACTTCCTCTGGTCCTGGACATCGCTCTGGACTTAACATTAGTTAAGTCCACCTCCAACCCTTACTTGTCCTGTTCCAACTTAGTTCCCTTCACCCTGCATCTGCTCCGTCATCCCTGTAAAACTAGTTCCCCATTTCTGCTTCCGCTCCAGTTTATTTTCCTGTACCTAGTTTATTTTTCTCTCAGTTTCCACTCTATCCCTTGTCCTGACTAAGGTGTTTACTTGTCACCGTATATACTCACCTCTAGTTCTCTTTACTATATAAACTACCAAACTCCGGCCTAGTAGTCCTTAGATCAAATCTTGACTAAGATACTCCTCCCTCTGTACTATCCACTATGCTCTCCTAATCCATCTGTTCACCTGAACTCCTGAACTCCGGACAACTCCAGTCTCCGTCCTATCTTGTCCCCTTGGTCCTATGTCTGATCCTAGCAAGTCTCCTACTCGCACAAGGGCAAAAGCCACCTCTGTCCCAGACTCAATGCTAGACCTCTTAGGACTTATCCCACCTCTGGGATGTCCTTCGTCCGGACAAGCTGCGCTACTCCGGTCCACTTTCCCGCGGTCCGGACTTACTCCGCAAAACCCAGACTTACTCCCAGTGCTTCTCTAGTGCCTGGACTTCGTCCGTATGACCCAGACTTGACTGTCTGCACTAAGTAGCACATACTAGTGTCTGGACTTACCTCCTCATTAGTTCCATGCACCCCTGGACCTCCTAGTAAGATTGTTGAGGAGAACCGATCCTGACACAATGCCTGCACATTACCTGATGCTTGGTAAGCACTGCGTCTCAGGCCCCTTAGTAACAGTCTCTTCGCCCTACCCTGACTGAGTGTCAAGATGCCTCAGAAGAAAGTACATTCTGGTCTACTGAAAAACATTAGCTGTCCCCGGTGCACTAAGAAAATTTCCTCCATGACAAATGTTCTTCAGCACATGCATCAACCCTCAGGCTCGTGTTACCATGCATCTTTGGCCAATGAGATGGATCTGATCCATGGGGAGGACATTGAGGTTCCCAGTGCTGCCCACTCACAAGGTGACAATGAAGATATTGATATGGATGACTTTACTGGTTATCGCAAGCCAGACTTTGACGACCCTCACAGAAGTCAAGATCCAGACCCTGGAATATATGTCAAGACCTACAAAGGGTGCATGGAAGTGTTTCCCGGTGGGGAGATGTTTATGGATCAATTCAGATGTGATCAGTATGCAGAGCAATGCCAAGAGAACATTTATTTCCTGTGGGCTTCAAGACAAGAGTGGGCTTTTGCTTCGTGGCTTTTGCGGTCCTGTCTCAGCATGGCAGCCATTGACTGTGTACTTTCGCTTGAAATTGTAAGTTGTGATATTCCAGCACTTTTGAAGTCTCACTATCTGCAACAGATGAGGAACCTTTCACTTCCTTTCACTCTGCAAAAGAACTCAGGACTCGTGTGGAAAGTCTTCCATCTGGCCCACAATGGGTATGCGAAACATTGACAACTGAACATCCTACAAAAGAGCTGGCTTATGTTTTCTACCATAATCCCATTGAATGTCTGCAGTCACTTCTGAGCCATCCCCTTTTTGAGCCTCACATATCATTTGTCCCAAGAAAGGTCTGGACAAGCACCACAAAGATCTGTTGTATATATGACGAATGGTTGAGTGGGGATCACGCCTGGACTATGCAGGCACGTGGGTCTCAACTCTTTTCAGGCTTGCCAATGATAACACTTTGTCACTCAGGAGGCGCTGCCGCCAGGTGCTACTCTTCTAGGGGTGGTCTTGTCGTCCAACAAGACCAATATTTCGGTGATGAGCGGCAACCATATGGCTCATCCCCTCCTAATTAGTCCCGCCAACATCAATGCATGCCTTCACAGCAAGTCATCCGCACATGCTTATCTCCTCCTCTCACTACTTCCCATCACAAAGTTCACACACAAAACCACTCACATCTGTAGCTTACTTCAAGACCAGCTCATGCACCAAGCTTTTAACATTGTCCTATTGCCTCTCAAGACTGCCGCATCTATGGGGATCATGATGAGTGACCTGAGGGGTAACTTATGCTACTGTTTCACTCCATTAGCTGTGTGGATTGCAGACACACCTGAAGAAAGTCTTCTGGCAGGGACAGCCACAAAGGTTTCTCCTGTCACCACTGCCACTTCAAAAGAATTTGGTGATCCTTACTGGCACCCCTCTCATACTGCAGCGACCACACTCGCTGCCATCTGCAGCGCATGTTCCCAATATTCCCTGACAGATTACAAGAATTTTCTCAAGGCTATGAGACAGTGCAGAGACAGTCCTGTCTCTAGGTGTAGAATTGGTACTACTGATACTGGACTCTTACCTTAGCTATGTAGGCTTGTACTTAGCTTACTAAGCAACAACACTCTCTTCACTGTACATCTTTGAGCTCAGTCATGGAGTGACTGAACCAGCCTTCCACTCTCTAGT
>Ga0307516_10002906_pt1 | contig 22441 bp, 17 predicted proteins | sample 19_EM_MG_FD_203310 | JGI IMG/M metagenome (GOLD analysis project Ga0307516, IMG submission 203310) | Populus trichocarpa ectomycorrhiza microbial communities from riparian zone in the Pacific Northwest, United States - 19_EM | ecosystem: Host-associated > Plants > Roots > Unclassified | place... | reverse complement strand
GGGTGACCACGCACGTCATAAAAACGATCCACCCAACGTGCGTGGTCACCCCCGGCCCCGGTCGTCCCACAGCAAGAAAGTCCAACCCACAGCCGTGACTCAGCTGGGCGGTTTCAGGAGGCAAGGCGGGCGAAACGGCGGAAGGTCAGGATCGCCGCCACGAGCGAGACCAGGAACAGCAGGCCAGCAGCCCACCAGCCGCGAGAGGAGGCCGGGTCCCGAGCGTCACCGGCCCGGGCCGCCGTGCCGTCGGTGCCAGGCAGGCGGGCGCCCACCACGGCGTTGCTGGGGGCCGACTGAGCCTGGCCCGACGCCGGGGCGTTGCCGAAGCCAGCGATGCCCGGCGACGCCGTGGTGTCCAGCGGATTGCGCAGCACCGTGGGGATGTCGGCGGTCAGCGCGCCCGTCGGATCAACCAGGCCGTAGCCGTACTGGCCGTCCCGGCCGGCCGGGCCGCGGTCCTTAGCCGACTTGATGATGCGGTTGACCACCTCGGCCGCGGACATCGTCGGCCAGCGGGAGCGGACCAGCGCCGCCGTGCCGGAGACCATCGGCGCCGCGAAGCTGGTGCCCTGCACCCGCCAGTAGCCGCCCGGGCGGGCGCCGTAGAGCTGGGTCGCCGGGGCCGTCACCACTGTCTCCTTGCCGGTGATCGAGCCCGACCACAGGACGTCGCCGGCCTTCTCCATGCCGGCCACCGCGATCACGCCGGGCTCGCGGGCCGGATACCAGACCCCGGAGGAGGGCGAGGCGCTCGCGTTGCCCGTGCAGGCCACCACCACCACGTCCTTGGCGAACGCGTAGTCCAGGGCCGCCGCCAGGGCCGGGCTGCTGCCGTTGCCGCCCAGGGAGAGGTTGATGACCCGGGCGCCGTGGTCGACGGCCCAGCGCACACCCTTGGCGACGATCATCGCGTCGTCGTAGCGGTTGTCCCGGTCCAGCACGCGGACCGGGAGGATCTTGGCTTTCGGGGCGATGCCCACCACGCCGGCGTCGTCGTCGCTGCGGCCCGCGATGAGCGCGGAGACCGTGGTGCCGTGCCCGACCAGGTCGGTGTCGCCGTCGCCGTCGGGGTCGACCAGGTCGAGGCCCGGCAGCACCTGACCCTGCAGATCCTTGTGGGTGGCGTCGACGCCGGAGTCGATCACGGCGACCGTGACGCCGGCGCCGGACGAATACGTCCACGCTCCCGCCAGGTTCAAGGTCTTCAGGTGCCACTGCTCCGCCCGCACCGGGTCGCCGAGCCAGGGCTCCGGCTCGGCGAGCGGGCTGCCGGACAGCGTCGCGGGGGCAACGTCGGGTTGGGTCTCGGGTGCTGCCGCGAAGGCGGGCACGCCGACGAGGCCCAGGCACAGACCGGTGGCGGTGGTGACGGCGGCCAGCCGGGCGGGCAGTTGCCGGGCGTTCACCAACGGGCACCGTCGCAGGCCGGACGGCGTACAGCATCGTCGCGCCTCGATCGGCGGGACGCACGCGGTGCTTCGCTCACAGCGCTCACTGGCGGCATGACCATTCTGGCGGTGGACGGTCGATGCAGGGAGATTACTCCGAATCTGAGCGTTGTCGCGGGGGTCAGCCGATGCGGATCGTACGACAAGTGTGGTCGATCTGCCCGAAAGCTCAGTACGGCGGCAGATGAGACAACTGGATCAACCGAACACCCTCACGTCGAGTCATCAGGCGGCCACGCCCTGGTGGCATCAGGGTCGGCCGGATCGGCCCGATCAGCGCGCCCTCGTCGCTGGGCCCGGACATCACCAGGCCCGGCGACGACAGCTCGCGCAGCCGCTGGATGACCGGGTCGTACATGGCCCGGCTGGCCCCGCCGGCGCGCCGCGTGACGATCAGGTGCAGACCCACATCGCGGGCCTGGGGCAGGTATTCCAGGATCGGCTGCAGCGGGTTCGTCGGGCCGGAGGCCACCAGGTCGTAGTCGTCGACCAGCACGAACAGCTCGGGGCCGGTCCACCAGGACCGCTCCCGCAGCTGCTGGGCGGTGACGTCCGGGCCGGGCAGGCGGCGTTCCATGTAGCCCGCGACGGACTCCATCAGCTCCATCGTCTTCTGGGCCTGGATGCCGTAGCCGATCCGGTGGTCGGACTCGGGCAGGTCCATCAGGCTGCGCCGGTAGTCGACCAGGATCAGCCGGGCCTCCTCCGGCCGGAACCGCCGCATCACGGTGGTGGCGAGCGCCCGCAGGAACGACGACTTGCCGCACTCGGCGTCGCCGAAGAGCAGGAAGTGCGGGTCGCCGGCGAAGTCGATCTCGACGGGCTGCAGGTCCGACTCGGCGATGCCGATCGGCAGGCGCAGGCCGGTCGAGCGCTCCACGTCGATGTCCGCGTACGGCAGTGACGGCGGCAGCAGGCGTACCCGCGGGGCGGGCGGCCCGCTCCAGTTGGTCGCGATCATCTTGACCAGCTCGGCCGTCTCGCCGGCGCCGCTCAGCTCGGGCCGCACGGTCAGCAGGTGCAGGCTCTTGTTCTTGTCCGTGGGGTGCTCGACGATGCCCCGGCCGGCCTTCTCCGGCACGTTGATCGCCGCGCGCCGGTTGACCATCGAGTCGGTCGGGTCGCCGAGCCGCAGCTCGACCCGGGAGCCGAAGAGGTCGCGGATCGCCGGCCGGAAATCCATCCAGCGCGGCGCGCTGGCGACCACGTGGATGCCGTACGAGAGCCCGCGGGTCGCGATGTCGGTGATGACGCCCTCGAGCTCGTCGTAGTCCTTGCGCAGCGTCGTCCAGCCGTCGATCACCAGGAACACGTCGCCGAACGGGTCGGTGTCGGCGCCGTTGTTCAGCCCTGCCTGCGCCGCGCGGCGCCGCCGGTACGACGACATCGAGTCGATGCCCAGCTCGCCGAAGCGGGCCTCCCGGCTGGAGAGCAGGGTGGAGACCTCGCCGACGGTACGCCGCACCCCGACCGAGTCGAGCCGCCCGTAGATCCCGCCGACGTGCGGCAGGTCCTTGAGCGTGCCGAGCGAGCCGCCGCCGAAGTCGAGGCAGTAGACCTGCACCTCGGCCGGGGTGTGGGTGAGCGCCAGCCCGCAGATGAGCGAGCGCAGCGCCGTCGACTTGCCGGACTGCGCGCCACCCACGATCGCGACGTGCCCGGCGCCGCCGGCCAGTTGCAGCCACATGACGTCGCGCAGCTGCTCGCGCGGCTTGTCGATGAGCGCGATCGGCACCTGCAGGGCGCCGTGCAGCTCGGGGTTGGCGAAGGCCACGCCGCGGACCGGGTCCACGGTCACCGGGCCGAGCAGCTCGTCGAGGGCGGCCGACTGGGTCAGCGGCGGCAGCCACACCTGGTGTGCCGGCGGGCCCTGGCCGTTGAGCCGGGCCACCATGACGTCGAGCAGGCTCTCGCCGGCCGGGATCTCCTCGGGCTTGGGCTGGGCCGGCTTGACCGGCTTGGGCGCCGGCACGTAGTGCGTCGAGTAGGAGAGGACCTGAGGCGCCGAGCCGTCCCGGGCGGCGCCGGGCCCGCCCGCGCCCGCCTTGCGGAACGTCCCCGAGACGTACGCGGCCTTGAACCGCACCAGCGGCTCGGTGCCGAACTTGAGGTAGCCGTGGCCGGGCGAGCGCGGCAGCTCGTACGCGTCCGGCACGCCGAGCACCGCCCGCGACTCCAGCGCCGAGAAGGTCCGCAGGCCGATCCGGTACGACAGGTGGGTGTCCAGGCCGCGCAGCCGGCCCTCCTCGAGCCGCTGGCTGGCCAGCAGCAGGTGCACGCCCAGCGAGCGGCCCAGCCGTCCGATCTGGACGAACAGGTCGATGAAGTCCGGCTTGGCGGAGAGCAGCTCGGAGAACTCGTCGCAGATGACCAGCAGCGACGGCAGCGGGGACAGGGCTGCGCCGCCGGCCCGGGCCTTCTCGTAGTCGCGCAGGCTGGCGTAGTTGCCGGCCCGGCGCAGCAGCTCCTGGCGCCGGAGCAGCTCGCCGTCGATGGCATCCACCATCCGGTCGACCAGCGGCAGCTCGTCGGCCAGGTTGGTGATCACGGCGGCGGTGTGTGGCAGCCGGTCCAGCGAGGAGAAGGTGGCGCCGCCCTTGAAGTCGACGAGCACGAAGTTGAGCGTCTCGGACGAGTGGGTGGCGGCCAGCGCGAGCACGAGGGTGCGCAGCAGCTCGGACTTGCCGGAGCCGGTGGCGCCGATCAGCAGGCCGTGCGGGCCCATGCCGTCCTGCGCGGACTCCTTGAGGTCCAGCTCGATGGCGCCGCCGTCGGCGCCGAGGCCGATCGGCACCCGTAGCTTGTCCCGGTTGGGCCGGGGCAGCCAGGCCTGGGCGACGCTGAACGAGTCGGGGTCGCCGAGGTTGAGCAGCTCGGCCAGGCCCATCTCGGTGGCCAGCGGGGTGTCGGAGGACCGTGACATCGCGGCCAGGCGCAGGGGGGCGAGCCGCCGCGCGACGGCCTCGGCCTCCTCCTCGCTGAGCCGGTCCGGGGTGCCGACGTCGGCGGCGTGGTCCATCGAGTACGTGTGCAGCTCGTGCCGCCCGCCGCCGCCCGGCCTGACCTCCAGGACCAGCAGCGAGCGGTCCAGCAGCCGGGGCGGCACTTCGTCGAGGTCGAGCACCGTGACGCCGTCGATGCCGTCGTCGAGCTGGGTCGCGCCCTTGAGGTCGGCGCCGTCGAGCACGATCACCACGTGCGGGCCGTTGCCGCCGCCGGCGCCGGCCGGGTTGAACCGGGGCCGGTTGCCGATCACGTCCTCGAGCAGCTTCTCCAGGTCGGGCCCGGCGCTGGCGACGAGCCGGACCTGGCCGAGCCGGTCGGTGCGGGACGGGTGCAGGTTGTGCGGCAGCCACTTCACCCATTCCCACATCGCGCGGCGCTCGGGGCCGGCGCAGACGGCGATGATCAGGTCGTCGGGGGCGTGGAAGACCGCGAGCTGGGCGAGGACGGCCCGGGTCAGGGCGCGCGCGTCGGCCTCGCCGGTGGAGCCCTGGCCGCGCATGAAGACCCGGGCGAAACCGCGCAGCGAGACCGCCACGGGCAGGTCCGGTACCACCGAGTACGCGTCCAGGAACCGGCGCAGGGCGCCGGCGGTCATCGGCTCGAGGTCCTCCAGCGGCCTGGTGACCGGCGGGATCAGTGGCGTGGCCAGGGTCTGCGGGCCGACCGCGAGCCGGACGACGCCGAAGTCGGGGTCGGCCGAGCGGCGTTCCCAGACCCGGTGGCTCTCGGCGGTCGACCAGAGCTGCTGCGGGTCGGGGTGGCGGTAGAACAGGCCCATCCGCTGCCGGCTCGCGGTGTCGCGGACCCGCCGCCGCAGACCGGACAGATGCCGCAGATATTCCCGGCGGGCGGCCATCATCTCGGCCTTCTTGGGGCCGCCGCTGCCACCGAAGGAGGTGGCGAGCATGGCCAGCGACGAGACGCCGAACAGGCCACCGACCACGTAGGAGAAGGCGCCGCCGCCACCGCGGCCCATCATCATGGCCATCGCGACCGAGCCGCCGAGCATCGGCAGCACCATCATCGCCTGCGTCCAGCGGCCGCCGACCGCCTGCGGGATCTCGGGCGGCGCATCGACGGCGAGCTCGCCGGTCGGGATCTCCGGCGCCGGCCGTCGGGCAGCCCGCTTGATCACCACCGTGCTCATAACGGAAGTATCCCTTTCATCCGCAATCGCAGGCCTTTGCGCAAAACATCCACTTTGGCGGGTGGTGGCTGCCCCCATGGCCTGCCAGCCCGGGTGACCGGCGACCGGTCACCGCGCAGGGCTCATGGTAGGTAAAGTCCCCTCAGTTCCGCAGCCTCCTCTCCATCGATGGGAAATACGGCATGGTCCCGCAGTCATGACAGTCGGGTTGGCACGCGTCACGATCAGTGCGCCGCAGCGCCGGGTCGACGTGGCGCTGCCCGAGCACGTCCCGCTGGCCGAGCTGCTCCCCGAGGTGCTCCGGCACGCCGGCGAGGGCCTCGCCGACGACGGTGAGAAGCACGGCGGCTGGCTGCTGCGCCGCACCGATGGCGTCGCGCTGGCGACCGCGCAGGGCCTGTTCCCGCAGGGTGTGCGCGACGGCGAGGTGCTGCACCTGGTGCCGGCCCGCGACAACTGGCCCGAGCTGGAATACGACGACGTCGTCGAGGCGATCGCCGAGGGCGCCCGGCGTCGCGGCACGATCTGGTCGCCGGCCTCCACCCGGACGGCCACCCTGGCAGGCTGCGCCGTGCTGCTGGCGATCGGCCTGCTCGCGGTGCTCGCGGCCGGACCGGCCTGGGCCGGCGCGGCCTTCTTCGCGCTCGGCGTGGGCCTGCTGCTCGCGCTCGCGGGCATCACCGCCTCCCGGGCGTACGGGGACGCGCGGGCCGGCGCACTCCTGGGCGGCTGCGCGCTGCCGTACGCGTTCGCCGGCGGTGCCGTGCTGATCGCCTCCGGTGACCGGGTCGGCGTCTTCGCGCTGCTGCCCTGGCTCGGCGGCCCCGAGCTGCTCACCGGCTCGGTGGCGCTGCTGCTGGTCGCCGCCCTGGGCGCGGTCGGCGTGGCCGCGTCCCTGCGGGTCTTCGCCGCCGGGATCACGGCCGGCCTGTTCGGGGCGCTCACCGCCCTCGCCGCCATGCTCACCTCGGCGGCCGGCGCCGCGGCGATCCTGCTCTCCGCCCTGGTCTGCGGCATCGGCGTGCTGCCGCTGCTGGCGATCCGGCTGGGCAAGATGCCCACCCCGCCGGTCACGCTGCCCACCGGCAGCGAGGCCGAGCAGAGCTTCACCGGCGCCCCGGCCCGCAGCTCGGTGCTGGACGCGGCGCGGGAGCGTCCGGACCGGGCCACGGTGTTCGCCGCGGTCAGCCGCACCGAGGAGTTGCTCACCGGCCTGCTGATCGGGCACGCGCTGCTCTGCGTCGGCGCGTTCGTGGTGCTGGCGTCCTCCGGCGACCTGTCCGCGCAGATCCTGATGGGGCTCGCGGTGGCGGCGCTGCTGCTGCGCTGCCGGCTGTTCGTCACCCTGCGCCAGCGGCTGCCGCTGATCTCGGCCGGGCTGTTCGGTCTCTTCGCGCTCGGCGTGGATCTGCTCTGGGGCGCGGGCGAGATGATGCTGCTCGGCGTCGGCGTCACCGCCCTGCTGGTGGCGCTGGCCGCAGTCGCCGCCGGCGCGACCTGGACCCGCCGGGCACCGTCGCCGTATCTCGGCCGCGCGGCCGACCTGCTGGACACGCTCGCCGTGGTGGCGGTCATCCCGGTGGCCTGCGCGGTCGTCGGCCTCTACGGCATGGCCAGCACGCTGAGCATCTGAGCCGGAAACGACGAACGCGGCGGCCGGGCCCGAGCCCGGCCGCCGCGTCCTGCTGTCAGATCAGTGACCCGAGTCGTGGTGCTCCGCGGCCTCCGCGCGCTTGAACGACGCCCGGATCTCCTCCTCGGCCTCGACCCGGCCGGTCCAGGACGCGCCCTCGACCGACTTGCCGGGCTCCAGGTCCTTGTAGACCGTGAAGAAGTGCTGGATCTCCATCCGGTCGAACTCGCCCAGGTGGTGGATGTCGCGCAGGTGCTCCTGGCGCGGATCGGCGTAGGGCACGCAGAGGACCTTGTCGTCGCGGCCCTTCTCGTCGGTCATCCGGTACATGCCGATGGCCCGCGCCCGCACGAGGCAGCCGGGGAACGTCGGCTCCTGGATCAGCACCAGGGCGTCCAGCGGGTCGCCGTCCTGCCCCAGGGTGCCCTCGATGAACCCGTAGTCAGCCGGGTACTGCGTCGCGGTGAAGAGCGTCCGGTCCAGTCGGATCCGGCCAGTCTTGTGGTCGACCTCGTATTTGTTCCGCTGGCCCTTGGGGATCTCAACCAAAACGTCGAAATCCATCGTTCGCTCCCTTGTTAGCCCCGCATCGGACCCGGCAGGGCGTGGCGAGGAGAGCAAGGGCATAGAAATGGCCCCAGGATCCGCGCGCACCGGTGTGCCGGATGTTTGTAGTCTCCCCTAAGTCTGACGCCACGTACGGAGGAGGGGCTCGTGGGGAGGCAAGATTCACAGAACACTCCTGAGTACGGCGGCGTGTCCGAGCCGGAAAACGGTCATTCGCCGGTAGGGCGGGCCAGTGTGCCGCCGACCGGTTCGCCGGTGACACCGCCGGCGGTGCGACCCCCGGGCACGACGTACGGTCGCGCCTCGGTGCCGCTCAACGTCGCCCATCAGCAGCCCCAGGCTGCTCAGGTGCCCCAGGTGGCGCCGGCCTCGGCGCCGCCGGCGCAGCCCGCGGCCGACCCGCCGGGTCAGCCCGGCGGTCCGGCACCGAGCCCGGCCGATCCCGCAGGTGGGGTGCCGGCAGCGGCGGAGCCGGGTACGGGTAGGTCGCGGCGTACCGTCGTCTTGTCTGTTCTTGCGGCCCTCGTGCTGGGCGTCGTCGCCGCGGCCGGGGTGCTGGTGGTCCGGCCCGGTCCGGTGGACGGCTGGCTGGCCGCGGACCCCACCGCGAGCCCGTCGGCGTCCGCCACCCCCGACCCGACGCCGACACCCGTGCTGGTCGCGGCGGACGCCTCCGGCGCCATGCCCACCGCTGCCGGGGTGCAGGCCGCCATCGCGCCGCTGCTCAAGGCGGGCCCGCTCGGCTCGCGGGTCAACGTCTCGATCGCCGACGCCCTGACCGGCGATTCCCTGTTCGCGCAGAACGCGGACACCATGACCACCCCCGCCTCCACGACCAAGCTGCTCACCGCGGCCGCGGTGCTCGCGGCGCGGGGACCGGCCTACCGGCTGGCCACCCGCGCGGTGGCCGGCGCGCGGCCGGGCGAGGTCGTGCTGGTCGGCGGGGGCGATCCCACCCTGTCGGTGGGCAAGAAGGGCCAGTTCCCCGGCGCGGCCCGGCTGGACAAGCTCGCCGCCCAGGTCAAGAAGGCGCTCGGCGGGCAGCAGCCGACCAGGATCCTCGTTGACACCTCGCTGTACCAGGGGCCGCTCACGGCGGCCGGCTGGGACGGGGACATCATCGGCGGCGGCCAGGCGGCCAAGATCCAACCGCTGATGACCAACGCCGGCCGGGTCGAGCCGGTGCACAACGACGTCGGCGGCGACCCGCGCTTCGCCGACCCGGCGCTGGCCGCCGGCCGGGCGTTCGCCAAGCAGCTCGGCGTCGCGACCAGCTCCGTGAGCAAGGAGACGGCCCCGGTCGCGGTGGACCCGGCCGCGGTGGAGTCGGCCGCGCCCTCGGCTGCGGCTTCCGGTGCCGCCGGCGCGCCCGTCCCCGGCACCGAGCTGGGCAGGGTCGAGTCGCCGCCGCTGGTGCACGTGGTCGACTGGATGCTGGAGCAGAGCGACAACGTGCTCGCCGAGGCGCTGGCCCGGCAGGTCGCGCTGGCCGCGGGCAAGGCGCCCTCCTTCGTGGGAGCCGCCGAGGCGACGATCGCCAAGCTGGGCGAGCTCGGGCTGCCGGCGAACGAGGCCAGCCTGGCCGACGGCAGCGGCCTGTCCCGGCGCAACAAGATCAGCCCGAAGCTGCTCACCGATGTGCTGACGCTCGCCGCGGGCGGCACCCGGCCCGAGCTGACCCCGATGTTCGGCGGCCTGCCGGTGGCCGGCTGGTCCGGCACGCTGCGCACCCGATTCGTCACCCCGGCCCCGAACCGGATCGGCCAGGGCCTGGTCCGGGCCAAGACCGGCACGCTGACCGGGGTCAATACGATCTCCGGCCAGCTCGTCACCGCGGGTGGCCGGTTGCTGGTCTTCGCGATCATGGCGGACGCCACCGGCGAGTCGGTCGCGGCCCGCCAGGCGCTCGACAAGATCGCGGCCAAGCTGGTGAGCTGCGGCTGTACCTAGGGGTTTTCTCAGGGCCGGCTGCTGGTGCCGCGCGGGTACGGTGGTCAGCATGGCGCAGTTCGTTGACTGGGATCTGGCCGCCGCCACCGCGGGCGCGCTGTCGAAATCCGGACCCGCGGTGTCCTACGAAGAAGCCACCCAGGTGGTGGCGCAACTGCGCGAGCTGACCGACGAGGCCGCGGCACACGTCGCGGCTTACACCGGGCTGACGGCCCTGGTCGAGCCCACACCGGTGCGGGTCGTCGACCGCAAGGACTGGGCGGCCGTCAACATCGCCGGCCTGCGTGAGGTGATCATTCCGCTGATCACCCGCCTCTCCGGCGACAAGCAGCCGGGCGGGGTGGCCGACGCGATCGGCTCCCGGGTCACCGGCGTGCAGGCCGGCACGGTGCTGGCCTACCTCTCCGGCCGCGTCCTGGGCCAATACGAAGTGTTCTCCGCCGAGCCGGGGCAACTGCTGCTCAACGCCCCGAACATCGTCGAGGTCGAGCGCAAGATCAATGCCGATCCGCGCGACTTCCGGCTCTGGGTGTGCCTGCACGAGGTCACCCACCGCACCCAGTTCACGGCCGTGCCGTGGATGCGCGGCTACTTCCTCGGCGAGGTCCAGGCCTTCGTGGATGCCTCGCAGAGCGGCGAGCACATCCTCGAACGGGTGCGCCGCGGGGTGGCCACGCTCTCCGACGCGCTGCGCGACCCGGAGAGCCGTTCCTCGGTCATCGACATCGTGCAGACCCCCGCGCAGAAGGCGGTCCTGGACCGGCTGACCGCGCTGATGACGCTGCTGGAGGGGCACGCCGAGTTCGTCATGGACGGGGTCGGCCCCGAGGTCATCCCGTCGGTCGAGTCGATCCGGGCCAAGTTCAACCAGCGCCGCGAGAGCGGTAACCCGCTGGAGAAGGCGATCCGCCGGCTGCTCGGCATCGAGGTCAAGATGCGGCAGTACGCGGAGGGCCACAAGTTCGTGCGCGGGGTGGTCGAGCGGGTCGGCATGGACGGCTTCAACAAGATCTTCAGCTCGCCGCTGACCCTGCCCCGCCTGGACGAGCTGGGCGACCCGGACGCCTGGGTGGCGCGGGTGCACGGGCCGGTCGGCCTGGCCACCTAGACCCACCGTGGCTCGGATCGCGCCGTCGGTCGCGGCCGTCAGGAACGCGGTCCGCCGGTCCCTGCGGCCGGGGACTGGGGGAGCTGATCGGTTGGTGCTGGTCGCGTGCTCGGGTGGGGCCGATTCGCTCGCGCTCGCGGCTGCCACGGCCTTCGTGGCGCCGCGGACGGGCGTCCGCGCCGGGCTGGTGACCGTCGACCACGGGCTGCAGCCCGGTTCCGCGACCCGGGCCGCCGCCGTGGCGGAATGGGCCCGGTCCGCCGGGCTCGATCCGGTCGAGGTCGCCACGGTCGACGTGAGCGGCCGGCCGGGCGGCCCGGAGGCGGCCGCCCGGGAGGCCCGATACGAGGCACTTTCCTCGGCGGCGGAGCGAAACGGCGCCTCGGCCGTGCTGCTCGGGCACACCCGGGACGACCAGGCCGAGACCGTGCTCCTCGCGCTGGCCAGGGGTGCCGGGCCGCGCGGGCTGTCCGGGATGCCGCACCGGCGCGGGCTGCTGCTCCGGCCCCTGCTGGGGGTCTCTCGGGACGACACCCGCAAGGCCTGCGCCGCCCTCGGCCTGGCGGCCTGGGCAGACCCGCACAACACCGACCCCGCGTACGCCCGCTCCCGGGTCCGGGCGGACGCCCTGCCCGCCCTGATCGCCGCGCTGGGGCCCGGAGTGGTCGCGAACCTGGCCAGGACCGCCGCCCTGACCGCCGCCGACGTCACGTTCCTCGACCAGATGGCCGCCGAGGCGCTGGCCGACTGCCGGTCCTCCGCCGGCCTCTCGGTCCGCGTGTTGTCCGGTTTGTCGCCGGCCATCCGGACCCGGGTGCTGCACGCCTGGGCGCGGGAGCTGGGCGCGCCGGGCGCCGCGCTGTCGCACCGGCACGTCGTCGCGCTCGACGCGCTGGTCACCGACTGGCACGGCCAGGGAGCGGCGTCGCTGCCCGGCGGGATCGTCGTGGGCCGCCGAGCGGGTGACCTGGTGCACACGAACCTGTGACAGTTGTCACCGTGTGTGGTCCCGGTCCGGGGGCCTCGGCCGGATTCGTCCCATAACCTGCACTTGGGCGGGCACGTACCGCTGCCCCCGGCCACGCGCGGCCATCTTCATGCGGCACGCTAGGCGCATGGCAGACGGCTCCTGGTACGACGCCGACATCGACCGCGTGATCATCTCCGAGGAGCAGATCCGCGAGAAGACCGAAGAGCTGGCCAAACAGGTCGCCGTGGACTATGCGGACGCCGAGGACGGCATCCTGTTGGTCTGCGTGCTCAAGGGCGCGGTCATGTTCATGGCGGATTTCGCGCGTGCGCTGGGCCGGCAGGGCCCCTCCTCCGAGATGGAGTTCATGGCCATCTCGTCCTACGGCTCGGGCACCACGTCCTCCGGGGTGGTGCGCATCCTCAAGGACCTGGACCGCGACATCACGGGCCGGCACGTGGTCATCATCGAGGACATCGTCGACTCCGGCCTGACCCTGTCCTGGCTGATGAAGTACCTGCAGTCCCGGCAGCCGGCGAGCGTCGAGGTGGTGGCGCTGTTCCGCAAGCCGGACGCGATCAAGGTGCCGGTGCCGACGAAGTACGTGGGCTTCGACATTCCCAGCGAGTTCGTGGTCGGCTACGGGCTCGACTTCGCGGAGCGTTACCGCGAGGTCCCGTACGTCGGAGTGCTCAAGCCCGAGGTGTACGCCCGTAGCTGAACGGTCTCCCAGCCGACTCTCAGGAACCGGCTACCTGGTCCAGAACCGGGCTGCATTGTCCGATTCTGTCCCTGTTTGGCCGGGCCGCTGGCGTCAACAGGCGGTAGCCGCGCGGGTCCGGGGCCCCGGGCTGGACCAATCGCAAGAGGCAGCCACGGTGTACGGTCGAGTGACCGATGGCGCAGAGTCACGAGCGCCGGAGGGGTCGGGTCGGTAACGGTCGCACCGGTGGAGTTCTGCCGGAGCGGCCACAGGTTACCGATGCGGCAGTGTCTTCACCGCGGGGATGCCCTCATCGGCGCCCGGCGGCGGGGATAGCCAACCCAGGTGACCAGGACGCCGATCAGGAGGGTCCGGGCGCATCAGGCGCCCGACAACAGTATGGAACGTACGCGTTTCTTCCGCCGCCCGGTGGTCTGGATCATTCTGGTGATCATCGGTGCGATTGCGCTGAGCTCGATCTTCACGAATGGTCCGAGCTACCAGCGAGTTGATACTTCAGTCGTGCTTGAGCGGCTGAACCAGCCCGGCATCAAAAAGGTCATCCAGGAGGATAAGGAGCAGACGCTCCAGCTCGAACTGGCGACACCGGAACGGTTCGACGGCAAGACCACGGACAAGATCGAGACCCAGTATCCGTACGAACTCACGGATGAGGTCTGGGCCGACGTCCAGGAGGCGAAGGCCGCCGGCCGGATCACCGGCACGGTCAACGCCACGGTCTCCGGCGACAGCATCCTGCTGAGCCTGCTGGTCAACCTGTTGCCGATCGCGATCCTCGTCATCCTGCTGCTGCTGTTCATGTCGCAGATGCAGGGCGGCGGCTCCCGCGTGCTCAACTTCGGCAAGTCCAAGGCCAAGATGCTGACCAAGGACATGCCCAAGACGACGTTCGCCGACGTGGCGGGCGCCGACGAGGCCGTCGAGGAGCTGCAGGAGATCAAGGACTTCCTGCAGAATCCGGCGAAGTACCAGGCGCTGGGTGCCAAGATCCCCAAGGGCGTGCTGCTCTTCGGCCAGCCCGGCACGGGTAAGACCCTGCTGGCCCGCGCCGTCGCGGGTGAGGCCGGGGTGCCCTTCTACTCGATTTCCGGCTCCGACTTCGTCGAGATGTTCGTGGGTGTCGGCGCGAGCCGCGTCCGCGACCTCTTCGAGCAGGCCAAGGCGAACGCGCCGGCGATCGTCTTCGTCGACGAGATCGACGCCGTCGGCCGCCATCGCGGCGCCGGCATGGGCGGCGGTCACGACGAGCGCGAGCAGACGCTCAACCAGCTCCTCGTCGAGATGGACGGCTTCGACACCAAGGGTGGCGTCATCCTCATCGCCGCCACCAACCGGCCGGACATCCTCGACCCGGCGCTGCTGCGCCCGGGCCGCTTCGACCGGCAGATCCCGGTGGACAACCCGGACATGGAGGGCCGCAAGGCCATCCTGCGGGTGCACGCCAAGGGCAAGCCGTTCACGCCCGACGTCGACCTCGACTCGGTGGCCCGCCGCACGCCCGGCTTCTCGGGCGCCGATCTGGCCAACGTGATCAACGAGGCCGCGCTGCTGACCGCGCGTAACGAGAAGCGCGCGATCTCGAACTTCTTCCTCGAGGAAGCGATCGACCGGGTCATCGCCGGCCCGGAGCGGCGTTCCCGCGCGATGAGCGACAACGAGAAGAAGATCACCGCCTACCACGAGGGCGGGCACGCGCTGGTGGCGTACGCGCTGCCGCACTCCGCGCCCGTGCACAAGGTGACGATCCTTCCCCGTGGCCGCTCGCTGGGGCACACCCTGGTCCTGCCGACCGAGGACAAGTACACCCAGACCCGGGCCGAGATGATCGACACGCTGGCGTACGCGCTCGGTGGCCGCGCGGCGGAGGAACTCGTCTTCCACGAGCCCACCACCGGCGCCGGCAACGACATCGAGAAGGCGTCCGGCCTGGCCCGCGCCATGGTGACCCAGTACGGCATGAGCTCCAAGCTCGGCGCCGTCAAGTACGGCACCAGCGGCGACGAGCCGTTCATGGGCCGCAACATGGGCCACGAGAAGGACTACTCGGACGCGGTCGCCGCCGACATCGACGCCGAGGTCCGGGCCCTGATCGAGCTGGCGCACGACGAGGCCTGGGAGATCCTGGTCGAGTATCGCGACGTCCTGGACAACATGGTCCTCGAGCTCATCGAGAAGGAGACCATCACCCAGGAGGACATGAACCGCATCTGCGAACGCGTGCAGAAGCGGCCGCCGATGGCCCCGTTCAACGGCTTCGGCAAGCGGCTCCCGTCCGAGGCGCCGCCGGTCCTCACCCCCGCCGAGCGGGACAAGCTCAAGGCCCAGGCGGAGGCCGACGGCCAGATCGCCGTGGGTGGCGTCAACCCGAGTGCGGGAAGCACGCCGAACGGCTCGGTGGAAGGCAACCACTGATCACCGACGGCAGCTCGACGGAGCCGAACGGAGCCGACGAGCCTGACTACCTCGCCGCGCGTCTGGTCGACGGCAAGCTCACCGGCACGCCGGTCGAGCAGGCCGTCGACCTGGCCCGCATCGAGAAAGCGGTCCGGGAGATCCTCATCGCCATCGGTGAGGACCCGGACCGCGACGGTCTGGTGCGCACCCCGGCCCGGGTCGCCCGGGCCTACGCGGAGCTCTTCGCCGGCCTGCGGGTCGACCCCGCGAAGGTGCTCACCACCACGTTCGAGGCAAACCACGAGGAGCTCGTGCTCGTCCGCGACATCGAGCTGATGAGTCTCTGCGAGCACCATCTGCTGCCGTTCAAGGGCGTCGCCCACATCGGCTACATCCCGGGCGTCGACGGCCGGATCACCGGCCTGTCCAAGCTCGCCCGGCTGGTCGAGGTCTTCGCCCGGCGCCCGCAGGTGCAGGAGCGGCTGACGTCGCAGATCGCCGACTTGCTGATGGAGAAGCTCTCCCCGCGCGGCGTGATCGTGGTGCTGGAGTGCGAGCACATGTGCATGGAGATGCGCGGCATCCGCAAGGTCGGCGCCCGCACGGTCACCTCGGCGGTCCGCGGCGCCTTCCAGAGCGACGGCAAGGTCCGCGCCGAGGCGATGGCGCTGATAAACGCGCGCTGAAATCGGCCGGCTTCGCGATACTGGCGCGATGCTCTCCCGACTGAACCCCGCCGGCGTGCACGAACCGCCCGGCTACAGCCACGTCACCATCTCGCCGGCCGGCCGGCTGGCCCACCTGGCGGGCCAGTGCCCGCTTGACGTCTCCGGCACGGTCGTCGGCCCGGACGACTACGACGCGCAGACCGACCAGGTCATCGCCAACTGCCTCGCGGTGCTGGCCGCGGCCGGCACCAAGCCGTCCGACGTGGTCCGCTCGGTGATCTACGTGGTCAGCGCGGAGTCGGCGGTGCTGGCCGGGGTGTGGAGCCGCCTGATGGCCTCGGAGCTGGCGCCCGCCTTCTCCACGGCCAGCACGCTGCTCGGGGTGACCGTGCTCGGCTTCGGCGGCCAGCTGGTCGAGATCGATCTGACCGCCGCCCTGCCGGACTGATAAATCAGACGATCATGCGGTAGGCGTCCGCGCTGTCCATCGCGCCCCGGGCCAGCGTCTGCGCCTCGTCGAGCCTGGTCCGGGCCTGCTCCAGCTGGGCGATCGCCGAGGCGACCGAGGGGTGGAACGACCCGATGGCCGTCATCCTGAGCAGCGCCAGCGCGTCGTCCAACTGGTCGGTCACCTGCTGGATGCCGGCCACCGCCCGCTGCGTGCCGTCCACGGACGCGGCGACGTTCGCCTTGACCTCTTCGACGCTGGCCATGTCAGGACTCCTTAGCGGATGAACGCGAGCAGGCCGACACCCATGCAGGTCAGCAGCACGGGGGTCAGGCATGCGATCGCGCCGACGATCGGCGTCCGGTCCACCTTCACCGGTCCGCCGCCGTACACGAAGCCGATTGTCAGCCAGCCCAGCCCGAACGCCAGCAGCGGCATGCTGAGCCCGCACAGCAGCGCGTACGTGGGCAGGGAGCCGGACGGGGCGATCAGGTAGAGCACTATCTGGACGATCAGCACGGCCGCCGCGAACGGCCCGTACACCAGCAGGTTGCGGGCCCACGGCCGCCACGGCGCCGCCGGGCCGGGACCGATCATCGCGGCGTCGGCGGCGTCGGCCGTGCTCCGGGCCTGCCGCAGCGCCGCCAGGATCGCCTCGGGGCCGGTGGCGACGGCCTGGGCCGCCAGCGCCCGCTCGTCGGGCTGAGCGGCCAGCGAGGCCACCGGGACGCCCAGATCCTGCACCAGCCGGGCCCGCTGGGGCGCCAGCCGGGCCCGCACCGACGCCAATTCCTGCTGAGCGGCCTGCAGGGTGGCCGCCTGCTCGCCGGCGGCCGAACTGGCGGCCCGGCGCACCGCGTCTAGGCGCTGCGCGGCTGCGACATAGGACGCCCAGGGCCCCTCGTCGGCCGCCTGGCCCTCCTCCACCCCGGTCATGCCTCGTCGCTCTCGGGCTCGACGAACGGCACGATGGTCACCGTGCGGTCCGCGTGCCGGTCGTGCAGCAGCGCGCGGTTTTCCCGCGGTTGCCAGTCCAGCTGCTTGCCCACCATCAGGGACACGTCCTGCTGGGGCACGTTCAGGAAGACCAGGCCGGCCACGTCCTCCCGGCCCGCGCTGCCGCCCGTTTCCTCGCTGAACCGGCGCAGGCCGCGCCACCAGGACAGCAGATGCACGCCCCGGCCCGGCCCCTCGCGCAGCAGCCGGCGCAGCATCGGCAGCGTCCCCGGGCTCACCGCGTCCATCCCGAACACCACCCGGTAGCCCGGCCGCTCCAGATCCAGCTCCGCGGCCAGGCCGGCCGCGTCCACGACGACGACCTCCTGGCGGTGGCCGATCTCGACGGCGAGGGCCTTGGCGAGCTCGTCACCCTCGGCGACAAGCGAGGAGATGACAAACCTGGTGGTACGGGGTGAGTGGAACGCGGCGACGCTGCGGGCCGCGGCCTCCAGCACCTCGGCACCGTCCGGCCGCGACCCGAAGACAGCCAGGTGCCGCCCCGGCGACGCGTCCAGCGGGAACGCGGCGGTGGACAGGCTGACGTCGATGACCCGGCCGAGCAGCGCCGACGGGCGCCCACCGCGGCCCGCGAGCGCGGCCCGGTAGGTCGGGTCGTCGGCGAGGTGCTGGCGGGCATAGCCGGCGAAGATGCGCGGCGGGGTGGCCTCCGGGTCGCGGGCGCCCCATAGCTTGTGCCGCAGGTCGCTGAGCACCGCGCGGTCGGCGTGCGGGTCGGGGAAGCGCACGATGCGCTCGTGGCCCCGGGTGGCACCCCGCGGCCCGCCCAGCCCGCCCGCCGTGTTGACGACGGCCGTACCCAGCGGCAGGCCGGCCGCCGAGTCGTTGGTGGGCTCCAGGACGTCCCCGCCGCCCGGCAGCGCGATCCGCACCGGGAACTGGCCGAAGATGGAGTCGCGTTTGGCGTACAGGGCCTCGACGCCGAGCACGGTCTGGCTGGCCAGGATCAGGTGGATGCCGTACGAGCGGCCCTTGCGGGCCAGCGACTCCAGCAGCTGGACCGCCTCGGTCGCCATCGGGTCGTTGCCGGCCAGCAGCACCTGGAACTCGTCGATGACGCAGAGGACCCGCGGCATCGGCCGGCCCCGGCCCTCCTCGGCGGCGACCGCGCGCAGATCCGCGAACCGGGTCACCCCGGCCCGCTTGTACGCCACCGACCGGCGGGTCATCTCCGCGTCCAGTTCGCGCAGCACGGCCAGGCCGTACTCCCGGTCGGACTCGACGCCGACGGCCCGCGCGTGCGGCAGCCAGGTGCGGTCCCGCTGGGTCGGCACGAACTCGGCGAACGACACGCCCTCCTTGAAGTCGAGCAGGTAGAGGCCCAGCTCGTCGGGGCTGTACCGGGTGCCGAGGCCGTACAGGACATTGATCAGGAAGGCGGTCTTGCCGGCGCCGGACCGGCCGCCGACCATCCAGTGTGGCGTCAGGTCGTTGAAGCGCAGCACCAGCGGGGTGTCACCGTCGTGACCGACCGTCGTGCCGAGCCCGTCGGCCGCGTCGCCGCTCCAGATCTCCTCCGCCGGGTCGGGCAGCAGATCGGCGAGCGTCACCCGCGAGGCCGCGGCGGAATGGGCGGCCAACTCGCGGCACACCGCGTCGAGAAGACGCGGTGGTGGGTCGTCGTCGAGGAAGACGGGAGCGTTCAGCCACACCGCTTCCGGGATGGACCCGAAGGTCGAGCCCGGCGGGTCGCCGATCACCGCGTACGGGTTGCGGAGCGAGACCTGGGTCGTCCGGGGCAGCGGCGCCTGGGTCGTCTCCGCGGTCAGCGGGGGCGGCGGCCAGCCGGCCACGATCAGATGCAGGCCGGACTCGGGCCCCTGTTGCGCCAGCGCGGCGATCCGGACCAGGTCGGCGCCCTCGGTGAGCTCCGGCAGACTCGCGATGACCAGCAGCATCATCCGGTCGCGCCGGCCCCGGCGGACCGCGCCGCCACGCACCGGGCGCAGCCACTTCTCGGCCTCGGTGAGCACGTCACGCAACTGCGCACGATCGATGGCGGTCGGCGACAGCAGGCCCGCGTCGGCGAGAACGGCAAAAGGGGAGAAAACGGTGCCGCCCCCCGTGCCGTCCACGGCGCGGACCAGCAACGACCCGGCGGGAGCGGCCGCCAGCAGGCGCAGCAGCAGGCAACGCAACAGGCCGGCGACGCGCGGGTCGCGGGCGTCCGCGTCGACGGTCAGATGCCCGGTGCCGAGCAGCGGGATCACGGCGGGAAAGCGCGCGTCGTCGAGCGGCTGCGCCATCCCGAGACGGACGAACTGCGGAGGAAAAGTGCCACCCAAAGGAGTGGTCGCCGACTGCGCGTCCAGCGGCGCGCCGAGCCAGCCGGGAGCCAGCTCGCTCGCGGCGACCCGCAACTCCTCGGCCAGATGATGCTGCACGAGCGGGTCGGCGGCGGACGGCGCCTGCGACTCCAGCGCCGCGGCGGCCGCCTCGACGGTGGCCCCCGCCTGGCGGTGCAGGGCAGCGGCCTGATCGATACGCCGCGTCGACTCCACCGCCTCACCTCCGTGTGTGCGCTCAAACCGTACCTTGCACCGGCCGGGCGATGACGTTGCGCAGCCGGTGCTCAATTCTCCCAGTACGGGCAGAGTGACCCACTCGCCGGGCTGCCCGCCGCTGGTCCACAGCGGAACGCACTAATCTGGTAAGGGTGCAGCCCCCGAACCCAGTCCCGCCGCCCGCGGTCCCGCCGGCAGCGCCGGTGCCCGTGGCGGGAAAGCCGCGAAACCGGCGACTCCGGCTAATTTTGGCGATGGGAGCGGGGATTCTGGCGCTGCTGTGCCTGGGCGGGGTCGGCGTATTCATCTCGTTCTACGACGAGGCGACGAAGATCGAGCGGAGCGCGCCCGATGCGGTTGTGGACCAGTTCTTGCGGGCATACCTGGTCAACCGCGACGACCAGGAAGCCTCGCTCTTCACCTGCAAAGACGGCCTCGACCTCACGGCGATCTCCGCGTTGCGCACGGAACTGGTCGCGCGGGAGAAAGAGTTTGATGTGACCGTCAACGTCAGTTGGAGCACGCTGACGATCTCGGGCACCGACACCGACCGTCGGACTGTCACCACTGACCTGCTCATCGCCGGATCCAGGAGCGGGAAGGCGCTGAGCAAGAGTTCGGAGCCGTGGTCCTTCACCCTGGCCGATGCTGACGGCTGGCGTGTGTGCAGCACCGCCAAGCTGCCCTAGCAGACTTTATTCCACCCAGAGCAAATGGACCGGCACCTCCAGGGTGCGGGGCGCTTTACCGCTCCAGCCCCAGCGATACCAGTCCAGTTCGGTCGTCACCCGCGCGCAGATGTCACCCTCATCGTTGGTGTGCAGCTCGGTGACTGCGCGCAGGTTGCGGCGTTCGCCGCCGTCCTCCAGCAGCTGCACTACCCGGCGGCCGGTCAGTGCGGCGGCGTCCAGCGCGGCGACCGGATTGCGGCGCGGCGGCTCGTCCAGAGAAACCAGCCGGGACACCACGTCACCACCCCTGGGGTTGAGCACCGCCATCCCAAGCTCCTCCACCCAGACTCGCTCGACCGGCACGAGCGGTGCGAACACCTCGGTCTGCTCTGCCTCGGCGCGGTACCACTCGGCCTCCGGCATCACCGGCACGTAGGTCCGGCTGCCCTGCACCACCTTCTCATCGGCCCGCAGGTCACCACGCCAGCCGTGGCCGGGCAGCCCGATGAGCACGCGCCGGCCGCGCAACTGGCCCGCCATGGTCGCCGCCGTCGGCACCACCGGGCGCGGGGGATCCGGCGTCCACTCGGAGCCGGCGAACGGGTCGGGCATCGGACCACCGGTCATTGGGAAGCACCCAGCGGTGAGCCGTGCTCCGCCATGAACTGCACCGGGTCCACCGCGCTGGCGCTGGACCGGTCGTTGTTGAGGTGCACCTCGAAGTGCAGGTGTGGCCCCGAGGAGTTGCCGCTGGTGCCGCTGAGGGCCACGACCTGGCCGGCGGCGACCTTCTGGCCCACCTGCAGATTCGGTCGTCGGACCAGGTGGCAGTACCGGGTCATGATCTTGCCGGCATGCCGGATTTCCAGCATCCAGCCACAGCCGCCCTTGCCGGAATAGCCGGGCACGTCGCAATCCTTTTTCCCGCTGAACGTCTCATCGCACTTGATCCGGGAGACGACCCCGCTTGCCACGGAGTGAACCGGGTTGCCGGTATCGATGATCAAGTCGACGCCCTGATGGTTTGGCCGGTCCGCGGTGCGGAAGCCTGACCCCACGAACATCTTGTCCTTCTTCTTCAAGCCCTTGCCGCTGGCCGCGAGTGGGCTGGTCCAGCCGGAGGCAGACACCTGTCCGATCGAGGGGCAGACCATGTCGAGCGAGTTCCCGACGGCGTTCGCCGCGCCGTCGGCGAGCATGTTCACGATCTGGGTCGCGATCGGTTCGTGCTTGGCATAGGCACCGGGATAGGCGCTGATCTGCACCCGCTGGGCTGCCCGGGTCAGCGGCAGACTGTCCCAGTTCTTGACCTTCCGCAGCTTCCCGTAGAACTTGGTCGCGGCGTAGACCGGGTCCGTGACCTGCTTCGGCGTGCCCCAGCCGGTGCTCGGCCGCTGTTGGAAGAGGCCGAGTGAGTCGTGGTCATTACGCGTGCCGAGGTAGCCCAGGTTGCGCAGGTTCGATTCCTGCATCGCCGTCGCCACCGCGATCACCCAGGCCCGCGGCGGCAGCTTCAGTTGCTTGCCGACGTTGATGATGATCGCCGCGTTCTTGATCTGCTCCGAGTTGTACTGGCCGACCTTGGGCAGCTTGGCCTCGGGGTCGATCGGCCCGCCGGCACCGCAGTTGGCGCTGAGGAGACTGAGGTTCTCCTCCTTGTCGTCGAACTCGTCCACCAGCAGCGCGCTGATGGCACCGCCGCAGCAGAGCAGAGCCAACGTTGCGGTCAGGGCGACGAGCAGGGCCACCCCGCGCGGCCGCGGCAGGTTCACGAGCTCTCCCAATCGACGTCGTCCACCAGCCAGCGCCCGTCGGGGGCCACCAGTTGCAGAGTCAGCTTTCCGGAGTTCACCGTGACGACAGCGTTGACCAGGCCGTCGCCGATCGGCACCAGGGTGGGCCGGCCGGCGACCTTGTCAGCCGGCACGTCCGCCGGGTCGACGCCGTTCAGCTCGTCGGCGAGATCCTTGGTCGCGTTCGGCACGAGGCCGTTGTGCCAGGCCTTCGCCGAGACGTTCTTGTGGTCGACCCATGCCGCCGCGAACGCGTAGGCGACAGCTTCGGGCTCCGCGCTGCCGGGGCTGGTGGTGGGCGACGGGGGAGGATCGTCGTCGACGATGACGCCGTCGTCGTCCTGGCTCGGGTCGATCGAGGCCGTCGGGCCCTGCGACACCCGGTCGGTA
>Ga0307516_10002905_pt1 | contig 22445 bp, 25 predicted proteins | sample 19_EM_MG_FD_203310 | JGI IMG/M metagenome (GOLD analysis project Ga0307516, IMG submission 203310) | Populus trichocarpa ectomycorrhiza microbial communities from riparian zone in the Pacific Northwest, United States - 19_EM | ecosystem: Host-associated > Plants > Roots > Unclassified | place... | reverse complement strand
GACGTCGCGAATTCGCCTATGAAAGTAGATGAAGATTAATATATTTATGCGTGTCGGAGTGCCAGCGTGAGGTTTCGTATCGAGGATGGCAATATAGATGCCTGTATGGTCCCAACTAGAATAAGATAAAGGCCAGAAAAGAGACAAGCAACTCACCACGGTCGTCGAGCAGTCCAGGCATCTTCTTCGTAGACCGGCCATGTAAGTTCCGAAGCACCTTGAAAGTGTACAGCTGAACAGCCTGTCTGCCTGGTTGATCACTGGCACCCGTCCGGTCCGCCGATCCCAATTGAAGCTCTCAGGACCAGCAGCTCCGTATCAACAACCTCTGGCATTTCCACATCCTCCCGGATCGATATTGCAGAGACCGACTCCAAGTCTCTCGTGACCTCGTCAGGCTACCCACCAGATGCAGCCACGCCGCATGTTTCTGGTTGTCCACCTCGCTGTAACCCTCCCTCTGCACCTCGAGTTCGTGCACACGTAACGGGGCTGATCTAGAATTCGCAATGAGGCCTGGGATCCGGCGTTGGACGGAACGATTCGATGGCGGCGAGAGAAGATATCTGCTGTGTCTCCAATGAAGGAGAGAAGGTCGCGAGGTGACCGGTGAGGACACGACGGAGCGGATACTTGGACGTCGGCGTTATGTAACATTGAAGCTCGGGTTGTCATGCATATGAGCAAGTCATGAGTCACGTCGGGGACAGCCCTCAAGCTTCAAGCAGTTTTCAAGCTCCTTTTGGGATCTATGCGAGCGTGCACGATGCACTGCCCGCACCATTCCTCTTATAGCTTCCTTTCATCGACTTGAACTGTCGTCGCCCGAACTTTGGGCCGGGTAGCGGTGCCCTCATCCGTTTGCCTCTCGAGGTCAAACATAAATCTTACCTTTTGTGGTCGACCGTCACATTGCGTAATCGTTTCAACATCTATCGATTCCGTCACCCTCTCTAACATCTCCAGTGATGATCGGATAGACCTCGCTTTGCCACCTGCATGGCCAAGACATGTACCTCCAGAATTTACCAGCACCCCATCGGTGCATATCGTCGACAGCTCGTTCAATGACATTGCTGGAGATTATCACCACCATGGACATGTCGTCAATGCCCGCATGTCTGTCTATCCCCAGTCAGGCTTTCCTCCACCTCCCAGTCGTTTCTTAGATCTCGTTTCTATGGGTGCCCCCTACAATTCCTAGGAACTCTATCCGGCCCCCCGATGTCATCCTGAAACCAGGATGGAGGTATTGGAAAGGTCGATGTGTGGGTCAACGCTGGTGCAGAGGGTACGAGCATTCTTTGGCTTCAAGGTCCTGCAGGTGCAGGGAAATCCGCGATCGCGCAGACTGTTGCAGAGACATATGCCGGACGCAATCAGCTCGCGGCAACCTTCTTCTTTGCCCGAACTGTTACCCGTCGCAACACTATCAGATACCTATTCTTATTCTTATTTTTATGTTACATTCAGGTTAAGTTTATGTTTTCCAGAATAATATAAGTAGAAAAAGATTCCAATGATTGCTATTCAAATCGCTCTGTCCAGTCCAGAAAAACGACAGAAGCTCGACAATATCTTAAAGAACGACCCATAACTGCCCCCACCCCCCTTCCCCTTTTTTGGTTGTCATCGACGGTCTCGATGAGTGTCAGGGACCGACGATCAATGTCGTATCTTGGCACAAGTTTTTCAGATCATCCACACACACCGACTCCCGCTACGCTTCCTGATCGTGAGCCGCCCCGAGTCCCATCTTTACGAAGCGTTTGAGGAACCAGCCCTGGTCAACACCGCAAAGAGGTTATCTCTTTATGGCGATTTTCGGGCCTGGGGCGATATCTTTACCTATCTTCGGAGCGAGTTTTCGAGGATATACGAAGCGAAGAAGCACAAGGATATTATAGAATTCGTCCCTAGACCTTGGCCTTCCGCCGGCGACATCCAGAAAATCGTACACAAGTCGGGAGGTATGCCTCTACGGTCGTCAGATTCACGGATGAAGAGTACTTTGAACCTCCAGAACGACTTGACCAGGTTATAAACCATTCCATATCATCCACAGTTCCTGACTCCACACCGTTCGCCGAGCTCGATACGCTATATATATAGATTCTATCATGCTGCCCGAAATCGCAGATTCCTCTCCTCAACGGCATCTTGGGATATGCTACATTCAATGCAGACCCCAGAGGTATAGACCACATCGCAGCCTTCCTCCGTCTCTCGCCAGGGAAGGTGAAGCTAGCCCTGCGAGGCCTACGATCACTCGTCTCGTTCCAGGGAATGTGGAAAGACCTCACAATATTGCATGCGTCATTCAGAGATTTTCTTGTGGATGAGGCTCGTGCGGGATTACATCATATCGACTCTGACGAATGGCACCACACACAGTTCTGTGTGTGTCTCTCTCTAGGAATCAATTCACCACGTCTGCTGTCAGGCCTTGCATTCCCCATCTCTTCCCCACGACTGCCGCTGAAGGAAATTGGGACGTGGATGTGCGCCGAGCTCCAAGATTGTTTCTCCTACAGCTCAAGGCAAGATCAGCTCGCTGCGTTCGCTCAGGAGAGTTTGGAGGAAAGCGCCTGGTACTCACACTTCGAGGATCCGGACTGGTCCCCAGACGAGGACATGCTCGGGTTGGTAGACCTATTTATAGGGATAACTAAGATCCTGAGTCCCGAGGATAAGGTCTGCCTCCCTTTCATTTTTTCTTGCCATAACTCAGCGCAGCTACTCCTTACACAGCGCGATGCAGTTTTTACCCCTGCAACCCAACTTCGAGTTGAAGATTTCGTCATAAGGCTGAGAAAGCTTTGTGACTCAGCCTTGCTCAACTACATTTCGAAGCTCGCAGATACTCCAGTCAAAAGGAATCATCTGCACATTGTGTATACTGCAGTTGACGAAACCAAGTTCCGCGGTTATGGTTTCGATAATAATGCGGTCAAGGATGTAGCCAGCTTTCTCGACCTTGACGCCATGGGAGGACCTCCCCAAATTCGCCATTATCAAACTAGGATGGTTTCTGCTGGTATACCTCGAGACGTTGCTTTTGGATCCAGAACGGAGCGGCATGTTTCATTGTCGTCCAAATCGGTGGTTGCATTCGTCTCAGCTCGTTACCTGAGGTATCTCAAGACAAGGTGAGATTGTTTAAACTCGATATTGTCTAGAACCTCAGCCACGATACCGAGACACGGTTTACTGTGTACTCTGTACTGATTAACCACCTCTTGACGAAAGCATACCCCAACGATCCCGACCTGCTGACTGAAATACAGTGCTTCTGGAATGAACCGACATTTGTTGTATCAACCCTGACAGCGATAGAGATCTCCCAGCTAGCGTTAGAGGTGATACGTTGGCTAAAGGTCTGTCCCGTTACCCGGTCAATCTGGCTGGCCTCGAAGACCCACTAATCTTTCCAATGACCGCACCACTTTCGCAAGAGATGTGACTATCCACCAGCAGAGACGGTGTCGCTTTGGAAAACCCATGTCCTCGAAATAGACCTCTGTTGAGTGGTCTGATCATCCTGTACACGAACTCGAGCTAATGCGAAGGAAACTGGAAAGGCCGGCGTGACCGAAGTACACGGACAAGTGGTCGTGGAGAATACTGCTGGCAAATTATGAAAAGTTCATCAATACGTCCGTGTACGCTGTTCCGATCCTGAACCGCATATCTTAATAACATGTTGGTTCACTGCAGTGGCACGGTCACATCAAGTTAATCGATGCCTGGCCTGCACCACACTGGTGACTGCAGCGCGTCTGACTCCCAGTCGACGCAACCCTTGAACAACCTTGGGTTACCGATCCTTTCCCGTGACACATATATCTTAAATTGTACATCACGTTGGTAAAGAAGCACGCGCTTCACATGTTGGAGGCTTGGAATTCGAGATCTGTTGCTCAGATGCAGAGCATACAAAAAACCGTCTTAATATACCTCTGATAGAGGCAAAATAACGACGGAGTGGGGTCAATGAAACCCATTTATTAATACCGTACTCGACGGCAATTATATTCGTTATGGTGGTCTTGATCGTGCGGTGAGGGATTCGCCCTGTTGTCAAGCTTCACGCAGCCCATTTCCCACTCTCACGGAAGGACCTCCACAAGTTTGTCGTTATCAAACTTCCATGATTGTTTCTGCCAGGATATCTCGAGGATTTGTTTTCAGATCCAGGATGGACTCCATCACCGCTCGGAGCGGTGTGCCATTTCCCTGTGATCCAGATCGGTGGGCTGGGTTCGTCTCGGCTCGTTACCTGAGGTATTTCAAGGCAAGATGAAATTGCTTAACCTCGAGAGCAACCTGAGGGTGTGTAACATCCCACCCACTCCGTACCTATCTGGGGATATACAAAGTCTATCGTGACAGGCCCTTTACGAGAAATTATAAGGGGATTATGAGGGCAATGTAGTACTTCTCTAATCTCCGGGGGAACTGTCATGAGACGTTTGTGATAGGGCAACCACATAATCCAATTGTCTGAAGTAACCATCCAATGATGTTGGTGCTGTGCGATGTTCCATGCTGGGATAGAGTTGTTGTCGAAGCTAGATATGATGTGGGTTCCATCGCTCGAACACGGGAGGGAATCGACATGGTCAGTGTGGCCGTTCAGCCTCGTCAGTTCCGTGCTCGTTGAGGCATTCCACACCCGCACAGACTGATCTTCTGAGCCAGAGACGATGAGGTTTCCAACATTCGAAAACGCGACGGAAGAGACACGGTCAGTGTGGCCGTCCAGCCTCGTCAGCTCGGCACCCGTCGAGGCATCCCACACCCGCAAAGACTTATCCCATGAGCCAGAGACGATGCGGGTTCCATCACTCGAAACCGCGACGGAAGTGACACGGTCAGTGTGGCCGTTCAGCCTTCTCAACTCGGCACCCGTCGAGGCATCCCACACCCACACCGACTCGTCATATGAGCCAGAGACGATGCGGGTTCCATCACCCGAAAACGCGACAGAACCGACAGCGCTAGTGTGGACATTCAGCCTCATCAGATCTGCACCTGTCGAGGCATCCCACACCCGCACAGAGTGATCTTGTGAGCCAGAGATGATGCGGGATCCGTCACTTGAAAACGCGACGGACTTGACCCAGTCAGTGTGGCCGTCCAGCCTCATTAACTCAGCACCCATTGAGGTATCCCACACCCGCACAGACTTATCTCGTGAGCCAGAGACGATGCGGGTCCCTTCACTCGAAAACGCCACGGAATTGACACGGTTAGTGTGGCCGTTCAGCCTCGTGAGCTTCTCACCGGTTGAGGCATCCCACACCTGGATAGAATCATCATAGGATCCAGAGACAATGCGGGTTCCATCACTCGAAAATGCCACGGAATAGACACCGCGAGCATGGCCGTCCAGCCTCATCAGCTCCGCACCCGTCAAGGCATCCCACACCCCCACAGAGTTATCATTTGAGCCAGATATGACGCGGGTTCCGTCATGCGAAAATGCCACGGAATTGACGACGTGAGTGTGACCGTTTAGCATCCCTAGTTCCGCACCTATCAAGGCATCCCACACCCGCATGGACTTATCATCTGAGCCAGAGACGATGCGGGTCCCATCACCCGAAAATGCCACGGACTTGATACTGTCAGTGTGGCCGTTCAGGATCCTAAGCTCCACACCCGTCGAAGCATCCCACACTCGCACAGAGCGATCGTTCGAGCCAGAGACGATGCGGGTTCCGTCACTTGAAAACGCCACGGATTTGACATAGTCAGTGTGGCTGTTTAGCTTCGCTACCTCTGTACCGGTTGAGGCATCCCACACCCGCACAGACATGTCGTATGAGCCAGAGACGATCTGGGTTCCATCACGCGAAAATGCCACGGAATTGACATAGTTAGTGTGGCCGTTCAGCCTCCTCAGCTCGGCACCCGTCGAGGCATCCCACACCCGCACAGACTCATCATCTGAGCCAGAGACGATGCGACTTCCGTCACTCGAAACCGCAACAGAATTGACACTGCCAGTGTGGCCTTTCAGCCTCTTCAGCTTCGCACCGGTTGAGGCATTCCACACCCGCACATATTCATCATCTGAGCCAGAGACGATGCGGGTTCCGTCACTCGAAAACGCCACGGAATTGACACTCTCAATGTGGCCGTTCAGCTTCATCAGCTCAGCACCTGTTGAGGGATTCCACACCCGCACAGACTTATCACTTGAGCCAGAGACGATGCGGGTTCCATCATGCGAAAATGCCACGGAATTGACATAGTCGGTGTGGCCGTTCAGGGTTGTCAGCTCCGCACCCGTCGAGGCATCCCACACCCGCACAGACTGATCTTGTGAGCCAGAGACGATGCGGGTTCCGTCACTCGAAAACGCAGCGGAAATGACCCAACTCTCGTGCTGCAGTGTCAACAACGGTACAGTGCGATCACCTCTTGTTTTCTTAAAGGAAGGGCCACGAGAGAATTGGCTCTTCCACATCTGGTACATAGTGGAATCCCGCGACCACGTCGTCAGGCTTGAGATGTAAAGGTGTGGTGTTGACCGCGCCGCTGGGCTTGCACCAAAGTAGGTGGAAAAGTTGGCAGCCTCGGTGAGCTGAAGAGAAAGGCCCGAAGACTCCTCGTTGTTGACCTGGTGTACTGGAATTAGCTCAAGTTTATGGAGTAACATGAGGTCCCCCACTTTCAAGACCCACCCACGGGCGTTTTGAAGCATTATACTGCATTGGGCGAGCGAACCAAGTAAATTCATCACCTCGATCCAGAATAGGACCCGCACATGAAGAAACTCGACGATCCTGGTCTGGAGAGAGTCGCGGTCGCCAGAGGCAGCTCTGCTCATGTGCTGAACCCAATACCGACAAGAATACTGGAGGACGTCACTAATGTTCTCTTGGATTCGAAGACGGAGGTCTGGCACCTCAGAATCGAATAGAAACGATGATGGGAGATCACAGATATTGAATCGCAGGCCGGACATCATGATACAGAAACAAGTGTGAGTAAGGCGAGTGTGGTGAGCATGCTGATCGCACGACATGTCAACGAGGCGGCTGCTAAGGCCCAAAGGAACGCTGAGTCTCGATCGCTCCTGAGCGAACATGAAGTCGGGAAATGATGCATGGTACCAAAGAACTCGATCGTCTTTGACATAGAGAACTGCGTGCAGCTCGTCGACGACTACCTTGGCCATCTGCGTATCGGTCACATCAGAGAGTTTTCCCGCAACGGAGGCAGATACCCGCTCCTCGGTACAAAGTAGGCTGTGGAGAACCTTCAACCGATCACGAAACAGGGTATCAGGCAGCTCGCAAAAAGCGCCCCGCAAAATTTGCTGGTATAATGTGTCGATGAGCAACGGCGTGTCAGCCCTACTGGACATGTGATCAGCCAGCTGGGCCAACATGCGGAGCTGTTCGTCCGTCGTCATTCTGGCACGCCGGCGGATATATCTCACCGCTGTTGCGGCATATATGAACAAGCCGTCCGCCTTCTGTGAAAGGTCGGCGAGCTTGGGATCGCCCTGAAGCCCCGGGAGCTTCGCCGTTAGGTACTTCATGATGTCGGCCTTGACTGTATCCGTAGGCACCTCAAAGAGACGACAGATGGCGTCAGATTTGAAGGACGAGCAGAGTGCGGCGAGCTCAGGATCCGGTCGACTCGTAACCAGAAACTTGAGGCCGCACAAATGACCTCGACTGAAGGTCTTCAACAGCTCTTGCAGAAAGGCCGACCCTCCGTTGTCCTCGATCTCATCCAGCGCGTCAACAACGATGAGGTAAGGCCGCAGTTCGCGAGGGCGCTCGCCGGCAGACTGCTGCCAAGGGCCAACCAGGAGGTCCTTCATCTGCTTGGCAAGGACGTTGACCGAGTCAGACTTGTTCGCCCGAAGCAAGGCGCGAGCATAGGATCTGGATTGGCGGGCGAGCTGGTATGTGATGGTGGGGATGATGTACTTCCGCCGTCTCGTCTCTTCGAATTGCCGTGAGCAGAAGAAGTTTGCGCCCAAGATGTATTTCGGGCCCCAGCTAGCATCTTCCACATCGTCGAAGTGGTCCGCGACAGTATACGCGATAGTCGACTTGCCGGAGCCGGCTTGGCCCGTCAACCAAAAGACATGTGGACTGTCTGACGAAGGATTCAGCGCCCATAGGTATATACGTTCCAGTATGTCCGTGCGTGTTCCCTCGGTGCATGGTTCACGAATCAATGTTGCCGTTCCTTCGAGATCGACATTGTAGGCTGCTAATCCAGAATGGGGCCAGCTACCGAGGCGTAGTTGCTGGCATTCATGGTCAGTATGAACACACCATGCTCAAGATATTCGGGACCATACAGTGAGCGACTCCTGCATCTCATCTGTGTTTCTCTCGATGCTCATGACGATGTCGAGCTAGAGGCAACAGATGACCAAGTTCATTTCAACACACGATGGGGCACGCATAAGTCACGCACATGGAAGTCCTTCGTGTACTCATCAATGCGTTTGAAGCTTCCTTCGATGGTCTTCTTGTCTTCTGCGTTCTCCAGTGTCTTCGTCCACATCCCGTTGGACGACATCTCCCTCAGTTGGACGGCTTCGGCAATAAGATTCCTAGTATAAATTCAGCTCGTCACATATATCGCCCGTGGAATGGACTTACGCAGAGAAGGCCTGCATTCTGACTGTTGCAGCATCAGACTCCGCTTTCAGCAACGCGGCGTTCACGAGTTCGAGACGCTTGGCAGTTTGAATAACATGGTCTTTGAGAGCGTCCTGGTTGTCTATAACCGCCTGAGGAACTGTTCGTAAAGTAAGGGAAGATACAGTGAATTGATGGAACCTACATTGATCACCTCGATGATGGAGTTAAGAGCACCAACAGGCCCCTGGAATGGCGTTCCAGCAAGGGACCTTTCTGCCTTCCGCAGGAGCTGCTCGACACCGTGCCAGACCGTTTTAATTGTGTTCTTCGCTGACGAGTTTTGTGGGGGCCCATTCGCTGGTTGAGTTGTCGAGGGGGGCATCACGAATGTCACGGGATTGGAATCAGGAGCAACTACATGAGAGGAGAGTCGCACATCTGTTATCGGACGCGTGATGGTATCTTAGTCTTACCGATGCCTGTTTCCATACTGCTAGCGGAAGCTGAAGGGTGGGCAGGGCGAGAGGAATCCATGTCAGATGAAGCCGTATGCCCTTTTGGGGTATGTTCAAGACATGAATTATGCACGAAACGGGACCCGATGTACTCACCTGGTTGCATAGTATCCACCGTTTGGGGAACGGTAACAATCGTGTCAGGGAAGTGTCTGGGGGAGTCTGTGCAGAAAGTGTTGAACGTTGAGGCTGTGGACGATAATCTGAGAGGACCAACTTTTAGACGAGAATGCGGAGCCCAGCCGCTGGAATCCCTTTCTGAGTGAGAATTTCTTGTTGGCTTGAGAGGGGGCCATGGTGAAAAGACGGAGGCAAGTACAAAGAGATTGTCCTCATGGCGGCCCATCAGCAAAAAGGGAGGTCACTTACATTGCCTGTTATGGGTACTTATGGGACCTCTGCCATGTATGGGTCAAAACGTGACCATATATCCCCCCAAAACAGCACATTGCACACAAATATATCCATACATGGTAGATTCCGGCAATGTAAGCGGTCGACCTTTTTGCTGATGTGGCGGCAATCATACGGCGGTGCGTTTGAAGATCGGGTCGGATTTCGGATGTGGCTTGTCTTCACCAACCAACACGTTCATGGATTTCGTCCTATACAAGGCCCGTGCGGGGGTGTATCATATCGACTCTGATGAATGGTACACTAAAGCCTTTTGTGACGGTTTCTCCTTTGGAGTCAACTCATTGCATTTGTCCGCGGGGCCTCCGAGAACTTATGCCTCGCAGCTTTTGGAAAGTATGTTCCTCACTCTTCGCCACAGCAGTATACAGACCCATAGACAGTGACAAAAAGTCGACGGGACGGGACGCTGCCATTATACAACGTTTGGCGGGATCTCCCCCTGATGACGAGGACTGGGTTCCGTGCAGCTCAAGAAAAGATCAGCTTATTGCGTTCATAGGTGAGAGATTAGACCACGGCCTCTCGTACTACCACTTCGTAGAGCCGGACATCGACTCAGACGAAACGCTCAGGTTGTTAGAACTATTGATGGGCATCATCCAGCATACGGTAGCGGATCATAATCAGATTTACCATCCCCCCCATCTCCTCAGGACGGAGAATTCACTCCCACTACCGAAGATTTCCCCTCGCTGCTGAGGACGATTTGTGACTCTGCCTTGCTCAATTATCGTTCGCACCTCACAGATAATCCTGAAAAAGATATCATATCCACCGATTATTCGAGGCTAGAAACCATGTTTTGCAAAGAGTTCTAGACCTTCGAATTTCTGATACTCTACATAAGGATGACATCCACAAGCTTCTCGATTTAGGACGCAGGGGCTTTCTTTGGGACTATTTCGAGGACTTTCTCTTGAATCCAGGACGAAGCGGTGTGTTCCACCGCCCTCGATCGTTTGTCGTGACTCGTTTCCTGAGGTACGTTAGAACCACGTCTCATTCCGGGTCAGGTGTTTTATTCAAGAGTCGTCGTAACGAGTTATGAAGATCGTCATCGAACCTCAGGCTTCATGCCTCAGGGATGATTTCCCCCCCAAGACTACATCGCTCTTTCCCAGAGATGTGGCGATCCATCAGAAGAAACCGTGTCGCTTTGGAAAAGCCATGTCCTTGAAGAAGACTTCGAGTGAGATATCCCAATCATCCGGTATACGAACTCGAGCTAACGCGACTTCTATCGAAGGATTGTCGAATGCCGGGTGACCGAAGAACACGGGACAGGTGGACGTGAACAATAATACTGGTGTCGCCAAGGTGTCATGATCACCGATTATGGAAAGTGTTCCGGAACGCATGGGCCATGGCTTAGCAAAACGTCGGTTCTCTGGCGCGGTCACATGCCGTTAATCAATGCCTAGCCTGCACCACACTGCAGCGCGTCCAACCCCCAGTCGACGCAAGGCTTAGACAACCTGGGGTCGCAGTACTGATCCTTTCTTGTGAAGCATACATCTAAGATGACTTGGGTACTATACCCATATGCCGGATTTTTTCAACTTCGGTGGGAATTATTCACACGGAGGTGGCAGATACGTTAATATTGATCACGATGGTCTGAGTCAAGAGGCACGCGCCGGACATGTTGGAGCAGGTTGGAGCTCGGAATCTGTTCCTCTGATTGGCAGAGCATATGAAAAAACGTCTGCTGATATATCCCCGCTTGAGCAAATCATGATTCCTACCAACAAAGCACATTTATTACTGTAATATGCAATCGTCATGATTCATTCCACACGTCAGCATCAGAGGATCACAAATCGGAGAAAGGAAGGCTGCATGGTTATATGTAAATATAGTGTGGTGATGAGGGAGAATATAGCCGGTACAACAAGTAGAATAGAACCGGTATAACAAGGAGAACATCCGGTACAACAAACACGGGCAAGGTGGAGATTTTGGATAATGAAGGTGGGTGAAAGCAGCGCGAACGAAGAAAGGACTGTGTATTACGTATGGAGGAAAAAACAAGTCGAAAGAAAGCAAAGCGAAAGAGTGTACAGTCCATCGGAGGGGATGAAATCGAGAAGGACGGGGACGGAGACGAGGAGGAAGATGAGGACCGCACTAAACCGGCGGGGACAACTTGCGTTCCCTAAACAAGCAAGAGTCAAAAGGGATGACGAACAGGGATGTAGGCAATCGACTGACCCGCTAGCGTTCCCCAACAGCTCCTCAAACCGATCGCGCAGCCGGAAAAGCTTCGTCTCCACATCCTTCGATTCTTTCGTGACTACGACGATGTGTCCGTTATCCATGATAAATGCCTCGCACTCGCGAATGAACTGTTCGAGGTCTTTGACGCGCGTAATGGAGAGTTCGGGTTCGTTGGAGCCGCGGGCGCGGGCGAGATATGACGCTACGACGGTCGCGATTCCGCCTGTTAAAGAGAAGAAAATGAGTAGATATATGCGCGTCGGAATGCCGATGGGAATGTTCATACCGAGAATGGAGGTGGCTATCGATGTCTGAGTAGTCCCAACTAGAATAAGTCAAAGATCAGAAAATATTAGAGAACAAGTCACCTGTTTCCCACTCGTCGCAGCAGAAATACCTGTCGTCAGTGCCCCAAGCGCCACCTGCATCCCGATGGCGGCGTTCAGTGACCACCCCGTCGCCTTGGCCTTTGCCGCATATTTGTCTCGCTCACGCCGGGCACACTCCAGCGTTGGCTTCAGCCGTTCTTCTACCGAATGATGGGGCCCTTCAGACCCTTCATGCTATACACACAAGACAGGAAGAACACGAGATATTCAGCATATACAATAAGCAGCAAAGAAGGATTCTCACCTTCTCCAGGGGCACAATATAGTCGAGCTCAGAACGCCCTATTGAATTGTGCGTATCGACCGTTTTAGCTCGGGGCGGAGGCATGGGGCGTGGCGGTGTCGTGTCAAGTCGCAGACGGGTGGGGTCACCGCCAGGTGACTGCGGCGGTATAAATGGAAACGGCGCGCCTACTCCTAATCCTAGCGTTGAACGCCTCTCCTCGCGAGACGCGATTGGGGGAGCAGGGTATCTGTCCAACGTCTCGGATGAACGCGTCAGGTGGCGGCGATCGTCGGGGCCACTGGGAGGTGCCAGAGCGCGCGTCTCTGGAGGACGTGCTTCGGAAGACGTGTTTGACGTATTGACAGGCTGTTCATGGGGGTGCTCGTCGCGAACATTCCCGCCCTGTGGTCGTGCTTGCGAAGGAGGATTCTGGTGTTCCATCGAGGGGGGGAATGGGATCATATCTAGTTGGTTCTAACTTATACTAAAGGCGAGTCGGCGGAAGAAGATCGTGCTCCAAGATGGACAGGAAATATTTTTCGCTTTCGTCCGCCCCTGCAATACATACTTCTTTACGGACAATTGCATTCTCCATATGACATATCCTAGATGGTATTTATCCTCATTAGGAAATTCTTCATTGAGAACTCACCCGCCGCAGATTGAATAAGCTACCGCCCATGAACACATTCTCCGAACAACTCAAAAATCACGTCACGACGGGACTGGAGGCGAAATGAACGCTCCCCTCCCCCTCCCACGGAACGCTGCTCTCCCCCTCTCGAATCCAGACCCACCACCAAACCCTCCCCGCCCTCTCAATCCAGGCACATGCCCTCCTCTCGGCCCACCCCGCGCAAGCCCACGCCCAGCATAAGGAGGATGGGGATGAGAGCCGTGACGTTCAACCCCTTTCCCGCCCTGGTATAGTCGAGGAGGACTGGTATCATTCTCCGATACAGCCGCGCCACTATTCGCTCCCACGTGCTCCGTCGTGGAGCCAGGAACAGGTCTACCCTCGCTACGCCCATTTGAGTACCCGCCTCGTCCATGAAGAGGACCACGCCCATTTCGGTTCGGGTTCGCCATAATCTGTACAGACCCCTGGCCAGTTGAACTGCCAAGAAAGATACCATCAGATACAGATGTAAAGGCTAGAATGTCAACTGACCCATTGACAGCCGCCGCCGCCGCGGACCTAAACCCGGAAGCCGGGACTTGTCCAGCCTCCGGCTGGATAGCCGGACGCGGGCCAAATCTCGGTTTGAATGGTACCTGCGTCTGCGGGTTCGGAGGCACAGGAGGAGCCTTGGGTGAAGTCGAGGCCACAAACTGCGGGTTCGTCAAGTTCAGGCACGTATTGAATTCCACAGCCGACCCTCTATACTGGGAGCATCTGCAAGCACACAGAAACATCACCATTAATTCAAGTTAAAGAATGAAGAACAAGGAAGACGCACCGATCCCCCAACGTCACCCCAGACATGAACGGCACATCCCACACCACATCCATCGACTTTGAATTCAGTCCTATCACCACGCCTTTCACGGACAGTGGCACCCCTCCAGAGTCCTGCACCATCGTCACCCTGTCCCCCAGTTCAAAATGCTGGTTCTGCAGCCTATAGACGGCATGTGAGGGCTTCAGCACCGCTTGGCGCGGGATCCCCTTCACGATCGCCTTTTTGTACGCCTCGGGTGTCTTGTTCTTGTAAAAACTATCTGCTAGCTGCTCGATCTCGCCCACCGTTTCCTGTCATTTTATCAACACGTTACAGGAGAATCGGAATGAAGGGAGGTATAAATTACCTTGGACAGGTGGTCGCAGAATAGAGAAACAGGCTCAAAATCCCGCACCCCCTTGGTATTCAGCCAGGCTTTGATTTCCCTCACACGTGCATCGGGGTCATCAGCAGAAAACATCTCCGCCGCTTGAGCCATAGCTGTCGCGCATATATTCAGCTTCAAATTGACGAGAAACCCTCCATCAACGCACCATCCCCAGGGCGATCAAGACTCTTAAAAATCTCCGGAAACTCGACCTACACGAAACATCAGTCCCCATATCGAGTTCACGACCGCAACATCCACTGACCTTGTACTCCCGGATCAAATCAACAGCCTTCTGGCTAAACTCCCAATGTCTTCCTTCCTTTCTCGAATAATCAATCACCTTCAGCGCCTTTGCCTCAAACTTCAGGCTCAATCCAAGATTGATCTTCTGCTTATCGGACATAATGACCATGAAGCTTGACGTGATCTTCGACACCGCGCGTCCGGACAGACCGACCATCTCCGCAGCCTTGAACGAAGGAAAGTACTGCCCCGATTTCCGGTTATCGACAATTTGCTTGAACTGCTCGTTCTCTGACTTCTCCGAAGGGAAGAACTAGAATGGACAAACGAAATGAAAAGAAGGACAGGGAAATGGGAAACGAAGCAAGACATACAGCAAGGATGACAGAGAGCGTTGCATCGGTCGTTCCAGACACCTGCGCAGCAACACCATAAGCGTGCTCCCCAAGGAAGAAGATCTTGCTGCCTTCTGGGAACTCCTCCGACAGAGGAGGCGCCGCACGTTCCAAATACCGAGGATCCTCCGACAAAACTTCCGAAAGACACATCTGCAGGGCATGCTCAACCTCCTTCTCCGGGCCCTCATAGTCCTTTACAAATGCCCCCGTCTCCAGCCGTTTTAGCCCTACCACAGTCAAAAAACCAGTCAGCCGCACGCCAAAACACGCATGCAACCCAAAAATAAACGACAATCACCTTTCAAAGGCCGGATATGCAGCAAAACATCCACACTCCCAGTAATCACCCCACATCGCTTCGAATACACCTGCTCAATCCTCTCCGCCTTCATCTTCCAATGCCCCAACCCAGCCGGCGCATGCGGCATCGACACAACCCGCTCCTTCGCTCCCCGCACAACCGCCATCTTCTCATACCGAAACAACGCATCCGAAACAGCAACCACCTTGCCCTCCTGCAAAAACGGCCAGCCACTAAACACCCTTCCCCCACACATCCGCTCCGCAATATCCTCCACCTTGGTTTCCGCATCCGGGTTCTGCACGTGCACCACCATCGACTGGTTCCGGCTCTCGGACCCGTGCACGTTCACGCCGTGGAACCCGAGCGCTGCCGAGTGCGGTAGGGTTTGGAGGGAGGGGAAGCCAGCGAGGGCTTCGGGACCTACTTTGACGCCGTCGCAGAGCCCTGGGACGAGGTGCAGCCCATCCAACGTCGGTAGGTCGAATGGCTCCATGCGGCACGTGCAGCGTTTCAAGGGGGGGAAGAAACCCGGAAGAGAGGACTCGTAGAACGTCGGTTCGTCCGTGCTGTAGGTGAACTTGGTGCTCGTCCCGAAACTGTTTCTCTCCTTCTCTTCCTGGAACAATCGATGTTCGCGGGCTGTTGGGAAAAGCTTAGTATTAAAAACTTACACGCAGGATGGGCAAGACATACCGGCCATCGCGCGCAGCAATCTTGCCTCATCAATGAAGGGAATCTTAACGATCGCCTCCCATTCTTGTTTCTTGCCATTCAAATCTTGCTCAAATTCGAGAGGGTAGAAACTGAGAATCGGCGAGTTGGGATCATACATTAGGTCCTAAGAGAATGTTAAACCGATCCAAGCACGAAGTGAACTAGAGGAAGACACCTGATACGCCGAGGGGATGTGTTCCATGCTCGCCAAGGGTAATACGCCCATAAGCTGCTCATACGGTCTAAAGGGTTTCCCAAGCTCGAATGAGAACGACATTTGATCCACATCCTTGAGATCTGAACATTGTAGTTAGAAATAAAGTAGGAGTGATGACGGGAAGAGAGCCCACCTGATATGCGTGGTGCATAATGGTAATTGTAGAACCATCCCCACGATGCGACACCACCGTAATAATAATGCATGACCCATTGAAGCCCTTCCACATAGCGGTACACCAAATCCCCCATCTTCTTTGGGTCATCATACTTGATCTCGAGTTTTTCCTATCATATTCCTAATAAGTCCCCATGGTAAATGGACCGATGAGAGCGAACATACCCTATAGTAATCACGCTTCCACTCGTCCATCTTCTCCTTGATTGAGCGCTCATACCGCGCATCAAATCCCCCACCTTCGTCATCACGCACAACAGGCGCCTTCTCGTACTTCTTTAAGACCCGGTCAACAGCAGCCCGGCTCTCTTCGTCCTCCTCATCGTCCTCCCACTCGCTCTCCCCTCCATCTGCCTCCACCCCACTCCCCCCATTGGCTGGTACTTCCCCGTTTACATCGACATCCTGATCACCGCCAGACTTGTCCTCCCCTTCCTCTTCAGAATCCCCCGTGGGCCTTGGGAACCGCCACGTCACCAGATTCACGTCTTCATCATCAAATTCGTCCCATCTCAGGCTCAAATGCAGATCTTCCGCCAGTTTCCCAATGAACTTCCTCTCCCGGGCCGGGAAATCGTTCGGCATCGCCAGCCGCGCCGCACGCGTATGCGCCATCGACGCAGCCTGGCGGTTCTCCATCACGAAGGCCCTGACATCGTCAAATATCTCTCGCTGGGGGGAGGTAAGGACTGAGGGAAGAGGGAATTGAAACAGGCGTCATAAGCCAATGGGGAAAAAAACAAGAGGGAGAGACGCACCAAGTTTAGATCTCTTTTCTCCTAGCTCCATCTCCCGTACATGTTTGGCCTGCTTGCCCTTGTACCAGTTCAAGTCCGCGTACTCCTTCTGAAAAATGTCCTGCTCCCAAACTTTCATCTGGTCTAGGACCAACTGCAACCTCCTCGTGTTGATGGTCCCGCTCTCGTTCATGTACCCGTCTGCCGGACCATCTCGCATAAGCACAGAACCAACAACCATCTGGACATAAGTGAGGCTCACCCATTGCCGGAAGCACCTTCTTGTACACCTCAAACAGCTTCTCCAACCCGTTCTCGTGGATATGGAGATCAGGCAAATTAGGCAGGAAATCATTCCCGACGAATACAGCAAGCAAGATAAAATCGTCAATGATCCGCTCCAAGTTATAGTCGAACGGCAGGACGGGCTCGATGTCTCTGAATTCTAGATCGAGATACTCTCTCATTATCGAGAGGTGTAGCAGGTAAAAGTTGATAGCCTCCAGGCTGGAGGACAAGAATACCCGTTAGCAGGAAAGACACGAAAAGTGGTACCACATACCTCCCATTCCCCTTCTTCCTCGACGATGGCCCAAATTTGACCTCCTCCCGCAACAGACAGAAATGAGGATCGTGGCTCAACAGCCCCAGCATGATCAAGTCCGCATCTAGCCCATAGAGACAATGTCGGACGTTGGGGTTGTAATCCGGCTGTGCGCGCGACAGGCGGATGTACTCCATGATCTTGTGCTCGCCCTCCCCTGGCACCTCGTGACCTGACAACACAACTTCCACCTCTCTCCAGTTCGAGTCCTCCGTGATCTTCTTGTTAATAAAATACCGTAACTGGGCAGAGAGCCGGGTCATGAATGGCGTCCCTGAAAAACATGGGGTGTCAAAAGGGCACAAACGAAGAAACACCAGGACACAGAGGCGGGGCAAAGCGGGTTTAGGAAAGGAACATACCTGGTGTTATACAATTGCTGTCAAACGCCTTCTCTTCCGGCAGCTTCTCTCCTTTGGCCAACGCCTTCTCCCGCACTTCTTTTGCCTCTTTCGCAGTCCTGAACCTCCGACTCCGCTGTTGGTTCATCTTTGCTCTGGGTGCGACACCATCGACGGCCATGAAAAAAAGCTTTTTGGGTTTGATTTTTCCGAACAGATGGTCGACGTAAGCGAAGATGGACGTGAAAATTTGCTCCTCCGACAGCCTAAAGTGGGCATCCTCGTCGTTTGGATGAGAACCTGGACAATGAACACTCAGTTCCCATTGGCCGAATTCCCCGGGGTAAAGGACGACTCACAGTTATGGATGATGCCATTAAAATCAAGATACAAGTTGTCTGTTCCCTCCCTGCGTCACAAATGACAACATGTTAATGACACGTTACGCTTACCGAATTCCGGAATTTTGTTCTCTTGGATGAGCTGTGAGGTCAAAGGATAACGTTCCCTGAGATTCGGTCAGCCTTGAGGTGCGTCATTTGCCCAATGAGACATACGAAATGTAGCGGAAAAACTGGGGAATGCGGGTGTTCAATGTTGGTCACGCAAATAATGAGAGCGATGTCGACGAACCTTGGGGATACCTGAAGAAAAAATGTTCAGTCAGGGAAGCGGTGAGTGATAGTAGAGAGACAGACCCATTATCAGAGCAGTCGGGGTCGAGCTGAATGAACGTTGGTGATGGTTGTGGGGAGTGGTGGCAGTGAGCCTTTCGTCACCATTGTGGCCGTCACGCTCAGACGCCAGCTCTGGCATCCACTGCCGCCCCCTCCCCTCTTGGTCGACCCGACTCATTCGACCACCGCACACGGATAACAGTCAGCAACGGCGCTTTCTGCCATGGTTAGTTCGGAATTCTTGAACATCAAACCCTCAACTTCTAGCGATTAGAAGCCATTGAGTGTCAACGTGAATCTGCACGTCGTAATGACTCAGACTAGCGCAAAAACGGCCTAAATGACTGTCATTCACTTACGACAGTCTCTGACTCATGACAAGATTCGACGACAGCTAGCTCCCTTATCTTTGCAACTTGCTGAGCGAGCGCATTTGTGTAAGAATGGACTAATCAGCGTCCCCAACGGCAATCCGGCTACACCTCCCCCGTACACCCTCAGTTCCCCGTCCTTCAAATCTTCCCCGCTGCACGGAGCGAAGGTAATACGTACCTCAAAACCCAACGGAGATTCCCTTCCAGACTGACACTGATCATTCAAACAAATTCCTCTTTCAAAAATATCATCTGGTCTTCGATACGTATACGTTGGAGTGATCCATTGATTTCACATCTCGTCCCAGCGCCCACACTCATCACAATAATGCCATATCTGTTCAGGATTGTGGTTCGAACGTTCATCATCCGCCACCACCCCCTTCCACCCCTTGCCTGTCAATCCCAAACCGCAACTTCAACTCCACGGTATCTCCCAGAACCATATGATACCCTCCCCTCGACTGTAGCTGGGTCAGCCACAAACGGTAATTAACTGACCAGGTCGCTTTTTAAAATTCTCCGGTCTGTAATTCAAGCCAACCCTTGAGTTTCAGCGCACCACACATGGTAAACCTGCGCCAATAACCAGGAACAACGGATATGCGCATCAAATACCGCCGGAAACGATACACAACCCACAATTCTCCTCGACTGGAATGATCCATATCCAAACCACGTCTCGGTACATTATCATTATCAAAACACAGGAACGAGCTGATCCCTACCTTCAACCTCGATCGAGAAACACCCGCAGTCCAGTACTAATAATACCATAGCACTTAATTCGACATCGGAGGTATGTCGGTCGCGACAGGGACGGAATGACTTTTCCAGACCTCTATTACCTTATGTTGAACGTTGGGGACTCCCTCTTTTCGTCCAATGATCTACGTCAACCGAAGTTTTCCGACATTCACGGTGCTTTCCTCATGTACACGAGCAACACATTCTATTGCTGCGTGAGGCTTATCAGTACCTTCTAATGATATGCTGCCCATGCATGCCGTCGCCCGCCCAGTGTGACCGGAGTTCAGTGCCAGTGTGCAACCCAGTCCCATGACCCCAAGGACAGCTGACCACCCGCCCTGGAACTGAGCAGATGGGAAAATCAATCCATTACAAAAATCCTATCTATGATCTAATTCATCATACTCTGAAGCTTGATTCGACTAGAAAAGAGCAAATCATTGATAGTCCCTGAAAACGTCAAAGCCATTCAACAGTCTAGAAACCCCAGAGGGTCGAAGGTGGTTGAGAATTGAGTGACGAAAGGAGAAGAGTAAACATCCTACCGCCGGCGGTTTGGAAGAGATATCATACGTGACCCTGTTGATTCCTGCTACCTCGTTCGTGATACGAGACGATATGCGTCGTAACACCTCCGCGGGAAAAACATACCTATAACAGCATCCGATTCTCTCGCATCAGCCTCTCTTACCACAACAGAAAGAGGAGCGCGCACCAATCAGCCGTCATAAAATCCTCGGACTGGACTGCTCGTAAAGCGATGACCTTGATGCGCCCAAGAGAAAAAAGTGACAGCGACATAGGAATAATGAAAAAGCCGATGAGTGAAAAGCCTCATGACGAGCTGAAGTCTCACCTGCTCATACGTCCGCGCATCGCCCATCACGCCCACGGCTTTCACCGGCAACAGCACCGCAAACGCCTGTGAAATCTGGTCATACAAGTTCGCCTTGCGGATCTCCTCGATGTATATATTGTCCGCCTGTTGTAGAATCTTCACCTGCTCCCGCGTGACGGGACCCAAAATGCGGATCGCCAGTCCAGGCCCTGGGAACGGATGCCTCTGTACCAGATGTGCAGGGATAGAAAGAAGTCTCCCAAGCGCCCGCACTTCATCTGTCCACATAAAAAACGATATCGTCGCTGAACATGAAAATGTGATAGCCCCTTACCCTTGAACAGCTCCCGTAATGGCTCGATCAGTTTAAGCTTCATGTCTTTCAACAGCCCTCCGACGTTATGATGCGTCTTGATGGTGGCGCTCGGTCCCTTGAAGCTGATGCTCTCAATAACATCCGGGTATAGCGTGCCCTGCAACAACCATTCCACGCGTCCTTTTGCCGCTGCACCCAGCTTTTCCTCGGCATCAGCAGCAGCCTCGATCTTCGTGGCTTCTTCTTCAAAAACATTGATGAACGTATTACCGATGATCCTTCTTTTCTGCTCCGGATCTTCGACTCCCTCCAGCCGCGAGAGGAAAAGCGTTGACGCGTCCACGACTGTCAAGTTGACTCCGAGGTCTTTATTTAACATGTCATAGACTTGCTGAGCCTCGTTCAATCGGAGGACCCCATTGTCCACCATGATTGCATGGAATCTGAAACGATGGGGTTGAGCAGGTGCATCGGAGTAATCACCGGAGCAAGCTCCAAACAAAGAAACTTGCCGATCACCGATGGCTTCATGCATCAGCTTCGCCGCCACCGTACTGTCCACACCGCCGCTCACAGCGCCGATGACGCGGCCCTTCGGACCACATATCTCTCGAATCCTCGCGATCTCCTTCCCGATGAACTCTTCCTATATCGGAAATCGATCACGATCGTCGCGGAGAATGAAGAATCGCGACTAACCATCGTCCACTTCTGCCGGCATCTGCAGATGTTCAACACAAATCTCCCAATCACTTCTTTTCCGCGGGGTGAGTGGGTGACTTCAGGATGGAATTGGATGCCGTATATGGGTTTTGAGTTGTGAGCAATCGCAGCATAGGGCGCTGATTGCGTATAACCGATGACATGGAAATCGGGAGGCACTTCGGATAGCTGGTCGCCATGTGACATCCACACCTACACAATTTCAATGGATCATCAGTTCATCAGTGTTAAGCCTAAACCACTGCCGATGTTGCGCACTCACTTGCATCTCATCCCCGAGATCTTTGAACAGCTCGTCAACCGACGAACTTCCATTTTCAGACTTCTTGATCTGCACCTGGGCAAATCCGTATTCGCGGTGGCTGCACGGGGATACTTTGCCTTTTAGATTCCAGGCAATTTCCTACATTGGAAAAGGAAATTTAAACATGCCGCTGCTCCATGCAGGAAACGCGTGGGTGCCATATGGAAGAAGGATGCACACCTGTAAGCCGTAACATATCCCAAGAATTGGAACTCCAAGATCAAATACGGCGGGATCGACGTGCGGGGAAACCGCGTCGTACACCGAATATGGCGATCCGGACAGGATGATACCTAGAGAACTCTTCTTTCAAGCCCGACGCGTAAGATCATGATCAGACTATCTCATACCCTTCGGTTGAAAGTGTATGTCCTTGATCTTTGTCGTACATGGCATCAATTCAGCATAAACCCTATGTTCTCGACATCTCCGGGTGATCAAATGGCTGTACTGCTCGACGATCTTGAGCAGAGTGATCCTCGGTTTTTGCTACCGTGCACACCTGAGATC
>Ga0307516_10002904_pt1 | contig 22453 bp, 28 predicted proteins | sample 19_EM_MG_FD_203310 | JGI IMG/M metagenome (GOLD analysis project Ga0307516, IMG submission 203310) | Populus trichocarpa ectomycorrhiza microbial communities from riparian zone in the Pacific Northwest, United States - 19_EM | ecosystem: Host-associated > Plants > Roots > Unclassified | place... | reverse complement strand
GACGAGACCAGCTCGTTGATGTCGGAGGGGGTGAGGTTGCTGGCGGCGGTGGGAGAGACTCTGAAGTAGCTGGAAGACATGGCAATTGTAGAGAGAGAAGGGGAGGTTTGGGCGTAGAGAATAGGGGGCGGAGTGTGTTCGAGGCGACGAAGGTGGTGGAAGGAGGATAGGTGGGGAAAGTCAACCACAGCGTCCCACACCGATTCTTATACCAGCATAACTCTAAGTTGGAAAGTCCCGAGTCTCGAAGGCACGGCCGGTCTGTCCTCAGTCAACCCGGAGTTCAGGCAAGTAGTGAATCTAGCAGGAGAGCAGGAGGAAAAAAGCAACGGGAATCTCGCTTGGGGGAGGTGCCAACCGAGGAGAAGGTCGAACACCTAGCGTAGAGGTTCCATGCCCCCCATATCACGGCCTCCAGGAAGTACAAACCCAAAGCCAGACATCATCGTAGACCACGGTCAAGTCACTATTGGTACCGAGTCGAAGTAGTGAGAGCGCTTACTTCTCCGTTACCCGTCCACCTCTCTGGCGGAAGCTAAGTCCCGGAGATGCCCCCTGCTTCTTCAGTTGCCTACATCGCAGGAATGTATATTACTTCTCAGGCACATGGGATTAACCAAGGGGCGAGTATAGGGCGCCCCCATCAGTAATGTAAAATTCTGACGACGGTGATCTGATGTAATTGTGGAAAAATTATTCGACATCGCTACTCTCTAGGTCCACCATATCGTCACCTTTAGGGGTTAGTGCGGATTCTACGCCGAGCAATGGCCCTGGCTTGAAAACCAGCGCACCCTTTGCGTCGGGTTCTCGGTCTGGGGCGGTGACACAAGAACGGCTCTTCCCTGGCCTGGGGCCGAGTTCGATGGGCCTTGAGGCATGGGAAGCCGTCAATAAATCCAACTATGAGGAAAAACGGAAAGCGAATCATCAGCGCACCATACAAAGCCACAACACAAGGTGAGGGTAAAAGGAGGAAACAAGTGAGGTTGATCAATCACCTTTCTTTGCAACTCAGCTACTTCATGCTTGCTCTTTTTCCCAGCTTTAGAGGTTGGGTCAAAGCCGAGCTTCCTGATCACGTCCGCGGAGTAGGCGTTCTTCCTCGGGAGGTGTGGTTGGGATGAACCTTCCTCCTCTTCACTATCGCTGGGGAGGGGGTCTGGCTTCCGTTTCGAGGACGACGAGCCTGTATCATTGGAGGCGTCCTTAAGCCCAGACGCTTGCCTTGCCTTGACGAGCGCGCGAGTCCCTTCTTTATCCTTCTCTAATAGCGCCTTCAGGGTACGATCAGCATCCTTCGCGGAGATGCGGGACGCCTTAGCCTGAGCCTCCCGCCCGATGGTTTCGCCAACATACATCGACCGCGAGTCACCCGCTGAGCCAGAGATGACATGGCCGGAGAAGACGTAGGTAGAGCCTGACGAAGAGTCTTCTGGTTTTAGACCCCACTGTCGAGTTGGGTCGTAAGCCGGCTTCTTCTTTGAGTTGTTTCCGAGTCCCGAAGTCCTAGATGTGGCGGCAGACCTGTTAATTAATTCTGATGAAACAATAAACTACGCTCACGCAGAAGAAAACTCGGCGCGTCCAGCCCTCCGCCGTTCAACAGCGTTTTGGACGTGCCACTCGCAAACTTGAGAAACGCGCTTGTCCACCCAACTGCCGCAGGGCTTTCCGTCCTTCTTGATCGCCGGACAGGTCCCAAGGTCCTTTGCATATCCGATGACGGAAATAGACGCCTCCGACTCGGGCGTCACAGCGAGGACGTTTGTCGTGGGGTGGGGTGCGCTGCCCGAACGCTGTTGTCGTGTTTTCGGCGTCAATAACGTTCAATGGGAGCTCTGGGAGTTGGCTAACCTGAAAGGGTTTCAAGATCTTAGGGGTGAGGAGCGCGATCACCGCCCCCTCCCGTAGCTTAGACATATGTTCGAAGGTGCCTTTGCTTCCGCCTTTGTAGATCTTCTTGGGCAAGCCACCGCCGTTGGTATCTAAGGTATCGAAGCTGTCCGACTCGAAGAGCAACAAGGAGAGGAACGCATCGCCGCGGATAACAAGTTTTCCGCCATTGGCGCTAGAGTCGGAACGGCACCCAAAATCGATGAGCTTCAGGTTCACGTATTTTTTCCCAACTGGTTTCGGAGGGACGGAGCCGGTGGTCCTTGCCTTCCCTGCGTTTGATTTCCCGGGGAAGGGCTTGCCATTGTGACCCGTGGCATCATCTTCCTCACGCTCAAGGCCGACAGGGGCTCGGGTCTGGTTAATCGGCCCCCGTTCAGCTACCACAGCTATGGTGACCCACTCGCCATCCACCGGAACCTCGTATCCTTGCTTGTCTGGGAGCATGCGTATTGCGGAGTAGAGCTGGGAGGGGGAGATATAGTACCTCCCCCGTAGGAAGTCGACAAATTGGTAGTGTGGGATAGTCCGCGATCTGTGGGGAAGGCGCACCAGATATTAGGGTGGGGTGGTTACTTGGAATTGGAGATACATACGATAGTCGGATTGAGGAGTGGGGTTCGAACTTATCAAAGTTCGGATCATCTGGGATATTGTTGTGCTGATATGGGCCAGGTCTTAGGTTTTCAACTAGAACAAGCCACTCATCACGTTTATGTCCGTGGTCACCAGCGACCTGAGGCTCAGTAGTTCCCGCAAGATCGTTGACCGCAAGCCTCTCAATGACCGTAGATCGCGCCGGCTCGTTTGACCGTTCTATCGGCTTAACGACGGATTTAGCTGTGGAGTTTTTCGGCTTGGTGGGCGCCGATTTGTTCGAGGAAGCGGCAACAAGGGTTGGACCGTCACTTGTAGTCTTCCTTTTCTTCTCTACAGCAAATGCATCAATGACACGGGCAGGGTCGAGTAGGTGTTTACTTACTCGGAGAAGGTGTCGCAGGAGCGAGCGTCGTCGATTCGGGGGCCTTCCTCTTAGGTGAACGCGGTGGCTGTGGAATCGCGATGGAATCAGATGGGTCAGCAAGCTGTGCCTGTAGCAGGGCTATCTGTTGGCGAATTTCCGTCTGTCTGCGCTGCTCTTCTGCCCTCCTGGTAGTGTGAGACTCCATATCGCGCGTGTGGTTTGGGTGGTTAAAGATGCCTTCGCGGTGACGCGAAGGACGGAATTAGATGAAGGGGCCACGTGGTTCGTGAGCAATGAATTTAGCGTCACGTGACCCACAATCATTATTACGTGTGAACCTGGGGCCAGGCGCCACGATTTGAAATTCCGACGCATGCCGTGAGCTTTCCCAACGCCTTGGCGACAGGACACAACGAATTCCTTGTCCCGAAAGCTGTTGCAACTTGTCGGCTACCACAGGCTCGCCGAATGGGCGAGCGGGAGTGGCGAGCGGGACGGTGCCGGGACCGATGTGATCTGTTTGAGTGATCGGAGTGAGCGATGATCCTCCTCGTTCCCGTTCTGGAGTTTCGTAGCTTCGGAAATACCCGTTGCCCACCGATTGTTAAAATGTTGGCCACCCAAATTCAATCCACCCGTGCTGTGTCCATAACTCCCACCACCACCCTTTCCATTTTCCTCCCCGAACCCCGCCCCCCCTCTGTTTCCCTCGTCCTCTCACTCACTTCCGCCCTTCCTGCTCCTCATGCTGCAGTCTTACTCTCCGCAGCTGGACCTGCGCACAGACGCCGCCGGTGTGGCCGTGCGCTTGCAGTCAATTCAGTCGTTCGTCGCCTCGGCCCATGAGCTGCGTGCAACAGTAAGAAATTCCTCCCCTTCGCAACTCCAGAGACATGCGAGAAAGGTAGGGAAATTCCCTCGCTCGGTTTTGGATGAAGTAGTAACGCCTACCACGAGTAGATAATCGCACTAATAGAGGTAAGCATGAGAAAGGCGATTCATGAGCCTCCTTACAAATCGTTCCAACCAGATTGCCCGTGGAACGTTGACTCGTGCTGGTATAAAACTCCACACGTTCACCTCGTGCCCTCCAGGCGTATCTGCACACAAGGAGGCGTACTTTGATCTGTTACGAGCCCTAAAGGCAGCTCGCCATGAGCTGGACGATCAGAACCTTCGGCGTGAGTATCAAACTTCACAGCGTGGGTTTCTTTGAACCAACACTTCGCTCCCATTGATCACAGATCGCATCGGCCAGCTACTGCTTCCTCTTCACTCTTGGTTTGTAATTCACAGAGGGGGTAGTTCGTCCCAATGCCCTGGCATATCTTGCACTGGCCACAATTCCTCGGTCCTCCCTCCTGGCCTCCGTGTACTTCGGCGATCGGCGTCTGCTAACCTGACTCAGAGTGCGTCGTCCCTGATGCCCCGTAAGATCGCTCTTGGAGTTATGGTCGTAGGTTTTTACTGACCCTTTTCCATCCCGAACGACAGCGCCGGACGCATTCCCGAGCATCGCCCGTACCAAGGACCGCCCGAGAGGCCGCTCAGACCATTCGTCGTGCCTTTCGGTCCGATCAGTGGCTCAGCCACTGATGTACTCAGTATCCGCGGGGAATGCGGCTGACCTGGAAGGTGGGGAGAGTGATGATGAAGGGATGAGATATGTCTATCGATCGCCATCCCGACAGAGGTTCGGGATCTTTTGCACGGGAAAAAGACAACACAGTTGAGGTGACCTGGATCCTCTGCATTTTCTCTATTTCGATGGGTCATGGGATATGGTTTTTGGGGTTCCATTTTTCACCATATCAGGGTGCCGCGGAATGCCTATGCCCGTTGCTGTGTTTACGTGGCTCTCGGCGTTTACCACCGTGGATTTATACTGAATGGGCTCGTTATGTATCTTGGTTAGGAATTGTGTTGGATTTATCTATGTCTGTATATTTTTCTCCTTTCCCAGGGCAGGTGAACGCGTTCAGCCTCACGAATGCAGAGGGATACGGTACCGGTTAAGACCTCACACCTGAGCCGGATCCCGCCACCGAAGTTGCCCAACCTCAAACTTCACCCTCCGTGACGTAACAGACTCCGGACGCCGCCAAGCTGGTCCCCACCTTCCATCATTGGACACCCGGTATGCATCCTTCCGGGGCGTTCTCCACGTCTTTCGCCCTCACCACTCTATGCTGAAAGAGTAAACTCACGTTCCTTTCTAATGCCTTCAGTGTACTGTACTGATACCATCGGACGTAATCGTGTTTCATGTCCTTTAATACCTGGTTTTGGTGTCGTGGTCTAGAAAAAAGGTTCGGTTGGTGGCCGGCTGGGATTCATCAGAATTGATATTGAAACTTGATCAATCATTTGCACCCTGCTGCCCTTGATCGGCGTCTTCGTGACAATAGTCCTACTGGTTCTGGCGGCGTGGCCCTCTGGTGGCAAACGGCCAGTACTGAATCCCGCTCGAAAGAACGGTGTGTGGGGTGGGGCTAATAACTGTGTGATTTCAGACCAGAGTGGGTGGGGTGTCGTGTCAACCCCACCCTGCGTGGTGTCCTCCCTCTTTCTGGAGGCGACCCACTGGTTCGGAAATAACTTAAATTATGACAGCACGAGTACTGTGTCCTGAAGATGTCAGGGCTGGGGAAGTGGAGGAGAAAAGGCAAACCACCGGCGTGAGTTCTGGGTCTTTTCAGTTGTTCGTCTGGGAGTTCTGCCCAGGTGGGCGGGGCAATCCATGCATATGAACCCCGGAAGGACTCTACAGGACCGCATGCTGGCGCCCCTCTGGAGGTTATAAGAAATAGGGTTGTTGTCTGCCGGAAATGCAATGACCAGCGACATTACCTATTGCTTTTACCGTTCGGAGTCGGATCACCTTCAACTATTTGTCACACCAAACCTTGGTCAGGCGTGCCTAATTTTCAATCCATTAAGAAAGTTAGAGATGGTAAAATATGTCCTGCGCAATCAATTACATCCCGGTGACGTGGTAAGACGGGCAGCGATGAACATCGCCCGCCTTGTGTTGTTAGAGGTAAACTGAATGGGTGTCAGTGGGGCAGTTCATCAACGACGTACCGGCACCGCGTAAGAGGAGACTCCTACCTACGTCTGCGTTTTATGTGGTCACTTCCCCGTCACCGTGTACCGTATAGGGTAGGTACTATTCCCCGACCTTCCTAGGCAAGTAGAGCCATCAACGTGCAGCCATAGAGAGGTCTAGAAACCGAGGGTGCCCGCACTACTATCCACCACCCTTTCACGGCGTGCGATCTTGCGATGGCGATCTTGGGTGAAACGTACCTGAGACCCCTCGTGCATCGTACTCTATCCCCACAGCCCCGTCGAAAACCTAGACTGCGATTTCCTGGTGCCGCCACCGTCCGACCGTCCACAGCCCAGTACTGGACCGCCTTTGGAAGTGATCGGATTCGGACAACGCAATTTCAATTGGGACGGACGCCTCCAAGGTGCTTTCACTTTAACTCTCCCAGCACCCTAGTCTATGATCTAAAAGTTATATCGCCACTATTCGGATATGTGGGATTGACACAATTTTTGACATCTTTTTGTTACAACTTCCATTCCGTTCCGGTTATCGAAAATCATCCCATCACCGCTCACGTGGCTGTACCTGTCACCAAAGCCTTGGTTGCTCCCGTAACCTCCCGCTCACCACGTCATCCCCTCACCCCCGTATCGAGGGACGGGCGCAATTTCGGTCTGCGAGCGCGCCACATGGACCGAAAACACATTACTGGAATATTTGGGTATCGGATCACCCTCGCGCTTCTCACTCGTTCGGTCTTTCAACCAGACGAATTCTTCCAATCTCTGGAGGTCGCCCACAACGTCGTCTTCGGTTACGGCAAACTCACGTGGGAATGGCAACCCGACGTCGCCATAAGGTCCATTGTATACCCGATGTTGTATGCACCCGTGTATTGGGCCCTGCGCGTCACCAGTTTGGACGTGACCGGCCTACTGGTACGTGAGCCGCCGATCATCCCAGAACCCCGAGCGTCACATCTGACAGTGCCCGTTAGGTATATGCACCCAAGGTACTCAGTGGCGCCATCGCAGCACTGGCCGACATTTGGGTGTGTGAACTGGCACGACAGGTTTTGGGAGAACGGTACCTAATGGGGACAGTAAGTTTACTTTTATATCGAAGAAAAGGCATAAAACTGAACGAGGGCATAAGGTATTTTTGTCCTTAACATCTTTCTTCCATGGGATGTCCTTGACGCGATCTATGTCAAATTCGTTGGAGACGTCTCTCACGATCATCGCCTTGAGTTATTACCCATGGCCTACCAGCCGGCCCTTTGACGGGTGAGCCGGGAGACACCTCCTTGACATGTAGGGAACTGACACGTATCAGACAGCGGTCTCGCAAGTCCCTCTTTTTTGCTGCCTTAACTTGTACTATAAGGCCGACAGCAGCGATAACCTGGTTTTTTCTTTACGGCGTGCTGCTCTGGCGGCTACGTTACGACCTACGTGCCGCTGGGCGGGTTCTCTTCCAAGTGGTCTACATCGGGTTCGTGGTATGTCCTGCACAACAATGGCGCTCGCGCTAACACCCCAATAATAGCCTCGGTATAACCGCCCTGCTTTATTATGCAGACTCCGCTTTCTACGGACGACCGGTGTTCACGCCGCTTAACTTCATGCGCACGAATCTGTCATCCGTATCTCTCGCATACGGCCGAAACGTGTGGCATTACTACTTCACACAAGCCATACCGATTCTATGCGCGTCAAGCCTCCCGTTTGCCGTGAGGGGGTTGTATTTGGGACTCCACTCTCCTCGTTCCGAGAATCCCAAGTCGTCAAAATTAACGTCCGAGAGCCTCAAGATCCTGGCTGGGACGGCGTTATGGACAATCGTCGTTTATTCCTTGTCTGGCCACAAAGAGTGGAGGTTCATCCATCCGATACTCCCAATCCTCCACATTTTCGCTGCGAAAGCTCTCGTGGAATCCTCCAAATCTAATGTTCCGGGGAATCAGTCCAGCGTCCAAGGAGGCTTCCCGAGATTCCTTCGGACGGTACCAAAACACTATCTAGCGCTGCTCCTTCTTCAACTCCCCGTTATCCTCTATTGTATCGCGTACCGTTCCAGCCCTCAGGTTTCCGTGATGAGCTACCTGCGGTCCCTCTCCCGAAACGGTGGCGAGGTCCGTTCCATCGGCTTCCTGATGCCATGTCACTCGACCCCCTGGCAATCTCACCTACATAACCCCCAACTCGACCACCCCGGGAAGCTTTGGGCTATCGGATGTGAACCTCCGCTCCAGGGCCAAGACGTTGACAGATACAAAGACCAAACGGACGTGTTCTACGAGTCTCCGCTCGAATACCTCAAGACGCGGTTCCCTCCAGATGTCGATTTGACCTTTCCACCGTCTAGTTATCCCTGTTCCCCACCCGGCCCACCCGAGAAACCGATTGCCGGCGACGAGGTGCACGTAGAGGAAAGCGAGAAGTGGAAGCACGAGTGGCCAGAGTATCTTGTGATGTTCGGTCACCTCCTAGATTCCCCCGGGATCCACCAGTATTTGACAAAGACGATGCGGTACAATGTCGTCTGGTGGGCCGGGTACGGTTTCGACGAAGAGCCAAACCGGAGCGGAGGGGTGTTCGTTCTCAAAGCGCCTCTTCACCGTCGCCCCCTCCCCACAATATCTAACAAAATCCCGAACGCGCGTCAAAAGTCTGCTTGGGATGGTATTCACGACCATAAACGGCTGACGGGAAACAGCCGTTAGTTTTCACGCTGGCTGGCATCGTCCCGTGAGGAATAGTCGTGTTTACGGGGGCGACATCGCCCAAGCTCTCATTGCATGAGGGTACCACCCTGAACTACTTTCAGGCAACTACACTACTTCCTGAACTACGTACTAGGCGAAGCGCACTATGGGCTCCAATATTTCGGAAATATAATCCTGAAACCTCCCTGCTGGCGAAGCCGTATGAGGCCAAAACATGGGGGTGGTGGGTCGAAGGAGGGAAATGAAGAACAAGGCACAGAATACAGAGAAAACCCCAATCCAAGCGAGAGATGATGAGGGGGGGGCGGTGGGAAGCAGCGCAGATGATAGTGAGAGGGAGTGAGAGGGAGTGAGAGAAGGAAGGGGAGTGAATGTGAAACTGGGCCTGCGGTGCAAAGAGGTAGCAAACGCATAAACTTGAGATGATGGAATAAACATTGAGAGCTGCAGGTAGAATAAACACAACATGGCGAGGCGGAAGGCTGATCGAGAGCGCAGAGACGAAGGAGAAAGAAACGAGGCAGTAGCGTACAAGACTTTTGATTTTGTTCGTTGGGATGAGTGAACTAGTCTTGCGGACAATATTTCGAGAAGAGCAACGGATCAAAAAGAATTGCACTCGGAAAAATTCAGTGGCTGCCGTCAATAATGTTGCCGATGCTCAAGGGGTTCCTCCTACCCTCTACATGTGGACCCCTTCCACTCGCGCTGCCATCACCCCCGGAGCCGGTTGAATGGACAGAAATTGCACTCAATGGACCGGATGGCGGGGGGCTACCTTGAGTCGCCCTCAGAGGTGCCAATTGAATTCGATCGCCGCCTCTCATGCCTGGTCCCCCCATTGAGCCATCATGGGATTGATGGGCCTGATGCGGATGCTGTTGGTACCCGGAGCTCGGCGGAGGTAAGGGAAGTGCTGTGGAACCTCCTTGCCCATGACCACTATAACCACTCGAGTTCGGCACGCCCCATGTATCACCGGGGTTGTATGGCGCATACCCAGTGGGAGGCGGGGGCGGGTAATGCCTGTACTGTTGCTGGGCCTGGTGGTGTTGTGGCTGCGGTTGCGGCTGCTGAGGGGGCTGTGGTTGATGGTGAGGCTGAGGGTGATGTTGAGTCTGTGATTGGTGGTGTTGAGGGGGTGGTGGTAACTCATACGGATGAGGGGCGGGTGGGGGCGAGTGACCATATCCAGGGCCAGGTTGGGGATAGTGAGCCCTTGCCTGCGTCTGGACTGGCTGCGGGGTTCTCACGTCCTGACTTGGGTGACTCTGGGTAGGGGCAGGTTGGGGGGGTGGTAGCCCGGGTCCGCTGTACCCGTTCTGCTGGGAGTAAGCGTGCTGAGAGGGCATCGGAGGGGGAGGGTAAGTATAATGGTGCTCATACGAGCCATATGTCTGAGCATTAGATGGAGGAGGGTACGCGTAATCTGCCGGAGGTGGTCTATACGAAGCAGGGGGAGGGGGGTGACTATGGGATGGATGGTGGGCGGGGGGAGGCAATGGGCCCGGAGCCGGTGCAGGTGCGGGAGCGGGAGCAGGCGCAGGGGGGTGTTGGTGATGAGTAGGCTGGTGTTGTGGTGGAGGGTAATGTACAGGCGGTGGTGGCTGGTAATGGTCATATCCACCGGCCCAGCCAGATGGAGGAGGTCCATAGTTTCCGTATTGGTAGTGAGGAGGGGGAGGTCCATACGTTGCAGGCGGACCAGGTTGTGGGGTATGATAATGGTGTGATGGGGGAGGTGGCGGCGGCGGCGCAGTTTGCTCGTACGAGTAACTGCCACGATGGTCGTACTGTGTGTTATCAGAGGGCGGTTGGGTTGGGGAAGTCGGGGTAACCTGTTGTTGTGGCTGAGGTTGCTGGGTCTGTACCGGTGTGCTCGGTTCAGGAGGGGAAGGTTGAACAGCGGGTGCAGGTACCGGGGTTGGGGTAGTGCCTGGCCATGGAGGGAGAAGATGAGTTATTCCTGATTCAGCGGCGCCGTCACGAGCATCGGGAACAATCTCGCCAATCTTTTCGATCTTCTGCCTCTTGATTTCCCGGACGAGACGTATCCCACGACCTTTCTTCTCCTTTGGTTCGTCCTCAGGCTTCTGAGACGCGCGACCGAGCGTAGGGGATGCTTCGATCGGACCAATTGGTTGTGGAGGAGCGGGGACCAAAGGACGCCTTCGCGTGCGAATGTCTTTGCGAATACGGATCTTGATGCCCTGATCGGCCATAGTACAAGAGAGTTGCGTGGACTCTGGAGGTGGGGTGAGAAAATGAACGCGGCGGGTCCAACACCAGGAACGTACCTTCCATGCCGGGGAACTTCTTGGCCGTGTACACGTAGAAGGGAGCGGAATAGATCGACTTGCAATGCCGAACCGATGTCCTGGAAACAACCTCAACAAACGACGCGTGACGGTAGATGAATAAAATCTGTACCCGACAACCTCAAACAAGGAAAGTTTGAGACGGTAGCTTCCTTCCATTCTCACACTGAGATCGGGGAATACGAAAAAGGCAGCATCTTCCCCGCGATTCTCTGAATCCTTCAGGTGATAAAGGGACGAAACCACAGATCCGGCGGTGCATCGTGTCTTGCCGCCCTGATGACGCAATGTGAGACTCTGATAAACTCTGTGCAGAAAAAGGACAGCCTCACGTTGAACCAATGGATCTCCACGTCTTCATCGGGTTGAGCGAGGGAAGCATACATGAAGTAGTACGGATTCTGGAGAAAGGAGGAGATGTATTGATTGCCTAGGAGGAGGCGGTGTCAAAGATGTGCCGTAAGCAGCAACGAAATTTTCAGCGGAGGAAAATTTGCGTACCTCCAGTATCCGGGCTACTCGACCTGGGCGACGCAGGGTCGGTCGCACCACGGTCAATCACACGTAGTTGAACGATTGGCGGGGGGTCGATCGGACGGCGGTCATCTGCGGGACGGACAACGGGTTCAACCACGTAAAGCTATCCACGACCGCAACACTCACTTCCAACCCCACACATACGAGCCTGTTTCGGTTCCTGCCTAACAATCAACTCGTAGTCACTGGAAACGAAGGAGGTCAGCATCCGGTATCGCGCTCGAGGTTCGAGGTAATCGAGGATATGTTTATCAGTAAGAAAACGGGAGTCTAGGGTCGGTCTCGGAGGAGGGAGGCAACGGGAACAAAGGATCCATCGGCTGGGGAAAATGAAATCAAAACAAGGAGCCCAAATCCTGGGACCGAGAACCCAGGAAAGCGTCACGAAGCCGTGAGCCGAGACCTGGTGACCCCGTCCAGGGTATGTTCGCTCGGACCGCTGACGTCCTCCGTGCCATGCAGATGCAGAGGGATGGCTCCCGGGTGGTTGGAAGGTTCAAGGGGGACAATAAATGGAGGCTCACGCACAGTCGATCTCGGTTGCAGGCCGGTAACGCGTGTGGTTCGTACTGCTGAACGTTGTCGTCCATTTCTGGCGGGGATAGGTTGCGGTTGAAGGGATGAAGCGACCTTTGGCTGGAACTTGCGGCAGAAAATGGCGTAGCAACGGGGCCGACGACGAGGAAATGGAGAGGCAACCCCGCAGACTGGGTTGGCTCGTGTGGGAGTTTTATGGGAAAGAGTAAAAAGCGGAAAGGGGAGAGGATGGACCAATGAAATGGCGCCGACTGTGATTGGCCGGCCTCGGTCCGATCCGTCACAGCCCATCACTCACGCATTAAAAGACAAAAGACTGGGAATAATGAAACCACTCCCTCATCCCATGAGGTCAAAGCCCGAGCAGGACGGCGACAGCAGAATGTTAACGCTACAATTCTCTCATACAAAATTCGCCCGTGCGCGCTCGTGCGGCTCCTGCCACGGCACTCCCAAGATCTCCAGAATCTCTCTCTCCGTCTCAGACGCAAGCGGATGGCCTACAAACAATAAAAACAGCGACCGACCGCCACCAGAAACACACAATAAGAACCGGAGAGCGCACAGAGGAGCGGTTTGATCGAATTTAGTCACTTACCCGAGGTGGTCTTCTTGCTAGGATCTTTCAGATCCCGTATAATGCCTCCGTATAACCCTGTCCCAAACATACCGCCGTCAGCTTTGTTTTTCCAGTCCGACGGTCGGACCCAGGCAGTTGTCCACCTACCACGTTGATTCAAAGTCATCCCGTTCTTCCTCGCCTTCAGCCTTAACGATCGATTAAACTGCAAAGGAATAGATAAGTGCGCGTTCCTCCGATCCTCTCCAATTTCCCGGTGCGCAACGTACAATGTCATCACCCTAAACGGTAACGCGAATCAGCATTCGTTCATCCCGACCATCTCCCGAGAATTTCGTCATCGACGCTCACCGTGTAATACAATTGCGCAGCGCCCCTCGCCTCCCATGGCACTGACAGAAAATCTGACAGGTCGCGTCAGGAACCAAAGTCAATCGAACACGGGAAATGAGAAAGACGAGGTAAAAAGATAGTAAATGTTCACGTACCTATCCTTCGACGCTTGCTCTGTGTATCCTTCCGGCACAACCCACGATAAATCAGCTCCAAGTCGTTCCAATTATCCGGCATGACGAGATCGTCAGTGATGATTCCCCGCGCGTGGCACACCTGCCATAATTTCTTTGCAGCACCTGTTCAAGGCAACCGGAGCCATACTCAATAAGTCACAAACCCAGGACCCATATGCAGCACCAGGGCCGCTCCGTCAACGTAAAGATACCCACCCGCATGTGTTTTCCCATCCTCGACGGATCTAGTGATGATGACATCTATATCTCCGCAAGTCTCCGAACCTCTAGGGGAACAGTGCCAGCATCGTTGGCGCAATGCAAATGGATAAGGTCAGCGGACGGATAGGATGACGAGAGGGATTCAAAATTCTCGCAATTCAGCTTCAACAGCTCACCTCCGATAACTTCCCATGCATTCTACAAATAACTTGGGATCAATCTTGATAGCTAGTTTCCGGATGATGGTTAGTCTCTGCTCCATGAACTCCTTTACGGTCGGACACCGTGACGGAAGACGTGCGTGCACGGGAACGTTTGTCGGCGCTCGTGGGCACACTGACGTTACGATGGTTCCTACTGATGAAATCGATATGAGCGAGGAAATACCTACCGATTCGCTTTATCTGGTCAAATATCGCTGTCGCCTCGCTCCTCGGCATGCGTTCGTTAATATCTGTGGTGATAACAAGCGCATATCAGCCGAAGGGAAACGGCGAGTGAACGAGGCGAACAAGATCCGACTGAGCTCGTGCCCCGCCTAGAGGAGGCAAGTGGATTTACCATCGTAATATCGGATCCCGATCTCTTGCTGGGAAGTCAATTTGATGCCACCCTTTCCAGAAACCACGTCTTCGAGAGTACGTGCGCCGGCATTGTACCACATATATGCCGTCTTCATCCCTGCTCAAACCATACGGAATATGGTTGGCATATCACATTATATGTCGTCAACAAAGGTGAAGGGGGAGATTTAGGAGTAGACGTAAAACCCACCGACGCCAAAGACTCCTTGGAACAACTTATTAACCTTTACATCCTCCGTGTTTTCATGTCCGATCCGCTTCAGGTTCCCAGTGTGGATTATTTCCATGATCTAATCCGCATCCCCCCATCACAGAGGTAAAAGGACGAATGTCGTCAGTATTGTGATCACACGAGGGCGGATTTTATCGGTGGGATAATCGGTGGAGATGGGCATGGTGTTCCACCACTGTGAGAGGAGCGCTGCGCGACTCACACGAGGCCGTTACGGCAGCCTGGAGTGGATGGGGTGGGATGGGATTGGAAAGGAAACGAGGCTTTACCTTCAACGCTGTTTTCTCACCCACTCCCCTAATGGTCCGAGCTTCCGCATACGAGTTGATCCTCGTCGGGTAATTTAGCAACGCTCGGATAGCTACTCGGAGCCCACAACGGCAAAGCGCGCGAGAATCAATATATCAGCACGTTTATCACATTATCGGAGAGCTAGGGTTCAAAACGGAAGGTGCGTGGTCTCCCCCTGGCGGATCATGCGATCCGTAATCCCGGGGATGAGATCCATCGTAGGGGCACAGGGTCCGGAACTTCGGCTCGGACGCATAATTGGTCCCGGGAAACGGGAGGTGGACCCGGGGAGCCGGGTTGTGAGAATCATATGATCCATCTCCTTCGATCGAGATTTCAGAAGGAGATCTGTCTGCCCCCCGGCAGACACGGCTTCAGGAGCATGTCATCACCCGGAGCGTGAAATTGTGAGGGATAGAATGACGTGAAGAACCGGGAGCCCGGGATCCCGCGCCACAACCAACAGTTACTTCGCCCGGAAATGGAGTGGGCAATGGGCATGACGAACTCGATCACTCACATTTGTTGTAACTGAACACCCTCCAGTTGTTTTCCGCTCCAGGCTTGGCTCGGTAGAGCCCTTGCAGCTCCCGCAACTGTCGTCAGTAAAGATCATTAGCAAACACCGTGAGGTGAGGTTCGTAAAGGTCATCCCCGCATTATGGAGGTCCAACCCCACGTGATAGATGAATAACAAACCTTGTCCACAACATCTTGATTCGGGCACGGGCCAGCGTCTGCACCCTGCTTGTTGTCGCATGTCCAGCCCTACAGTATAAAAATTGGAGCTCAGTCACTGAATGCATCGAATAGGCCATGCAGGTCGCAAGAAGTGGAGTGAAGTGATCACCCAAAAGCACCGAGGATGGATGTGAGATGTAAAGAGAATGTAATTTGAAAGGGATGAATTGTCGAATGCGACGTAAACCAGGGTACAGGGTTGGAGCGAGCGGCAAGAGAGAACCACAAAAAGCGGATGTGACGATAGATGCTCAAAGAACTTGAGGATTCCAGTACTCACGCTAGTGGCTTTGATCTTGCCTTTGCGCAAGGTTCCGGGGCTGGTTAAAGCAGATTCCGCGCCGGAATCTTCAGAAACCTCTTCCGAACACCACTGCGTACGGAAACCGCGCCGAATAGAAGAAAGTCAGATGATAACGATATTGTCGAGAGATCGATTGATAAAGGCAGATCAGAATTCCAGAGATCAGAGGGCGAGATACAAGGGCTAAGAATTAAGGACGAACTCCGGTTCTGCCTTTGTGTTCCGTCTGAGCTTTCGCTTCGGCGTAAAATTCCGCCAGGGGATCTTCTGCTCCGGACTTCTCCTTCCCCTTCGTCGCCTTCAAAGTCGAACTGGAGGAGCTCGACCCAGCAACCAACCGCTCTTGAGCTCCTGCCTTTGATCTGTGCTGCACCACCGGTTTTGTCTTGAAATCTTCAGGTTTGAATACGATACCCTCGGTCGACATTTTCGTCGCTGGTCTCCCATATTCCATTCCAACAGCGGCGTATCGAGCGATGATCGCATCGTAGTTTCCACCAGTCTTCCGTCGTTTGGCGTCCGGCTCGTTATCCTCATCGGAAGATTCACCACCCGTGGTGGCCTCGTTGTCACTAAGTACAAATCAATGTCGCGATCCAAAAGGCCTTGTTCCAGTACTTGCCTAATACCCATGTCCCAGTTGTCTAAATCTTCAACGGTGGGTTCCTTCTGCACAGCCGGCTTCGGTTGTCGCTTGGGTATGTCGTCCCCAGCTTCGATGCGTTCGCTGAAGGCAGCGTTGTAGAAATAGTAGCCCATCTTTGGGAGAGGCTTGTTCTCGGCAGGTTGTGCAGGCTTTGGGACCGGGACGCCTGGTACGGTGGGTCGTTTCCTAACTTGCCTGTCTCCGGTAAGGACCCAATCCCACCGAACAGTCGGAATAGTCATCGGGATGTCCGTGACTTTCTTGATACCACACGCCTCGGTGGTTGCGAATCTGCTTCCATCAGTTACGATCACGGTCACGACTTCTGGATCATATCTGGGGACTAGGGTGCCACCATGCTTGAGAATCTGGGGTGGGGAAATGAGCGACGAGCGCCAAGTTTTGGGTCGTAAGCGTTCTTACATATTCCATTTTCTTCTTCGTCCCGTCCCCAGCATACCGCATGTCCACACCAACGTAGAAAATCTTCCTCCCGCGCAGGTGCTGGCTGACATTCGGGATTCTTCGATTTGGGTCGCTGTATTTCTCGATCAACATCTCGGCGTACTCCACAGGAGTCAGCTTGGCGGGTTTATCCTTCCCCTTCTTCGTCAGTGTCGCTGGGGTCTTCTTCTTCTGGACATGGCCAAGGGTAGATTGGCTACGAAGGGGGATTGTATTGGAGGAGGTTTTCGATGGACCAGCCTCGTGTGAGATCGTGGTCGCTGTTGGCCTGAGCTTCGTGATACCGATGGTCTTCGCGGTTTGCCCACGCAGAAGAGACTTTGGCTCAATGACAACCTTAGAGTTTGGTGCAGGCCCCTCTCGTAAATTTTCCGGAGAAGTGACGTCGGTGAACGTAGAGACAGCGATGGTGTTTTTAACCTGTTGGCTCTGTGAAACCTTGGGCAAAGGGGGCGGCGGTAGCAAGGTGGGTCGCTTCTCGGGGGAGGTCTCTGGAGATGTAAGGAAGCTCGTTTCTACGACTGCGGCAATCACAGGCGCTTGAGGTTTCCTCCCGTTGCCTACGGATCCGGCCCGTTCCGTAGTAGTCGGTGGTTTAGGAGGAGAGGTTTGGAAGGATTCGATTGCGCTGGTATCAGCTGCAGAGGCCTCCGCAGGAGGGAGTGGCTTCGGGTTTATCTTGATTACTCTGTCGCTCCGAGGTTTCTTGGATAGCTGGTCGGAAGAGACCGTCAAGCTACCCTGTCGGTTCAGAATAGGCGGTAGTTCGGTGATTGGTGGGAATACAGCCGAGTTAATTGGGGATGTAGGAACAGCGTAGGAACGCAGGGTTTTGCTCTTCGGCTCAGGACCCGGACTCCCATCACTTTCTCGAGGACGCTTGCTTGTCCGAGCGGGGGCAGGAGTGTCGAACCGGGGCGATTCGACGGGTGAAGTACATATAGGACCCGGATCCACCGGCTTGTCCTTGCCTTTTGACTTTGGTTTGGAAGGACTTGCATCTGTCTTGTCGCGTCGTCGTTTCCCAAGAAGAGGAGATTCCTCCACGACTTTGGCTGCAGATGGTTTGGCGGGGGTGGACGACGCGACAGGATTGAACGCATCGATGGGCGAAGATTGGACGACCTCGAGTGTGGGAATGACACGCTTTGGCCTGGCCAACGCGATTCTTCGAGGAGAGGGGTCCCTTCGAGAGCGCGAGGCAACAGGCACTGTCGTATCAGTTGTGCCTATCGCGTGCTCCTTAATGGGTGTCTGTGGCAATGCAGCCACTGCAAGGTCTGTGGTGTTAGACTCCGCGGGGGCGCCTGCTCGGGGCTCCACAGGGGGGCGACGAGAGGGTCCACCCACAGGATGGGGGTCGCGTAGTGCAGGTGTCGGCACCTTACTATCAGAAAACAGTGATTGGAGGCCTCCCAACTGGGGTGGTCTGGAGGAGTCATGAGAGTGCGATACGGTGTGTGAGAGCCTAAGAGACCTACGATTTATCGGGATTCGCTCTGCGAGCGTGATAAGAATCGATATCTTCCTCGGGGAGGGCTAGGAGCTTGTCCTGCTGAGCGAAGAAATCCTCGAAATCCTTCTCCATCGCTATGTACAATATACACAAAGGGGGAGGTGGTGGCGTATGTACGAGAGGAGGAAGAGACGCGTCGGGCTGGTTCACATTAAGGGGCCATGGGAAGAATCGGGTCACGTTACTTGCTCAGTTGGGAAACGTATTATTCCGCTTGATTAGGAAAGTTCAACATTGATGCCCATTGGTTGCGTAAGCTGAGAGGGAGGGGGATTGGACAAGGGCGCTCTAGTACGGCACATGCTGGCAACAGGTGTAAAATAACATGGCTATTCAAATTCAAATACTACGGCGGGGGAAGCGCGCAATCCTCCCGCCAAGTCGTCCAACCGATATATCCTTCTCAATCATCGGCGGATGAACTACCTTGGCCGTCGCCGCTGAACAAGAGGTATTCAGAGCCATACAAACCAGCAGAGCCCACGGTAGCGAGAACCAAGCCGACCGCCACCGGGTGCCGGGGTGCAGCGAGGGATTTTCGAGCGTTGAGGAACAGGTAGATAAGAGACCAAGCTGGGGCCGAGATAGGTCAGGGTCTCCAACGCGCCCTGGATGTACGAGAGTGGGCTGACCTGTGGATATGCCACTCCCGTTTCGTGAGTCACCCGTGGAGAGGACGTAGCCTGCGCCAGCAAATATGCCAGCGAAGCCGAATCTGTGGACAAAGGGTGGGAACCCTTTATGCGCATTTGGTGGGATAAACGCTGACGCTAAAACTGTTTGCCGTAGCCGTTTAGCGTCTGAACGGCAGGAGACGAGAAGCAGACGAACAGAGACCAGCCAGAGAGGTCACTGGCAATCTGTGGAAGGTACGGTGGGGTGTCAGCCATCGCTGGCCGTGTCAAGTACGCATACACTGGACACTTACGACGACTGAGAGAGCCGTTTGGGGGTGGCATCGGGTTTCGACCCCATCCCAAAAATGAGGAGAAAATGGGAATATTTTGAGTCGGCGCGAAGAAGATTCGGTTCCGGTTGGCTGATCCAAGGCTGATCTCACTCAAGCTCAGCTGCATTCTCCGACAACTCCGTCAGTCCGGTCCCAATCAGCTATATTTCGATTTTATTCCCGCAAAAAAGATGGCGACCCTCCTTGTCCTCTTACATCATCTTCGTGCGCAATCCGTCTCCCTTTCCCCCGAATTTTTCCTCACCGCCCGTTGACCCGCACCCCCAGCCTATCGCCTATCACTTCTTTCCACACCCCCGGCTGCAGAGAACAGGCAAGCAAAGCGAACCGATTCCCCTCGCCCATGGCCGTCATGAGACCCAATCCCGATACGCGCCACGAGCCGGTGTCGGGCGGCATACCGGCGCCCGATGAGGACGACCGCTTGTCGGACACTTCCTCTCTAATAGAAATCAGTTCGCAAGAGTTCCCGACATACTTCGTCGAGCGCGATGATCGTCTCTTCCCCTCTCATGGAGACCCATTCCCATCATACCCATTTCCTGTTGACGGGCACGAACAGAACGTACGTTGTTTCCGATTGAGTCCCAGTTCCCCATTTCCGCGCTCGCTCCAACACTCCTCCTTGGTCCACATACTCACCCAGTCTTTGTGGGCCACATTAACACCTGCCGAATGGAACGTATACAGCGAATGAATACCCAGCACGATTTGCTTAAAGGACTTCTATATGGCAACTATGTTCGTCCCGTCGGGGACCATTTGGCTCGGCGTTCATTGCAGCGCCAGATCAAGGTTCTTGATCTATGCACCGGAACGGGCAAGTGGTACGTGACGCCCTATACCTTCATTCTGTGGCCTAATTGCAGATGCAATCTTCGCAGGGTGGTCGAGATGGCAGAAGAATTTCCCCACGTCAAATTCAATGGACTTGATATAGGTGTGTGGGTGTGGCGCCATAGCATCATCACAGACACTGAGGGCCCCGATGCAGCCCCAATTTCCACCAGGTCCCCGCCAGAAAATGTCATCTTCGAGGTTCACGATGTCACAACTAGAACTCGGTTTCCCGACTCATCCTTCGATTTTGTTCATGCTCGGCATTGCAGCCTTCTACCCGTATGTTTCCCTTCCTAACGTTCATCATTCTCCCCCAAGTTCTCACTAAACCCCACACCGTGTTTCGCACCGACAGGGAATCGATTATGAAGCAATGCTCTCCGAAACATCACGAGTCCTTCGCCCTGGAGGATTGATCCTGCTTGGCGAATGGATCCACCCCCCGGTTGACTCCTCCACTGGTAGTTCCCCTCCCGGAGTGACGGCATTTTGCCAAGCGCTTGATCACAGCCTTCTTTCCGTCTACGCGATCCCAAACATCCCCCCATATCTGACCGAGTTCATCTCTCGATCGGGCAGCTTTAACGACATCCAATCTCGCGACTACCAGATGCCCATCGGGGACTGGGCCTGGTCTTCTCCGCACACGACGAACCTAGGCATCAACTTCAGGCAGACCTTGGAAACTTGGAGCCAAAGTGCTGTTATGGTCCTCAAGAGAGCCGGATATAATGAGGGTGAGATCGATAGGCTGGTGGATGGTTTCATGGGCGAGATTTCCAACACCGCAGGACTGCAGATCGCCTATCGCGTCGTCACCGCGCACCGCGCCGCCTAGATCGATCCAGTCGGTTCTGCGAGGTTTGAAATGCCTATGTTACTTAGGTTGGTTTGGTTTACGTGTTCTTGTGCCAGAACGTGTCCTCTCCCTTATCGATCTTGTTCGCTCGTGCCTTTTTACCCCGGAGGTGTTGCTTCCCTCTTAATAATGTCGTCATTTCCAGTCTCCGAGCGAGAGTTCCATGTGTTGATTATGTTTCTTGTTGAACAAATGTTATTCTTTCACCCTTTCAGAGTGCCCGGGAACCTTACGAGTTACCACAAGTGATATTCATCTAAGATAACGATGGTTTTAGTGAGTAACGAGCCAAGTCAAATCTAGAGCCCGAGTTCATCCGCATAAGGGAGGGCGGTGATGTCACCAACAACGACGTAGGTCGGCTTGGCCTTCAACAATGTCGAGGCGGCCTGGGAAAAATTAAGGCAATTGAATTAGTTATCCACTCGCACGCGTTTGTGGGATGAACTCACCGAGCTGATGGAGGACGAAGAAACAGCGTCGAAAGACGAAAGTGTGGTCTCGACCGATGCGTCTACCCCCGAGAAAACTTTGTTACCCAAAAGCGAGACGACGCCGTCCCTGGAATCAGCCTCAGAAGCGGCCTTGAACTTGGCCTTGGCGATCGCCTTCTTCGCGTCCGTCTCGCTCACTTGAGATTTCAGAGCTTTGACGGCGGCCTGGGCAGCGGTCTTGACATCGGCAGCGTTCTCGCCCTGGATGAGGACACCCAAAAGAGTCGCGTCGGAGTAGGGTAAGTATACGGTCTGGACAGTCGTTCCGGTGGGGGTGGCCTCGGAAATCGGTGAGATTCCCTTGGACCATTTCACATGGGGCTCTGGGGCAATATGCGAGGCGAGGGCGGCGAGGTCATTTGATGGAGTACCGGCCGTTCCGAATCCAACGAACACGGTCTGGAGGGGGCTGGTCGACTCCACCCTGGTCTCACCGCCATAATATTTCGTTGAAGAAGTGGCAGTGGAGGAGGAAGAGGGAATTTTTCCAAGGGACTTCTCGACGAGCTTGCTCAGCTTGGCTTGTTCAATACCACTTCCGAGGACTGCAATGTTTCCACTGGAGAAAGCAGAGGCGGCGAAAGTCTTGATGTCTTCGACGGTAAAGCTGGGATGCTGGGTCGCAAAGAGGGAAGCTCCGAGACCATGTCGGAAGGCGATGGTGTGAGCAGCTTCCAAAGCCTTGGTGGCGGGGTCACTCGAAGCAGCAACGGAATCGGCTTCTACTACGGGGAGAACCAGCTCGTTGAGTTCGTGTGGGGCGAACCGAGCACCAGTAATGAAGGATGCAAGGACGTCAACGAAGTATTCCCTGTAATTCCGAACGACCCATCAGGGACCCCCGTCTCGTTCCGAAGACGCATATACGCGCAGGGAAAAAAAAGGACACGCACTCGTCACCACGTAAGAACTCAGCAGTCAGGGCCAAATGCTCTCTTGACAGACTGGAAGTCAAGACTCCACCGTAAAGCTCGGACTCCCTCACGGTTCCCAAAGCAGAGCGCGCGCTGGTGCTCTACACGAAATAAAGGAACAATCAGGAAGGTGTTAGAATTGCGGTAGTCGTGGATGTTCCCAAACCTTGAAGGCAAAGTTCTTCAAAGCGTGGGCAACACCAGGTTTGTTCTCGAACCTGCTTCCGGCTTTGACCAAGAAAGTGACGGCA
>Ga0307516_10002903_pt1 | contig 22457 bp, 23 predicted proteins | sample 19_EM_MG_FD_203310 | JGI IMG/M metagenome (GOLD analysis project Ga0307516, IMG submission 203310) | Populus trichocarpa ectomycorrhiza microbial communities from riparian zone in the Pacific Northwest, United States - 19_EM | ecosystem: Host-associated > Plants > Roots > Unclassified | place... | reverse complement strand
AATTCTTCATCATTCACTAAATGCAGGTAGACGGTTCGATTGTCCTCCGGACCTTTGGCGAAGAATCTTCGGTCTGGCATGTTGGCCTGGATGCCCTTATACCAATAACCGATACTTTCAAGTTTAGCTTTCCAGTTCTCTGCTATATCTAACGAATCCACGCGAATTGCTATATCAATGATTGGCTTTGCTACCATTCCTGGTATCGAGGTACTACCAACATGTTGAATGTCATGTGGTTTCAAATCTATGATCTGTTGAATTGAATATGATTCCAATTCGTAGACAGTATGCCATGATGAATTATAACTTTCGAGTCTCACCGTTCCCCGAGCTAAACCTACGCTATTCATATCTAAAGTATAGCAGTGTTACTAATGAGTCAAATATTGAGTCGGTCATGGCGAATAGGTAACTATTTACTCAAATGCTCGTGCACAATCCGCCATCGGCCGGCAATGCGCCTGACTATGTTCGTACCATGACCTTCGTATATTTGGAGTTTACCGTTTACGAAGCCATCTGACTTGAACCTATAGGTACAAGCCGACACCCAATAAGTTGCAGCTGCCCATTTTACATCCGAGATAGTGTAGGTCTCGTCTTGGATGTTTTGCCAAGTGTCTTCAAAAGCTTTTCGTATGGCTTCTTTGCCGCTAAACTGTCCGTTGGTAAACCAGAAAGTAGCGTCGTCTGCGATAAATGGCGTCACCTTACTGAAATCCCGGCTATTGGCAGCTTCTTCGTATGCAACTAGGAAAGTGTCCAACTCACGCCGCAACTCAATCTTGTCATTGATAGTAATGGCTTCACCTTTTTTGATATCCCGCAGAGCGACATTTCCTCTACCAGGCGTTGGATAGGTACTGGGGTTGTCGTCATGGTTGACGTAACGTTCTGGTTCGGGAAAATGGTAGATCTCGCCATAGAAGGTGTGCGTCCATTCCCATTCGCCGTCAGGGAGGGTGTCAAATTCTTCTTGAGTTAGTTCTTTGAGGTTGTACGGAACGACAAGCTCGCCCTTTTTGAAGTCGCGGGCAGCATAGATACCTTTGCCTGCTAGATTACCTTTGCCGATGATGACGTCTGGACTATTACTCATAGTTTCTCCATCTTCGTAGTCTTATATTATTGATCATTAATCTTATGCGCTAATAATTCGCCAAGCGTTCCGTGCGAAGCTTCATCAAAGTGAACGCCATCTTTACCAGCACGAGCCACTTGAACTGCATCTACAAATAGACGACCTGTTGTCTTTGCAACTCGCTCCAATTGCACAGCTAATTCCTTCGACTTCTCTAATGAGCTTGTATCGTAGTGATCACTATACCATTCCTTGTGCATTGGCGCATCACTGTCAATTAATATTGGGCTTACTAAAAGAATTCTTGCGGAAGTGCCGCTATACTTCTCCGTCTTGTCTTGAATTAATTCAACGAGCTGTTGGGTAGCCTGCGCAATTTCTTCAACGCTACGATTGAATTCGGTCTTCAGGTCATTCGTGCCGAGCATTAAAACAACCGTATCGATTGGAGCGTGACTATCGAGACAAGGTTCAAGGTAGGTTAGCCCGTTTCTACCCGGCTTCCTGGCATAATCTAAATCTGTCGTACGACTACTTAGACCTTCTTCGATAATGTAATAGTCGGCACCTAGACGAGCGCCTGAAGGACACCCGTCCAGCGAACATTTGCAGGATAGCGATGCCCGGTTCGATCCGGCGTCTACCCCCAAGTGTTCGAATCTCCGTAGCAGAGAACTGTTTTGGCTGCGGGATTGATATTCATGTATCTATTTTACCTTAGAATATTTCTTTTCATTCGTAAAAGAGGTTAACTACACTCGTGAACAAGACGATAGTTTAGTTTAAGACATTAAACGACTAATCACTCGTCCCACTACCGCCCTACCAGACTGGAACTAGATCTACAGAGGCCATACACGCAAAAAGTTCTAGAAAATAAATTCTAGAACTTTCTGGTATCTGTTAGATAATTTTGGTGGCTCCTCCCAGACTCGAACTGGGGACACAGGGCTCTTCAAGCCCCTGCTCTACCAACTGAGCTAAAGAGCCACGTTGCATGCAAGCTGTAGCTATTCTACTAGATTCTAGCCTTTTTGCCAAGGTTACTTTGTATCAGTTGTATCTTCGATAGCAAAAAAGATAAGACGCTCAATAAGACTAGAGTAGGACACGTCGGCCTCGCGCCATAATTTCGGATACATACTAATATTAGTAAAGCCGGGTATCGTGTTGATCTCATTCACGTACACCGTGCCATCATCCGCTAAAAAGAAATCGACTCGCGCAAGGCCTCTACAACCAAGAGCTTCATATACCTCGCCGGCAAGTCGACGAATTTGTGCAGCATGCGCCTGATCGAGCTCGGCCGGAATAATTACCTGTGATGTGCTGGTCGCTGAGTATTTTGCCTCGTAGCTGTAAAAATCTTCGCCAGGTTTGATTTCACCAACTGTGCTCATTTGATGTGACGGCGGATTACCAAGAATGGCGACTTCAAGTTCGCGGCCAGTTATGCCACGCTCAATTAACACCGTACTGTCGTGTTTGTGTGCAACGACAAGAGCACGCACTAACTCCTCTTCGCTATATACTTTACTTACCCCTACTGAACTCCCGGCACGCGCAGGTTTTACAAACATTGGACTGCCTAACCGCATGCCAAGATGATTAAAATCAGGCACGGGTGTGTTAGTACGATGAATTTCGTATGGCGCAACCAATATTCCGCGAGCTTGGAGTATTTCTTTGGTGGCGACCTTATCCATGCAAATAGCGCTTGCCGTCATATCACAACCGACAATCGGAATATGAAGCAGCTGCGCAAGACCCTGCACGCTACCGTCTTCACCGTTTTTGCCATGAAGAATCGGCAAAATAACATCCGGCTTTATAACCCGGTTATTAGGAAGCGTCACAAAACTTCCGCTACCAAGTGCGGGCACTAGTTGCGGAGCCCCGTGCGTATTAAGTTCGCCGCTAAAGTTTTCGATCAGCCACCATTTACCGTAGTAGTCGATATAACCAAGTAAAACGTTGAATTTCGTATCATCAATAGCCGCATAAACATTACGCGCCGAAGAGATCGAGACGTCATGCTCAGATGATTCACCGCCAAAAAGTAGTAATACGGTATGACGTTGCATTTCTGTGTTAATTATACCACGGCTTGTTTTATTTAGCTCTACCTACCCCTCAAGCAAAGGTGCACTCGAGGTGGCATGCGTTATAATGAAAATATGCAACGTATTCCCCTTGCCGAAAGAATGCGACCCACAACACTTGATGAGGTAATCGGACAGACTCATCTTTTAGGTGATGGCGAAATTTTACGCCAGATTGTTCGTAAAAAAGAGCCGGTAAGCCTTATTTTATGGGGTCCACCTGGCAGCGGCAAGACAACTCTTGCTCGAATTATTGCCAGTGAAGTGAGGGCTGAGTTTATCGAACTTTCGGCCGTAACCAGTGGTAAAAAAGACGTTGAAAAAGTGGTTGAACATGCCCGGCAGAACTGGAATCTGCAACTGCGTACTATTCTTTTCGTCGATGAGATCCACCGCTTCAATAAGGCACAGCAGGATGCGTTCTTACCTCATGTTGAGTCTGGCCTTATTATCCTTATTGGAGCCACCACCGAAAATCCCAGTTTTGAGATTATCAACCCGCTGCTTTCCCGTAGCCGGGTGCTCGTCCTTGAGCCGTTAAGTAAAAATGAAATCATAATCATACTAAAGCGGGCGATCAAGGAGTTAAAAGCGACTAAACATATTACCGCAAAAGCCATCGACTATCTCGCAGAACTAGCCGGAGGTGATGCTAGGGTGGCTCTAGGCAACCTTGAACTGGCACTCTCGATGGATACGAAGGTGACACCCGAGATTGTCAAAGTGGCGGCTCAAAAACGTGTTCCGGGTTACGATAAAAAGGGCGACATGCACTATAACGTTATCAGCGCCTTTATTAAAAGCATGCGCGGCAGTAACGTGGACGCGACACTGTATTACCTGGCACGCATGCTCGATGCAGGTGAAGATCCGAAATTTATCGCCAGACGAATGTTGATTTTTGCAAGTGAAGATATTGGCCTAGCCGGCAATGGCGCACTAGGTCTCGCGCTTAACGCTTTTCAGGCCGTAGAGCGCATTGGCATGCCCGAGAGTAGTTATATTTTGTTTCATGTAGCTACTGCTTTAGCAAAATCGGCTAAATCACGCCATACTAGTGAAGCCATGACACGTGCCAAAGCCCTTGCCGCTCAATACCCAGACGCGCCAGTACCATTACATCTTCGCAATGCTCCCACAAAACTCATGAAAGATCTTGGCTATAACAGAGACTATAAATGGCAAGCAGATTTTAAGCACGAAGCCGGTTTTTTGCCCAACGAACTTAAAAATGAGATTATTTTTTAGTCTTTTTTGCTCGAGCAATAACCTGTTTATACCGCTCTACATACGTTTTCGCCATTGTCTCTGCCCCGAATTTGCTCTCTACCCAGTCACGACAGGCTTGAGGATCAATTTCACTTACTCGCTCCATATATTGACAAAATTCCTTATCGGTATTGGCTAAAAATCCGGTCACCCCGTGTTTGATAAGTTCAGGCATAGCTCCCCGATTCATAGCTACTACCGGGGTACCGCACGCCATTGCTTCAATTACAGACATACCAAACGGCTCTTCCCACTGAATAGGAAAAAGAAGTGCCTTTGCCTCAGATATAAACTTCATTTTGCTTGCACCACTAAGGTTACCCGCATACGTAATCCGCCTATACCGCAGTGTGTATGGCAGAATTTTGTCACTATAATAACGAAATTCTTCATTTCGCCGATAGAGGCTAAGCGGATTCGATAACTCAAATAGCAACTTACGATTAGACCCTATCCCCGCAACCGTCCCGGCCATACGTAGCCGCTTTTTTAGTTTGACCGCATGCTTTACGGCAATGTGTTGTCCTTTGTCGGCGGTAAAACGAGCAAGGGTGATAAAATAATCTTTCTTTTCTTTAACAAACGGAAAATCATCAAGTTCAATTGCATTATGAACAGCCGGCAACATATGTTTAGGTAGTATTTTTGGCGCTTGCTTAGCCATAGCATGAGAAATACATACGCCGTATAAATTATCTGCATGTTTTATTTGCTGAAGTTGAGGACGATTGTCTTCTTGCCCTGAATCAAGCATCGCTTTAGTTGAGAATGGTGGTCCATGAAAAGTATGAAGAGCGGGTGGAATACCAGGGATACGCGTTGCAAGCGCAAAAAAAACCGGTCCGATGTAGGGGTTATGGTCGTGAATGATGTCAAAATCTGACGCTTCAATCTTATTTAGTGCGAACTCTAAATGTGTCTGCATTACTTGAAGAGGTGCATCATAGTAGGGTAAATCGATTTTAGTGAAAAGCTCTTCTTTATAAAAAGAGTGGGTCACTACACCGCGCATTTTGCGAGCCCCATTGGCAAATACTTCTACCTCAACTCCTAGTTTTTGGAGCTCCTCAACCAGCCCCTGAATAACAAGTTCAATACCTCCATATCCCTTAATTGGAAGTGCTAACCACGGCGGAGCAATCATTGCTACTCGAAGCGGACGTGTCATATAAATAAGTCCTCTGGTATCGTGTACCACGTAAACATAGCGCATCCCTAGTATACCATAGCAGGTGCTATACTAGGCCTATGAAGCGTAGTAGCCAAGCCGCAATCGAACCACCCCAAGACATCGCCGCATACATTTTGCCCGGTGAACGTATCATTAACATCGAATATATCATCTCGCCTCCTCTTGCCAGTACCCCATCGGCTCTTGACGAGCTTTACCGTCTCGCACGAGCAAAAGTAAAAAATAAGCTATACGAGTTTAACCCTCCGCTTGCCTCGTTGGCACTCGAGACGGATCGTGTATTATCTCCAGAACTCCACCGATACGAAACATTATTCGCCCGCGACTCTCTGCGAGTAGCTATAGATATGATCCCACTTTTTCCTCAACTTACTCGCACAACCCTAATGACACTTGCCTCATTTCAAGGAACAACCACACATCATGGAAGCGAAGAAGAGCCGGGGCGCATTCCGCACGAAATGCGCGACGCTAGCGACCCTGTTGCAAGGCGACTATCAACAGGACTAGGATGGGAATGGCCTTATTACGGATCGGTTGACGCAACTCCAGAATTTATTCGAACACTTTTTACCTATCAAAGCCGCTTGCCAAAAAATGACAATTTTCTCCAGCAAAAGTTTACCGACAAAGACGGCATTGTGCGTACTATAGCCGATGCTTTTAATAAGGCGGTAGACTGGTTGCTTTATCGGACAAACAGTAACCCCGAGGGGTTGCTTGAATCAAAAACTAGCCTGTCTCTCGGCATCGAAAACCAAACCTGGAAGGACTCCTGGGATGCCTACTTCCATTCGGACGGCCGAATAGCCAATCATACGCAAGGCGTTGCATCTATTGAAGTGCAGCGCCTAGCATACGATGCGCTCCTTGACGCTGCGCATCTATACGACAAGGTGCTTCATCAGCCTGATAAAGCACGGATAGTCCGCGCAAAAGCTAAGCAAATACGCCAAGCTATTTTTACTTATTTCTGGACACCCGACCACGGCGGTTACTTTGTTCTTGGAACCGATCGCGATGATTCAGGCAAGCTGCGTCAGTTGGCTATCCGTACCTCAAATATGGGACACCTGCTTCATTCTCGCCTGCTTGTCGGCAAAAGCCCCCGAATTATCGCGTTTCGTGAGGCAATAATCCGTCAATTATTCTCGCCCGAAATGCTCACTCCAAGCGGCATCCGGACTCTCGCCTCAAATGAGATACGCTTCCGGCCTGGCGCCTACCACAACGGCAGCATATGGCTATGGGACACACACTTTATCGCCAAGGGTTTACGTCGACATGGATATTATCATCTGGGAAACCTCCTGAGCGAACGCCTTCTTGGCATCGTCGATGCGACTCACGCCTTCCCTGAATTTGTTCGAGGCGACAATACGCCGCAACCCACCCTTAATAATCGAGTCGTCGACGTATGGGACAGCACCTATGGACGTGCTAACCGTATTGAGCAGCCGCCTCAGCAAGTTCAGGCCTGGTCAGTCGCGGCTATTTTAGCACTTGAACACTACAACAAGACGTCTTCCCCTATTGATAAACAGATTCCGCTTGCCGTAGAACAAGAGATTCTACGCCGACTCCACTAATCTTTATTCTCGGCAAGCAAAGTTGCCAAAACGCCATTCGTCCAACCAAAGCCGTCTTGCAGTGGATATTCGCCGCCTCCACCAACATTACCAGGCTTAACAACGTCATATTTTTCTACCATTTTCCCCTTTTCAGAAAAAAGCTTGGCATTTGTTTCTATCCAACGCTGACGAATTGTTTCAGCTAACTGGTGATGGCCGTAGTTACGCAGGCCCTCAATCACAATCAAGTGCAGCGGCGCCCAACCATTTGGAGCGTCCCATTGCTGGCCCGTTTCGAGTAACGTTGTTACAAGACCGCCCTTTTTAAGAAAATCTCGCTCAAGACGCTGCGCCACGGCTGCCGCTTGTTTGGTTGTGGCGATTCTCGCATACAGCGGAAACACGCCTGCTAATGTTGCGTGGCCGGTTTGCTTTTGCTTATGGAAATTATAGTCAGAGAAAAAGCCTTCTTGCTCATTCCAGCAATACGCTTGAATACCACGTACACGCGCATCGGCAGCTGCTTGAAATTTACGGGCAAGTAGCGGCTGGCGTAAAATCCGGTATGATTCGGCAATTGTTTCTTCAAGTTGATACAACAAGCAGTTTAAATCGACGGGAATAATATCGGCAGTATGGATGGTGCGAATATCCTGCGGATCTTCAAACCAACGTGAACTAAAGTCCCAGCCCGACTCGGCAGCAGCACGAAGATGAAGATACAAACGATCCGGTTCGCGATCTGGTGCTCCATCGGCCGTTTCAACATCCTCGCGGAGAGACTCAGGCCTAGGCGTCGTTTTATTGTCATAGTAACGATTTAGTAAAATACCATTTGGCATTTCCGCCACGCGGGCAAAGGCACGGTTTTCACGCTTATCGAGCGACCGGCGACCTTTCATCCAAAAACGATATTCTATCAGCATATATGGCAAATATTCTACAAACGTGCGAGTCCGACCCTTGTGTCGAGCTAGCAATCTAACCATATGTGAGAAGAACGGTGGTTGTGAGCGACTTAGGAAATATGTACGGTTAGCGGTTGGAATAAAACCGAATTTACGAATCATGTAAGTATAGTTCTTTACCATACCCTCGATCATGTCCCAGCGGTTATCCGCGGCAAGACCAAGCATAATAAAGTAGCTATCCCAGTAAAATTGCTCACTAAAGCGGCCGCCGGGCACTACGTATGCATACGGCAACGCGATCAGGGACCCCCGATCACGACGGTTTTTACGCTCAAGCACATGCCATAATTCAGCAATATGCTGGCGTGGTGTCATTTCGCTATTGGTATGATACGCCGTTTCATACCCGCCAAACTCATAAAAATGACGCGACACAAAATCACGCAAATCAAAGTTAGGATCTTGCTTAGCAACAAGGTACTCCTGCTGGATTTGCTTCATGCGACGACGCGGCACAAGATCGACAAACGTTTTACCGTCACCATAGACACGACGGTTTTGTACATCAGCAAATAATTCACCCAAGGCTTCATCTGGACTTTTTGAAGTTGGCAAAAGACCGCCGGCTGTAACGACGAAGGTTGACTTGAGCTTATTTTCACCAGGAATTTTGGGTATTTTCATTCAGTTATCTCTATTAGTGTATACATTAGTATAGTACCTACACCTATTATGTGCAACTGTAACAAAAAACTAAGTTACAGCTATGCAAAAGCCGCTCGAGCTTGCACCCGAGCTAACTTTATCGTAACATATTAGACCTAGTTTTTGTTAGCGCGTTTACGCTGGTTTGGATCAAGAAAACGCTTACGAAGACGAAGTGATTTAGGGGTTACCTCAAGAAGCTCGTCATCTTCAATAAAGTCGATACACTGCTCCAGAGAAAGATCGGTAAATGGCGTTAACTGAATCGTTCCATCACTTGAAGACGTACGCATGTTCGTAAGCTGTTTACCTCGACATACGTTCACATCAAGATCGTCACCGCGAGTGTTCTGACCAACGATCATGCCTTGGTATACGGTTGTACCAGGACCAACGAAGAGCGTGCCTCGTGATGCTGCGTTATCAAGTGCATAGGCAGTTGTTGAACCAGCTTCAGTCGCCATAAGTGCGCCACTACGTGTTTTTTGTAGGCGCGCACCAAGCGGCTGATAGCCATGCGGTAAGCTGTTCATGGTAATCGTACCCTTAGTTGCGGTAAGAAGAAGGTTACGAAGACCAATCATCGCACGAGTAGGTAAAATATAGGTACTACGTGACGTACCGCTACTTGTCTGTTCTTGCTTCACCATAGCGGCTCGGCGTGTTCCAAGTTCTTGGCTAACGCTACCTAGAAATTCTGGAGCAACTTCAACAAGCAGTTCTTCAACAGGCTCTTTCGTAACGCCGTCTTCTTCGATCGTTACTACCTGAGGACGACCAACTTCAAATTCGTACCCTTCACGGCGAAGTGTTTCGATAAGAACAGACAGGTGGAGTTCACCACGACCAGATACAACGAAACCGATGTTTTCATCACGAACACGGAGGCTTACGTTCGTCTCAAGCTCTCGCTTCAAACGATCGCCAATTTGGCGAGACGTGTTAAATTCACCTTCTTTGCCCTTTAGCGGACTGGTGTTTGGCCCAAGATACATACTTAGCGTTGGCGCTTCAACATCAATAACAGGTAATGCTTCGGGGTTTTCACGATCAGCGATAGTCTCACCGATATGCGCGTCAGCAATACCGGTAATAGCGATAATGTCACCGGCAATAGCACTGGTGATTTCTTCACGAGCAAGACCGCGATAACCAAATACCTTATCAATCTTACCGTTAACGAGTGAACCATCCCGCTTCATAAGAACAACTTGCTGGTTTTTAGCAACATTACCACGGGTAATACGACCAATGGCGTATTTACCAAGGAATGAATCGTATTGAAGTGAGGTAACAAGCAATTGAAGCGGCTTGTTAGGATCAACGGTTGGTGCTGGGATATCGTTTACGATTGCGTCAAAGACAATTGAGAGATCGGCGTGCTCTGATGGGTTGTCGGGCAGTTCTTTCCAAGCTTTACCTTCACGGCCAATCGCGAAGTAAACCGGATAGTGTAGTTGCGAGTCATCAATAGCAAGTTCCAAGAAGAGATCAGAAATTTCATCAATTACTTCGTCGATACGACGAGATGGCTTGTCAATCTTGTTAATAATGACGACTGGCTTAAGACCAAGTTCAAGGGCTTTAGAAAGCACAAACTTCGTCTGAGGCATTGGGCCTTCTTGAGCGTCAACAATAAGAAGAACACCGTCGGCCATGTTGAGCGTACGTTCAACTTCACCGCTAAAGTCGGCGTGACCTGGCGTATCGATAATGTTGATCTTGTAATCGTCGTGATAAATCGACGTCTGTTTAGCAGTAATAGTAATACCGCGTTCGTGTTCTTGGTCACCACTGTCCATAATAAGATCCTGGCTCATTTCAGCCTGGTTATCACGGAAGGTGTTGCTCTGCTTAAGCAGACCGTCAACCAAGGTAGTTTTACCGTGGTCCACGTGGGCAATAATTGCGATGTTGCGAATGTGTTTTTGGTCTATCATAAAAATAATGCCCTTTATAGGCACTCCTCTGTACTTAACTATAGCATATTTGATGTAAAAATAATAGTAGCCATAATCTACATACACTGTATGTACAAATTGTTAAATAATGTTAAAATAAGGTGTCCGAGATATGTCACTACAGAGAGATGAGACTTATGGACACGCTCATGGGAGGCATGGTACTTGCCGCACCGCCGCACCTCTTCGACCCCTCAGACGCGAAACCGTGGATGGTCCAGTTCGGCATCGCGTTGATCGGAGTTATCCTTCTGGATATGTGGGCCGACAAGATTCCCGGTGTCAGAGGCATCAACCGCTTGCCCCAGATCCTAGTTCTGATTACGACGGCTGCTGCAGTATCAACACTGCAAGACACCAAGCTAATCGGAAGCCTGTCCAACAGGCTCGGCGAACTCGCCAACGAACTCGGGACGGGACTGAGTGCGGCCTGGAATATTACGGGTGTCATCGTCACTCTGGCTGTGGCTGTCGGTCTAGGTCTGAGGTACATGAACTCGGAGAAACTGTTCTGGGACGGCCTCATCTTCGGGCTCGCCATGACAGTGATGGCAACCCTGGTCCCCTGGGTGGCTGACGGACTCGAGATTTGGCGATACTCCATCCTGACGGGTATCAACAACATCTTCGTGATCTTCGTCGGCTGGCTCTTCGACCGCACCATCTCGTAACACTTCAGTTCTGCCGCGCCCGAGGGGTTACTGGGCGCGGCAGAACTGAAAGAGCACCTGAAAAATAATGTTGTTACGCCACCAGGCGTATTTTTTGTACTCAATTGTCGTGTGCCGCGACGCCATATATAGCGATGGCGTCGCGACAACCGCAAACATCAGATCAGCGGCGGAAACGCTTCTTGGACTTGCTACCAAGAGCTTCCGCCTCGCGAGCCTCGAACGTCTCCTTGTAGGTCTTGTCGTACACCTCCTTGAGACTTCCCTGATGCCCCAGCGCACCTGCGACAGCGATTGCCAGCTCGTGAGCCATGATCTGCTGGTCGCGCTGATGACGATCTGCGCGAACCTCTTCATCCCGCGCGAAAATATCGCGGAGAACTCGCATTTCACGCACCACTTGCTGAAGCAGTGTGCCGCGCTGCGCCCTATGGACGTAGATACGCTCGGTGATCCCTTCACCGCTAGACACGACCGGCACCAGGATCATCCAGTTCGACTCACGAATCTCGTGAATTTCATCGGATGCAGTGTAGTTACAAAACGCCCTTCCGAGGACCAGCATACTGTCCTCGAACGAACTTGACATCTCTTTGGGGCCGAACATGCGGTGAATTGCACTGCCCGACAACCGTCCACGCGACACGCTGCCGCCCCAATGCAGCTGAACACTTGTGTTGATGCGATCCACACTTCCACTCCTCAGTACGTTCGCATGGAAGTCTCGGAGATCACGCAGAGTCATCAACCACGCCACCACAACTTGAACATTCGGAGGAGCCGACGAATGCGGCAGGTGCTTCAGCGCCCACTGCGCCGTAGCCTCTCTTGCCGTCCGCCTCGCCTCACTAGTAATGCGGCGACGCTGTAACTCACTCAGTGCAAGCACAGCCTCCTCAGTCGTCTGGTCATCGCTATCCCTGTTGCGCTCGCCTCGTAGCATAATGCCACTCCCAACTGTCTGTCTGATGGTTGCGATCCTATTTAAAACTCATTTAGTTTATAAGTCAATATCTGTATTTAACGCAAAAAGACCAGGACTTCACTGATCTTTTGATCTTTTGTTACGAAAATAGTAACAATAATTACAATGGTGGAGCATATCGGATTCGAACCGATGACCTCTTCCATGCCATGGAAGCGCGCTAGCCAACTGCGCCAATGCCCCAAGTCGTTACCTAGGCAGTATTCTATATCATTTACATCATAAAATAAATACTTCAAGATCATCTACGCAACAGGCGACATTGTGCTTATGGTACTATTATTAATGTCGGGTACGTTAATTTCAAAGCAAATACATGGAGTCGCTATCTTGATCTCGAATCCTAAAACAGGTTTTACTATTGTAGAGCTTTTAATTGTTATCGTAATAATTGCGATCCTCGCGGCCATAGCGATCGTAACATATCAGGGCATTCTTGCTCGCGGTCGTGACGCAAATCGCGTGAGTAGTCTCGACTCAATCGAAAAGGGCTTGGGGCTTTACAAGGCCGTCAATGACAGCTATCCCACTTCTGTACCAAACCCAGGACTAAGCACATGGGAAGTCAGTACAGACCCCGGGTTTCTGTCGTCGCTAAGCGCACAAATGTCCAGAATACCTCTAGATCCTATAAACGACAGCACGCACATGTATCGATATCACACATTCGCAGCCGGAAGTTCAGGATGTAGCGCCGCCCTTGGACCCTACTATGTTTTATGGGCACGAGGCATGGAAACACAAACTCAGACATACCTTGACACGGGTCCATGCACTGGTCAAACGCTCTTCCCTATGGGATTTCTGCAAACGACCGATCGGGTTATATACAGATTTTAAGAAAACTCGCTTCTATAATAGAAGCGAGTTGTTTTCAGCTGCTACGCGCCCACCCGGGGCACGGTTTTGTTTTCAAACTGTTTGTTTTATACCAAGAGGCTGCCCCTTGGCGTACCAGCTTAACGACTATTATGCGCCGTAAATAAATAATATACAAGCTTATGCTAGTACTTTATCGCAAAACATGCTTAAATAATACATGTTCAGAAGCACACGCGTATTAATGGCAAAAGGCGGGCGCTTACCTCTTAGGGGTAAACTCTCTTCTTCGCACACATCGCAATAAGCACAAGCGGTCGATCTGACGATAATTAGAATCAGATATATAAGAAGAAAAGAGTACCTACAATTATGGCAGACATTCAAAACTTGTTCATTGGCAGCCTTGCATACAGCACTACCGATGACACACTAAAAGCGTTTTTCGAACAAATTGGTGAAGTTGAAAGCGCACGTGTAATCACTGACCGCGACAGCGGCCGTTCAAAGGGATTCGGTTTTGTTCAATACAAAAACGAAGCAGACAACCAAAAAGCTGTTGACCAGCTTGATGGCAAAGAACTTGATGGTCGCGCAATCAGCGTTGGCCTTGCTCGTCCAAAAGAAGACCGACCTCGTCGTGACTTCGGCGGCAGCAACGACCGTGGTGGTGACCGCGGCGGCAACGGTGGTTCATTCCGCCAACGTAGCTGGTAGTTCTCTACCCGTTTACCATAAAATACCTCGCTGTAAGGCGAGGTATTTTTGTGCCTACAACTCTTGCAATAGAGTTCGAAGCTGAGCTATTGGCTTGATAGTCTGATAGACTGCATCGCTTTGCTCCAAAATCAACTCGGCACGAGTTTTATGCTCGTAACCTTCGGGGCAAAAGATTTTATCCCAACCAAAACCGCCCTCGCCCTTCGGATGCATGGCGATACTGCCATTTAACCCACTGCGGAGTAATTCGAGCCGCTGACCATCATAATAACCAAACATACATTCTGCCCGCGCGGTGCGATCGTCAAAGGCATCAAGCATACGACACAATTTTTCAAGCCCGTCCTCAGCCTCAACAAAAAATTTAATAAACGGCCCCGGCAAACCGTCTAGGGCGCTGAAGCCGAGCGCGACGTCCTCAACCAATACAGGCTGCCCTATAGCGTGATATGCTTGTTTGACTTTATGAGTCACAATTTCATCTAAACGAGCTGATTGAATCTCGTCGAGTTCAATCTTATGATGCCTTAAGGGAATGCCGAGTAGCCTAGCCAGATAATCGGCTTTATTTTGGTTACCAGTGATAAAAACGGGCATTGCATGCGGCGAGCTCATTAGTTAAATACCCCAAGCGGCGAGTGAGTCCATGGCATATTGAGACGCAACAGGCTCTCTGTCATGCCAAAGACATTCAATAGCCATAGCGTAATCACGACAATAAGACCCGTCAAACCAAGCACGAGCAACCGCACCGCAACATGTTGGCGCTTAAGCCAACTAGCCCAACGGTCATACCGCTCTCGAGCAAAATCAAGCACACGCTGCGCCCAATCAAATTCAGTAGCTAAAATCGCCAGACCAGCAAATACAATCAGCCAGCCTGGACCAGGGTACGGTATAGCGACAATACCAACTATTACTACTGCGCCGCCAATAATAGCCGTGCCAACTCGTTTTGCTTGTCTTTGGGCTTTTTGCATGTTCTTATTGTAACGTATTTATGCACCTTTTCGGCGCAAGGTCACCGCTCCAAGAAGTAATGCGCTCAAAGCAAAGCCAAGCACAAGCCAGATATCACGCCAGGCATCACTCGTAACGACCGTGTTAGTTGCTATCTGCGTAAGAGCATCCACCGCATACGTCAACGGCAAACAATAGGCGATACTCTCAAGCAAATCAGGCATTTGCGTAAGCGGCACAAACAACCCGCAAATAAGCAGTTGAGGCAGTACAAACGCCGGCATAAACTGCACCGCCTGAAACTCACTGCGCGCAAAGGCACTAACAAATAAGCCCAGTGCCGTTCCTAAAAGTGCATCAGCAAGCGCCATCAAAATCAAAAACCAATCAGGACCCTGAATATCTATGCCGATAAAGTACAGCAGTACCGTACTCGCAAGCAGTGCCTGAATAATAGCCAAAACACCAAAAGCTATCATATAGCCAGCAAGAAAATCCAACTTACCAACAGGCGTCGCCATGAGCCGTTCCATCGTGCCGCTTATTCGTTCGCGAACTGTCGTAATTGACGTCACGATAAACATTATAATAAACGGGAAAACACCCAACAAAACTGGGGCAAATGTGTCAAATAACGATATATTTTGATCAAATAACCAACGTAGTAGGCCAAGCAACACACAAGGTACCACGAAAATCAGCGCCAAGGTTCGATGGTCATGTGATAGTTGCCGTAAAATACGGCCCGCAGTAGCAATCATCGCTTGTAAATGGTACATCAGGCGGCCTCCTGCTTAGGTATTATTGCAATAAACGCAGATTCTACAGATTGAGTATTTGTTGACCGTAGCAGTGACTCACGAGTGTCCTGCCACAAAAGTTCCCCTGAACGCATGAGCAACAGATCATGACACTTTTCAGCCTCGTCCATAACATGGCTCGATATAAGCAGTGTTTTGCCTTTCGCGGCAAGTTCAGCAAATAACTGCCAAAGCTCTCGGCGTAGTAGCGGGTCAAGCCCGACAGTCGGCTCGTCAAGCACCAGCAAATCAGGGTTTCCAAGAAGTGCGATTGCAAGCGATACGCGGGCCTTTTCACCTCCCGACAAGCTCTGCGCGACTTGATTGCGCTGTGGATTTAAACGTACCAAATCAATAACTTCATCAGCTTGACTCCTATTCGCGTGAACTAGTGTCGCAAAATAACGTACATTCTGCAGAACTGTTAGATCTTCGTAGATGGCTGTTACCTGTGAAACATAACCGATCCTCCTTCGCAACTCGTAACTTCCCGCCGGACGACCAAGAATAGCAAGTGTACCATTAGTGATGCTCTGCACGCCTACAATTGCCCGCATGAGCGTTGTTTTACCCGAACCACTTGGTCCGATCAAGCCTGTAATCGTGCCAGCCGGCACTTCAAAGGTAAGTTCGCGCAGTATTGTAATATTATCTTTTTTTACTACCAGTTTTTCTGCACGTATTGTTATTGTTTGAGCCATGTTTTTATAGTACTCTTTAGATCACGTATTGCGTAGTGCGAATTAACTCGCCAACAATCATAAGCTATTGTGGCAGCTTTTTAAAACGTTGAACTATCTCACCCTTTATCTCAAGCGTCTCGATAAACATAGCATAGGGTCGTAACCAGATACTCGGTCGACCATCGTGATCATATAGAGGCGTATACACTACAAAATATTCATCCGTTTCGGTGTGTCGTCCCACGCCAATCACCTGGTAACGCTTACCTTTATAGTGTTCATACACGCCAGGTTCGATTGCGGGAAGGTTTTGAAATTCATCCATAAGGTTATTACAATAAATTTATAAGCTCTTGTTCATTAATAATTTTCGTGCCGTACTTTTGCGCCTTTTTTAACTTACTTGCCCCTACCTTGCCGCCCGCCACCAAGTAGGTCGTGTCTTTTGCAACTGATGTCTGAAAGGTCCCTCCCAGTAATCTAATCTTATCGGCCGCTTCATCCCGGCTCATGGTTTCAAGACTACCTGTAATTACAATATTGATGCCAGTAAGTTTACCGGATACTTGTGTAAATTGTGGCCTTACCCCGACACGTTGAAACTTTTCAAGTAACGCCTCGTTGTCTGGGTCGGCAAACCAAGCAACAATACTTTCGGCCACAACCGATCCAATACCATCAACAGCAAGCAGATCCTCAAGACTAGCCTTTTGCAGAGTTTGAATTGAGGTAAAAGTCCGCGCCAAGTCAACCGCAGTCTGCGCCCCGACATGGCGAATGCCGAGTCCGTAAATAAATTTATCGAGTTGCGGTCTTTTTTTATCAGCAATTGCCGAAATAAGCTTACTCGCCGAAATCTCAGCAAAACGATCGAGCGCTAGCAGCTGCTCCTTGGTCAGTAAATAAATATCGGCCAAATCTTTTATCAACCCGGTATCTACCAGAGCAACGACGTTCTTCTCCCCTAGTGTGTCGACATCTAAAGCCCCCTTACTAGCGAAATGTTCAAGCGCTTTTTTAAGTAGCAAGGGGCCAGTCGCGCCCTTAACACGGTAAACAGCTTCGCCTTCGGGCCGCTCAAACTCAAGCTCAGGGTATTGCTCGGTAAGCACTTTTTCGTAATTGAAAACCCGGGCTTTTTTAGGACGAAGCTCTAAAACAACACTTTGTACCTGAGGAATAATATCGCCTGCTTTAAAAATCACCACCGTGTCGCCTACACGAATATCCTTACGGGCAATTTCATCGGCGTTATGAAGGCTGGCATGCTGCACTGTCGTACCCGCCACTACTACTGGATCAAACACGGCAACCGGTGTTGCGGCGCCGGTACGTCCAATGCTAATAACAATATCTTTAACTATTGTTGTAGCTTGTTCAGCGGCATACTTATATGCCACAGCCGCCCGCGGCTGCTTGCCCACCACGCCAAGCTCTGCAAATTGAGCACGATCGTTCACCTTTACTACAAGCCCATCAGTATTAAAGGGCAAGTCATTGCGCTTTTTATCCCATAAATTCACAAACGCCATAACATCGCTCAAATTAGTAAAAACGCTAGCTTGCATATTACGATTTAATCCGAGCGCTGTAATAGCCCTGTAGGCAAACATATTAGTTGGAATTTCTGCCGGATTGTCCCGCTGCAAATCGTACGCCCGAAAATGAAGGGGCCGAGCGGCCACGAGCTTAGGATCAAGCTGACGGATTGTCCCGGCGGCGAGGTTGCGTGGATTAGCAAATGGAGACTCCCCCTCGGCCAGACGCTTCTCGTTTAATTTTACAAAATCTTTTTTGAGCATTACAATCTCACCGCGAATCTCGGTCCGGCCCACAAGAAATTGCTCGAAGCCAGCTTCATCTCTAAGACGCAGAGGCACATTTTTAATCGTCCGTACATTCGCGGTCACATCCTCACCAATAAAGCTATCGCCACGCGTGACCGCCCGAACCAATATTCCATCTTGGTAAATAAGCGCGCAGGCAAGGCCATCCATTTTGATATCGGCGAAGTATTCGTGAATGCGGCCCGGTAACAACTTATCCATCCGCACAACCCATGCCTCAATCTCTGCTTTATCGAATACATCATTAAGGCTTAGCATTCGACTACTATGCTCCACTTTTTTGAAACCACCCATGAGTTCCCCGCCAACACGTTGCGTCGGACTATCTAAGGTAACGAGGTTCGGGTGAGCTGTTTCAAGTTTTTTCAGTTCACCAAACAAACTATCATAAACGGCATCCTCCACAGACGGATGATCGAGTACGTGATATTCATAGCTATATCGCGCCAAAAGATCGCGTAATTCACGGACTCGTCTTTCAGGCTGGAGCTGCGTCATCGTCAACAATCCTTCTATACAGTAAATATATGTAACTTGCCGACCAAATAACCGTCACGGTACTCATGATAAGCAGTGCGACGGGAATAATTGGTAGCCAAGCTAGACCAGGTTGAATGGTCTTGAGCCAGTCGTCAAACAATATAATCGGTATCATAACTACAAGCCAGATAACTAGCAGTATCAAAATTAGCCACAAGATACGCAACAAAATACGCACACGCCGCCCAATTACTAAATCACCCGCTATTTTAATCGCTTGCATTGGATACATCCCAGGAAGCGTCACCACTACTAAGGCAATGCATGTACTTGTTATCCAATAGAGCGAAAGGGCACTTAGAAGTATTGCACATGCCCAAAACAACATAGCTTCAACTCCACTATCAAGTAGCCCGCTGCCAGAGGCTGCAGCGAATCCGATAGCGGCTACAGCGACGGGCAAAAGTTGTACACTAATAAGCAACCCTACAAAAAATGTTGGCAGAATCGGCGCCCCTGAATTATACAATCCATCACGCAGCTTGGGTTTGCGGCTAGCTAAAATCGCACGCAAAAGCCATACGGTAGTTAACCACGTAAGAAGCGTCAGGATCATACCATATATTTGCTGCGCAGGCGTCACCGTATCGGTCATTGATCCTGTAACACCAGATACCAGCAATAAACTCGCCTTGCCTATCTCACCCCAGTTGCCACTAAACAGTTCACTACCTGTTGAACGAAGCATATCGCCAAGTTGCGTATAGGCATCTTGCGAAGCAATACCAACAAATGCAACACTGAGCAGTCCATAGACTACTGCCAGTAAACCAAATAGTTTTCGCTGCTGCCAAAGTGTTTTACGTACATGTTCAGTAAAAGCCCAATACCCTGGTAACTTAAGTGAACGGACATAGTCACGCCTTTGGGTTCGACGAAAAGTGCGGTGCGGGCGGCGTGCAAGTAATGTACGTACACGGCGTGCAAGTTTTTGAAACAATACCGTCAGCCACGAGTATATTCTTCGCAAACGAGACGGTTGAATCGTAGGCACATTTTCACGCTCAACCTTACGAGCGGCGAGTTTTTTGGTGGGTGTATTTTTTTTTGAAATTGCCATAAATTTAAAATTTGTTAGCGTTTTGGCGCAAACGCGCAATTCGCTCCTCTAGCGGTGGATGCGTACTAAAAAGCTTGCTTAAAAAACCAGCCCGTAAAGGATTATTCAAAAATAAGTGTGCCGTTGAGGTGTTTTGCCGCTGCATTGGACGACCATGTTGCCGAAGCTTTTCAAGGGCACTCGCAAGGCCATCACTGTCCCGGGTTGTCATAACTCCGCTAGCATCAGCTAAGTATTCACGTTGGCGACTAACGGCAAGCTGCACCATTGCGGCAATAATTGGCGCCACAACGATCAAAACAATACCGACAACAAGGACAATTGGATTGACGTTTTCTCGACGATCACTAAAAAAGAACATCCGCATCGCAATATCCGACAGCAAAGCAATTGCGCTTACCAGACCAAAGGCAATCATGCCGACACGAATATCGTAATTACGTACATGACTAATCTCGTGGGCCATAACAGCCTCAAGTTCACGATCATTCATAACTTCAAGAAGCCCGGTCGTTGCGGCCACAATGGCATGGTGTGGATCACGACCCGTAGCAAATGCGTTTGGCGCAGGATCGTCCATAATATAAACCTTCGGCATCGGCATGCCGGTAGTAATTGTGAGATTTTCGACAACGCGGTACAATCGCGGATTATCCCGTTTCTCAATCTCCCGTGCACCCGAAATAGCAACGGCTAATTTACTGGCTACAAAATACTGAAAAAGCGCATACACAAAGGCAACGCCAATCACCCAAATAGCAATCGAGCGATCACCATACATATAACTTACTACCCAGCCAATAGCTCCAACAATGCCAATAAACACGGCCATAATAATGACCGTGTTACGTTTATTAGCAGCGATTGCACTATACATACGTTACCTGTTAGAATTTAACGTCTACTGGCTTTTCAACCGTAGCCATGTCTTCCACTTCAAAAAACTCACGTTGTTTAAAACCAAGCATACCGGCAAAAATATTGTTCGGAAAAACTTGAATCTTAGTATTAAGGTCTCGTACGCCACCGTTATAAAAACGACGCGAAGCCTGAATCTTATCTTCAGTATCGACAAGTTCTTGTTGAAGCTGAAGAAAGTTTTGATTTGCTTTAAGATCTGGATAAGCTTCGGCTACAGCGAACAAGCTTTTAAGCGCGCCTTCGAACTGGTTTTCAGCTTCAGCTGTTTCTTTTACACCTTTAGCGTTTAGTGCGTTTGCACGAGCTTCGGTAACTTTTTCAAAAACGCCTGATTCGTGAGCGGCATACCCCTTAACACTATTAACTAGGTTTGGAATAAGATCAAGACGACGTTTAAGTTGGACGGTGATGTCACTCCATGCTTCATCGACACGAACTTTGAGCGTTACGAGTGCGTTATATGTCATCCACAAGAATATTACTAGTACTGCAATAATCCCGAGCACAATCCAAAGTATTATCATTTCTTAAAATCCCCTTATAGCTTGTTGTTCTATTGTGCTTTTATTATACCATTTCAAGCTAAAAAATTCGACCCGTATAGGTCGAATTTTTTAGCTTGAAATACCTATAACCTATCAAGATTCAATTTTATTTTTCGTCGTTGACCTACGTCCGTACCACAAGTACTAGATCCACATGTACTACTTTGACCAATAGCATTTTGGCGCATAGCTTCCCCCCTTTTTTTTGAAATTATTATTACACTCGAAGTATAGCAAATACGTACAGGATACTCAATCATCGTAATCGCTTGCATAAATTCGATATTTTATACTATAGTTAAATTTATGTCCACACAAACAGCCGAGCCCTCTGCGTGGTATGAAAAATATGCCACCTCCCTGCCGCCAGGCTACCTAGAAGAGCTTCGTTTTGAATCCCATGCAACTCGCATGTTAAGTTTTGGCATGACAATTATTCAAGGGTTTCTCCAAACTGAAGATTACGCGCGAGCAATCTTGACCCAACTTGGCGGAGATTTTCTCACTAAAAAGGAGCGAGAAATACGGCTACAAGTACGCATGGGGCGTCAGCAAGCATTATTTAGTCGGGAGCCTAAAATGCAGCTTCATATTTTAATAGATGAGCCCGTTTTACGACGACAAGTTGGAGGAGTCCAGATTTTTGTCGCTCAACTCCACCACCTAGCTGAATTGGCGCAACTTTCCAATATAACGCTCCAAGTTCTTCCCCTTTCTTTAGGAATAGCATGGCCCCTATCTGTTACTTTAGCCTACGATATTCACTACGGAACAGGGAAAGGTCAGATGAGCATAGAGAACAACCTCGATCACCACAATACTAGTAATGAGATCGAAGTTGCCTATTACGCCGGACTTTTCCGTACACTATGCGATCAGGCCTTAGATAAACAAGAATCTCTCAAATTTATACAACGTTGTATCACTGAAATGGAAACCGAACTAATGAACGCCTCTCCCTCTCATGACTAAGTATGCTAACCAACAAATAAGCAACTTTCTTGATACCTGGCTTCAACAACGTACAGACCAGGATGGGCTTCCGGGATTTGTCGTTGCTATACGTCAAAAGGGGAAAACGATCTACAAAAGAACATTCCAGGCTACGGAT
>Ga0307516_10002902_pt1 | contig 22460 bp, 21 predicted proteins | sample 19_EM_MG_FD_203310 | JGI IMG/M metagenome (GOLD analysis project Ga0307516, IMG submission 203310) | Populus trichocarpa ectomycorrhiza microbial communities from riparian zone in the Pacific Northwest, United States - 19_EM | ecosystem: Host-associated > Plants > Roots > Unclassified | place... | reverse complement strand
TGTCGTAGCTGCCTTCGCCCAGCGTGGTGTTGAAGACCGCCGTGTTGGCCTCGAGGATCTGGATGCCGTCCTGGTCGTCGAAGGGGTCGGTGGCCGGGTCCGTGAAGATCAGTGCGTCCGTGCGGGCGGTCAGTTGCAGGCGGATGCCGGTTTCACGCTCGTAGATGCCGGTGATGCGATTGGTGAGCGCCACCAGCGCTGCCAGCACGATGGCCTTGTCCGGTGGCGAATGGTCCGGGTCCTGGAAGGCGGCGTATTCACCCGTGGTGGCGATGGCCAGGCGGTAGGTGCGCAGGCCGGCGCGTTGCACATGCACAGGCCCGATCTGAACGGAGGGCGCGGGCTGACCACCGGCCTGGGCCCGGGACGTGCGGTTGCGCAGCAACGTATCGGGCATGCGGGCACGCGGCGCCAGGTCGCGGGTGTAGTAGCTGTGGTGATGGCGCACGTCGCCGCGGCCCTGCGGGTCGATGTAGACCTCGCCCTGGGGCGTGAAGACCTGGCCGTGCAGGCCGCGCGGCCCCAGGTCGAAACGTGCCGTGACCTGGGGGTCGTTGTCGGCGACGCCGGCGAAGCTGCGGATCTGCGGGTAGCGTGAAGCCAGGCCGGGTGCCATCACCTCGGTGGCAAAGACCTGGAAGGTCAGCGTGCTGCCGTCCGGCATGGGCAGGTTCACGGCCGGGCGGCTGGAAGGATCGGCCTGCTCGTCGGGCAGCTTGCGCACCAGCGCCTCCAGCGCGCCCTGGTCCAGCGCAAAGGCACGCGCCGTGAGCGGGCGTATCGCAGGGGCATTGCGGGCGGCCTGGGGTGCCGGCGTGCTGCCGGCCATGTCTTGCCAGGGGGCCAGCACGGCTGGGGCAGCCTGGGCGGCCAGCGTCGTCAGCCATAGCAAGGCCGTACCGGCGGCGGCCGGCAATCGATCGAACATTTTCATCAGGAAGGCTCCTTGTTGTGAGGGAATCGAAGTCTTGGCAATCCGCCAAGTCGACGACCCCCACCCTAGGAGCCCACCGGCGTCATCGCGCCGGCAGCGCGAAGCACTCAGCCGGGCTGCGAAGCGCCGCCCGCCTCAGAACCCTTCTTCCACCAGTTCCGCCGCACGCAGCAGCGCGCGCGCCTTGGCCTCGGTCTCTTTCCATTCCATCTCGGGCACCGAGTCCGCTACCACCCCGGCCGCAGCCTGCACGTACAAGGTGTTGTTCTTGATGATGCCGGTGCGGATGGCGATGGCCACGTCCATGTCGCCGGCAAAGCTCAGGTAGCCGCAGGCGCCGCCGTAGATGCCGCGCTGCACCGGCTCCAGCTCGTCGATGATTTCCATCGCGCGCACCTTCGGCGCCCCAGTCAGCGTGCCGGCCGGGAAGCTGGCGCGCAGCACGTCCAGGTTGGTCATGCCGTCCTGCAGGATGCCTTCGACGTGGCTGACGATGTGCATCACGTGCGAGTAGCGCTCCACCGCAAAGGCTTCGGTCACCTTGACCGTGCCGGTCTTGGCGACGCGGCCGATGTCGTTGCGCGCCAGGTCGATGAGCATCACGTGTTCGGCGCGCTCCTTGGGGTCGGCCAGCAGCTCCGCCTCCAGCGCCGCATCCTGCTGCGGCGTGGCGCCGCGCGGGCGCGTGCCGGCGATGGGCCGGATGATGATCTTGTCGCCCTCGTCGCCATGTTCGCGCCGCACCAGGATCTCGGGCGAGGCGCCCACGATCTGGAAGTCGCCCATGTCGTAGAAGTACATGTAGGGCGAAGGATTGAGCGACCGCAGCGCGCGGTACAAGGCCAGCGGCGGCTGGTTGAAGCGCTTCTTCAACCGCTGGCCGATCTGCACCTGCATCATGTCGCCGGCCGCGATGTACTCCTTGGCGCGCAGCACCGCGGCAATGTAGTCCTCGCGCGAGAACTCGCGCTCCACGCTGTGCGCGGCGCTGCGCTGCACCGGCGGCACGCTCACGCTGTAGCGCAGCTTGTCGCCCAGCTCGGCCAGGCGGCGCTTGGCGCGGAAGAAGGCCTCGCTCTCGCGCGGGTCGGCGTAGACGATCAGGTACAGCCGGCCGGAGAGGTTGTCGATCACGGCCAGCTCTTCGGTCTGCAGCAGCAGGATGTCCGGCGTGCCGATGCCGCCCGGCTTGTGCACACCAGCCAGCTTGCGCTCGATGTAGCGCACCGCGTCGTAGCCGAAGTAGCCCGCCAGGCCACCGCAGAAGCGCGGCAGGCCCGGCCGCAGCGCCACCTTGAACCGCTGCTGGTACTGCGCGATGAATTCCAGCGGGTCGCCGTCGTGCGTCTCCACCACAGCCCCTTCGGTGACGATCTCGGTGCGGGTGCCCACGCTGCGGATCAGCGTGCGGGCCGGCAGGCCGATGTACGAGTAGCGGCCGAAACGCTCGCCCCCCACCACCGACTCCAACAGGAAGCTGTAAGGCTTGCCGCCGGTGAGCTTGAGGTACAGCGAGAGGGGGGTTTCGAGGTCGGCAAAGGCCTCGGTGATGAGCGGAATGCGGTTGTGGCCTTCAGCGGCCAGGCTCTTGAATTCGAGTTCGGTGATCACGTGACATCGCTCCGGGTGCCTGCCGCGGCCCGCGCACTGGGTGCGCCGCAGTGGCTCAGTCGGCAGGGGGATTCATGAGGACCGGCGCCCTGGTGGGGAGTTCAGCCGGGAACATTGATCAAGGCGCTGGCAGCCCCGGAGCCCGAACCGTGCCCGCCCTACCCACCGGAGGTGGGGGCGGAGGTCAGCTCAGGCAGGCACCGCGTGCAGCGGCCGACGCGCAAGGCATCGACGCCAGGGCCAGGCTCCCCGGTCGAGCGACCCTTGTCTGACCCATCCTGCACACCGGGCGGTGCGCTTGCGCGACGTGAACATGCGGCGCAGTGTAGCAGTGGCCTCATGGGTGACATGAGGCTGATGGCGGGATGACATTCAGGTGGCGCCCGGGTGCCGCGCGGCCCGCAAGCACGCCGCGAACGCAAGTAAATGTATGCAATCGCCAGTGACTATAGTCACCGAAAGTCCCAGTGGCACCGCCTCAGAATACTTGCATGGATCTGCTGGAAGTACCCGTCGAACAGCGCACGGCCAAGCTCCTTCTCATTGACGACCATGATCTGGTCCGCGTGGGCCTGCGCGCTGCGCTCGAAGCCACCAGCGACCTGCCCTTGCACTGGCGCGAGGCGCAGACCCTGAGCGACGGCATGCAGGCCTATGCGGCCGAGGCCGACTCCATCGACCTGGTGCTGCTGGACCTGAACCTGTCCGACTGCAAAGGCCTGCAAGGCTTGCGGCAGTTCATGGAAACCTTCCCCCGCGCCCGCGTGGCGGTGCTCAGCGGCACACAAGACGAATTTGTGGTGGGCCAGGCCAAGGCCCTGGGCGCAGTGGGTTACCTGCCCAAGGCCCAGGCCCCCAAGATCACCTGCGCCAGCATCCTGGGCCTGCTGAACCTCACCGAGAACGTGGCGACCATCGTCCCCACATCCCTCTCCAGCGCACTGCGCTTCCCCTCAGCCACCACCTACGACCGCATCGCCGAGCTGGGGCCGCGGCACCTGGAGATCCTGGAACTCATTCTCTCGGGCTGCTCCAACCAGGAGATCAGCACCTCCACCCGGCTCTCGCTGGGCACGGTGAAGAACTACGTGTCGACTATCTTGCTGGCGCTGGATGTAAAGTCGCGCTCCCATCTCATCAGCCTGTTTCGCTGACCCCTCCTCGTGGGCTACCGCATCGCCTCGGCCAAGGCGGCCGTCGCCGCCAGCGTGCGCGTGCCCGGGTCCGACCTGGGTGCCAACGACTCGCGCGTGCAGACCGCGCAGATGCGGGCCCTGTACCGCAGCAGCCGCTGGGTTTCGGTCGGCGACTTCGTGGCGGCACTGACGTTCTGGATGACCTACTTCGTGCTCACCGGCGACCGGGCCGTGTTCGTCTGGGCCGGGGTGATGCACGCCACGCAGATGGGGCGCGTGCTCAACGCGCTGGACTACCAGCAGCACGCCCCCCGCGGCGGCGACCCGCGGCCCTGGATGCAGCGCTACCTGGGGGCTGCGGCCCTCTCGGCGCTGGCCTGGCACTCGGCCATGTGGCTGCTGCTGCCCACGCCCGACATGGCCAGCCTGGCCATGCTGCTGCTGGTGCTGCTGGGCGTGGGCTCCAGCGGCGTCACGGCCATCGTGGCCTGGCGGCCGGTGGTGTTTGCCTGGCTGCTGCCGCTGCTGCTGCCCATCCCGCTGGCGCTGGCCTGGCACCAGGAGCCCTATGCGGCGGCCCTGAGCGTGTTCGTGCTGGTGGTGCTGGGCATGAACCTGGCCTTTGCGCTGAACCAGAACCGCATGCTGATGCGGGCGCTTGGTGCCCGCTACGTGAACGAAGCGCTCATCGAGCAGCTGCGCCAGCAGATGGAACTGGCGGCGCGCGCCAGCCGCGACAAGAGCCGCTTCCTGGCCGCGGCCAGCCATGACCTGCGCCAGCCCATGCATGCGCTGACCTTGTTCGCCGGCGCCCTGGAAAAACGCCTGGCCGGCAGCGCCGAACAGCCGCTGATGCGCAACCTCAACGAGTGCATCGCGTCGCTGGACCGCTCGTTCAACGCCATGCTGGACATCTCCAAGCTGGATGCCGGCGTGGTGGAATCGACCCGCCACACCTTCGCCATCCGCGACATGTTCCGCCGGCTGCACATGCACTTTGCCGGGCAGGCCGAGGCGGCCAACCTGCAACTGCGCTTCAAGCCCGGCGGCAAGATGCTGACCACCGACCCGCAATTGCTGGAACGGGTGCTGGGCAACCTGATCCAGAACGCCGTCAAGTACACCCGCGAAGGCGGCGTGGTGGTGGTGGCGCGCACCGCCGGCGCCGACATCAGCCTGGAGGTCTGGGACACCGGCCCCGGCATCCCCGAGAGCGAGCTGCCGCGCATCTTCGACGAGTTCTACCAGATCGACAACCCGCAGCACGACCGCACGCGCGGGCTGGGCATGGGGCTGGCCATCGTCAAGCGGCTGGTGCTGCTGCTGGGCCACACGCTCGAGGTTTCCTCGCGCCCTGGCCGCGGCACCTTGTTCCGCATCCGCGTGCCGCGCCTGGACCCGGATGCGCTGGACGGCATGGACGGCGGGGCCGAAACCGTACCCTCGCCCATGGGCAATGCCGGCACGCTGCTGGTGATCGACGATGAGGCCACGATCCGCGAAAGCACCGCGCTGCTGCTGGAGCAATGGGGCTACCAGGCCCTGGTGGCCGGCTCGGGGATGGAGGCCTGCCGCATCGCCCGCCAGCATGGCGAATCGATCCACGCCATCATCTCCGACCTGCGCCTGCGCAATGGCGAAACCGGCCTGCAGGCGATCCGTGCCGTGCAGCGGGTGCTGGGCCAGCCCCTGCCGGCCCTGCTGGTGACGGGCGACACCTCGGAAGAGCAGATCCAGAACGTGCATGACAGCGGCCACCTGGTGCTGTTCAAGCCGGTCCGGCCCAGGGCGTTGTACGCCGCGCTGCGCCGGCTGGGGTCCACGGTGAATCCGCTCGAGCCCTAGGCGCCCAGCGCGGGCCGGCCGGCCCACGCCTCCCTTGCCTGCGCCCCACACCCGCCGGACCCCCGCGACTGAAGGGGCCGGGTTGGCCCAGGTGACTTTCGGCAAGTGCCGCCCGACAGGCAGGCTCCTAGAGTGCAGATGTCACGAATTCTTTCCTCGTATGGCCCGCTTGCCTCATGGCTGATCTTGACGTCGACGCATGGCTCAGCCCGCTGAGTGAACAAGCGCCCTGTGGCGCCGACCTGGAGTACGACCCGGCCTTCCTGGCCTTGGAGGAGGCCGCGCGCGGCAAGGCCGAGCAGCAGTTCGGCGACACCGTCATTCCGGCGCAGGAGCCTGACTGGCGCGTGGTCGACGAACAGGCCCGCGCGCTGCTGGCACGCACCCGCGACCTGCGCGTGCTGATGCCCTGGCTGCGCGCCCGCACACGGCTGCACGGCTTGCGCGGCTTTGCAGCCACCCTGCCGCTGGCGCACGGCTGGCTCGACCGGCAATGGGAGCATGTCTACCCGTTGCTGGATGCCGACGACCACAACGACCCGACCATGCGCCTGAATGCGCTGGCGCCGCTGGCCGACGCCACCACGGTGATTGCCGACCTGCGTGCCGCCGCGCTGGGCCGCGGGCGCGCGGGCTTGCGCGTGCGCGACGTGGAACTCGCCGCGGGCAAGCAGCAGCCCGAGAGCGGCGAAACCGTGCCCAGCACGGACGGCGTGCTGCAGGCCTTGCGCGCCGCGGAGACGGAAGAAACCGGGCTGCTGCAAGCCGTGCGCGACAGCCATGCCGCCCTGGTAGGCATCGATGAACTGATCATGCAGCGCGCCGGCATCGCGGGCCCGGACCTGCGGCCCCTGCGGCAGGTGACGCAGGTGCTGGCCGAGTTCGCAGCGCAGGCTGCCGGCGCAGCCGATGCGCGCGCAGCCGCGGGCCCCGCGGCCGAGGCAGACGCCCCCGCCGCCGCAGGGCCCAACGGTGCGGCCGGCCCGCTGCGCAGCCGCGAGGACGCCATCCGCATGCTGGAGAAAGCCTGCGAGTGGATCGAGCGCAACGAGCCCAGCAACCCCGCGCCACTGCTGATCCGCCGCGCGCAGCGGCTGATGTCCAAGAACTTCATGGAGATCATCCGCGACCTCATTCCCGATGGCATCGACCAGGTGACGCGCATCGCGGGCGTCACTGAAGAGTAGTACGTCGTTCCATCCACACCTTGACCTGACACCGCCCCCGCATCCCCAGACCAGGAGCCACGCATGGCCACCAGCAGCCAGAAATTCATTGCCCGCAACCGCGCCCCGCGCGTGCAGATCGAGTACGACGTCGAGCTCTACGGCGCCGAGAAGAAGGTGCAGCTGCCCTTTGTGATGGGCGTGCTGTCCGACCTGTCGGGCAAGCCCTCCGAGCCGCTGGCGCCCGTGGCGGACCGCAAGTTCCTGGAGTTCGACGTGGACAACTTCGACTCGCGCATGAAGTCGATGAAGCCGCGCGCGTCGTTCCAGGTGCCCAACGCCCTGACCGGCGAAGGCAACTTGTCGGTGGACCTCACCTTCGAGAGCATGGACGACTTCTCCCCCGCGGCCGTGGCCCGCAAGGTGGACGCCTTGAACAAGCTGCTCACCGCGCGCAACGAGCTCGCCAACCTCATCACCTACATGGACGGCAAGAGCGGCGCCGAGGACCTGCTGGCCAAGATCATGAAGGACGAGGGGCTGATGAAGTCGTTGGCCGCTGCCCGCAAGCCCCAGGACGACACCCAGTCACCCGCGTAACAAGACCACGGAGGCTCTCCCATGGCTGAAACACAATTGCAGGAATCCGCGCTCGCCGGCGTAGCCTATGAAGGCGGCGACTTTGCCGCGCTGCTGAACAAGCAGTTCAAGCCCAAGACCGACGAGGCCAAGTCCGCGGTCGAAGCCGCGGTGCTCACGCTGGCCCAGCAAGCGCTGGCCCAGACCCAGTTGATCGGCAGCGACGTGGTGGCCTCGATCGAGGCCATGATCGCCGAGATCGACAAGAAGCTCTCGGAGCAGGTCAACCTGATCCTGCATCAGGCCGAGTTCCAGCAGCTGGAGAGCGCCTGGCGCGGCCTGCACTACCTGGTGAACAACACCGAGAGCGACGAGCAACTGAAGATCCGCGTCTTCAACATCTCCAAGGTCGAACTGGGCAAGACGCTCAAGCGCTACAAGGGCACGGCCTGGGACCAGAGCCCCATCTTCAAGCGCGTGTACGAAGAAGAATACGGCCAGTTCGGCGGTGAGCCCTTCGGCTGCATCGTTGGCGACTACTACTTCGACCACAGTGCGCCCGACATGGAACTGCTGGGCGAGATGGCCAAGGTTTCGGCCTCGGCCCACACGCCGTTCCTCTCGGCCGCAGGCCCCACGCTGATGCAGATGGGCTCGTGGCAGGAACTGGCCAACCCGCGCGATCTGACCAAGATCTTCACCACGCCGGAGTACGCCGCCTGGCGCTCGCTGCGCGACTCGGACGATGCCAAGTACATCGGCCTGGCCATGCCGCGCTTCCTGGCGCGCATGCCCTACGGCGCCAAGACCAACCCGGTGGAGGCGTTCAACTTCGAGGAAGACACGGCCAACGCCGACCACAGCCGCTATGCCTGGGCCAACTCGGCCTATGCCATGGCGGTGAACATCAACCGGTCCTTCAAGCAGTATGGCTGGTGCACGCGCATCCGGGGCATCGAGTCCGGTGGTGCGGTGGAGGGGCTGCCCACGCACACGTTCCCCACCGACGACGGCGGCGTGGACATGAAGTGCCCCACCGAGATTGCCATCAGCGACCGGCGCGAGGCCGAACTGGCCAAGAACGGCTTCATGCCGCTGGTGCACCGCAAGAACAGCGACTTCGCAGCCTTCATCGGCGCGCAGTCCTTGCAGAAGCCTGCCGAGTACGACGACCCCGACGCCAGCGCCAATGCCAACCTGGCGGCGCGGCTGCCTTATCTCTTTGCCTGCTGCCGTTTTGCGCACTACCTGAAATGCATCGTGCGCGACAAGATCGGCTCGTTCAAAGAGAAGGAGGAAATGTCCAAATGGCTGAATGCCTGGATCATGAATTATGTGGATGGCGATCCGGCCAATTCATCTGAAACTACCAAGTCACAGAAACCGCTGGCGGCAGCGGAGGTGACGGTGGAAGAAATTCCCGGGAATCCAGGGTATTACAGTTCGAAGTTTTTCCTGCGGCCGCACTACCAGCTCGAAGGGCTGACCGTGTCGCTGCGGCTGGTGTCCAGGCTGCCTTCGCAGAAGAAGTAGGCGGGTTACCGGCTTTGTTTGTGTCCCTTACCTGCCACTACTGGCAATGACTTCAGCAAACCCGGCAGCTGCCGGAACCAAGAAGGAGAATTGAGCATGGCTTCCATAGACACCCACATCAAGTTTACCGGCGTTGAGGGCGAATCCACCCACAAGGACCACAAGGGGGAGATTGAAGTTCTGTCGTGGGCCTGGGGGCTTGCGAACGACGGTGGCAGTACCGCCGGCGGCTCCGGCAAGGGCAAGGCCACGCCGGGAGACTTTCACTTCACGCACATGTACGACAAGAGTTCACCCGTGCTGGCCAAACATTCCGCATCCGGCAAGCACGTCAATGAGGTGAAAGTGACTTCGCGCAAGGCGGGTGAAGGCCAGAAGGACTTTCTGGTCATCACGCTGAAGGAAGTCTTCATCAAGTCCGTGCAGCCTTCCGGCAGCGCGGGCGGAGACATCGTCGAGAGCGTGACCATGAGCTACAAGCAGATCGATTTTGCCTACAAGGCGCAGGACGACAAAGGCGGCCTGGGCGGCGAGGTCAGGTTTGGCTGGAACAACGCCACGACGGAAATCACCTGAACGCAGCATCAGGAGCGTTCGGGCCAGACAGCGTGCAGGCGCTGTCTGGCCCGCTTGCGAAAGCATTGCGGAAAAACGTATTCGAACGACGGATCTCACCGTTCGAATATGCCACCACCCGGACAGGCGTCACTTTCAAAATCTACCTGATAACCCATGATGCAGAAATCCGAAGCCGTCAATCTGATCGACATCAGAACCGATCCAAATAAATTCCTGAAGGCCATATTTGATGGTCTGATTTATGACGGATTCCGTTTTCCGGTTTCAGGCGTGGACGGCTGCGTGGGAACCAATTGCATCTCGAAGGCGCTTGTCGTCAGCCCGCCGCAATTGACGTCGCGCATATCGTTCCACCTGAACTTCATGTGCACCCCTGGTAAATATGATGGAGCCAAGCTCAATCTGAAGATTGACAAATTCCACCTGACGGCCCGGCCACTTGCCAATCAAGCCTTGATCAATGCGGCGGGCCCGTCCCTGCTCACGGCCCGTGAATCGATCCACATCAACCGCAACACCCCCTGGGGACGGACTGAGAATCTTGCGATATTTGCAGGCAGCCTCGGAACGACGGTCGTCAACGCCACGACACTTCTCACGCGGATTGAAGGCTATACGCAAGATTACATGAGGCTCGCCGCCAACGGGCTCAAGCAGGCGATTGCAACCACCGTGGGAATCAATGCCGGAAGCCTTGACATCACCTGGGATGGCAGCGACAAGACATTTGACTAGCCAGCCCTGAACCATTCAATCCTCAATTCGCCCTCGGAGTTGAACTCGTGGTTTGCATGCAAGGCGGCTTCGCACCTATGCACACCCCCTGACCCCGCCGATGGCCTGCCAGCGTCAGTTTGACCCGCTTGCGCTGTTGCCTCACGAAGGAACGCCACATGTCCAGCACTTCCCTCAGCAAGTCGGGCTCTTCCGGCGCCAGCGACATCTACCTGCACCTCCAGACCAAGCGCGCCGGCAAGGCCAAAGGCGAGGCCGTGGTGTCGGGCCATGAGGGCGACATCTGCATCACCTCCTGGAGCTGGGGCGTGGTAGCCACTTCTGCCATTGGCGCCACCCAGTCCACCGCGCGTCGCTCCTACAAGGGCCTCACCCTCGTCAAGCAGATCGACACGGCCACCACCGCCTTGATGGCTGCACTTGCCACCAACGACGAGATCAAGGAAGCCAGGCTGACGATGCGCAAAGCCGGCTCGGAGCAGATCGACTACTTCACGATCACGCTGAACAGCGCCCGCGTGGCCAGCATCGACCATGCAACCAATGCGCAAGGCGACACGTCCGAGATCGTGACGCTGCTGTTCACCAAGCTGTCGGTGGAATACCGCCCGCAGACGAGCGCGGGCATCAAGGGCGGTTCGTTCGTGTTCCAGGACGAAGTGCTGCCCGCTGCCTGACCGGCCTTCGCCCCATGACCCCCACTGCCCAGGACCTGATCGCCGCCGGCGACCCCCAAGCCGCCCTGCAACTGCTGCAAAAGCAGGTGCGCGAACGCGCCGCCGATGCCAAGCTGCGGGTGTTCCTGTTCCAGCTGCTCTGCGTGCTGGGCCAATGGCCGCGTGCGATGACGCAACTGCAGGTCTGCGGCGAGTTGGACCCCGGCACCCTGGCGATGGTCAACACCTACCGCGAGGCACTCAAGTGCGAGGCCGTGCGCGACGCCGTGTTCGCCGGCCAGACCACCCCCATCGTGTTCGGCCAGCCGCAGCCCTGGGTGGCGTGGCTGGTGCAGGCCTTGCAGGCCGACGCGCAAGGCGATGCCGCTGGCGCCGCGAACCTGCGCACACAAGCCTTCGAGGCCGCCCCACCGGTGCCCGGCAGCCTGAACGGCGAGCCGTTCGAGTGGATCGCCGACGCCGATTCGCGCCTGGGCCCGGTGCTGGAGGTGGTGCTCAATGGCCGCTATTGCTGGGTGCCTTTCAGCGCACTGCGCAAGCTCACGCTTGAAGCCCCCACCGATCTGCGTGACTTGGTGTGGACGCCGGCGCAACTGGAGTTCGCCAATGGCGGGGCGTCGGTGGCCTTGATTCCGTCCCGCTACGCCGGCACAGCCGCGCAGGCCGACGCAAGCCTGCAGACGGCGCGCCGCACTGAGTGGCTGGCACTGTCCGGGGACCACTACCGGGGCCTGGGGCAGCGGGTACTGGCCACCGATCGGGCGGAACTCGGGGTGCTGGAGGTGCGGGACGTCGTGCTGGATGCGCCCCCACCCCTGCCCGCCGTAGCGCCTGAAGTCATGCCACGCACGTGATCAACACCGCCGACATCCGCGACCGCCTGCAGCCCGCCCTGCTGGACCGCCTCACCGACGATTCGCGCGGCGCCCCCGCCACGGAAGACCGCCGCGTGCTCACCAAGACGCAGTTGCGCCAGTCGGTGCTGCGCGACTTGGCCTGGCTGCTGAACGCCGTGCAACCCATGGGTAGCCTGGCCACCCAGTACCCCCTCGTCGCCGAGTCGGTGCTCAACTATGGCTTGCCGCCGCTCTCAGGCCAGCTCGCCTCGCGCATCGACGTGAGCCTGGTCGAACGTGCCATCCGCCAGGCCATCGTGCGCTTCGAGCCGCGCATCCTGGAGCCCTCGCTGGTGGTCAAGGCGCTGGAGTCCGACAGCGTGATGGACAGCCACAACATCATCGAGTTCGAGATCCGCGGCTTCCTGTGGGCGCAGCCGGTGCCGCTGGAACTGCTGCTGCGGACCAAGCTGGACCTGGAGGCCGGCCAGGTGGAAGTGCGCGACGCGCTGGCCAGCGCGCTGGGCACTGCCCGCCCATCCTCACGCACCAACGCCCCGGGACACGCCTGATGGATCCCGGCCTGCTGCGCCGCTACAACGAGGAACTGGCCCACCTGCGCGAGGTGGGGGTGGAGTTCGCGCGCCAGTTCCCCAAGATCGCCGCGCGCCTGAGCCTGGACGGCATGGAGGTGGCCGATCCCTACGTGGAACGGCTGCTGGAAGGTTTTGCCTTCATGGCCGCGCGCGTGCAGCTCAAGCTGGAGGCCGAATACCCGCGCTTCATCCAGCACCTGCTGGAAGCGGTGTACCCCAACGCGCTGGCACCCGTACCTTCCATGCTGGTCGCGCGCTTCGTGCCCGACCTGGCCGACCCCAACCTCGCCCGCGGCGCGGTGCTGCCGCGCGGCAGCGCGCTGAGCAGCGAGCCGCGCGGGCTGCCCACGCGCTGCGAGTTCCGCACCGCGCACGAGGTGCGCGTGTGGCCGCTGGAGATCGTTGCGGCGCAGTACTTCAGCCACGCACCCGACCTGCCGCTGGCCCAGTTGCCGGTGGCGCGCCAGGTCAAGGGCGGGCTGCGCATCCGGCTGCGCCTGCATGGGGGCCTGCGCTTCAACCAGTTGCCCATCGAGGCCCTCAACTTCTATCTCAGTGCCCCGGACGAAACCGCCTACCGCCTGCACGAGCTGGTGCTGGGCGCAGGGCTGGGCACGCTGGTGCATGCGCCCGGCCCCGCGGCCCCCGCGGCCCCCGCCGCCACCGTGCAGTGGCGCACGGCGGAGTCGCTGCGCGACGTGGGGTATGACGACGATCAGGCCCTGTTGCCCGAAACCTTGCGTGGCTTCTCCGGGCACCGGCTGCTGCAGGAGTTCGCGGCCCTGCCGCAGCGCTTTCTGTTCTTCGAAGTGACCGACCTGGCCGCGCGCCTGCAGCGCGTGAACGCGGCCGAGGCGGAGATCGTGCTGCTGTTCTCCCGCGGCGAGGGTGCCCTGGAGGCGCTGGTGGATGCCGGCAGCCTGGCGCTCTTCTGCACGCCGGCGATCAACCTCTTCACCAAGCGCCTGGACCGCATCCAGACCAGCGCCGGCACCTGGGAACACCATGTGGTGCCCGACCGCTCGCGGCCCATGGACTTTGAGGTGCATGCGCTGGAATCGGTCACCGGCTACGGCACCGGCACCGTGGCCGAGCAGCGCTTCCTGCCGCTCTACACCGCGCACCACACCGAAAGCGCCGAACACGCCGCCTACTACACGCTGCGGCGCGAGCCGCGCCTGCTGTCGCCGCGGCAAAAGGAACAAGGCCCGCGCTCTTCGTACATCGGCACCGAGGTGTTCCTCTCGCTGGTGGACCCGCAGCACGCGCCGTACCGCGAGGACGTGCGGCAGCTGTCGCTGTCGGCGCTGGTGAGCAACCGCGACCTGCCCACCTTGCTGCCCACCGACAGCGAGGCCTGGCGCCTGGATGCCCCCGGTCCCGTGCGCGGGGTGGAGTGCCTGCGCGGCCCCACGCGCCCGGTGCAGCGCCTGCCGCAGGGCGACGTGGGCTGGGCACTCATCAGCCAGCTCACGCTGAACTACCTGTCCATCGCCGGCGAAGAGCCGCAGCGCGCCGCCGCCGCCTTGCGCAGCCTGCTGATGCTGCAAGGCCCCGCCAAGGACGACGGCTGGCGCCGCATGGCCGAAGGTGTGCTGGCCGTGCAGGCGCGCCAGGTGACACGCCGGCTGCCCTTCCCGGGGCCGCTGACCTTTGGCGCCGGGGTGCAGATCGAGCTGGAGGTGGACGAACTGGCCTTCCAGGGCCGCAGCGCCTTTTTGCTGGGCAGCGTGCTGGACCGCTTCTTCACCCGCCAGGCCGGCATCAACAGCTTCACCGAGCTGCTGCTGCGCTCGGCCGCGCGCGGGGCCATCTTCCACGGCAGGCCGCGCATCGGCGCGGCCCCGCTGCTGTGAAGCCGCCGTGGCCTGGTCTATCGGCAATTTCGACTCACGTTGAATTGACCTGAAATGAATCAAGACCCGGATGGCATCCCCGTCGTGCTGTCGGCCGTGCAACTGGCGGCCGTGCTGCTGCAGGAGACGGTTGACGAGGCCGCCACGGCCAACCGCCTGTGGGGCGGGCTGCGCGTGGTGGGCGGCGTGCTGGAGTTGCTGGGTGCCGGGGTGCTGTGCGTGGCGCCCGAGCCCAGCATGGCCAGCAAGGTGGGCTGCGTGGTCTTTGGTGCGCACGGCGCGGACACCACGGTGGCCGGTGCAAGGCAGGCGTGGACCGGCCGGGACACGCAGAGCCTGACTCATGAGGGCAGCGCGGCACTCGCGCGGGCGCTGGGCGCCGCGCCGGGCACGGCCGAGACCATTGGCTTGGTCGTGGACATCGGCGTGCCGCTGGGCACGTCGGTGTTTCTGGGAGGCGCGCGCGTGGCGGCCGTGCGTGCCGGACGGATTCATCTGATCGAGCACGAGGCGCTGGCCGGCAGCAAGCTGGGCGGGCATACCATCGCCAAGCATGTGGGGCGGACCGAGCAGCAGTTGCGGGCACGGCTGGCGGCTGAGCCGGCAAGGGATATCGTTTCAACGTTCACCAACCTGCGGATGGCTGAGGACTGCATTTCCAGAGTGATGCGATTGAATGCCACCAAGATCAAGGCGTGGGCACAGACCGCAAACCCGAAGCCGCTGCAACTGGTGGAAGAAATGGGCAAAGTCGCCGGATTCGGCGTGGTTCGCCTAGGCGGTCAAGTCGTACAACTCAGGAAGGTGCTGCTTGTCCTCAAGCTCCAGACCTACAACGGTATGCCGTACTACGTGCTCACCGCCTATCTGATCCAGTAGCAACAGCAGCCATGAAAAAGAAACCCCCCGCTTACCCCGAACTCGATCAGTTGCTGCATGTCTATTTCGGCGAAGACTTCGACATTTGGGGCAACACGATCGAAGAACTTGTAGGCTGCTACAAAAGGGACAGCCCCGTCAGCGACCATCAGATCTTGCGAGACGAAATTGCCCGGTTCAGGCAGACCCACCCCAATGACTTGGACGAGGCCTTCCTGGACGCCTACAAGAATTTCTTCAATCCACCGTTGTGGAAGCACACCACGGATTCATTCCTGACAGAAGTGGATCGCCTGCTGCGCGACCCAGGGACGATTGCTCCACCAGAGTGACACCGCCAATGTTCCGATTCATCCGCATGGCAAGCCGTGAAAAAAAGCCCCCCGCCTACCCCCAGATCGATCAGTTGCTGCATGTCTATTTCGGCCAAGACTACGATATTTGGGGCAACACGATCGAAGAGCTCGTGGGTTGCTACAAAAGAGACAGCCCCATTGAGTTTCAAAAGGCATTGCTGGATGACATTGCCCGTTTCAGGCTGGTACACCCGCATGACCTGGATGCAGCCTTCCTGGCTGCTTACGAGTACGACTTCGATCCGCCGTTGTGGAACCACACCACGGACTCGTTCCTGACAGAAGTGGATCGCCTGCTGCGCGACCCAGGGACGATTGCTTCACCAGAGTGACACCGCCAATGTTCCGATTCACCCGCACGGCAGGCCGTGAAAAAAAACCTCCCGCCTATCCTGCACTCGACCATTTGCTGCACGCCTATTTCGGCGAAGACTTCGATCTCTCAGGCAACACAGTCGAGGAGATCGTGGGCTGCTACAAGGAAGAAAGTCCGGTTGAACACCATCGTGCCCTGCGAGAAGAGATTGCCCGGTTCAGGCAGGCACACCCCAATGATTTGGACGAGGTCTTCCTGGACGCCTACAAGAATTTCTTCAATCCACCGCTGTGGAACCACACCACGGACTCGTTCCTCACAGAACTGGACCACCTGCTGCGAGAACCGAACGCCCCACCCGCCGCGCCGTGACCCCCAACTCGCCCGTCGCGCCCGCCTTGCCTGACCGGCCGCCAACGAAGAAGGATCACATGCACACGTCGACAATCTCCCCCCCCCCCCAGGACACCTTGCAAGGCCTGTGGGCCGCCTTGCAGGCCGCCCCGTACACGCACGACTTCTTTGCCACCCTGCGCCGGCTGGAGGCCCTGCACCCCGGCTTGCCGCGCCTGGGCCAGGCCTTGCGCCCGCGCGACGAGCCGGTGCGCATCGGCCAGGATCCGGAGCTGGAGTTCGCGCCCGCCGCGATCATGTCGTTCCAGGCGCAGGGTGTCACCACGCCGCCGCGCATCGGCCAGCGCTTCTTCGGCCTGTGGGGGCCCATGGGCCCCATGCCGCTGCACCTGACCGACTACGCCCGCGACCGCGCCCGCAACCATGCCGACCCCGGCGTGGCCCGCTTCGCGGACATGTTCCATCATCGGGCCGCCTTGCTGTTCTACCGCGCCTGGGCCCAGGCGCACCCGGTGACGCACCTGGACCGGCCCCACGATGACGACTTCTCGCGCTGGGTCAGCAGCCTGTTCGGCCAGGGGCCGCCGGAGTTTGCGCGGCGCGACAGCATCCCGGACCACGCCAAGCGCCTACACGCCGCGGCCTTGGCGCGCGGGCCGCGCAATGCCGAGGGCCTGACCAAGATCCTGCGCCAGCACTTTGGCGTGCCGGTGCGGCTGGAGCCGCATGCGGGCCAGTGGCTGGCGCTGCGCCCGGAAGACCGCACCCGGCTGCAGCCGCCCACAGCCGCCAACCGGCGCAATGCGCTGGGCGTGCATGCGGTCGCCGGCAGCAGGCTGTGGGACCGGCAATCGAGCTTTCGCCTGCACCTGGGGCCCCTGAGCTATGCGCAGTACGAGCGCTTCCTGCCGGGCCAGCCCGCGCTGGTGGAGCTGCGCGACTGGCTGCGCCAGTACGTGGGCTTCAGCCTGGGTTGCGAGACGCGGCTGATCCTGCGCGGGTCCGAGGTGCCCGCCCTGCGCCTGGGCCGGCGCCCGGGCGCGAACGAAGGACAGCGCGGGCGCCTGGGCTGGACCACCTGGCTGGGACAGCGCCAGCCTCACCCCGACCGCGGCGACCGCGTGTTCCGCCCCGAGCGCCCGGCACGTGCCGCCGCCTGACCCCTCTTCACAAGGACCTTCCCATGGCCGACATCAGCCGCACCGCCCTCTTCGGCAAGCTCAATGCGCTGGCCTACAAGGCCATCGAAAGCGCCACCGTGTTCTGCAAGCTGCGCGGCAACCCGTACGTGGAGTTGCAGCACTGGATCTTCCAGATCCTGCAAACACCCGACTCCGACCTGCATCGCATCGTGCGCCACTACGGGCTGGATGCGGCCGTGCTGGCCGCCGACCTGCAGCAGGCGCTGGACCGCCTGCCGCGCGGCGCCTCGTCCATCACCGACCTGTCCAGCTTCGTGGAGAACGCGGTCGAGCGCGGCTGGGTGTATGGCTCGCTGATGTTCGGCGAGCCTCAGGTGCGCACCGGCCACCTGCTCATCGGCCTGCTCAAGACCCAATCGCTGCGCAATGCGCTGCTGTCGGTCTCCAAGCAGTTCGAGCGCATCAAGCTGGATGACTTGTGCGACAACTTCCGAGCCCTGCTGGCCCAATCGCCCGAACACGGCCAGGCCGCCACCGACGGCAGCGCCACCCCCGGCGAGGCCAGCGGCGCCATCGCCCCCGCCGCCATGGGCAAGCAGGAGGCCCTGCAGCGCTTTACCACCGACCTCACCGAGCAGGCCCGTGGCGGCACCATGGACCCCATCGTGGGCCGCGATGAGGAGATCCGCCAGGTCATCGACATCCTGATGCGCCGGCGCCAGAACAACCCCATGCTGGTGGGCGAAGCCGGCGTGGGCAAGACCGCGGTGGTGGAGGGCCTGGCCCAGCGCATTGCCCGCGGCGACGTGCCGCCGGCCTTGAAAGACGTGCAGCTGCGCACGCTGGATGTGGGCCTGCTGCAGGCCGGCGCCAGCATGAAGGGCGAGTTCGAGCAGCGCCTGCGCTCGGTGATCGACGAGGTGCAGGCCAGCGCCAAGCCCATCATCCTGTTCATCGACGAGGCGCACACGCTGGTGGGTGCGGGCGGGCAGGCCGGCACGGGCGACGCGGCCAACCTGCTAAAGCCTGCTCTGGCGCGCGGCCGCCTGCGCACCGTGGCCGCCACCACCTGGGCCGAGTACAAGAAGTACATCGAGAAGGACCCGGCCCTGACGCGCCGCTTCCAGAGCGTGCAGGTCGATGAACCCGACGAACCGCGCGCCATTTTGATGATGCGCGGCGTGGCCGCCACCATGGAAAAGCACCACCAGGTGCAGATCCTGGACGAAGCCCTGGAAGCCGCGGTGAAGCTCTCGCACCGCTACATCCCCGCGCGGCAGTTGCCGGACAAATCGGTCAGTCTGCTCGACACCGCCTGCGCCCGCGTGGCCGTGAGCCTGCATGCCACGCCGGCCGAGGTGGACGATTGCCGCAAGCGCCTGGAGGCCCTGGACACCGAGCGCGCCATCATCGGCCGCGAAGCCGCCATCGGCATGGACACGGTGGCCCGCGAGGCGCTGGTGAACGAGCAGCTGGGCATCGAGCGCACGCGGCTGGACACCTTGCAAACCCGCTGGAGCGCCGAGCGCGCGCTGGTGGACCGCGTGCTGGCTTTGCGGGCCCGCCTGCGCGCCGGGGCCCAGGCAGTGGAAGGCACGGGCAGCACGCTGGAGAAGGGTGCGAAGGACGCGCAAGGGACCACGCCACCCGCCGCCCCGCGCCTGTCCGACAAGGAGCGCAGCACCGCGCTGGCCGAACTGAAGAAGGTGCAGGCCGAGCTGGCCGGGCTGCAGGGCGAATCGCCGCTGATCCTGCCCACCGTGGATCACCAGGCCGTGGCCGCCGTGGTGGCAGACTGGACCGGCATCCCCGTGGGCCGCATGGCGCGCAACGAGATCGAAACCGTGCTGGCCTTGCCGCAGCGCCTGGCCGAACGCGTGATCGGCCAGGACCATGCCATGGAGATGATCGCCAAGCGCATCCAGACCTCGCGGGCCGGGCTGGACAACCCCGCCAAGCCCATTGGCGTGTTCATGCTGGCCGGCACCTCCGGCGTGGGCAAGACCGAGACCGCGCTGGCGCTGGCCGAGGCCTTGTACGGCGGCGAGCACAACCTCATCACCATCAACATGAGCGAGTACCAGGAGGCCCACACCGTCTCCTCGCTCAAGGGGGCGCCGCCCGGCTACGTGGGTTATGGCGAAGGCGGCGTGCTCACGGAAGCCGTGCGCCGCAAGCCGTATTCCGTGGTGCTGCTGGACGAGGTGGAAAAGGCCCACCCCGACGTGCACGAGCTGTTCTTCCAGGTGTTCGACAAAGGCAGCATGGAAGACGGCGAAGGCCGCGTCATCGACTTCCGCAATACCCTCATCCTGCTCACCACCAACGCCGGCACCGAGCTGATTGCCAGCCTCTGCAAGGACCCGGAGCTGATGCCCGATGCCGAAGGGCTGGCCGGCGCGCTGCGCGAGCCCTTGCTGAAGATTTTTCCGCCGGCGCTGCTGGGCCGGCTGGTCAGCATCCCCTACTTCCCCCTGACGGACGAGATGCTGGCCCGCATTGTGCGGCTGCAGATCGGGCGCATACAAAAACGGGTGCAGGAGCGCTACAAGATCCCGCTGGAGATCGGCGACGACGGCGTGCGGCTGATCGTGTCGCGCTGCACCGAAAGCGAATCGGGCGGCCGCATGATCGACGCCTTGCTCACCAACACCTTGCTGCCCACCATCAGCCGGGAGTTCCTGCAACGCACGCTGGGGGGCCAGCCCATCCAGCGGGTCACCGTGGGGGTGGCGGACGGCGAGTTCAGCTATGCGTTTGACTGAGTGAGGCACCTGGGACCGGAGTCCGCCCAAGGTCTGTTCACACCCCCACCGGGTGTGCGGTCTTCGGCATCCGGCGGCTGCGCCCGTGCAAAGCCGCGGGATTTCTGTCGCCGCCGCCACGGCGGCGAGTTACCATCCTGCGCCATAGCTGGGCCCCTTGAGCGAGGTCAACACTGCTGCGGGGCGGCCCGGCGTTTCCTTGAGAGGAAACCCCATGGAGCTAACCGGATTATCGAAAGCTCTCGTCAGGGCACTGATCGACCCTGTGCAGACCGAGGCCGATCCGCTGGACGGTGTCGACCGGGTCATCGACGAGGTGGCGCTGAACTCCGTGCTCGATTCCACGCCGTACGACTACCTGGCGTCGATCGACCAGGCCTTGCAGAGCGAAACTCAGCTGTCGTTGATGGGGGCGCGCAAACACCCCGAGCATGCGTTGCGCAACTACCTGCTCACGCTGTCCGAACGCCTCACCGAGATGGGCTTCCGGCGGGTCGATTTCACCGACATCTGAGCCGGCCCCACCGGCACCCGTCGCCACCGGGGCCGCTGAACCCGGGTGTGATCTTGGTCGCTTTACCGCGGGCGGGCCTTCGCCAACCATCGCGGACGATGTCCCGCCTGCCCACCCCCATTGACCGCCCCATTGACCGTCCCTGCCACGCCGGGACAACACCGTGAGCGCCGTCCCCGCGCCGCTGTGCGACCCCACCTCCCCCAGCTACCCGAAGTGGACCGCCTTCGACCTGCTAGCCTGGAAACTGTGGCCCGAGCAGTGGCGAGGCGGCACCCGGTACCTGTTTGCCTACAAGGACGGCTGGGTGGCCTACAACCGCCTGCGCATCGCCGCGGCGGCCGGCCGGGCCGGCATTCCCGCCGAGCTGCTGGCCGGCGTGGCCTGGGAGGAAGTCGGCGGCGACCCGGATTTCACCGACATGCCCAAGGTCCACATTCGCGAATTCGATTGGAGCGGGCCAGACTTCGTGGACCGCAACCTCACCATCACCAAGCCCCCCGACCAGACGTCGCTGGAGTCTGTCAGCATCCAGTTGCAGGCCGCGGCGCACGAGCTGGGCCTGAGACCCGACACCTTGAGCCACGAGCGCCGCATGAACCTCGCCCAATGCCTGGAAACCGACGCCTTCAATTGATGAGCCGCTGGAGCCGTGCGGCGCTGTATGCCTACGCCGCGTTGTGCGGCGTGGTGATCTATGCGTGGCCGCGCAACAAGTACGAGTGGATGCTGGACGATCCCGACGCGGCCTCCGAACCTCTGTCGTTCTGCACCCTGCCCGTGGACCCCGACGCCGCCTTGGCGCCCTGGTTTGCCTTTGTGCCGCTGCTGGCCCAGGTGACCATGGCCGTGGCGCTGAGCCTGAAACGCCGCCGCGTCCATCCGCTGCTGGTCGTCGCGCTGGTTCTGCTGCTGGCATGGGCCGGCAAGTTCCATGGGCTCTGGTCGCCATGCTGAGAAGACCCGTTGCCAGCGAAGCCGTGGGTCGTGTTCAGCGACCCGGCGCGGCCTGGTGTATGCGCTGGCGGGTTTGCACCTCACATCCTCAACCAGCGGCAGCGGCACCATCGCGCCGCGCACCCGCAGGCGCAGGCACGACGGGCTTCCCGCGGGTGGACTACGCGCACCTCTGACTTCTAACCTCTGATCACGCCTGCCGGCGGCCTCGTCGCCTCTGCGTCCGCCTGGGGGGGAGGAGCACCGTCGCGGCGGACGGCGGCGGCCCTTCGGCTATCAGCCAACGCGACAACCAGAAACTGCGTCGCAGCGCCTGCAGGTCGTCCCAGCCTTCGTGCACCAGCGTCCGGCCCTCACGGCGTTCCCAGTCGCGCAAGAAGAACGCCTTGCCAGCGGCCGGCCCCATTTGGCGGACGCAGACCCAGACTGAGGTCAGCACCATCACCAGCAGGAGGACCGGCATCACCTGCTGGTCGCTGACACCCCAGCTGTGATAGATCAACGGGATGTTGGCAGCCAGAGCAGCCACCCACGCTGGGTGCCAGGACGTCTGATTGCCGCTGCCGGGCCTCAACGCATCGGCACGCAGGCGGGCGGACACAGGGTCTACATGCTCACGGATCCAAGGACCGTCCAACCCTTCCTGCTGCAACCGGCGCCACTGGTGAACCCTCGCTCCCACGAACACGAGCAACAGACTCCCACCCACCGACACCACGGCCCACCCGCGCCACTCCAGGTCACCCGCCATGCTGAGCGTCAATACTGCAATGCCCATCGTCATCGACCCAAACAGGAGCCACATCAACACAGGCCCGACCAGCCCGTCTCGGGTCGCAAACTCCGAGCGATAAGCCATCCAGGCGCCCAGCGCCATCATCAGGCCGCCAAGGCACAACGCCAGCAATGCCACACCACCAGGGCTCAGGTACTTCCAGAAACAGAAACTGTTGATCACCCCCGCCAAGCCGCTAGCCTGGATTTCCACGCACCACCATTCAGGTAACGCGGCTGGGTAGGCGGGGGGCCACTCTCCCTCGCATCGCCGGGGTGGCGAGCACTCCTGCCGTTGTTGGTCGGGTGCGCCTATCGCC
>Ga0307516_10002901_pt1 | contig 22461 bp, 28 predicted proteins | sample 19_EM_MG_FD_203310 | JGI IMG/M metagenome (GOLD analysis project Ga0307516, IMG submission 203310) | Populus trichocarpa ectomycorrhiza microbial communities from riparian zone in the Pacific Northwest, United States - 19_EM | ecosystem: Host-associated > Plants > Roots > Unclassified | place... | reverse complement strand
ATATCAAAAGAGTCAGTGATATATTCAAGGATAAGAGATATATATTTCAGAATTGATTAGATTAGATGGAGTATTTCGGAGCCTATCCGGGGAGATAACGCAGCTTCGGCCAGGATCACACAGCTACAGCGGTCAGGCCTCCCAGTGAAAACTGGACCTTACCTGGTGTGACCACGTGTGATGAGATATGAAATCAATATGAAAAATATGAGGAGGTGTGAGATGAATATGATGCCTTCCTTTTTGGGGTACTGCGCCCTGCGATACGTCCGTCGACTGCATCGTTTACACAGCTGCACCCAGCACAGCGCATCGCATCCACGCACGTACGTACTGGTGAGCAAATGCATGCACATGCACACGCACTCCACATCTCCGCTCTGCCCTTACTCATACCATTGCAGCTTTCCTTCACGATGGCCGAGTCCACTATGGCTTCAAGTGCATGCAGAGGCGAGTACGCCTGTGCCTGCGACAAATGTAGCTTCAGACAGCCTCAGAAAGTCTCCAAAGCAACGTGGTATTGCCATGCCAAAGCTACCTCCGAGCAAGCCAAACCTGGAGCAGGGAATCAAGACCAAGGCAGACATCATGCGAGCCATGATCAAAAGGTGGCTAGAAACGGTCGAAGATGCTCGTCATCACATTGGTCGTCATAAGCGTGCTCGTGTCCAGAATAGGGTAAGTCATCTTCATCTTACGGAGTTTCAGTCATTGACTTGATCTCCAATGTAGGAACCGCCATGCACACCCAGTCTTCTCGATGTTTCCTCGTGAGCTGACAGTTTTACAGGGCGCATATATGCACGGTAACTCACAACTGAGTTACCTTCAAGATAGATGCAGTGCCCTGAAGCGCAGCTTACTCCAGGTAACTGCTGAGTGCGATACAATAAAGTAAGTATAATAATTTCTACATTTCATGACTGACTCTTCAGCAGGAATCTATTTGACCAACTTGCGAGCTCGGTCAAATCACCATTGGGTGCAAGCACCAATGGTGGTTCTTCTCCACAAGAAATGAATACAGAAGAGCAACCGACGCGTGAAACCCACCCAAAAGTGCGCTTCTGGACGAAGAAGGACTTCGACACCTGGGTGCACTCTCCAGAGGCACAAAACAGCAACCGTGGTTTGTATGCATACATGGAAGAGGAAGACGGCACGGTTCCGGACTCTGAAAAACTTGGGAATATGTGTACTGCCCTGCGAGCAGCTTGGACTGACCTTGCCCAGCGCGACCTGGCCCCAGGCACCTGGGGCAAGGCCAGCACGAGGGCACGGAGTTTCGTACATTCGACCATGGAGGAGGCCTACCCAATCTTCAAGTTTGCCGAGGGTGGGTGGAAGCTAGAAACACTTTGCACTAATATGTATTCTTCCTGGCGCCTCAAACGTTTGGATGACGATGGAAAGCTGAAGAAGAATGGGCGCAGTGTCAAAGAAGAAGCCTTTGATGACGAAGACTTTGAAGGCCACAAGCCCACCGCCAGAAAACATAAAGGACAGGGGCCCACTTCAAGGCCATCAACCAAGAAACCAAAAGGTGAGTCGTTGTACACGACACACAAGTCTACTGATTGCCTGACTCCCACTGCAGTGGAAGATTCTCCCATCGCCAAGGCCATCACACTCACGTGTGGGCAATTACCCAGCCCATCTCTATCCAATAGTCGTTTGTCTGGAACTCCTGGTTCGTGCCTTTTTCTATCACTTATACCCGCACAGAGCCACCTGTTGACGACATAGCAATGCACAATGATGTAGACACGGAAGCTACAGTACAATCAACGGATCCCGAACATTCTGGTAAGTGTGGGATTATTCTTTACATCTTCCTACATTGACCTCAAGCACAAGCAGCCTCCCAACGAATGGAGACCAGCATGCCAAGGGCACTAGTTACTGAATCCAACGCAGAAAAATCCGGGCCCTTGTCTGATCTGAATGAAATCTCCGAGATTGCAAACCATACCACTGGCAGTGTATTGTATGATCCTATGTAAGCATCCATTGGCTAACTAACATGCCACCACTGATTCACATCAACTCGAGGGGTTTACTGGCTACTGCCACAGAAAAGGTGAAGGTGGCAGCTGTTCCTCCAGTGCTGGATGCCCCAAAGATTCCCCACGTAGCACCATCGCATACCCCAGACACACGCTCAACAAACTCGGCACCAAACAATGGAACACTGGAAACGTTTAGTACCAATGATGTGACGGCCAAGTCAAAGACCAAATTACGGCCATCCAGCACCAAGAACGGACGGTAAGTACAGCTTGTCGCCAAAGTACTTACTAACATCGCTTTGTCAGGAATCTCTGTATGTTACGGTGGCTTAGGCAAGTCAATGCAAATGGACAAAAGGACGACTTCCACACCTACTATGACCAGGTATTGTATCATCTGTTTTTATTTGCAAGCACTTACAAAACTATACAGTCTTACAATAATGAAGCCAAGCAACTCGTAAGTCATAATACACTCTGAAATCAATGTTAATCTGCTGCAGGTCGAGAGAAACTGCTGGTCAAAGGTTGTCATCAAGAACGGCACGCTCTACTAGACCACTGGACACTCTCACCACTCACCACATCGTCCGCATTCACGCATGCGCTTTTGTCCAGCATCACTTTTGCCCAGCATCATTTTTGCCCAGCATTGCATTTGCATCTGCATCCGCCTGCATCGCATTCGCTTTCCCCTTGCTTATACTAGATCGTCATTCCATCACCCGCATTCACCATAGACATCGGCATTGGCACCCATTCCGCATTGGACGGACTCGAACTGTTTTTATTGGCCCCATTCATCCTGTACCCATACCCAGCGCGTACCCAGCATTGTACCAGTTGTACTAGAGTGTAATACAGCGTCTTTTTTGAGCACATTTGTACAGCGCGAGTGTGCAATATCAATATATGTTGGGGGTGAGCTGGTAATACTACATCATATGACATCACATATGAGCATATCACGCAAGGCGCACGAGCCGCAACAGAATATGCTCAGATATACCCTAATATGACTACACGAAAAAAGTACTACAGCGCCATACCAAGTCGTGCCCCAGCATGTGTGTTGTCTCATTTATGTGAATCAGCCTGACCTGATGTGACCACATCTGACTTACCCCCCTCGGTCATATCTGGTCATCCCACGTCACACCAGGTAAGGTCCAGTTTTCACTGGGGGTCAGGGGTAATCTAACCATAAATAGGGCGCTTAAGATAGCCGAGTTAGACCCATCGAACGATCCCTCGCATTTCCCTTATGGCGCAGCCGATCGGGATTTACTCCGCAGCGATAGAGTTCAACCCACCTAATGAAATCGCAAATCTTGATTTCTGGGAGCAGGATGTGCTATCCAACCTCGACGATGCAATCGCCTATTATCAGAATGCCCTCGAACTGTACCCCCCTGACCATCCAGATCGATCGGTCTGTCTCTACAACATCGCGACTAGCCTGAGCTTCCGATTTCAGCAGCAGAAAGAGATAACTGACATCGAGATGTCCATATCCCTACATCGCATGACTCTCGACCTGTTACCTTCCGACAATCCCGATTATTCCTCAGCTCTCCATAATTTAGCTGCTAGCCTCCAAACAAAATACGAGCACCAGGAACAAAGCGCGCTATCAGACGTCGACGAGGCCATTCTACTTGGTCGGCAAGCTTTGGATCTCCGTACATCTGGTCATGTGTACCGCTCTGTAACACTTAACAATCTGGCCATCAGCCTCCAGACCAGATTCAGGGAACGAGGCGTAGCTTCTGATATTGATGAGGCTATCGAGTTTGGGCGTGCCGCACTGGAACTCCGTTCCCTGGACCACCCCTGCCATCTCGCCTCAATAGACAATCTTGTAACAAGCCTTCTGCTCAGATACGAGGGTGGAAAGGACGCCGGTGATTTGAATGAGATTATCCGACTGCAGCGAGGTACATTGGAAATTCGTCCTGATGGAAATCCCTATCGATCGAAGTGCCTCTCAGCCCTTGCGGATAGTCTTCGGCGCAGGTTCGAATGTCAGGGCGAATTCACTGACCTTGATGAGACCATCAGTCTACATCGAGAGGCATTGGATCTCCGTCCCATCGGGCACCCGGATCGAGCTGATTCTCTTTATGAGCTCACGACCACCCTCGAACTCAGGTTTGAACGCAAAAGCATGTCAGAAGATCTTGACGAAGCCGTTTCTCTGCAACGTGCAGCTGTGGACCTTCATCCTCGTGACCACTGGTCGCAACCAATAAACCTGAGCAACCTTGCCGCCACCCTCCAGACCCGTTTTTATCACCGGGATATCGCATCAGATCTGGATGAGGCTATTGCTGCCTTTCAAGAAGCCGAGGAACTCTGTCCCTTAGATCATGCCTTCCGACCCACATTGATCAATAACCTTGCAGTGGGTCTTCAGACCAGATATCAACGTGTATAGCGCGTGACCTTGACGAGGCAATTGTGTTTCATCAAACCGCTCTAGAACTCTACTCTGATGGTCATGCCCACCGATCCGCCTCTCTGTTTAACCTTGCTTTGTGTATTGAGATGAGATATGATCGTGACAAAACATCATCGGACTTAGATGAGGCTGTCAGGCTCCATCGAGAGGCGTTAGTTCTCCGTCCTGAAGGTCATCCTAATCGTTCCGAGGGCCTAGCTGGGCTTGCAACAGCGCTTTGTGTCCGATCCAAGATCGCTGACCTTGACGAGGCAATCGATCTGCATAGAGCTGCTCTGGATCTTTGTTCACATGGTCATTATCGCCTATTTTCGCGTCTCCGCGAGCTCGCAGAGAGTCTCTTAACCAGATTCAAAGTCCATGGACATACAACGGATTTGGACGAGGCTTTTAGACTCTATTTCAAGTTATCACAGACTCCTTGATCGGTCTCTCTCGACGACGTGAAGGCAACACGATCATGGGTTTCTGCTGCAGAGAAGTTCAAGCATGAGTCGGGTCTGACTGCTTATCGGACTGTGCTCCAATTTATCTTACGCCATATCACATCCGTACCGCCGTCTGTGGAGCAGTTCCAGCGAGTAAAGCAGGCGATGTCTTTAATCCCTATGGATGCTTTTTCATATTGTCTTCGCCATGGCATGCCGACAACCGCAGCTGAACTGCTTGATCAGGGCCGCATGGTATTCTGGAATCAATTCAGCCGACTTCGCCTGCCGCGAGACGAATTCTCTGCACTAGAACATGCTGAGCCTACACTCGCAGAACAATACGAAGAACTGGGCGAGCAGCTCAAAGACCTGTTCGATAAACCAGGGGACCTACAAACACCAGAGACCCGCGCTTTAATGTCACAACTGGACGATCTTATATCTCGCATCCCCGAGGTATCCAACTTTTCCAACTTTCTGTCCCCCCTACCATTCTCTGACCTTAGGGCCGCCGCACGGGATGGCCCCGTTATTATAGTCAACGCCAGTTCCCATAAATGTGATGCGCTTATTGTTATGGCCACCTGTGATCCCGTGCATATCCCACTGAACATCACGATGGATAAGGTTTCCCGTCTAGCATCCGATTTCAGGTCTCTGACAGCTGTTGTTGATGTATCCCGTGAAAACTCTTTGTACACAGAAAAAATTGACGAACCGAGCACCATTCATGGCAAGGAAAAAGGGGCAATTCGCTTGGAGACAGTTTTATGCGAACTACGGGATCTTGTGGTCAATCCCATCATACGTGTTTTACAGGGTGTTACATCTCCGTCATCGCGTATCTGGTGGTGTCCCAGTGCTGAGTTCATGTCATTGCCTTTGCATGCCGCTGCATCCTACGCAGCGAACGACACGAGTGTGGCGGACGCGTACATTTCGTCTTACACTCCTTCGCTCTTTGCACTCATCCAGGCGAGGAAGCATGCTTCGGGGTCGTATCCCTGAGAATCTATCCCATTGTAGGTGCAGGGGAACTTTACCGGAGCGAAGATCTAGTGGTTGTTAAACAGAAGTTAGAGGTCCTTGCTGCACGTTCGGAAAGCATTGACAAGAAAACAACTTGCGCCCACATCGAGGGTGAAGTAGCAACCGTCGAGAGTGTCACCGGAGTTCTTGGAAATAAACACTGGATCCATCTCGCTTGCCAGCACAACGTTAACCCAAAGCAACCATTTGAATCGGCACTCGTCTTGCATGACGGTCGTCTAACCATCAGCAAGATTGTCCGGGGCGAGTTGGCGAATTCTTTTTTTGCTTTCCTGTCGGCCTCGTCCACTTCCATGGTTGATGATGTTCCAGATGAAGCGATTCATATTACTGCTGCCCTGTACTTCACTGGGTTTCCAAGCATCGTCGCTACCCTTGGGGTGATTGATGACCAGTATGGGCACCAGATCGCTTCGGCATTTTATGATAACTTGTTCGAAGTGTCGGGTAACGCCAAGTATCCACAAATCGCTGAGGCATTGCAGAAGACGATGAGCATCTTGGGAAATACAATTCCGTTGCAACAGAGGGTTTGCTTCATGCATATCGGAGTCTAATATGTAGTTTATTGTGTGGCTGCATTACCCGTTGTCCACCCCTGTCTGCAGACCACAGGAAGCACCAAGGAAGTCCACCACTATGCACTGCTATGTGTACACTTTGTGTACATGTGTTTTCCGTTCCCGTGTTCGTGAAATGTTTCAACCACCCATGCCACGGCTGCTGGTGTAAGTACATATGTAGTGTATTTAAGCTTGCGTGTGAACGTTTGAACTTCAAAGCTTCATCTCTCACCATCTTTTGTAGGTTGCACTCCAACAAGTTTGGCGAACCGTAGATGTTTTACATAACTTGAAACCTTTTCTAGATTCTATTCGACATGGCCAGCAATCGTATTACGACGCCACCTCCATCTACTCCATCATCGAACACACCGGACACTGTCCCTCGTTCACGAAATACGAGCACGCGCTCATATCGCACAGGGGATCTCATACGCGGTAGAGCAGCTGTACTCAAGGACCTCGGGCCAATTCCTATCGTGCCACTCGATTACTTCAACTCGGCTGTCCTGCCTCCCCTGCCTCCAGGCATTGACGTTCAAAAAATCGAGCGCCTATTGCAAGCATCAGGGCATATATTATCCGGAAAATGGAACGAATATCAGTCGACCCCCAATAAGGACTCGGCGAACGAGGCAGATTACTACCAGCGTCTCTGTAATGTTTTTAATGCAGTAGTCGCGCAGGCCGAGGAAGATACTATGACCAGTGCAAAGGTCGAATTCATCCAGAAGCCTAATTCGATACCTGTTTCCAAGCGGATAAACACCTCCAAACCAGATGGTTACCTGCTGTTGAAGGAGAAAAGGAGTATTTCGACTCTCGACGCCGAATCACGAGATTCTTGGGATGATATCGCGGTTCCTTTTGAATTCAAGAAATCTGATACTGAAAAAGACAGGCAGGATGTAGGTTGAACGATATTCTATAGGGCCTAGGCCGTATGTGACTGACCTGGCGGTAGAATGAGCGGAAATTAATCTGGAGCCTTCATCACATTATGCGCAGCGACCCGTGCAGACGCTCCACGCTTGGGGTAACGATCGAGGGCGCCAACATGAGGCTGTGGTTCACTTGTCGATCCGTGACAATGGTGTCTGAGCCCTTCGATTTTATAAGGGTCAGTTTTCGGCTGTTGTTACCAATTGCGCAAAACCAATCATTTATGAGCAGGATACCGCTCACCTCATTCGCTTTTTCTGCGCAGTCGCGTTTGCCGACGACCACGAGCTTGGCTGGGATCCAACCATCCGACGGGTTGGCCGCCATGCGCAATACGAGATCACGCTGAATTCTCCCAATGGTCCATCTGTATATGTAACTACCGGAATCCTCTCGGATATCGGGGCGGAAGCCATGACAGGCAGAGGCACTTGGGTTTTTAAAGGGTACCTTAAATCAGATCCTGACCGTAGGCAGGTGGTCATAAAGGATACATGGAGAGACTCGGGTCGTGACCGGGAAGATACGATTCTCAAACATATTTTCGCCGACATGGTAAAGGTGATGGGCCTAGAGGCGGCGCAAAATGCTGAGAAATGCTTTCTCACTGTTCTTAATGCCAACGATGTGACGATCAAGGAAACCCAGGATAATACCCTCTATCGCTTGCGTGGTAGAAACCCCCCATCTGATTGCAGAATGTATGAGATACCCCCCGAAGAACTTCCCAACTCGGACAAGCCCCGCAAAGGGAATACGTCATCTCACCCGATGGTGCGCCAAACTGCGAACTACCAAGTCAACCATAGGATCCACACGCGCATAGTTTTCCAAGAAGTCTGCGAGACATTATATGCCGTTCGCGATCTCCGCGACGTCATGCAAATATTACTGGATGTGGCCAAAAGTATGAACATCTGAGTATGATAATGCTTTGTCCAACTAACGAGCTTCTAGCACTTCAGTTGTTGCACAGTGTCGGTTGGGTTCACCGTGACATCAGTCCTGGCAACATCATGCGAATAGGAGGTTCAGTGAAGCTTGGGGACCTAGAGTATGCAAAGAAATTGGGGTCCGATAGGACCCACGAGTTTCGTACAGTGAGTTTTATTATCTGCTTGGGGACGGACTTCGTAGTAAACATTTGTACAGGGCACTCACCACTTTATGGCCTGCGAAGTGGAATCGCAAAAGTACCTCCTCCATGACATCACCCGACTTAGTCTACAACCAATTCTTCAGACAGATGATTCAGATGAAGCCCCAACACCTCCATTCACATTTAATCCCATTCATGATCTCGAGTCATTGTGGTGGGTCTGGGCCTGGGTCATGTATTTCTATGTCGATGAGCCTGGAAAAGCGTTTCCAGACAAACAGGCTCAAGCTTTTCGATCGCTATTCCCAGATTACGTACCTGCAGCGCGGCTTGGGAGCTTGACGAGCAGATTGGACAAGAACGTGCCCCCAGCTTTCCGTGCTGTAAAATCACTCACTGAACAAATGCGCCAGCGCCTGGCTGCCACATACACTCGAATGGAAGAAGCAGCACTACCCCCCAATTACAAGAGTTTCGTTCCCAGCCTCACAGATTTTTTTATTCAGGCGCTACAACTCTCTGTAAATTCCGCTGGGGGTATCAAACTCTATGTCCCATCAGGTTGCCACAAACGCAAGGAGCCTAGTCGCGAAGAGGGAAACCTATTGTCGTCCAACTCGAACAAGCGAAACAGAGATGTCTAGCGGCAAGTCGTTGATTTTCTTGATCTGTCACTATCTCTTGCAGCTCAATCCTGCATGGTCATGCGCGTAACGAACCCCATTGGCCAACCGCCTCCCCAAGCGTGCATTGCCCTACCAGCCACGACACAATGTTCCCCTATCGTAAGTTTAAATACTTATGATCCTGATAGCTCTGACTGCGACATAGTATTGTACTAGTTCACATTGAAATCACAATTCTATATTACTTGCGGTGGCAAGTGGTTGAAGAGCCAAGACCACGGTGAAACAACCATAACAAATGTTTTTCAGCTGCTGTCATCCATCGCACACATAATACTTTGTCATGGTGAAATTCGTTATTTACTTGATAATAATGTCGTCGATGGCAGGGTACTCACCACCTTATGGTCTGTGAGGTGGAATAGTAAGCGTACTTCTTCCATTTTGCGAAAGGGGATCTACGGATTCCTCCCACAATTCGTTTGAATGAACCTGAGCCCCCGAGACCCCATTCACGTTCAATCCTGTTCATGACTTTGGTGGGTCTTGGTTGTACTTCTATGGTGATAAGGATGGGAAGGTCCTTTCTGTCAAACAAGCGTTTCAAACGCTGTTCCTGAAGTACACACCTGCGAGGCGGCTTCAGCACCTGTGGACCTGGCTGAATGAGGCAGAAATCCCAAACAAGCTCTGGCAGATTTTCTACTACAGTGATAATGAAATGCGCCAGAAGTTGATCCGATGAATCCCACATACTTCACCATAGAAAAATCACTGCCACCCAATTTCGAACGTCACCTTCCTCGCCGACTATTGCCTGAAGGCCCTCCAATATGCTTTATGTCCCTTAGAGACACCACAAATGCAAGAACCAGAGCGCCAAGCGCGAGACTCATTCAACTCGAACAAGCTGAACTGATTGTATTTGGTAGTAAATCATCTCCTATGTCTCGTCGCTAAGCCTTTCTTCCCCCAGTCCAATTAGCTAGAGACTAACTTTAAAGCGACAACGTAGTTTAACTAATCTGCAGAGCGTACAATACGGTCAAAACTGACATATATTTGGGTATACAATGGTTGCAAGTCTTTTAATAGGCACTTTCAGTTTTCAACTTCCATCCATCCTCGTCAAATGCCTTGATCAGCCCCGCAAACATGTACCTTTCCTTTAGGTAGTCAACACGCTTGACTCCCTGTCCAACCTCCTGAGCCTGCATGGAAGGTACACTCCTACATCTCCGGTAGTACGCCCGAGTCACAGCATCATGCTTAAAGCTGCTTAGTTGGTACCAGTCATCGTGGGTGATCTGCCGACGCAGGGACGTGTATATCATGTACAACACATCGCCCACGGTGATGGGGGTCTGGGATCCACTACCCATCTGATATCCGTCATACTGCAGCCTGAGGTCGATTGGCCACTGCAGTATTGATCGGTGAGTGATCCGCATTCTAGCGGTGGGAGGATTGGTCGCAGGTTGACAAAGGTCCTCTTGAGAAAGCATAATAGACTCCCCACGGCCGATGCGACGCATGGGCGAGAATGTTGGGGAGGAAAGGTTGAAGTAGAGACCAGGATGAGGAGGATCGCCATTCAAGAGTGGGTGAACCTCAATATGAGGTGAGGAACCCGGTAACAAGTTAGCGGCGTTTCCCCAAAAGTTACTGAAGGAGCGCCTCCTAGAGCGATAAGGTTGTTCTGTTTGCTGTAAGTAGGGATTGGAAGTCATCCCTGCGTGCCATGAGGGTCTGCGAGAAAGAGGTCGACGGTAAGTTTCGCCAGAAAATTCATCATACGCCTGTGGATAGGCTGTTGTGTGTCCGAGATAGGGCGACGTGGGAGGTAGAGGGGAAGAAGGGAATGTGCTAGGAGGTATGAATGGCGAACGGGCTGGGGCGTATGGGTTGTGACTGAGATGAGGCGTAGGCTGAAAGGCCGCATGAGTGTGCATGTAGGGGTCTGACATTTTGTCGTGGGGTTGGAATTGAACAAACGAAAGATTTTTGAGACGAACCACAGGGTAGAAAAAGATTGGTGGTGGGGAATGTCGAGGTGACACCTTTATAAATACCTCGGGCGGTGGACTCTGCCCGATCGAGGAGTGAACTCAATCAATGACGGGCGTTTGGTCATATGGCATCGCCCACCTTGGTACTGAAAGCGGTCCCTTGGCATGCTGACATATGATATGATATCATGACTCCATCTGTTGCGGAGCTTGGACCCTTCCATGACTCCATACTACGAACTCCTCGGTATCACTAGATGTGACTTTACCAGCCTGCGACAGACCGAAGCAGAGCACGATTACAGTGTAAAAGCAACAACACGGTGGCACATCTCACCTATGTGGTGACCGAGAGTTTACCGTGACAGTGAATGCACCATAGATTTCGAGGGCGTACTAGTCGATGTCATGTATGTCGGGCTATCCTGAGTCGGAGGGAGTCACTGGGGACACCGATCAGGAAAACAGGTGCTGACTAATAGTAGACGAATTTCTTGCTGAGCAGGTTGGCGCGGCCACGCCCAGTGACTAGAGTGGGAACCAGCTCAACTTATCCCCACCACGAGTCCACGACTCGGCGCCCTGATAAGATTCCAGTGTTATCTTGAGTTCGTTCTGGTTTGGGATGGCGTAGGCCATCAGCAGGTGGATTTACTTAATCAACGAGGATTCTTACCATTTCGTCGAAGGAACAGGAGTTTCCACTGTCATCTGATAAAACAACTTACGCGGCTATGTACGAGAACACTGCATGGCGCAAATAATGTCTATCCTGATAGAGAGAATCAATGCATTGTTCCAGGCGAAGGGGGAAAGAACGTGCGTCGTTCATTCTTAATACGATCATCACAAGGAAGTGCTGGGGTATGAAGCTTTGACGGCTCGCGCCCGCCATTGTTGCGAAGATCCTTGTGGAATCGTATCAGTTTCGACCGCTTTGTAAGTAGGCATGATTATTATGCGATAGCCAAATCATTCCATAATATCACTCAGGCCTTGGTAGTTTGTGGCGCGTCATGTCTTGACGCCAGGCCAGAGATCCGGAACAAAGTTTTTCACGAAAAAGCTGTCCAATATCATCGATGAGTTGACTGCGTCCGTCAGCCACCCGCAGCCTGCCTTCGAGCCTCACCTGTACACATTGGTGTTATGACAAGAAATTTTAAACTGACATTTATTATCCTCAGTTGGGATTACTTTTGAAATGAGGGCCGTGCCTCAAGCCAAGCTGTACAACTTAATGTTCGCCGGAGTCCCCTCAGCGAATCAAATCAAACGCTCCACGTCAGGCATGCACCGGTCCGTCTCTTTCACCGAACGCTACTTGGGGATTCAACTGACGACCACACAGCACTCACTGCGCGCACATATATTAGGTGCCTCAAAGAAACAACATCAGGTTGAAATGTGGCGGATTGCTTTGGACGATGCACAGCCTTTACCATACAGTAAACCCATGTATGGAACGTTATGAACATCGGGGCCCCGATGAGCCGAATCACGATATTAGCTCGGCATCACTCCTATCACGGTTGTTCCGCGAACAACGGGTACCGTCTGACATAAAAGGCGATAAATGGAAGCCTATGACCATTCTGATCGGGACGCTCATCTTGCACATAGTACCAATCCGTACAATGGGCTGACGGGTCGTGCATGGCCAAGGTCGTTAGTAGTAACAGTTCAGTTCGTCCGCAGAAAGCCGAACCCTCCATTTCGGTGTAGCGTGACTTTGTGGATGTCTGCGCACGTTCCTCCAAGGAGAATTTCCATTTTGCCAACTTATTGGTGTGGCAATTCTGAACCTCCTTATGCATAGACACTGCTGATTGGAACCCTTGTTTGCTGTGCGTTTCGAACCAGAGCCGAGAAAGGTGGTCCAATGTAATTAGTGGGACAAGAAGTTGAGTAGGATATCAGCTAACGATTTTTTCCTCTGATGCTATCGCCCTTCATTTCAATCATCGCTGGAAGACAGGATAAAATATATGAAAAGCAGGGTAGGCCTTCCACGAGTATCCTGGATTGCTAAAACCCCTGTTGCATTAACCTAAATGGAGCATGGTGGTCTCGGTAGGGCCGGAACTTATCGGCGCCTTCCTGGATGGCGGAAACAACATCACGCAAACCACGACGCATGCTTAGCAGTTGAGCTCGAACCTCCGAGGTACAGGTTGGCAAAGGGGTTGTAGATGTGAGCGAGCCTTGGTCTGCGTAGCGCCGGCCAAACTTCGTTGACGCTTGCCGCTCAGCTGCATGTTCCGGTGCCCACTTCCACTAAGCGATGATGACACGCCCTGCCAGTGCAACTCACGAGGAAACTTGTAGTCACTTGGAATTTCCAGCCTCTGGGGCAAGAGCTCAAGCCTTTACAGCCTCATTAAGGCTCGATGGCCACACAGAACGTGCCAAATCTAGTCGGAAGGTATGACTTCTTTGAAGTATTTGGTCCGCCTGTGGAGACTAGCGCCACAGATAACTGCTACAATAATCGAGCCGTACTTCTTCGAGTTCGAACATCGAAGAATCGCAACTCTGGATGCCATGGCTCCAAATATCTTTGGTTCCACAGAGTCGCTGTATGTGCATTTTCAATATCTCCTCGATTATACAGAAAATCGCTTCAGAAATAATGCCCATCAACCCTCCAGGTCGAGGCTTTTATCTATTGACCAGGAATGGACCAACTGGGACTCCCGAACTCACAATACAGGACATTGGATGATTTTAAGTCCATTATGTTGTGTAAGTCGTGCCCGTGGAAGGCTACGTGGGCTACATTCCCACGCGGCATTCTACAAACATGCATACGCGAAGGTCTGGAGAGGGAACAATACGGTGAAAGCTTGCATAAAATTGGGTGTATACATTGCAAGTCGTCGCGAAAAATAAGCGTCGTGCAGATATAAGCATGGAAGGATAGGTATTCAATAGGATCTTTCAGTTATCAAATTCCAGTGGAAGAATCCATCCTCGTCAGGTGCCCTGATCAACCCTGCAAACATGTACTCTTCCTTTAGGTAGTCAACACGCTTGACTCCCTGTTGAGCCTCCAAAGTCTCCATAGAAGGCACGCGGCTACATCTCCGATAGTACGCCCGGGTCACAGCGTCATGCTTAAAATCGCTTAGTTGGTACCAGTCATCGTGGGTGATCTGCCGATGCAGAGACGTGCGTATCATGTACAACACATCGCCCACGGTGATGGGGGTCTGGGATCCACTACCCATCTGATATCCGTCATACTGCAGCCTGAGGTCGACTGGCCACTGCGGTATTGAATGGTGAGTGATCCGCATTCTAGTAATGGGAGGATTGGTCGCGGGCTGACGAAGTTCCACTGGAGAAAGCAGGACAGCCTCCCCAGGGCCGATGCGATGCATGGGCGAGAACGTTGGGGAGGAAAGGTTTAAGTAGAAACCAGTATAAGAAGGATCGCCACACAAGAGTGGGTGAACGTCAATATGAGGTGAGGTACCATGGCGGGGATACGCCCAAGGTAAGAGGTTAGAGATGTTTCCCCAAAAGTTACTGAAGGAGCGCCTCCTGGAGTGATACGGTACTTCTGTTTGCTGTATGTAGGGACTGGATGTCGTCCCTGCATGCCACGAGGGTCTGCGATAAAGAGGTCGACGGTAAGTGTCGCCAGAAAATTCACTATATGCTTGTGGATAGGTTGTTGTGGGATCGAGATAAGGCGACGTGGGAGGTAGAGGGGAAGGAGGAAATGGGCTGGGAGGTATCAATGGCGAATGGGCTGGGGCGTAGGGGCTGTAATTGAGATGAGGCGTAGGCTGAAAGGCCGCAGGAGTGTAGATGTAGGGATCGCATGGATCGCATGGATCGCATGGATCCGACATTCCGTCGTGGGGTTGGAATTGAACAGACGAAATATTTTCTACCGTTATTCTGTTGCTGGTGGGGAACGTCGAGGATTAACGGGCCTTCAGTTGTGACACCTTTATAAATACCTCGGACTGACCTCCCACCATTGCCCGGTCGAGGCGTAAACTCAATCAAATCACGGGCGTCATTGATTGATATATATGGCATCAACCAGAGCGGCATGCTGACATATTATGATATTACAACTTCATGTCTTGACCTCTCATGTGCATTCTTCGGCATCACTGGATGACTTTGCCAGCTTGCGATAGACCGAGGCAGAGCACGGTTACGGTGTGATAGCAGCAACACGGACGCGGGCACCTCACCTATGTGGTGGCCGAGAGTTTACCGCAACACTGAAGCCACTATAGATTTCGAGGGCGTCATCGATATCAAGAAATGAGCCACGCCCGCCCGCTGTCACCAACTGCGGCACTGATCAGGAAAACTTGTCCCACCATGACCTCAGACCTACGCAGCCAGACCAAGGCCACGATCAAATACTCCCTTATCTCGGCCGATTAATAGTAACGGTGGCGAATTCCGTGTTGTTCATCCTGTTCCGATATGACCTGAGTGTATCCCCGCCCACTATGTAGCTCGCGGGCAACGAGAACCAGCCCAACTCGTCACAAGTCAACGTCTCGGCGTTCTGATAAGATGCCAGTGGCCGTTATCTTCAAGGAGGTCGTTCTTGTTTGAGATCGTTTGCGTCAGTAGGTGTATTTACCCAATCGGCGAAGACTCCTACCGTTTCATCGAAGGACAGGAGTTTCCACTGCCATCCAGTCAAACTACGCGGCCATTTATGAGAGCACCGCATGACGCAAATACTAATGTCCGTCCTAATAGAGAAAATTGATGCCAGGCGAAGGGCAAGAGCGTGTGTCGTTCATTTTTAATACGAAAAGGAAGTGCTGAGGTATAAAGCTTTGACGGTTCGCGTCCGCCGTTGTCGCAAGGATCCTCGTTGAACTAGCTTGGAGTCGTATCAGTTCGACCGCTTTGTAAGCAGGCATAATTATCATGCGATAGCGCGCGTCATGCCCGGCAGGCCAGACCGGAACAAAAGTTTTATGGCCAAGCTGATCAATACCAAGAATCCTTATTTAATGTGCCCTTCGAACAAGAGCCAAGAAGAGTGGTCCAATGGAATCAGTCCTAGAACAAGAAGTTGAGTAAGATATCAGCTGACGATTTCTTCCTCTGATGTATCCCCATCGTTTGCAATCCTGGCTGGAAGACAGGATAAAACATATGAAGAGCAGAGTGTCATATCGGCAGGCCTCGAAAGAATATCCCGGTTGCTGTAACCTAGTAAAATGAAAAAAGCATGGTAGTCCTAGTGCTGTGGCACTTCCTGGACGGCAGAAACAGAATCATGCAGACCACGACGCATGCTAGTTGAGCTCAAACCTCCAGGCTGAGCGAGGTACAGGTTGGCAAAGGGTTGTGGATGTGGGCGAGCCTTGGTCTACGTCGTGCCGGCCAAACTCCGTTGATGCTTGCCGCTCAGCTGGATGTTTGCTATCCGGCGCCCACTTCCACTAAGCGATGATGACACGCCCTGCCAGTGCAAGTCACGAAGAAAGTAGTCACTTGGAATTTCCAGCCTCTGGGGCAGGAGATCAAGCCTTTACAACCTCATTAAGGCTCGATGGCCACACAGAACGTGACAAATCTAGTCGGAAGGTATGACTTCTTTGAAGTATTTGGTCCGCCTGGGGAGACTAGCGCCACAGATAACTGCTACAATAATCGAGCCGTACTTCTTCGACTCGTTCGAACATCGAAGAATCGCAGCTCTGGATGCCATGGCTCCAAATATCTTTGGTTCCACAGAGTCCCTGTAGGTGCAATTTCAATATCTCCTCGATTGTGCAGAAAATCGCTTCAGAAATAATGCCCATCAACCCTTCAGGTCGAGGCTTTTATCTATCAGGAACGGACCAACTGGGACCCCCCAACTCACAATACAGGACATTGGATGATTTTAAGTCCATTATGATGTGTAAGTCGTACCCATAGGAAGGCTATATGGGCTACATTCCAACACGACATTCTACAAACATGCATACGCGTAGGTCTGGAGAGGGTACAATACAGTGAAAGTTTGCATAAATTTCGGTATATACATTGGAAGTCGTCGCGAAAATAAGCGTCGTGCAGATATAAGCATGGAAGGATAGGTATTCAATAGGATCTTTCAGTTATCAAATTCCAGTGGAAGAACCCATCCTCGTCAGGTGCCCTGATCAACCCCGCAAACATGTACTTTCCCTTTAGGTAGTCAACACGCTTGACTCCCTGTTGAATCTCCACAGTCTCCATAGAAGGCACACGCCTACATCTCCGATAGTACGCCTGGGTCACAGCGTCATGGTTCACATCGCATAGCTGGGACCAATCATGATGAGTGATCTGCCGAAGCAGCGACGTGTATATTAGGTACAACACATCGCCCACGGTAATGGGGGTCTGTGCTTCACTAGCCGTCTGGAATCCGTCATACTGCAGCCTGAGGTCGACTGGCCACTGCGGTATTGAATGGTGAGTGATCCGCATTCTAGTAATGGGAGGATTGGTCGCGGGCTGACGAAGTTCCGCTGGAGAAAGCAGGATAGCCTCCCCATGGCCGATGCGACGCATGGGCGAGAACGTTGGAGAGGAAAGGTTGAAGTAGAAACCAGGATAAGAAGGATCGCCACTCAAGAGTGGGTGTACACCAATATGAGGTGAGGTACCATGGCGGGGATGCGCCCAAGGTAAGAGGTTAGCGATGTCTCCCCAAATGGAGTGATACGGTGGTTCTGTTTGCTGTATGTAGGGACTGGATGTCTGTGGATAGATTGTTGTGGGACCGAGATAAGGCGACGTGGGAAGTAGAGGGGAAGGAGGGAATGTGGTGGTAGGTACGAATGGCGAATGTACTGGGGGGTATGGGCAGTAATCGAGATGAGGCGTAGGCTGAAAGACCACATGAGTGTGCATGTGGGGATCTGACATTCTGTCGTGGAGATATTTCGTTGCTGGTGGGGAATGTCGAGGATTAGCGGACGGGTCTTCAGTTGTGATACCTTTATAAATACCTCGGACTGACATGATTGCCCGGTCAAGGCGTAAACTCAATCAAATCACGGGCGTCGCTGATTGATATATGCCAATCACCCAGAGCGGCATGCTGACATATGATATCACGACGTCTTGACCTGGGTCTCATGTGCATTCTTCGGCATCACTGGATGACTTGGCCAGCTTGCGACAGACCGAGGCGGAGCATGGTTACGGTGTGATAGCAGCAACACGGACGCGGGCACCTCACCTATGTGGTGGCCGAGAGTTTACCGCAACACTGAAGCCACTATAGATTTCGAGGGCGTCATCGATATCAAGAAATGGGCCACGGCCGCCCGCTGTCACCAACTGTGGGGCTGATCATGAAAACTTGTCCCACCATGACCTACGCACCAGACCAAAGCCACGATCTTTGAAAGAATTGGCCATCAACAAAACAAACAAAATGTGGTGAAGGGTGGCGATGCGACACAAATAGTTGTATAAGATATAACTTGTCACCAGCGAGTTATAGAAGTGGTATTGGGTGCTACCGAGGGCAGTCGCGAGGGATAGAGATATATTGAGGACAGCTGAGAGGTATTGAGATATATAAAGAGGTAGTCTTAGTTGTAATAAGAGGTAACTCATCACCACTGAGGTGTTGAGTTGTATCGAGCGCAGCTGTGACGTATCATGGACACCCTTGGCAGCAGTTTTTTGGCGTTCCCACGGTCATTAGATATATTTTTTGTGTACCTAACAATGTACCTAATAGATACCTTCTTCAGGGTGAGGTTCCTGCCAATTCCAGAAATGGTTGAGCGCCCCTGACGGCAGTACATTGGGCCCGATCAACGTTGCGGGGAAGGTGCGCTGAGGGTATTACATCCCTCGCGCCGGTCTCTCGGGTCTGTTGGGTGAGATTGGCAGCCTATCACAGGAGTGTTCATGGAGGGTTTTACATCACTCCTAGGAGGTTCCTCGAACCTTTTCAGTGGGACAAAATCTGTATATATTCTTGTATTTATCTATACAATCTAACTAATTTGTGGTCTCTTTGTCGTCTGTTGCCGTCCCACTGGCTCCACTGGTCAGTTGTCAGTGTTGTTTGTTGCTGCGGAGGCTCTGGTTGCCGCATCGTTGTCGTTGTCATCCCACTAGCTCCACCAGTCGTAGTCATCTTTATCGTTTGTTGCTTGGCTTGGCGTGGGCACTGCCCAGCAACCTCGGGATCGTGCTGCTTTCCGCACCGTCGTGACCGTTGTCAACATCACACCGCTGACTTCATTGTCGTCGTCGCCGTCCGTTGCCTGGTTGTGGTCGTGGCTGGTGTTGACATTGTGGTGGTAGTTGTCATCATGATAAACTCTGGCTGGAGATAGTAGTCAGCATGCGCACCAGCACGAGAGATCGCGAGATTACTCATCTGTCCCAGTTGGACCACCCACCAAGTCCCAGGTCCTAAGGCCGAGGCGTCGCGGAGGGTTGAAAACACGATCTATAACGTCAGTTAAATGCCAAAGATTGAGAAAACGAGAGGGTCTCAGTGACAGCCGGTAATGGCAAAGGAAAAGCGGTGCTGGCTATAGAATTGGCATGAATGCCATAGTCAAAGAAGAACTTACCAGTATCACCCGAGTCACCTACCAGGTGTCCCAACCGTTCGTATGAGGTATATAGACCCAGGCACTGACACGGACGCATTAAAAGCATCAGTGAGTGGCGAGCGCAAGAGGTCAGACATGCACACCTGGGACATTGAAACGCGTTGAGGTGGATGTGGAGCCAAATAGACAAAGACCTTGTTGTTGGATGTTGGATGCAAATGCAGGGGAAGCGCGGCATGATGTTGAGGCGTGCAGGTGAGTCGCGATCAACAAAGAGGAGACGCGCACCGCGACTTGCTAAATCGGGCAACGATGCTGCAAGCACAAATCCGGCCCGACCTTGCAGCCAATCAGAAAGTGAATAAACATCCTACTGAAACAAAAACATAGCTGGAGCATTAAGAATTGGGTTTTCACCTATAGTAGGAGTCAGAAATGTTCCATTGTTCATCCCCCTGTTGGATACAATTAGAATAATACCCTGTAATACCCCGACAACTGTCAATCTGTGCTAGTAGACAGCTAATCCGTGCGAGCTTTCAGGTAGCGTCTTGGACCATAATGCGATCCGCAACCTAAATACATTACTCTCCACGAAAGACAGGCGGCCGAGTGCAGATAGCCCCATGTGCATCTACTGACAATGTAACTTAATCATAGCATCTCAATCAGTATAACCACAAAGCGATGGATCTGCCTTGGTTCGCGCTCGCACATAGGAATATATCAAATTATCTATTACAATGTAACTACTACACAATGCTATCAATGTCGACGTCACTGTATCGTAGAGGAGGCTGTTGGCGTAGCGCCGCTTGCATTGGTGGTGAAGGCAGTGGGGAGAGGGCCACCCTGATTCCTTGTCGTCGCGCCATGGTGGCCATCGGTGTGGGCGCTGCTGCACGTTCGAAGTGGAATGGTGGAGTAGCCGTCATTGTGGTCATTTCGAGGTCGTTGGCGCTGGCTGAGTGATGGAAGGGCAGTTCCAGTCGTTGTGCCGTGGTGGTGGGGGTTGGCATGGGCGCTGTTGCACGTTGGGAACGGGAATGGTGGGGTGCCGTCGTAGTGGTCATGTTGAGGTCGTTGTCGTCGTTGTCGTCGCGCCATAGTGGTGGTGGTCGGTGTTGGCACTGCCGGGAGTGGGATTGGTGGAGTAGCCGTGTAGTCGTCATGTCGAGGTTGTCGTCGTCATGCCTTGGTGGTGGTTGACGGCGTGGGCTCTGCTGCACATTGGGAGTGGGAACGGTGAAGTGGCCGTCATGTCGACGTCACGCCATGATGGTGGTCGCCTGTGTAGACACTGATGCACGTTGGGGGTGACTGTCGTAGTCGTCGCACCGTGGTGGTGATCGTCTGCGGGGCGTTGCTGTGCGTCCGGTGGGTATGGTAGAGTGACCGTCATAGTCGTCATGTCGAAGCGTCGTCGGCATGGGTCGTACCAAGGTGATGGTGGCCGTCGGCGCTGGCTGGGCATTAGGCGTTGGTGATGGAGGCAATGGTCATTGTTGTGTCGTCGTGCTGCTCGATGTACGGTGGTGGTGGTATGTCGGTGTTAAACACTGGTCGTGGTCGTGGGATGGAATAGCGCTGTGGAGGTGGAGGTAGCGGCGGAGCATCGTCAGCTTGCGATAACTGGCATTGGTAATGGAAACACTTACTAGTGGTGATTGATGTCGTCACACTAGTGGCAGCGTTGGTGGTGGAGGAGGAAAAATGGTCGGCGTTAATAGATGTCCACCTTAGCGGTGGTGGCAGTCGGGTCGGATGATGGCAATTGGGGCTCGTGGTTGTCGATGCGGTCGCGTTGGTGGACGTGGTTGTAGCTGGTGTTGCACCTGGCAGTGGTTCTATAGGGTCACATAGGGCAGAGAAAACGAAAAGAAAAAACAAACCGCAAGGCGTGAGAAGGGCGCTCCCCATGAGCGTCGTCGACGGTCTCGAGACGGAAGTAGGAGGGTTGGGAGAGCATGCAACTTGCTCTCGAAACGGTTGCAGTAGGGTGAGGAGAAGGTGAGCGAGGGGAAAGAGGGGAAATGAGCACACTTACATATGGTAATGCTTCACAAGGTGATCCACCAGTCTATTCTTGGGGCAAGTCGGGAAAACCCGGCGCAGATGGTTTATCTTTTAGGCACATTGTTTATGTCACAAAATATATATCCGAAAGACCCTTATTGATGCCGAAAAGTGCTGCCTAAGGTGATCATGGACGGCAGGCACCTTGCCCAGACAACCACACGTAATGAACATTTATAGTACTGCTACAGCATTGACTCTCAACATTGTAGGATTATAGTGGAACAACAAAGGCATATGCAGGATTTATAGACTACCAAACGTTATGAGATTTTCCAGTATCACTACGTAGACAAAGTGTCTCAATATTGTAGGTTATGGCAGTATCACACTGGGGATTTCAACATTTTCTGGCCATTTATAGTGCAATAAAAATGACAAATGACAGTTTTAAATTTTGTTTTCACATTTTATTGCCAATAAAATTTGAAACTGTCGTAGTGGATAAAATCTTGCACAAAATAAGACCTGTAGTTTGGCATGTAATCCTTAATAAAATGGGAAATAAATAAGAAACTTTATTGCAAATGCAAACCTATTTATCATTTGAAATTTTGGAAGGCCCTTTCGATCAAATGAAAATCTCAAATTTCATCACTGCAAAAAGGACTAAGAAAATAAAATATTTTGTGAAGCCTGG
>Ga0307516_10002900_pt1 | contig 22463 bp, 26 predicted proteins | sample 19_EM_MG_FD_203310 | JGI IMG/M metagenome (GOLD analysis project Ga0307516, IMG submission 203310) | Populus trichocarpa ectomycorrhiza microbial communities from riparian zone in the Pacific Northwest, United States - 19_EM | ecosystem: Host-associated > Plants > Roots > Unclassified | place... | reverse complement strand
CCCAGGCAAACAGGGTACTGGGCCTCTACGAGGAAGGGATACTGCAGATGAAAGAAGCACTCGGAATTGACGAGCGGCTCGACGACACGGCGAGACAAGTGGATTCTCTGCAACTCCTCGCCTGGTTGCTTGCCGGAGACGGCCAGGTTGACGCCGCGGAAGAAGCCGCATCCCATGCGGCCAACCTCCTCTCGGACAAACCCAGCCAATCTCAGCTCTGTTGGCATTACCACGCCCTTGGCTATATATGCGATGCTAGAGGTGAGATGGAGGCAGCGATTAATCACTACGAGAAAGCCTTCAAAATCGCCTCTTCTTCTGACTTGCACTATGAGCAAGTTGTATTCCTCCGCTGCTTGGTGGCCGCGCTTCTCATAGAACAGAGGTTCGATGACACTCGAGTTTACCTTGAACGTCTCAAGTCGAACGGGGCCAATGACACAGTCAGCCTGGTCATGGCAGCAGTGATTCGAACTTGTGTTTGGTGTCAGCAGGGCAGGTTCAAAGAGGCCATGTCTGAGGTGTCGCGCTATCCGTGCGTATAAGCTCAGGGAACTCTCTGCGGAGTTTACCAGATTGTTGTTTTGGACGGTCGAAGACGAAATGAACAAACGGGCCGCTGCAAATGATGAATCGGGTAAAGGTGAGCTCCTTGGAACGGTGCTACTTCCTGTGTCCACTAACTCTTTTCCTGCAGAATCCGAACGATGGCAGTTCCCCAGACCCCCGAGCTCCCTCCCCCCCCAGTACTAATCAACCCCCTGTACCCTGCATTGTTCCACATTTGTTGCTCCGTCGTTCGTCCATATTGATCCGCCTCACGTACAATACTTGTTCGTTCCGTTTGAGGTTCCCATATCTCATGGACAGTCTGCTATATTTGTCGTTGTTATCGACAACTCTGACTTTGGCCACATCATTGAGAAACTTGGCTGAGATCTAATCGAGGGTATAGAACTCTGAGTAGCCCGACGAAGACGGAAGAATGGCCACCACACGAACTGAGCGATGGGTTACGCCGGCCAGTCTTCGTACTTGGCCCGGATGTAGAGATGCTGAAGTGGGATAAGCAACAAGGGGTGGCAAACGAGTGCCGGACGACAGGAGGGTAAAGCGGTAGCCTAGAACAAATCCAGTCAGTACGGCTGGCCAGGTAGGGAGGGGTTACCCCAAGTCCTGTTCGGGAAGAACGAAAGGTGCCACCCCGTTGAACGTCGATCTCTCGGCCATGGTAATGTTGGGGCAGTCGCGGCGTGCCACCGTAGGTTCGACGAGGTTATCAGAAGGCGGATGGACTCCGACGTGCCGATACCAGACGCAATACTTCGTGCCGTTCACTTGAGAAGAACATCACCCTCCCGTTTCGCCCCGACCATGTGGCTACGACCCGGACGCGTACGGAGTCAAGCCGATAAAGCCTTCGTTGCACTGGGCCTTCCCTTCAAAGACTTCCAGAGTGGAATCAGCCCGGGTTCGATCTCACATTGCCCGAATAGCCGAAAGCAGAGGTTTTCTGGGGGTGAATTGAAGTAGACGCGCGCGGAAATTACCGAAAAGGAGGGAAGGCACCGAGGACCTCCCCATGGGTTCGTCACGCTTTGTTGAGTAAATGCAGATGGCTTAATCCCCCCTTTGAAAATTGGCAGCCGGGTGGTGCGTGCTAAGCCAGCAGTTGGCCCATTGAGTCTCACGGAACAAAATGCAGGTTGTACACTGAATACACACACCTCCCAAAATACCTCCACACACTTCCGTCCAACACAAGTCGTGTTCATCGGAGGCTCAGCGCTCAGTCACGAGAAAAAATTCCCCCCCAATTCGCAAATCCAACGTTGCCAGACGCACCTCCAAATGACGACCACCCTCCGGTGCGACCGCAGAAACTTTTGGTGTAATGGCCACCGGTTTGGACCGGTTGTCTTTCGTCCCATGCAGAAACCGGGCCGAGACAATACAAGATTGTGACAAGTTGCAGCCTTCACAAGCTGCAGACACACGTCCGTTCTTTCGAGACGCCGTATGCGGGGCTGTGAGCGGGTACCAGCGACGAGCGGCGTTTGTGCCCTGGGTTTGCGAACGCCAATGTATGACATGCTCTCTTTTCAGGCTACTTCGGAACGTTTACATCCTGCCTTTGCAGAGGGCAGTGGCACACCCACGTCTCCGTCCACTCTCTCAAGGCCCCGCTAGCCATTCCACAGCTCTGTTTGTCAAAGCGCGCGTGGGGGGGTACGTGGAACCATTATCTACAAAAGGCCTACAGATGAGTGTTGTACGGGTCTAGACGGAAATGAGGTGGGATCCCGCCCGGTGGTCCTCCCAGGCATAGGCCCACCTAGCAAACCATGCAACCCTCGATTCCAGGTCTTCGACTCTTTCACCTGCTCACACGAATCCCGGACGTTCTGAAGGACGACTTCCATAATCTCCGCGATAGCCACCTCATCTTTTTCGGTGATTTTCGAAAACATCCTGTACTACCCGAAGTGAAATAATAATGCTGCAAACAACCACGGTGCACTAGGACGATCGCATTCTTCACCGTTCCTGCCATTGCGTTTTATCATCCAAACACCACAGACCTGTCGCTTGCCGGGGTACAGTCCAGACGAGCGCTGAATTTGACGCTGGGATAACAGCCCTAGAAACGCCTCGTGGTTTCGGCACCTCCTCTCGGGACAACATCCTCCCTCAGTCCTCGAGACCGTCCCCGCACTCACCGGGAAACTCATGTCCACCTCTTATCAGGGCGCTCCTGGCCCGAGTGGGCTTATCGCCGGGTCACGACCCGCTCCCAGACAATCCGTAAGCGAAAACCAAACAGCGCCTGAGTCAGCGGTGAATATTGACACGGTGCAACAGCTATCACAAGAGGAATCGATGCTCAACCAACTGTGGAAACTGAATGTAAGGCCCCTCACCAATACTACGCCCGACCTCAGGGTTAACGAAATGCCTGGCGATACAAGCACCCCGTTGAAGTGCCCTCGGAACTGCGCAAGGTACTAAGATCCTGCCCCTCTGATGATGAAGGATCCGCCTGACCGATCAACGGGTCAATAGGAGTTGCCTGTGACAAAGGAGAAGGAAAAGGCTCAAGCTGGGTCAGCGGTTTGAACTATCAGTGTATCCAGCATCTCATGTTCGAATCTACCCTGCCCAGTGAATTACCTCCCCGACCCCCACGGGCCTTTTTCGGGCGGGATGAGTTGGTCGATCAGATTGTCGGCCTTACAGAAGATCTCACCCCACTCGCTCTCATCGGCCCCGGTGGAATTGGGAAGACTTCCATCGCCCTGACCGTCCTCCACAACGATCGCATCAAGAAACGGTTTGGTGACGATCGTCGATTCGTCCGTTGCGGCCAGTTCCCCGCCTCGCTCAGTCACTTCCTCAACCGACTCTCAGCGGTCACCGGCGCGGGCGTCGAAAACCCCAAGGACCTGACACCCCTACGACCCCTCCTATCCTCCAAAGAGATGCTCATCGTTCTTGACAACGCCGAATCCATTCTCGATCCGGAGGGGATGGACTCTCAGGAAATCTACGCTGTGGTGGAGGAATTGAGCCAGTTCGACAACATCTGCCTTTTTATCACCTCCCGCATCTCTGCCATCCCCCCTGACTATGAGATTCTCGACATCCCGACGTTGTCAATGGAGGCTGCGCGCGACGCATTCTACGGCATATACAAGAAGGGCAAACGATCGGATGTGGTCGACAACATATTGGTACAACTCGACTTCCACCCACTCTCCATCACCCTACTTGCCACTGTCGCCCATCAAAACAGGTGGGAAGCTAGCCGGTTGAGCAGGGAGTGGGAAACTCGGCGAACGGGCGTACTCCGGACAGACCACAAAAAGAGCCTTGCGGCCACGATCGAACTTTCGCTCGCCTCCCCCATGTTCCAGGAACTTGGTCCGGATGCCCGCGCGCTTCTTGAGGTCGTCGCTTTCTTCCCTCAAGGCGTCGACGAGGACAACCTCGATTGGTTGTTCCCCACCATCTCCAACAGATTGAACATCTTTGACAAATTCTACGTTCTTTCTCTGACCTACCGAAGCAACGGCTTTACCACCATGCTGGCACCACTCCGAGATCATTTTTATCCGAAAGATCCAAAGTCGTCCCCACTCCTCTGCACCACCAAGGGGCGTTACTTCAGCCGGCTATCAGTAGATACTGACCCAGGCAAGCCTGGCTTCCAAAAACACTATGGATTACATCAGAAGATGTGAATGTCGAGCACCTGCTTAACGTCTTCGCATCCACCGACTCAAAATCAAACGATGTCTGGGATGCCTGCGCTGATTTCATGTGGCACATCGATCGGCACAAACCGCGGCTTGTCATTTTTGGGTCAAAGGTTGAAGGCCTTCCGGACTACCATCCTTCCAAGCCACGATGCTTGGTAGAGCTCTCCAAGCCGCTGTTCTCAGTTGGAAACCTCAGAGAGAACAAACGGCTCCTTGTTCACGCCTTGGACCTCTGGAAGGAGCGGGGGGTTGACCATCAGATCGCTGGAACGTTAACGAACCTCTCTCGCGCAAACAACGCATTAGGCCTCCACAAGGAAGGGATACTGCAGGCGAACGAAGCGCAGGAAATTTACGAGCGGCTCGACAACCCAGCGGGACAAGTAGATTCCTTGCGAGCCCTCGCTTTGGCACTTGTCGGCGGCGGCCAGGTTGATGCCGCGGAGGAAGCCGCATCCCGCATACTCGATCTCTCCTCGGAAGGCCCTAGCCAATCCCAGCTCTGTCAGCATTACCACACCCTTGGCCACATACGCACCGCTGGAGGTGATACGGGGGCAGCAATTCGCCACCACGAGAAAGCCCTCGAAATTGCCTCTTCTTTTAACTTGCGGGATGAGCGAGCCACGGTCCTCCACTGTCTGGTCGTCACGCTTCTCGAGAATGGCAGGTTTGACGATGCCCGAATCCACGTTGAATACCTCAAGTCGGACGGGATCAATAACCCAATCAGCTTGGCTCTAGCGGTGGTGATTCAAATCCACGATTTGTGTCAGCAAGGCAGATCCGAAGAGGCAAAGTCCGAGGCATCACGCCTTGTTGGTTTGTTTGAAAGGATCGGGGCTTCGGAGATATCTGCAGACCTTTCCGAAGATTTATTCCGGATGATCGAAGAGGGAATGAACACACTGGCCACCGACACATGATACACGATGAATCAGATGAAGGGGAGCTCCCCGGAACAGTGCTACTTCCTGTGTCCACGAACTCTTTTCGTACACAATCCGAACGATAGCGGTTCCCCGGACCCCCCCTTCGTGAAGACGTCCTCACCCGCACTAATTAATCCCCTGTACCCTGTATTGTTCCGTATTTGTTGTTCCATCGTTCGTCCATTCATCCTTCTCTCTGTTGTGCACCCGCATGCCTCCCGTACTATGCTTATTTGTTTTTATTGAAGTTCACGTATCGCATGGACGGTCTGTTATGTCCGACACTCTCATTGTCAACAACTCTGACTTTAACCGCATCCTTGAGAAGCCTCGCGGAAACTCCAATCGGGGGTATAGAACTCCGGGCAGTCCCCCCGACGGCGGAGAAAAGCGGGCGGTGATCGACGATATATGACAAACGAGTGCTGCACGACAGGAGGATAAAGTGGCAGCGTAGAACCAACCCATTCGGTACGACGGGCTGGGTGCGGGGTTACCCCAAGCCCTATACCCCCCAGTTGCCAGTACTCGCAAGTAGTTTTTACGGCCGTCGTGCCACCCCCTCTGAGCTGGAGTGGCGATGGAGAAGGCAGGTGGGCGTTGGCGCTCGAGAGAGAGACCCGGAGTGTCTGTTGTAGGGTGCGTGTAGGGCGTGGGGGGTTGAAGGGACCAGATTTACATAGGGCGATAATGTGTAGATTGGAGTAACTATAAATTGGAGGTCAGGCACGCACGCAAATTACCGAACAACAGGAGGAAAGGCGCCAGGCTACACAACAGGCGTTGACCCGGGTCTCTTCTCCCTTCATGGGCCCGCCACGCCGTCTTCAAGTGCAGCTGAACCCTTTATTCCCCCAATACCTATCCCTATTCCTCGTATCCTCCGTCGTAATCCTCGGCCTCGCTGGTTTTGTGCTTGGTGCGCGCACATTGTAACGTCATCAATACGCCCACCAATTGACGCTCGTCCGGTCCACCTTGGACACCAATTTCCTCTCTGCAGACCAGTCGGATCCCCTCAAGTGTCATGCTTTACTGAGTAAAGGCAGATGGCTTGATTCCCTCTTCAAAAACTGGCAACCGGACGGTACGTAGTAAGCCAGCGGTCGCCATCGGATGTGCTCGTTCCTCCTTGGGTCTCACAGGAACGAAAACACAGGTTGTATGCTGAACGCATATACCCCCAAAGACACCTCCACATGCTTCGGTTCAAGACAAGTCGTGTTTGTCGGAGATTCGGTCACGAGACAGCTCTTTTTCCAATTCGCGCATATCGTCGATCCAAAGCTACCAGACGCACCTCCAGATGACGACCACAAACACTCGAATTACACGCTAGACGCAGAGAACAGGGTCAAACTGTCGTTCTATTGGGATCCGTACTTGAATTCGTCGTATTCGCAATTGATTCACCCAACTGGAACCGATCGTGCGACACCCTTGGATCCAGACCGTCCGGCGTTGTTGGTGTTGGGCACTGGGTTGTGGTATCTGAGGTATGAGGACTCTGGTGGACCGCCCGCATGGGAAGCGCGCATAGAGGCTGTCGTAGATACCATCAAGAACGCAAAACCCCCACTCGCCGATGAAATCGTTCTCTTACCAGTCGAAGCACCCGTCATTTCGAAGCTCTCGCCGGAACGAGCGAAGACCATTCGGATATCCGACGTGGATGCTATGAACTCGGACCTTTTTCATAGGATCTACCCCACAGAGGATTCATTCCTCCCGAACGCACCCCGCACTGTTTCCCTCCCATTGGTCTTGAATCAGATGCTGGATGATTCACAGACGACGGATGGATTACACTTCTCGGGCCGCATTATTAGGGCCCAAGCAAATCTCCTGTTGAATTTCCGGTGCAACGACGCGCTGCCCAAGAAATATCCCATGGATAAAACGTGCTGTAGGAGCTATCCCAGTCCGTCGCTTCTGCACCTCTTCGTCATCTCTGCCGTGTGTCTTGCTGCTCCGGCATTCTGGTATCATTCCTATCATACAGGTTTGTCTTTCTCCATTTACATTCGTCGGTATATTCACTTCATCGCGATAGGTCAAATCAATCCCGCCACTTGGATCAGCGACGAACATCGGCCAGTATTTATCGTGAGCGGAGCGGTGGCGCTCATGTATGTTGCCGACCGAACGGGTTTCTGGTTCAAGGAGCGAAAGCAATTCGATCCTTGGTTCTTTGGTTCCATGTCTGCCCTGGCTTTGCTCGTGGGACTTGGGACCGTCAAGAGAGCCGAGAAAGACCTTGGATTCCTCAACCGAGAGCAGACGGACGAGTGGAAAGGTTGGATGCAGAGTAAGTCGCTCGACAAGCCTCCTCCAGTAATCTTCGAATTGACGACTTTCGGCTGGTAGTCGCCATCTTGATCTATCATTACACCGGGGGCTCGAAGATCTCCGGGATTTATAACCCCATTCGTGTCTTGGTTGCTGCCTACCTCTTTATGACGGGTTACGGACACACCATCTTCTACGTCAAGAAGGCGGACTTTGGTTTCCTTCGCGTTGCACAGGTAAGCATTTCAACCCCACGTAACCAGAGCCACACTGACCCACGCCTAGGTCATGGTTAGGTTGAACTTGCTTACCATCATCCTGGCATACGTGATGAACACCGACTACCTCTTCTACTACTTCGCGCCGTTGGTCTCATTCTGGTACATAGTCGTCTATGTCACCATGGCTTTTGGCTCTCAGTACAACGACCGCACCATTTTCCTCGTATGCAAGGTCCTCGCCGCCATGGCCGTCACGACTTTTGTCATCAGCGAAGAGTGGATATTAAAGGAGATCTTCTCCCTGCTGGGGGGTGTATGCAACATCGGTTGGTCGGCAACGGAATCATCGTTCCGGCTTAAGCTCGACTACTGGATACTCTACTTCGGGATGTTGACCGCCATCGTGTTTATGAAGATTCGGGATAACAGGCTGACGGACCACCCTCTGTGGTCGGTCGCCGTGAAGGTGTCAATTGGAGGCTCCGTGGCCAGCCTACTCTGGTTCTTCACCTTCGAACTGTTACAACCCTCGAAATTCACCTACAACCATTGGCACCCATACATTTCGTGGATCCCGATTGTCTCGTTCGTCGTCCTCAGGAACGCCAATGCCACCCTACGGTCAGCCTCCTCCCAAATGTTCGGGTTCATCGGAAGGTGTTCGCTCGAGACGTTCATCCTTCAGTACCACCTGTGGATGGCGGCGGATACCAAGGGATTGCTGGTTGTTATTCCCTGGACGAGGTGGAGGATAACGAACATGATGGTCACGACGACGATCTTCGTGTGGTTGTCGAACCAGGTTGCGCAGGCTATGACGGTCATGACTACCTGGATATGTGGATCCGGGAAGGGTTCCGAACCACCTTCCCTACCGACCCACAATGCGAACGGAAACACCAATCCTGGAGCAGGCGCGAACGGAGGGGGAGGGTCTTCAAACGTTTCTGGAAGGGGCATATCCTCTGCGACGCTTTTACCCGAATCCTTACCGCTGATCACCCCCAACGGTAGGGACGAGCCAAAAGACGAGAACGGTGAAGAGATGTCGCCAGAACCTGACACTCCGTTACGATCCGTCCGGTGGGTAGATCGATTGGTGGAGAGCCCCCCGACGACGAGGAACAGTGATTCTGCGGCGTTTTTGTCAGGGAAGAAGGAGTGGTTGAAGGTTGGGGTGGTGGGGAAGATATCGATTGGGCTGGTCGCGATGTGGGTGCTGAATTTGATGTGGCCAGCTCCTGAGGCTGCTTAGTTGGGTGGTGCTGTTAAGCACCGGTTACTGCGGAGAAGGGATATCTTTATGTGTAGCCCTGGGACGTGCAGTATGGACTCTGTTTTCTTTTTCTTAGTTTCCCACTATTCCCTCGCCTGCGCCTATGTGCACGTTGAATGGGAAGCCATGATCGAGATCAGACGCCCGACACAACCACCCACATCACCCGTCCTCGAGCTTCCGGCCGATACACGCCTTGACGATGTCTCCCCCAATCGAACTGTTTCTAACCACGATCGTTTCGTCTCCCGCTCTACGGCAGAGACAAGGTAATCCAGCGTTTTAACGATCCGTCCGCTCCAGACCGCTGATTATGTCCGTCTTCCTCTATCTCCGCCTCTCGCTCCGGGGCAGAGTATATCTTGAGGGTGTTGCAAGTCAAGAAGATACCGTTCACGAGCTATGATATGGCTTCGGATGAAGATGCGAAGAAGTTGTGGAAGAGAAAGGCGCCGTTGTGTGAGTGGTTGGAGATCCCCTTGACTCATCTCCGCTTGGTATGATTGTTAATCGGGTTTTGCGTGTGTGTGATTAGCGAAACAGCAGTTGCCTGGATTGCTTGTTGGGGGCGTCTATCCCGGGGGTTACGATGAATTGTACGTCCCTCCTACGTAACCCACACCGGATCCGAACTAAACCAAGGTAACCCGCCAGCGAAGAAGCCGTAGAATGCGACGACCTCGACACCTTCCTCCGTCGCAACGAAGAATGGGACGAAGCCCTCTTCGGTCCTTCCAAAAAGCTCGAAGTCAAACCGGTCGGGGTCCCCGGAGCTTACTCCCCGTTACAAATGAACCCATCGCATAAACCCACGATCTCCCCGCACCCGACGCCGAAGAAACTCAAGGAGGTGAATCGGGGGGGTGAGATCGATGTCGGGGAAGAGTTGAGCGGGTATGGGTTGGACGGGGTGAAGGTGAGCGAACAGGATTTGATGGATCTCGTGAGCGAGTTGATTGGAGAGGAGGGAGCGGGGGATTTGGTAAAGGGGTTCAAGGTCCCTGAGAGAGAGAAAAAGAAGGAGACAAAGGAGAAGGAGGTAAAGAAAGAGGAGGGGAAGGAGGGACACGATGCTGTTGTTCAAGAGCTCGCCGGGAAATTGAAGGACGCAAAGCTTGATCAAGGGAAAGGTGAATCGGCCCCACCGAGCACGAAGCCCGAACCCGACGCCAAACCCACGGGAGGGCCGCCGGAAGCCGAGAAGGAGGGTAACCTCGTCACAGAGGCTACACCATCTGACGCTGACAAGGCCACTGCCTAAGAAACACTTCACTTTCAACTGATTCCCCCGAGGGTAGATACACGGCTCCACGCGGTTGCATGTCATTTGGGTGAATATATAGGTGCATGGTTGTACAAGCAATGATACGAACACTCTTCACGGGTATCTACAAGCGAGAGCGAGGGTAGGCAGAGGCCAGGCCACCGTCAAGAGTGATCGTCGCGGCTGTAAACCACGGTTCACTGAGACGCGGGAAAGAGAGGAACGAAGGGATCGTCGACGCACCGTTAACGTAGGACCCAGCCCTGCTGGACAGGAACAGAGCCGTCCCGGCAACGTCTTCGGGGCATCCAACCCTCGCGAGGGGTACGGTTGAAGCCATACTACCCCACTCGTTCTTGAGGCTCCACTCGGTCACTAGGTATCGAAGGGGTCAGTAAAACACAGGGGCCAGTTCGACTACGGACTTTTGCTCAGGAACGGACCTGGGAAACCGATGAGGTCAGCCACATTGGGCAAATGAATGGGCGTGGTGAGAGTGAGGTACTGACCGCACGCGATGGTGTTGCTGGTTATGCCCTCCCATCCAAGCCTACCGCCCATGACGCGAGAGAGGTGGTGGAGACCGGCTTTGCTGGCGCTGTACGCGTAGGTTTCGTGGTCTGGGATCATTATTCCTTCGACCGACCCAATCTAACGATCGCGAATGAGCGCGATCAACAGAGGAAAAAGAAAAGAAGCCGCCCACGTTGATGATACGAGCAGGGTCGAGATAGGTTCCACCATCCTTTCCTCCCCCATTTGCGGCAGCCCGAAGGAGTGGCAAGCATTTCTGGGTGAGGGTGAACACTCGGTGGAGGTTCAACGTCAAGACTTTGGTCCAAGCCTGGTCCTAAACACCCCACGGCTAAAAGTTCAACCACCGTCAAGGGAGTACCTGAACACGGAACGTACGTACGGGGTAAGCGTCGAACTTGTCTCCCCAAACGGCTCCAGCGTTGTTGACGAGGACGTGAAGTGCCTTTTCCTTGGACGAGATCTCGCTCACGAGCCTGTCGACCTCGGAGAGCTTTTGCATGTCGGCGGGGATTGGAACGCATTTTCCGGGACCGAGAGCGTTGAGCTCTTTGGCGGTTTCTTCGCAGTCTTTGGCCGTTCGGGACGAGACGTAAACCTGCAGCACTGTGTGATTACACAAGGTCAGACAGATCGGTTTAACGCCGCACCTTGGCGCCGTTCTTCACGAACCCAGTGGCAATCTTCCGAGTCGAAAAGCGGGGAATCGTTCACATCAGCTCACACCCAGTGATGAATGGAAACACGCACCATTTTACCGATGCCACGGCTCCCGCCAGTGACCAGCACGACTTTACCGTTGACACCGAAGAGATTCTGAACGTCGAAGGAGGACATGGTGGCCGGTTTCAAAAAAGATTTGGATGTTGGGATCAGCCCCCCAGACTGAACGGCAAAGCACTCGCGGAATGCGGCGGGAACCGGTGCCGGTGACGACGAAACATGTGCGAAGTGGAAGTCCGATCACTGATCATCAGGGAAGTGCCGAGTCGAGAAATCCATCCGAATGCTTTGTTCTCTCCATGGCGGGGAGCGTAGCGGTGCGCTTTCATTCACCTGGTATTTCACGGAATCGCTCGGAAGTGCATAGAACGGACCGCCAGTGGTCGAAGCCCATTGGTTGTCAAGATGCGCATTCGCCAACAAGTCTACACACATACGCTGGAGCGGTTAGGCATTTACAAGAAATACTACAAGAACAGAGTCCCAAGGTGTATCGAATCCAAATTTTCTTTTCACTCGTCTTCCCAATCTTGTTCTGACAATCTCCTCGAACCTCTCCTCCGAAGAGGCGTACTTCCGGAAGCGACACTCTGAGGTTCCCCAGCCAGCGGTACTCCCTCGCTGCTATACTAAAGTCCAAAACCCTCGTGAATAGCGCTTCATCGGTCTGGATCTGAGAGGGACCTACCAGACTCCGGCGACTCGACTTGCTCGATCTGCTCCTACTCGATCCGACCCCACCAGCAGTATATTGGCGCTGTCGCCTCGATTTCTTCTCTTCGTCTTCGTATCGCACCCGACTCCTCGGTTTGGGCGGGCCGGGAGATTTGGATTCACGTTTTGGTGATATATCCGATCGGACGGGCGAACGATCCTCAGGTCCTGGACGACCTGCCCAGTAGACCATCGGTAGAAGCAGGGAGGCGAGGCACGAGGAAGAGATGAAGAAGAAGGTAGTTCCAGCAACGAAACCAAAGAACACTGGGAATCTGTTAACGAGTCCCCTGTTCGCACTCCCTCGTTAGCAAAGATACAATCGAGGTTGGAGAAGGACGCACCGCATGCCTCGGTATCTCAGGGCTCCTCTAAGAGTGGCAGAATACACACTCAATTCTCTCCCCTCTCCGCGTCCGATTTCCCTCCACCCATCCCTCCTCCCAAGATCGATCTTTGCTATCACCAAGTTCGTGCCAGTCGCAAAGTTATCCATCAGAGGCACCTTGAGTTTCGACGTCCCCGGTTGCAGCAGGTGCGTCATTGAATACAGAGCTCCCGGGACAACAATCGCCTGGAAATTCGATTCAACCTCTATCCCCGTCTGAGATTCGAAAATCGCGGTGATGGTGACGTACAGACCGGCGAGCGGAAGCCAATGTCTTGTTTGAGGTGGTAGTTAGTGTGAGGGTCGTCATGAAATTCCCCAATGCGATGTTTGCCTCTGTGGTTGGCACGACCAGATCCAAAGAAAGGTCGTATGGATGACGAGGGATGAGTGCTGGCAAAGGTGCTTCAGCATAAGGCATAATACCATCGCTAACATTGGCGGGTGGTCGCGTTCAATTTAGGAACACTTCATGATAACGATTGAACCGTCAACGCTCACCCGTATTGTAAAAATAACGGAGTTTCCCAACTGACCGCAGCCGTTTTCCACACGTAGAACCCTGCACCAGCGGACAAGAGTCCAAGAAGGGGTAGTATTGAGAACCCGACGAGCAACGGAATGAACTGAGGGGCCCATGGTCGAACGGATCGAGCGAAGGGGGCGAGTATCCTCAGGGCGAGTGTGAACGGAAGCCATATCGCTTTCGAGATCAGACCGGGGGGAGGCCGGTCGCTTGCGTTGGGGTTCGTGAGAGTCTTCTCGTCTTCGTCGACCATCGTGATACGACGATACCAACCGACCACGCGTCGGCGGTGGGGGAGATGATGATCAATCGGAGCAAAGCGTTGGGAGTTGGACGACGACGATGACGGACGTCAAGACTCTCTTCGGCCTGCCTCCGACATCGCGGGACGTGCGAGAGTACATTTCCTCTCTCTATTCGCTCGCGAACGCCGGTAACGACGATAACGTCCAAGTCAAGTCGTACCCAGACGCCGTCTTCGTCAACTACTACACCCTCGGCTGCAGTATCGAATACCGCCCTACCAACGGCTACAAACCACCTTCGAACGTTCAATCCATCACCGACTTGCAAACGGACAACCTCGCATTAGACAAAATCGACCTCTATAACTCCCCACACGGCGACAGCGAGCCCAACACCACCCGGAAGACGAAATCAAAGATTGCGCCCGCGTTCGCCAAGTACCCCGGTCTGCCTCTCGTGATTAAAATTTCACGTGAACCCAACAAGTCGACATCCGTGACGGCAGAGAGCACTGGAAAGGACTTCGTGGCTGCGCTGGGCGAACCAGATCGCAAGGGCGGCGGCGCCGGTCCATCTTCAGGATCAATCAACATATGGTGTGAGTGGACGAAGGAGGGCGTCATGGTAGAGTTGGGCGGTCGGGACGCGAGTGGTCCTCAGGCCTGGGATAAAGGGAAGGACGCGGAATGGAAGGTTATCTCGCTTTACCTCCCTCTCCCCCCACAGCCTCCCCCCTCCTCCAATTAACCACCTACAATCCATCCGCCCGATGGCTGCCCCAGAGAACATCACCACCCTCGACCTCAATGGAAAGTTTATCCAGGCAAGTTTGATCTTGGGCTCTAAGCTGAGACCGCGCATCTAATCAACCGGCAGAACCATACACTCAGTGAAACTGATAACGTCGACAACATACTGACCTTGCAAGGCGTCGGTTGGTTGTCGAGGAAAATCATTAGAAGTTCCACTATCACCCTTTTTGTCAAGCACTACAAAGATGACGAGGGTGTAGAGCATATCGACATCGAACAAACGATCACCGGCGGCCTCAAGGGGCCTCCGGAGTATAGGACCCTTAACTGGACGTTGCACAAGTTAGACCACAATCTCTTTGGGCCCATCATCGGCAGGAGTCGCAGGGTCCCAGTCGTGGAGATCACCGACGGGTACCTAAACAGTGGTTGGCTGCCTGATGTATCTCGGGACGACGCGATTCAATCGTATGCGGAAGCGGACGAGGAGAAAAACTCGAACAGCTGGAAGACGGATATGGTGAGTAAATTTAGTCCATACGAGTCGTGCATCCCGCATGCACTGACGTAATGATGCAACATAGGTCTGGGGTTTCGAAGACATCAACGGGGAGCGTCGCCATACTAGAAGGATCAGGTTCACAAACCCGAAAGGCGAAGACATGACGGCTCGTATCGTCTATGATTATGGTATGTCATCGGTTTTCGAACCCGCTGGCGGTCTCGCTGAAACTGGTTTCCTAGTTGGACCGGTCTGAGATCGAACATACTCTGAAACATCGTACGCTCCGGTTTATCAACTAGTACAGACGCGGGTGTACCTCGTAAGATCGCCACGTTGCCCCAATGTATGCCACCCTTTCCGTTTGAGAGCAGGGGAATCGAACGTGGGGCCGAACACGCCTAGATGGCGTGGGCCATTCCGGATCCAAAGTTATCAACTTGTCAGTGCCGTACTGCGCTGACCGGGGTATTCCCGCGAATCCGTGCGGGTGGTGAACAACGTAAGGGGATATTTGCCTCCAGGCCATACCCAGACAAGCGTCAGATTCACCGGCCTGGCTGGACTCGTGTGTCAAGTCGCCGTGGTATAAGTAGGACGTAATGCCATTCTCCCAGATGATTTTATTTCCCCTCCCCCCTCACCAGGATCACCTCACCAAAGATGCGTCCCCGTATCTCGACCTCCGTGCCCTACTATAAGGGGAGCATGTCTGCCCCACCTGTTCTTACCAATCGGGATCTGAGCGGGAAATATGTCCTCGTGCGCATCTTTACTACGGTGGAGGGCTCTGGGACACTCACGCGGCGCATTAGAACAAACGGCTGAGCGACAGCACAAACAAGATCTTCAAAGAGCAGGGGGTCGGATGGATCGCCCGACGAAGGCTGTCCAAGGCTCCAGTTGTGACCGCGTGGATAAAGCATTTCCGAGAACGTGGGAGAGAGTATCTCGAGATCGATGAGATGTTTCATAAGAGGGACTCGACGATGACAGAGCGGTACGCCTTAGATGGGATGCCGCTGGAGTTCAACGATGTGTGTGGGCGACCTGCAGTCAGTCGGGGATGGAGGGTCCGACCGACGGAGATCCAAGACCCGTTCTTGAGGAGAGGCTGGGCGGACGGTTATTCCTCCCACAGTGCGATTTACACGAAAGCGGAGGGATACGTTCACGGAGACCTCGGACGAAGATGGGTCGAGGAACAGGTATGTTCGATTGTCCTTCGTTCTCAGGAGGTTGTACTCAGGGAATCTCGCAGACGATGGGTTTCCAAGACATTGGAGGTGATAGGCGCTTCGTCCGCAACATCAAGTTCACGACGGAGAGGGGTGAAGTCGTCGAGGCTCGGTTGGTGTATGACTACTGCGAAGGTGGCTTCGATGTTACGAAAGCTTAGCGTCTCTGGGGTGCCGATTTTGATCTGTAGTGTATGTTGTAAACCTACCGTTTGAGTTGACCTCTCGAAACTGGTGTTTCAAGGTTGTATGAACTGACCGGGGTATACGGGTGCGGGAATGAAGAGCCATTATCCGTTGTCCCTCACGGTCGTGCCTGTGTCAGTGGGAGACAGAGGAAGCGGATCGTGCGCGTCCCGCGGCCCGCGAGTGATCCGGTCGAAGGTGACCGGCGACCATCACTCCAACTCCATCTCCTTTAATCCCCCTCTTATTCATGCTACCCCCTCCTCCCCACTCCTTTCGACCAACAAATGTCTTCTGATCTCTCAAGCTCCCTGGAAGGGAGCCGGAAGGATGACGAAACACCTCAGCCGCACTCCCCCAACCTCGTCCTCGGTGAACTTGGTGGGTCGGAACCCACACAGACCCAGGAGAGGCCCCTTTTCCGTGGATCCAGACTCGCCATCGCCAACAGGTTTCCTAGGACGTACCGCGTAACTTCCAAGGTGTTGTTGTACTTGAGAGGGCCTCGTCCAAAACGGGATTTAGATCGTGTGTCCCGTTTGTGGCATTCAATGTTTCGTCGATCTAATACCCCTTTTTCAAATCCCGGGACCTGTAGCACCGACATCCTTCCTGTCTTTCACGTGGCACTTCAAGCGTCGAACTTGGTCGGTTGCCTTGGAATCGACATGGATTCGACTCACGCGGTTCTTCACCCATCCTCTCCTCTTCGCCCTGGTCGTCGCCGCGTACATCATCGGTCTCGCGCTATTCACTCGAGAGCAGTGGTTTCAAACACCTCCGGACACATTCGCAGGATGCATCGGTACCTATTGGCTGGCCAACAGCAAGTGTGGCCTGAACGGGGCGAACTGTCTACCATCGGAATACGGGCAATACGATTTTAGGTGTCCCGCAGGTTGTAACGTCATATTGCAAAACTCCAGGACAGTAGGAAGCGAGAAACAGCAATACGTTCCTCTCATCGTGGGAGGTGGAGATGTGAACGGAACGTATCGTGGCGATAGTTTCATTTGTTCTGCGGCGGTTCAATCGTGAGGGCTAATCGTGATGATACCTGGTCGCGAGTGCTGAAAATCTCGTCATCTCTCACAGTGGTATCGTGTCCTTGTCAAGGGGTGGCTGCGGAAGGGTACAGCTCATCGCTAACTACACCAACTACATCCCCACAAGCGGGCACGAGCTCCATAGCATAGGCTTCCCCTCAATATTTCCCGTTGCATTCCGGCTGTCTCCATCATCCAATTCCTCGCACTGTATCGACCATCGGTCGGAGGCGATCGGGATGAACCTCACCCTCACTTCTTTCCTCTTCCTCCTCTTCCGCCCCAAGCCCCTCGTCTTATTCTGGTGCCTATTCGCCGTCGGGTACTGGCACATCATCATCTTCTCCCAGCCACGCCTCATTCCTCCCTTGATGAGCAACGCGTTCGCAGGATTCCTTCCGGGCCTTTTCATCGCATACGGGATATGGCGAGTAGCCTTCAGATTTGTCCTACCCGCTTTCGTGAAGATCCCACTCGAAGCTACGGTTTGGTATATTGGCCCGTTCTGGGTTGGTGTGCTTGCGAACGTCACGCTCGGAAAGATCCCGATCAACCGTTTGCTCGTGTCGGATGTGGCGAAGAGGCCGGGAGCGTTGACGGCTCTGCTGGCCATTGTCGCAGTCATCCTGGTAATAGCCCTCAACCAAGTCAGGGTCATCCGAAAGACGGGCTGGTTACCACACTACGTCGGGTGGTACACCGCAGGAGGGCTGGTGCTGCTCGTGCTGGCGTTCTTGCCCAATCTGACTTTGAGGCTGCATCACTTCATCGTCGCTCTGGTGCTCTTACCCGCCACCGCTTTCCCTACGAGGTTGTCTGCGATTTATCAAGCGTTCCTGCTGGGACTATGCGTCAATGGTGGGGCGGCTTTCGGGTGGGCTTCGATCCTGCAGACGGCACACGAGGTTTGTGACCGGGCCCACAACTTTCATTGTCCCGTGAGCTGACGCGTATCCTAGCTTCGTCAAGATTCTACGCTCGGTTCTGGTATCCCAACCTTCCTCACGAACTCGACGGCGTTCGACCCTGCAGTGCCGTTGAGAAATCTTACGTTGCTTTGGGAGGGTTTACCGTCTGACAACGCCGGCTGGGACGGGTTCTCGTTGCTGATCGACGATGTGGAGAGGTTCCGCGGGACAGCGTCCAACTTTTCGTTGGCTTTGCTCGATCAGGGTTTACCTCATTTCTTCAGGCTTGCTGTGAGTCGACCCTCTCTCTTCATTCGCGGTTTTCTGACGTGTGGTTGGCTAACTCTGATGTCCCTCAGTTCACAAGGGACGGCAATGCGGGAGATTATACAAATGCAGCTTCCCTCTTCCCGAACGGGACCTGGGTCAACCCCCTACCTGGCCCGTCTTACTAGATTAATTCCAGACTGCCGTCTTTCTGCCGCGCATTCTCCGTTCATTGTTCGTTCCCCTTTCGCTATCTCTTTTCGTGGACAGTATCTGGTTCCGTCTTTCGGCGAGGTATATTGCCTCATCTGTATCAGTAATCTATCGTCCGGTACCCTTTCGACAAATGCTTATCGCTAGAGTCCCAGCCTGGATGGTTGTGAAACTTCCGAGTGCAGACGTTGTGAACGAGACGGTCGTACTTCTGGACAGTTATAACAAAGCCACCGAACGTACTACAAGGTCAGCAAGCTTTACAAGAGCGGAACGGGCACAACACAGGACACAGGAGGCAAGGGGACGGACAGCATAGACGCAGACGAGCGGTTGGGCGACAAAGGTATAGGGCGATGGGTAGGTACGAGAGGTCAACTCAGTGGTGGAGTAGGGGGGTCAGCTTGAGAAAATCAGACAGGAAGATGAAGGAGGGGTGTGGGGTTTCTCTCCTTCGTCTTGCGGACAAGGAGGAGGGGACAGGCCCACTGAGACTTGATGGGGAGTCGCCACCATCCATTCCTGGCGCATAGAGAGTTAATGGACGCAAGAAGCGGCCCGGTTCCGAGGAGCTCACCATCATCTGATTCACCAAGAGTGGCCGGGTTGTTCATTTCTTCTTCAATGACCCGGAGTAGCTCTCTACAACTCCCCAGAAGATCTGCCGAAACCCCGACCTTCTCATACACAACGATAATGCGTGAAAATTCGGACTTCGCCTCTTCCGTTTCACCCCTGGACTGACAGATATGGCCGAGGACCCGGTGATGTTCGCAGACCTGGGACTGCGTGGGTTTATCCGTGGCAAGATCGGTTGCGCGGGACGCCGCTTCTTCCGCGGCATCAACCTAGTCGCTTTCAGCAAGCAACAAAGCGAGGTATTGAAGGGAGTCCACGTGTCCCACTGTGTCGTTGAGTTGTTCGTAAAATTTCACCGCTTCTTTCACCTGTAATATCCCTTCCTCGTGGAGGTGTAGTCGCCGGTTCGCGGAGGCGAGGCACCTCAACGTTCGAGCAACCCGAGGCTCATTCCCCTGCTTTCTCCAGAGGCTCAAGGTGTGGGCAAGGAGCCGCTTTCTCTCCACAAAAATCCCAATCGACCCTAACAACTGCGAGAGCTAGAATAAACACCCTGGCTTGGAGGGATGGTCATCGGAGCGCTTCGATCTTTGGTCCCAGCACGACGAGCCGTGGCTTGTGTTGGCGGAGCTGCCTCACGAAACCAGCGCAGGCATCCCAAACACCCTCTGAGTTCGCATCGATGGATGTGAAGACATCAAGCAAGTGCTCGACGTTCACGTCCTCCGACGTGATCCAACGGGTTTCTTCAAAGTCGGGCTCATCGGGACCGGGACCAACATCAGCAAAACCGTCCGATTGCTGTGGCGCTGTGCGCGCCATAGCGATCCATAGCAACGATCACCACAGACATACCCTTTGGTGACACAGAAGCTCACAGCGCCACAGAGACTCCGGACGGTTTTGCTGATGCGGTCAGGGAGATCCTTTATTAGAAGGAGAGGATCGCACCTTCTGCGGTTTCAGGGACACTTCAAAGGAACCTTGTACCGTCGGGTGGTTCATCAACGTTCACCCCGGAAGCACTGAGGAGCAGCCTTACATATGATTCAGCTCCCTCATTTGATCGAGTAACAATTGCTCCTGCGGTGGCTATTCCAGTTGTGTCAACCCTTTGTCAGGCACAGTGTGATTTCCGCTCACCGGTCGTCTGGGAGCAGGTCGTAATCCAGCGTACCAGCCTGAGTTTGGTGTACCTTGGTAGGAGGAAGACATGAATTTTCTGGTGAGTATAGGGCACGATCCCGAGGAAGGAAGGAAGCTGTCTACGAGATGGAGGTGCAGAAACCACGCGAACAAATCATGACAGCGGGTGATTAGCATCCACCAGTGGCGCTGCTCAGAGTTGTAGATCCTCGATTGGTATCTCTGCGAGGCGTGTCAAGGGTGGGGTCAAAGTCAGAGTTTTCGCCAACCACAATGAAACTATCGAACGTAACAGGCAGCCCCGCGGGGCACACAAACTTCCAACGAAACAAGATAACACGGGAGACAGGGGAATGCACGACAAAGGGGTGGGTCAATGGACAAACGGCGGAACAAATACAAAGAGAATGAATTTGGAAGAAAAAAAGGTGGAGACATGCGGGTAGCAGAGATGGTGGGGAAAATTAGGGAGGGGTATGGAGGTATTCGTCTCAAGGATGAGAACGACATCGTGGTCGGGATACATCTGGAAACAACCGCTATCAGATCCTGCGCATAAAATGTTGATAGACACGAGAAGTTGTAACGGCGGAACTCACCAACCTATCGTCATCCGATTAACCAGAGGTAACCGGGTCATTCATTTTCTTTTCAACCTCCTGGAGGAACCCTATACCGGACTCCAGAAAATCAGCCGGGGCCCCGATCTTCTCATACGCGCCAATAATGCGCGAAACCTCGGACTCTGCCTCTTCAAACCTCCCTTGCCGACGTAAAACACAAACCTGTATTATCGCCGCTAGACCCATGCCGATCGGGTCGCTGACCGCGTCTGACTTGAGGCATTCAAGGTGAACTTGGGCTTCATCGAGCCTGCCCTCTGCGAGAAGCAACCGCACAAGGCAGTGAAGAACCGAGGCCCGCTCATGTGAGTGAAGGGAAGTGGCAATCCTGAGGGCTGTCTTAAAGTGGCCAATTGACGCCTCCATCTCACCCCTCGAGCTGTATATATGGCCAAGTGTATGGTGATGGTCGCAGACCCGAGATTGGCAGGGTTCGCCCGAGGAGAGGTTGATTGAGTGGGATGCGGCTTTTTCTGCGGCTTCAACCTGGTTGTCTTTAGCGAGCAGCAAAGCGAGGCAACGCAATGAGTCTGCTTGTCCTACTATGTCGTCAAGACTTTCGTAGATTTCCAACGCTTCTTTTGCATGCAGTATCCCTTCCGCAGAGGAGCCTGACCGCAGGCTCACGTAAGCCAGGTTTTCCAACATTTGGGCAACCATACTGTTATCTCCGCACTCCCTCCAGAGTTTTAAGGTGTAAGTAAAGAGCCGTCTGCTCTCTGAGTAATTTCCAAGCCAGTCGAATACCCGTGCAAGCTGGACCAAGCACCGCAACTTGCAGGGATGACCGTCTGGGAGTCCTTCAATTTTTGACCCTAGCATGATGGGCCGGGGTTTGTGCCAACGGAGGTGCTTCATGAAACCAGTGCAGGCATCCCATACACCATTTGAGTTTGCATCAACGGATGTGAAAACGTCGAGTAGGTGCTCTACATTCACATCCTCTGACCTGATCCATCGTGTCTTTTCGAAGCCAGGGGTGTCAGGACAAGCACAAACCGATACCCGGCGGAAGTAAATCTCCTTGACGGTGCGGAGGAGCGGGGACGAGTTCGGATCATTGGGACGGAGGTGATCTCGGAGTGGCGCCAGCATGGTGGCAAAGCCGTTGCTTCGGTACGTCAGAGAAAGAACACAGAATTTGTCGAAAATGTTCTTTCTGTTTGGGATGGTGGGGAACAGCCAGTTGAAGTTGTTCTCGTCAACGCCTTGAGGGAAGAAAGCGACGACCTCAAGAAGTGCGCGAGCGTCCGGGCCTAGCTCCTGGAACATGGGGGAGGCGAGTGACAGCTCGATTGCTGCGGCGAGGCTCTCGTCATGGTCTGTCCGGAGCACGCCAGTCCGTTGGCTCTCCCATTCCTCGGTCAACCGGTTGGTGTCCCACCTATTTTGATGTGCTACGGTGGCGAGTAGGGTGATGGAGAGTGGATGGAAGTCGAGTTGCTTCAGGATCTTGTCGATTGCGTCCGATCGTTCGCCGTTCTTGTATAAACGGTAGAAAGTATCACGCGCGGCATCCATCGACAACGTCGGAATGTCGAGAGTCTCGCAGTCGGGAGGGAGGGTGGAGATCCGGGAGGTGATACAAAGGCATATGTTGTCGAACCGACTCAACTCCTCCACAACGTCGT
>Ga0307516_10002899_pt1 | contig 22486 bp, 20 predicted proteins | sample 19_EM_MG_FD_203310 | JGI IMG/M metagenome (GOLD analysis project Ga0307516, IMG submission 203310) | Populus trichocarpa ectomycorrhiza microbial communities from riparian zone in the Pacific Northwest, United States - 19_EM | ecosystem: Host-associated > Plants > Roots > Unclassified | place... | reverse complement strand
TTTATATTATTTTTTATTTATGCATACACATATTTTTTTATTTTTTTGGGGCTGGACCCAGCCAGCCCAGCCCGGTCACTGGCCCAAGCCATTGACCCGGCTGGACACTGTTGCAGACCGCATGCGTTAATTATTAACGCATGCACTGCACAGTGCCAAAGCAAATGAAATGCAAGGCGGGGAGAGACGAGGAACGACTTACCTTGTGCAGCGAGGCGTAGCTGAAGACGATGGCGCACTGTGCTGGACGACGACGCTGCCTCCTCTTGCTTCTGTTTTTTTTTTTTCTTTTGCTTTTTTTATTTCCTGGTTCGCTTCTGTTCATTCACGCACTGTGCTGCGAGAAGTAGCCGAAGACGACGGCGCACTGTGCTGGACGAACAACGCTGCCTCTTGCTCTGTTTTTTTCTTTTGCTCTGCCCTTTTTTGTGTTTCCAGTGTTCTTCCCTCCTGCTCCTTCGTCCGTCTGTTCAGGGGGCGGTGCAACCCGAGACAAGGCTGGTGCTCGTGCGTTGGCTGGCCAATGCTTCTCTCTGTTTCTGTCTCGTTTGCTTCTCCAGTCGTCCCTTCTTATAGAGCTCGAGAGCTTCAAAACCAGTCCTGCCTTTGCAGGAATGTTATTCAAATCACGAACGGGATCGTGGGCAGGAGACATGGTCCACGATTGTATCGGATTTGCTGCAGATTTTCCTGTTCAATCTGCTTTCTCCGTGCGAAACGAAAGGGATGATGAACAGTGCTTCCAAACGGCGGCGTTTGTGTCCTTGGGAATGGCTAGTTTTCACTTTGGTCCCTAAACGTTTTAAACGCAACAATTGGGATCTTAATCAGTAATAATTAATTTCTAATTGTGCCCTTGGATTAAATTCAATTGAATCCCTGAGTTATAACGCCATTTACACAACAGTCCTGGATTTCTGGACTATTCAATTTGATTCTTAAACTTTAATTTTCTAGCAATTTTCGTTTGAACCAGCTCCAAACTTTAGTATTTATTTAATTAAATCTCTTATTTTTTTAATTAATAAAATCAAAGTTTAATTAAATCCGTAAACTTATTAATTTTTTAATTAAACTCATGATTTAATTAATTAAACTAATTTAAATTTTAATTAAATTCTTAAACTTATTAATTCTTTAATTTCTGATCAATTGACTCTCAAATTTAAAAATTTAAACAATGAACTTTAAATTTGTGTTGTCTTAATCCCATTCTCAACTATATATATATTTTTTAATATTTATTTAAAAATTAGGTTATTACAATAATAAAATATTCATATTATCACAATGAATTTCACCGCTTGTTCTTGATAGACTTATATAGGGTCAAGTTAACCTAGCCTAAATTCAATCCTCATAGGAGGATATAACCTGGCCTTAAAAATTTTAAAATAAAATTCTGTCATTTCAAAATAGAAAGGGCAGAACGATAAATAACTCTGTCCCAATCGGTCTCCATCTCTTCTATTTTAAGATAGAAACCAAACTAGACCTTACATGCATAATGGCATGCACTGCACTAAACATTGCACTGAAACAGATGGACTATCAATGGAGTGTTCTACGAGATGCAGCAATGACATAATAAGAGCTCATGTTTTATTAACAGAAAGTCTGCTGTTATTCAACCCCAAATCCATACAATTCTAAATGCATCAGTTGCAGAAATGTACCAGGGAAAGATTACAAGAAGACTAGAAAAGAGAGAAGGGAAATGAAGACATAAACGAAGGAAAATTTCACTACCCTGCAAGAATTTTCATTAATACAATGGTCCTTGCATCAAGAAAGGGCATTGTGGTTGAACGGGCCGAATAGGTATCCTAAAGAGCCGCAACAGGCCACCCAATATAGCAGTGTGGCATGCATATATTTGGACTTCTGTCACACTCTATAGTCTTCAGAATTATGTCTTCCCCACTATTCATCTGTTACACATCCCTCTGAAGCAGATTGCACGTTCTTGATGTACTGGAATGAATGAGAATCTTCAGTAAATACATTCAAAATGTAGAAAAATTATCACTTAGATACACCCTCCATTACCTTGTATAAAACTCCTCGAGTGGCCTTGTATGGAGGTGGAGTCCAATTTTTCCGTCGTTCTTCCAATTCGGAATCCGTTAACTGAACATCTATTCTCCTCTCCCTGACATCAACATTAATGATATCTCCATTTCTAATGAGACCAATTGGACCACCTTCCTGGAAATGATTTTCAAAGACCTCTTAAGAATATGATAAAAGATTTCCTAGGGCTACGCAAAAAGAAAAGAACAAAGATGTCTTACAGAAAAACACTAATTTTCTTATTTTGATCAAACACGTAAAATAACCAAAAATAATAAAATACAAGTGTTCCATATAAAAAAAAGATAGAGAAATTGTAGCTCAAGGATTAGAAAAGGGAAGGCACCTGTGCTTCAGGGCATATGTGACCAGCAACAAATCCATGTGAACCTCCTGAAAATCTACCATCAGTCAACAATGCACAGTCCTGCAAATTCAGCAGAAATAACCAAATGAAACCATCACGTTGAAGGCAAGAATGCTAACATTATCAGCAAAGTAAATCAATTAGCTATGGAGAACCTATTTACAGAGAAGACGAATGAAAATGTGTATCTCAAGTCTAAGGAAGTTTGGTCCCGCTAAGATCACTCAAACAAGTGACCAATCAGGCTTTCACGAGATAAGCATGCATATTCTTTTAGTAATATATCATCTTACAATCAGAAAAATCCTGAAGTCGTATGATTCAAGCCAATACTGGCAATTACAAGGCACAACCAAGGTTCATATAACTGTACCTTTCCAAGCCCTGCTCCCATTATAGCACTTGTTGGTGTTAGCATTTCAGGCATGCCCGGTCCTCCTTTTGGCCCCTCTCCTCTAATAACTACTACCTTTCCCTACAATGCAATGCAACCAAAAATTAGATAAGCAGTTCCAATAGAAAATGTCACCATACATGACCCAACACGAAGTAGAAAACAAGCCCATGAACACTATACCAACAAAAATCATGGATGAAGCTACGACAGAGATAACATTAAAAGAACATAGATGATGCCACATAGGAACGTCATACCAAATACAATCTCAAGGTCATATAGTCAGAAAAAAATTGGGAACTTATCATGGTTTGAAGGTGCAACTTTGGGGTGAAAGAACTTCTAAGATAACATGCAACAACAAAGAAATTTGAGAGCATTGGTTAAAATCCAAGCTCTCTTCAGTCATGTTGCGTATCATAAACAATTGAGGTAAAAAGAGCTTTGAAAGAAGAGTCATAATGCTACCTGCTAAAGCCTCAAGCTGTTTTATGATGGGTTTCACTTATGGAACTGCAAGGGAACACATTCATGTTTTTACTTGACAAAAATGAATTTTCTATTTGTGACCGGTTTTTACTAAATCAAATGCAAAGGTAATTCCAGTTCAACACATACCCTAAACAAAAATGCAGAATTATGGACTACACATGCAATCAGTCCTATAAAGTACCTGCATCCCTATTGGGGGATCAAACCTTTTTGCATGAAAATATGTAGTAGTTATAAAACACAATGCCAGCTGGCCTGAAGGGAAAAGAATGCATAAACATGCCCAGAATATGATCACCTTAAAACTCATGGGATCCTCAGAGATAGCTGCAATCATAGATTCCTCTCCCTCAAATACAAGTGCAGGACCTGGAGAACAGTGAATGTTTGATTATATTAATGTTTACAGTTGATTCAATCAAGACTAAAATGTTCAGTTGTACATCTGACATCAAGAAATCATAACAAAGTACATAATAGAAACATTACCAGAGAAATATAACCCTTCTTTTCCAGTAATTTTAGCTACAGAACCCTCTGGTGCAAGATTTCCACGTAATATTTGGAGGTGACCTGTTTGCTTAATAGGGTTTTCCAATGATCTTATTATCTCCTGGAAGACAGAAGACAATGGATTGTTAAGTTAATTATTTTGTCCGGAAACACACTGCTTTCTTAACAGAAAAGGAAGGAATAGAAACAAAGAAAACAGCATCCTACCTGCCCCTCCGACAATGGTGGACAATTTTGCACATTTTCAGCCAATGTCTTCCCAGTGACTAAAGAGAAAACAAGTCATGTTAACATTATAACATACAAAACCACCTCCAGAAAAAAATTAAATAGATGCAAAAAATCTCAATATAATCCAAACTTTGTACCAGTCAAACAGTCACCGTCCAGAAAACCATGCTCCAAAAGGTAGCGAAGGACAGCAGGTGTTCCCCCAATCTACCAAACCATTTGTGCACAAGGAAACAAAGTGAAAAGTACAGTAAGCAAATCCAGTTCAGCAAACTCTACATACATGTCATGTTCAACAAATATCGCAAGGCACAGTGTTACATTGATTATCTTAGAATAATTCAAATGTTCATGCAAGAAAAATTCAGACCTTATGCACATCCTCCATAACATATTTGCCACTAGGTTTCAGATCTGCAAGGAATGGAACCTCATCACTGACCTTCTGAAAATCATCGAGGGTTAACTCCAACCCAACAGACCTGCCAATATCTCATGAGCCATCCCCATAAAATGCAATTATTGTTGATATATGAGAGAACGCTACTAACCTTGCAATTGCAATTAAGTGTAACACGGCATTAGTAGAGCCGCCTAGTGCCATGACAATGACCATTGCATTACGTAGTGACTTGCGAGTGATAATGTCTCGTGGTTTCAAGTCCATCTTTAATAGTTCTAGCAGATATTTTCCAGCTAAACGGCACTCATCCAACTTCAATTGGTTTTCAGCAGGTATTGAAGAGCTGTGAGGAAAAAACAAATCAGAGGAAAAGAAATTGCTTACACACACCAATTCAAGTGATACTGCAGGGCAACATTTCTACCTGTAGGGAAGAGACATTCCCAAGGCTTCAATAGCAGAAGCCATTGTGTTAGCTGTATACATTCCACCACATGCCCCTGCTCCAGGGCATGAATTATGAACTACATTTTTTCTTTCATCATCACTAATAGATCCACTTACATACTCTCCATAAACCTGGTAGGAGAAAAAAAACGAAAAAAACAAAAAACAAAAGAGAGGGAGAGGGCAACAAAAATATGAAATGAAAAAAATAATTAATTTTCGATTTTTAACATGAAATGTTCATGTTTTGGCTATACTCATTGCTTCAAAAGAAAATTTTTATCAAAAAAATAAAAATAAAAATTGAGGAATCCAAAGTTATGATTCAATTGCAGGGTTGCAGATAGCATCGCAATCTCAGACATGAAAAGCATATGCTTCCAAGCATGATTACATTCTCATTTGAAACACTTCTTCCCCAACTATGAAGCATTGAATACCATAATTTATAACAGACATAAGCCTAAAGCATTCTATTAGATTGCATAGCAATCTCGGACATGAAGCATATGCTTCCAAGCATGATTACATTCTCATTTGAAACACTTCTTCCCCAACTATGAAGCATTGAATACCATAATTTTTAACTGACATAAGCCTAAAGCATTCTGTTAATGTAATGGGAAAAGGATATGATTAGCTTATTTGCCAACCATGCCACAGGCTTTTTTTTCCGCATAATTAAGACAAAAAATAAAAAAAGAGACTAGATAAATGAACATTGAAACCTGTCACAAAATAAATCAGATGTAACAATATCAAAACAGCGAAGTTGTTTGCTTACCTGAAATGCAGATACTATATCATAAGTATGACCGTTGAAATGACCAGGCTGCAAAAGGTAAGGTGTACAACCACTGAAGTTGACAGCAAAAATCATTGAACAGATACATATCCAAAGATTTTTAAACGAGGTTTGCAGCATTGAAAAAATCCCGGCTCAAAGTATAATTCTTAAATGGTTTCAAAGTATACAATACCAGCACTTTCTGGTGGCCCACAAAAAAGAAAGAAAGAAATTAGGAAAAAGAAGGTGATGCCTCAGACTCACACCTTGATAGTTCCACCATAAACCATGATGCTAGGTCGATTCAGCCTCCCCATTGCCATGATTGTACCTGGCATCTACAAAAAATGAAACAACTTAATAAGTGTATGGTTGAAGATGGAAGTAAGAACGGTGGACATCGACTCTTGTGTGAAGGAAAGGGACAGACATAATCCAAAATGATGGCACTATTCTATCTTCTCATGGCTGGTAACATAATTTACAGAGTCGAGTTACACACTACAAAGTTGCACTATTATTGTCATTCTTTTTTCTTCTTTTTTTGTGTGTTGTTCAGTGCCTTTTCTTACCATTCTTTTTGGATACGAGGAGCTATTTTGATTGTGAAAAAATATATCAGCTTCGAGTAACTTTACAGCCAATACAGCAAAGAAGAACATGTTTTTTTAGCCAAAAAAGGAAGAATATATTAATTAGCTTTATTTTTGTACCAGGAAAAAAAATAGTATTAGCTTCAACACTATGGGCTGGATATTTACAGAAATCTCGAGTACCGAAATGAAAACAGAATAAGATGGAATAAAAGAAAACAGAATAATATTACTAAAATGTCGAAAAAATATTCTGTTATTGACGAGTCTAGCATATTGCCATAACAGGGTTCAACTTTGGCGATCTTAATTCCATTTCAAGTTTTTCAAAAACAAAAAAACATCAGCATAATCAACCACACCAATAGCCAATGATTAAACCCTCAATAAATACACATAAATCACACATTTCACTCAAACCCACAAACCAAAAGGTCCAAATTTTGCTTCTTTAGAAAAAAGAAAGAGAAAAGCTTACATTTTTATCACAGCCGGGAATGGAGATGTTGCCATCATACCATTGAGCACTCATAACAGTCTCAATACTATCAGCAATCAAGTCTCTACTTTGCAAGCTATAGCACATCCCTCTAGTCCCCATTGAAATAGCATCACTGACACCAATTGTATTAAACCTGAAACCAACCATTCCTGCCTCTTCGACCCCTCTTTTAACAGCCTCTGATAGCTTCAGCAAGTGCATGTTACAAGTATTCCCTTCATACCAAACTGAAGAGATACCTATCTGAGGCTTAGACATGTCATCATCCGATAAACCAACCCCATGAAGGATCGCTTGAGACCCACCTTGAGATTTGGGTTCGGTAATGCGGGAACTGTACTTGTTTAGCTTTTGTGCTACTGTGCTTGTTGCCTGTGACGGTTCTACGGCAACAGACTGGGCTTTGACGAGAAGAGAAGAGGGAGGGAGGCGGGTGGGGAATGGGGTTTTGGGTTTTAGAGGGGTGGCGCGTGGGGAAACGAAGGTGGATTGCATGGTGGTGCGTGGGGTGGGAGACGTAAGGAGAGTAGCTGTTTAAATGATGAGGATGGAGAGCCCTAGCTAATGTGGTAATAATGCGATGCGGTTTGACGCCGTATTACTTTGTTTAGTTTTCTTTGTGGCCTTGTGGGGGTCCACCAGGGCTTAGGGTTTTGAAATTGGGTTGTCGTGGGAGTAAAATTATAATTTAGGACATGACTGTTTTTGTATTAAAAATGTTTTGAAAAAAAATTGAAAATGTTTTATTATTCTATTTTATTTTAAATTAATATTTTTTTAATATTTTTAAATTATTTTGATGTGTTGATATTAAAAATAATTTTTTAAAAATAAAAAAAATATTATTTTAATACAAATGAAAAGTACTTTAAAAAACAACCGCAATTACTTTTCAAACAGGCTTCCGTTTGAAAACACAGGCCAACCCGTGTTTTTAAAAAATTCAAAATTTGTTTTTTGCAAAAAATTAATTTTTTTTATTTGTTTTGAATCGTTTTGATACGCTGATCTCAAAAATATTTTTAAAAAAACATTATTTTGATGCATTTCGGCATGAAAAACACTTTGAAAAGCAACCGCAACCACACTCTCAAACATGCCGTTCTAATTAATCAGTCCCTATAGTATTAATATTATTCAAATAATACCTTGACCTATATTAACCATCCAAATTTTTTTTTTTTCTAAATAAAATTTTATCACCTCACCGAGTTTACAAGTTTGATATGATTTAAGAATTGGATTATGGATTGACTTGTGTTTTAATGGATCAACCCAAATTATATTGTAAAACAATTAAAAAACAATATTTTTAGGTAAAAAAAACTAATTAAAAATAAAATCAGACTCGAGCAAGATTTTAGATTGATTAAATATTTAATTGATTTACTGACGAGTTTATAAGACTAATCTCACATTTTTTTTTGTCCAAAATCTAATAATTGAAAAAAAATAGAAATTAAAGATTTCTAAGTGATAAAGAATTTCAAAATCTTGAGTGGTGCACGATATAAGTCTTAAGATCACGAGGACTAAGTTACTAGTTTCAGTAACTACAAGGACAAAGTTAGTGTCGTGGTGGTGGAAACTGGAGAATTTAGGTGAATCTGCTGAGCTTGGGCTTGGTCTTGGTCCTGATCAGGTTAAACTTTCAATTTGTTTTGGACCTAACCTAAACCCGGCCCATTATACCGCTGACAGCAGCCTAAACCTGAATAGAGAGAGAGAGAGAGAGATTGAAGGATCAGTTAAGCGCATGGAAATTATTTTGTTGGTGTAATTTTCGATTCTTAGTTTTTTAATAGCATCATCAGGTAATTAATAAATTAATCAATTGTTTTGATTGATCGTTTAATGCAAGTCTTATTTTCCCTTTTGGTTTAAAGTTTCGATTATTATTATTTTTAAATATTTGCAAGATTAATAATTCACGTCTTCAATTAATCGCTCATTATGTGTTGTCTGATTTCGATTCTTTGAGTTTTTTTCTTTCGATGAAAAAATTAACCTTATTTTTCTTTCTTTTTGGATTGATGATTTATTTTTCTTATATTGGAAAATATATTGGAAATTTTTGTATGTAATTTTTCAATTGAATTAGTTCTTTATGTAGTTTTGATTATAAATATTTTTTTTTTGTTAATTTATACATAGGTTTTGGTGTCAATAATTTTAGCTGGGTATTTGTTATTTAGTGAATTGAATATGAAAGTTTGAATCTTTTATCATTTATAGCTATAGTTTCTTTCAGGTCATTCTTTTCTACTTTGAGTAATTTCCTTGTGTACTGCTATATTATAATTTTTATGCTTTGATGATTGCATCTCATTATGTGCTAATTCGGGAATTCTAAATTCTAAACCCTAAAATATAAAAGCTCATGTAAAGGAGTTCCTTTTGTGGTAGTGTTGAAGTTTGGCATCACGTATGTTTGGCAAGTCTACCTGTAACCTGCTAGCTTCTGTTTTACTTCTGCTGGATGCTGCAGCTAATCATTCATTAGTTTACCTCCTACATGTCAGGATATTTTATGCCTTCTGTGACTTTCTAGTCATTTAATTGTTGAATTTCTTTTTTTAGGTATTTTGAAGTGCATTTGTCTATCTTCTTTTGTTGCTTCAGTATTTGGGTGATGACAAAGTTGATTGTTACTGGAAATTGCTCTTTGATGAATTGATATTGACAGACTGGATTGCTTGCATTTTTTTTGTGGTCTCTTTTAGGTGATAGAGTATGGAAGATATGAATTCTGATCAGGTATTTGAAATACCTGACACTCCCGAGAGAGCAGCTGCAAGGAGTATAAATGGTGCACAATTCAGAAAAGAAAGTATTTCGTCAGTTCCTGGTTGTCTAAGAAAGTCTGGCTTTGTGGATGAAAAGAGTTTTAATCCGCCGCGGACAAGCAGGGGTAGGATTTTTAGTGAAAATGGGCTCAATGGAAGACTTCATTTGCATCCTCAAAAGAGTCCCATTAATGTTGATGAATATGATTCTCCAAGTAATTCTGCTTTGGATTCCCATCCCCACCAGAATGCGCCTTTATTTAGAAGGCCAGCAATAGTTAATAACTCCAGGCCTGAGAATAGGCATTCTAAAGGAGCACAGTATATGGAAAAATCAAAAGCTGGCCGTGCTACAAGTTCCTCTAAAAAACCATTTTGCATGGAAGGTGATGATCTTTTTGATTTAACTGAGATGAGTGAGCCTGACAGATTACTCGACTTTGTTTTTCCTCACAGTGCATCAAAAGATCTCCAAGCTAAAGAGACAAGAGAAGGTCAATTATCATCTAATGGTGGCTCTTCTGTACAGCTGGCTCCTCTTCCTTCAAGAATATCTGGCAGCACCTCTAAGGGAAAGGAAAAAATAGATGTGAATACATGTAATGGTTCTGGTTCAGCTTCAAATAATGTGAAAGAGATTGATCATGCTAGTGGTCATCAACACAAAATCGAAAAGCAGCTTCCTGCTTGTCATCTATCTGTTACCTCACCAAGAGTTGGTGGGAAAAAGAGATTAGTGCGAAATGGATGTATTTCTCCACATAATATAGCCACTAGAGCCCAAAAATTAGCTGAAAGTTCCCAGGATGGCTCCCCAGGTGACGAAAGAAATCATGCCAGGAACAAGTTGTCTGATGGTCCACCTAACATAGATCTTAGGGAAATAGTTGCTGAAGACAATGATTGTTATAGAGCTAAAGGAAAAAAGGCAATAGTCCATCCTTCTGCATCAAAGGAGCATGATGCCAACATGACCAGGTAATTTCATCTATCTTGCACACATTTCTGGTTGGATCGCCTTCATTCCCACTTCATGCAAAAATGCTGAAGGATAGGATTTTCCCTAAACTCTCCCTCCCGGGATTTGATGGAATCATAATTGAGCTCTACCTTCACATAAGTGCTGGAGAGTTATCTGCTGGTTGAGTTTCTATTTTCGGTTTCTTTTCCATTTTTCTGTTCAAACTCTTCAGTTTAATCCTTCCATCTCCTTGTATAATTAATAAGTTGGACAATGATTCCTCTCCTGTTAGTTTCTTATGGGTACTCTATCTCTCATGCCTGACAGCATATTATGTGTATGCAGAAGTTCTGCGACTAATAATAAAGCATCCCGTGAATCCAGGGATGGCTGTAGAGATGCATTATTTGGTGGCTGGAGAAGTACACACAAAAGATCGAAGACACAAGATCAGCCACTGTCTTATATGGAACAGGGTATTTTGGGAAGAGATGATCATGCCAGATGCTCTACAAATGAACATGATGACAGACTAGTGGAAAGAGATAGTAGCAGTGCTGGAAAACTACATCATGTTGGGAATCTAGTTGCTACGTATGGATTAACTTCAAGAAATCAAGGTGAATGCTCTACAATAGTTCCTGATGACACAGAAGTTTTGTTTCTTGGTTCATCTCGGGAATCATCTAGCTCAAGGTCATCTAGAGTCCACAATCATCAACATGATGGCAATCTAGAACCAATTTATGAAATTGATGAGTTGTTGACTGAAGTGAGAAACAATGATCCTCAATTAATAGGTTTCAGAAGTAATGAGGACTCAGATGTTACGGCAAGGCAAGTGGAAGCTGATGAGATGTTGGCTCGGGAACTGCAAGAACGATTATATCATGAGGAACCAACATTTGGAGGTGGCGAGGTTTGTTCTCTTCAATTGTATTCCCACTCTCCCTCCTTGACATCACCTAAGTAGTTAGAGACTCTATTTGTCAGTTTTTCATGTTTATTGACAACAGATTGATGAAAATATAGCATGGGTCCTGCAGCAGGAGGAAGATGCACTCCCTGCTACATCTGGTCACAATCATCCTGTTCCACATCTTGTAAGTGCGCTGCTTTAATTTCAGTGGGTTGCTGAGCATGAAAGCTCTAGTAAATGCTTATCAATGACGGTATCTACGATTTGTTTTTGATAACAATGATAGCATCTCATAATTATCTATGACAATAATTTGCACGCCACTCAGAGTTTATTTTTTAAGAGAATAAGAAAAGCTATTGATGGGGTATTCTTGTTCAAACAAATTTAGGGACCTAGGACCAGCTTTATTTTTAAAATCTCAAGGAATAGTTCTGCAGCTTCCATTTTAATTCCTCCATTATGTTATTTTTAGTTTCTTTTATGAGTGGCTGGGTTGGGAAAGTGTGATATTTCTTTTATTAATATCTTTCATGTTTGTGATGGCGGGAGTCCCTAGATTTTATTTTTGGTGTTCTTATAACTATTCGCAGTCTCTCTCACTCACACATGCACACATGATGTTTTCATTGACTTGAAAAAAGAAACAAGATGTTTTGATGATCATATTTCTGATCCAAAGGAAATAAATAGAAGGCAAATTGAGATTATATTTTCCTTAGAGTTGTATAATTAGGCGGGTTTTGAACTTAAATGACTTCTCATAATGTCAATATTGAACTTACTCTGACTTGCTAATTCTTCCCTCATTTTATTACAAAATCACTAGAAATCTATGAGACAGTCTACTACAAGGATAGAAGTCATGGCAATCTCTTGGGCCTTGATTCCAATGAAGTTATTTTTGTGATCTACCTCACTACAAGAGAGTGGAGTATAGCCAAAATGCAGAAACATAGTGTATGAGCGTACATGCATGTATCATGTTACCTCTATTCTTCTGCTTGGGGCTCTATTCTATTATTAAAAACCGGTACATGCATGTGCACATATGGGTTTTAACTTTTACTTCACTGTTAGTTGGGTAAAATTGAACTTCAAAGTTCAATCCCTTGGCGTGCAGAATCAGAAGATGATTAGCAAACTTAGGCAACCATGAAAGTTGGACTGGAATGATTAAGAAGTTCAAGCTCTTATTTGGATGAAAAAAGAAATGCTTAATATGTAAGGATTCTAGCTTATATTTTAGGGTAGTGGGGAATTGCAATTAAACAAGAAAAAGAAAATACTGATTCTCTGTTAACTGTAACAATGGTTCTGCCTGCTCTTATCCTGATGGTCTGACTACCGGGTTGGATGGTTCAAGGCACACATCTTTCTCCCTTCAATTATGATCTTAAAATCAACTATGTTCTCTCTATTTAAGGTGGAATGCCTTAAACGGCCTGAACCTTGGAGGAGTGAGTGTTACTATGTAGTAAACCGATGAAGGCCTGAGTTGGGTTATATTGTCTTAATAAATAGCATTAAAGTTTGCTAACTTCAACATGTTTTAAATCAAACAGTCCTCATGCAATTTGAAGCATATGCCACCCCCTGAATGTTCTACTGCACATACTTGTATCCACTAGTGTTTGCTTAATGTTGTTAATTAGGTGGTTGTGATGCTTTCCTTTGACTTCCCTTTTTTTCCAGTTAAGCTGTTTCGTCCTGCTTAGATTTATGCTATAAGTTGTCCATAACTTCATCTGTTTTTCACTTTGTGTAGAGAAACTCATTGGTAGCACATTCATCAAGACAGCGCTTGCCTCGGTCCTCTCATAACCCTTCAAATAGGAGAGGAAACCAGGTTCAAGTTACTACTACCCGAGCATCGGGCTTGAGGAGTCGCTTGTCCAACCGTACTCCTGTAAGAATATCAAGAGAGAGGAACCCATTTCCCACAGTGTTCCCTGGAGGGTTGAATTTCCAATTTCCTTCGGGAATGGATTTAGAGATGGTATGTTTTTCCCTTGTGTTTTGTCCTTAATTTTTTTCATCTTATTATTATCCGCCTTTTCTTCCGCAGTTTTTTACTTTGTATGCCACTACTGGCGGAGCCTCTGTCTGAGGATGGGTTTGAGAGTCATGGCTGCCCCATGATGCCCCTATTGAATTATCTCCCTTTGCTTCAGACACTCCTGCAAAAATCTTCTAGCTCTACCACTGCATGCCACTAGCACCAAGCTTTGATTGATGAGGATTGTGACCAACTATATATGTTGTTTAGTCATCTGATTACATCTTTATATGAAAGCCTGGAGGTCACCTGCATTTTAAGTTTCAGAAGAAATAACATAGGATAAACATACCTTAATTCAATTTCTCTACCTAGTACCAAAAGCCTTACCAGTCACATTTTTGAGAAAGCGCTAGCATAATCATAAGTCTTCTCAATATGCAATTTGAGCACCTCTCTCCGCCCAGCATCATTAATCATCTCATCTGTCACCAAGGCTTCATCGTGATCTGATGGCCTTGATGTGAGAGCATGATTGACTGATTGACTGGTGCAGAAGCAAGAGAGCGTTGTTTTATGATTGACTGCAAGGGAAACAATGGTGGGATGCCAGATGATTATTTTAGAGGAGAATGGGTGTTTATTAAAAAGGGTTTGGGAGTAAGAATCAGGATTTTGGGGGCTGAATTGATTGTTTAGTCTGGTGCAATTTAATTTAGTTAATTGGCGGTAAGCAAAGAATCTATCAAAAAGAGAGAGATAGAGAGAATATCATCTGGGCACTCATGGACCGCATACAAATCTTCAAAGCTTCAACCATATTCATCACCTGCACTGATTCAGGAGTTATTACTGCATTAGTTTTGGATGAGAAAGTATCTCAAGTTAATATTTACTCCATGCAGTTCTTTTCTTTTGTCTGTTGTATAATCATATATCTTTCTTGTGGTTGTATGAGAAAAAAGTAAGATGACTTTTTCCTGCATGGCAAATTACATCTGGTTTGCTGTTCATGTAACTCCATGATTTGTAATTATTGTCATTGAGAAATCTTATCCCGTGAATGGTTGGCATGTGTAACCTTGATTGCTTGCTTCTCAATGCAGAGACTTAATATATTGGAAAATTTAGAGGCTTCAATGACAGCAACCCGCATGCTTCATGTTCAGCGTGATTTTAATGAGTAAGATGTTTTTATGTTTGCCAAGTTGTGTTCTCTGCTCACTGATTTATTATATATGATTGTCTTGAGCATTTGGAAAGACGACTCCATGCCCTGTATTTTATACCTATTCAGCTTAAAAGAGTTAGCTGTCGTTGCTGGCAATAAACCGTACCACATATACGCCTATAATTTGGTTGGATGAAAATGGTTTGATAGACTCACTTTTTTGAGCTGAAAAATTTTACCATTGGGAGACATAAGTTGAGCAAGTGTGTTGTTGAGATCTCTTTATGTGTGGTTTCTGTATGCTTGAAAAATCAGACCGTAAAGATATCTGATTTGAATCCTGTCCATCTCTTGAACTTATTGATGTGAGTGAGACTACAGCCATCATGTGATTGAAATTGAAATTGCTTAGTATTTGCCTTTCAACCTGAAACCCAGTGACAAATTGAAATTGCTTGTGGTGGCAGCAAATTTCATAGATGCCTTCAAGCAGATAACGTTAGTTGAATAGATTGTCAGTATAAGGGGTGATTCTTTTAAGTAGTCCTTAGTATTGATTTACTTGCTTCATTGCTAAATCTCTGTGAAATTATTAATTTGGGCTTCTCGTGTGTAACAGTCATCACTCATAAGTGTTCTTTTCATAAATTCCTTGACTATTATTCGGAATTTCTTTCACAATCAGAACATTTGTTGCTTTGCTACCTATGGGTGTATGTGTGTGTAGTAGCAGTTGCTTTATATTCTTAAAGTAACTAAGAAGCATGGTTTAGAAAAGTAGTTACTTTGTGAAAAATAGTTTGGTGGTTAGGCAGGCAAGTTACACTATGTAGTAGTATGAAGCTTGATGATATGTCCAGTTCTGATATATCTTCATGGAAACTAATGGTTACTTTGGTGTGACTTCAACTGTTGAGATTACTATTCTCTTTTCTCTAACCTTTCTAGGTGGTTTTCACTTTTAAATCGTTGGGTGAATATGGAGTACATCTGACAAAGTTAGGATTTATAGATAACACACTCTACTGATTTGAACTATTTTGTTGAAGTTTCAGTGATGGATTAGGATTCCTGGGTTCAACTGTATATTTTGTGTGTGGATGGGTTTTAAGTGTTCGATGAAATGCCGCCATTCTATGTTGAACTTTTTATTTACAATGTAAAGAAGCTTTGGAATTCCGTGAACAGGTTGTGCGTGGCAAATTTGGGTTTCAGTCAATAATTTTGTCGTGTTTGAAACTTCAATCCCCTTCAACAGAACAAGTTTTTGAGAGTCAATCCTCTAAAGTGCTGCCCCATTTATGACATTTTTCTCCTAAATTGTACTATCTGATAGTGATCTAGATCTTTATATCTGCTATTTTATTGTACTCTCTTTATTAATGTTTAATGGTGCATGCTATTTCTGCATCTCCTTTCCCTTGACTCCTCGGTGACAGCTTTTTGAGTAAAATGTTCATAGTGGGTATAGGTTTAAGATATATATTATGCTTCTTACTTTACTCCTTTTTTTTCTCTGGCAGGAATGATTATGAAATGCTGTTGGCCCTTGATGAGAACAATTCTCAACATGGTGCATCTGCCAATCAAATTAACTGCTTGCCAGAGTCCGTGGTACAGGTATGCTGATCAGCATCCAAGCACGTATCCATGTCATGGATGCTTCAAGTCAAGAAAGCATTTAGCTTGCACCATGTACTGCTTTCTGCATGTTCATTTGCTCACCTTTTTTGTCTTCTGCTATGCATCATGCAGACTGATAACTTTGGAGAGACCTGTGCTGTCTGCCTTGAAGCCCCAACTATTGGAGAAAAAATACGTCATCTCCCTTGTTTACACAAATTTCACAAAGATGTATGAATCTCTTTCTTTACAACTTAAGAAGCATTTTGTTGTATGTTTTATCATAAACCACAAGCATTTGATTGCTTTATTCATTCTGTTGGTGCAGTGTATTGATCCTTGGCTCAGCAGAAAAACATCATGCCCGATTTGCAAATCGTCTATAACTTCTTGATTTTGCACTATTGAGTTTCGGTGCTTCAATCATGATGATGGCCCATTTTAGGTCGATATGCTATTGACCTTTAGGAAAGGTAATGATTATACCCTGGAAAATTTATGCGGAAAACATTTTCCGGAAGTTGTGAAAAATTTAGAAATGTTATATTATTTGCTGATTATATCAAATTTGGTCCTCGAACTTTTGATTGCTATATATATTTTGTTTTGAATATTTATTTTTCAATTTCATCTCGGAAAATTTAATTTTTATATTAACTTTGGTCCTTATTTTTATAATTGTTATTTGTTTTTTCCTTATTATTTTTTTATTGAAATTTTTTATGTATCAAATTTGGTCCTTATTTTTTTTATTGTTACTTTATTTTATTTGAAATAATTTATGAAATGTTAATTATTATTATTTTAATTTTTTCATCTTTCATTTTATTTTTTATTTTTTAGATTTGATCTTTATTATTTTGATTATTATTTATTTTATTTGAGATAATTTATGAAATTATTTTTTTTTTCAATTTCATTCTCATTCAATTTTTTAATTTGTAAGATTTGTTCCTCATTATTTTAATAAACTTGAGAAAAATAAAATATTAATAAGTTATTTTCCAGCTCATTTTCCATGACATAACCAAACACTAGAAAGTGTTTTCCAACTTATTTTTCATTACACTACCAAACATCAGAAAATAATTTACTTTCCTGGAATTCACTTTTTTGAAATTTACTTTCTAAAAAAAAACTACTTTCCAGCAAACAAACAGAGTCTAGACTTTCATTCTAGCTCGTTTTAGATTCAACCTTAAGTCCTCGAAGGGCTTGGTTAAGTGACAAGGAAAATGGTTTAACTTGAGGTCATCCGTTCAAGTCTTGCTATTAACTCTTAGTGAGATTAGTTCAACTTGTGTGGATACCCTAAATTTCAACTTGTTGTAGAGGCTTTTGATTTGTAAATGAAAATACGCATTGTTCTTTGTCAAGTAGATGAGTAATGCTTTCATTTGTACACCCATTTCTGTAAAAAGAAAAGAATAGGGTTTAATCTTATGTGAGTAATTTAGGTTTAGATTTCTTGGCGTCAAAATCTCTAGGGTTTAACGACTCCTATCTGTTTGACCTTGTTTTTTTAATGTCTCTTTTAAATGGTGTTAACTCATGGGTTGTTCGGTGTTGTTTTTTGTTTTTTGTTCCTAATTTTTTTATATCAAAATTAAAAAAACTCATTTGGTTTGACTTATATATATATATATATATATATATATATATATATATATATATATATATAATAGCATTAGGGTTCTGAACGTTATCGTCTCGAGTTCCAGTTCAAGGGTAAGACTGCAGTCTCTTGAATGATAGCTAGTGGGTGGATGGTTTGCCAAAATCCGACCTTGCATTTTTGTATTTCAAAGTATATTTAAAAAACAATTATTTTTTTTATTTTTGTATATTTTAAATTATTTTTTTATATATTTTTATATTGTTTTGATATGTTGATGTTGAAAAAAAATTTAAAAAAAATTATTTTAACATATTTTCAAACAAAAAAAATATTTTAAAAAATTATCACTACCACAATGTTGTTCATCACGGAATGTAAAAAGAAGTACTTGGATACTAAGAACAAACCATCGGGCGAGCACTTAGAAGTTGGCAGACAGATTAATCCCATTTTCGATCAGAGTATCGCGAATAGCTGAATCTGTTTACTGAGCTGTAAATCGATAGAATTTATTGTCTTTCGTGGTTCTGCAATTGTGTCCAGATTGAAAGAATCGAAAGAATAGTCTGAATTATGTCTACACCCAGAAGGGCTACATCCTGACCTTGAAATTTTGCATTTTGCCATCGCCTCTTATATGGCATATGTATCAGATGAGTAACTTGGGATGGTGGGCCTGTGTAGTGATCCAAGGCACCAGCGTTTGACACCGCTCCCATCATCATTCATCTCTGTGATTAACCCAAGAAACTTCTGGGCATTCTCTGACGAATTCAAACATGCTTTACGGCAAAATTGTTAATTCTGTTCTGTTTTGTTCGAAATATTTAAAATATTTTATATCAATTTAAAAAACAAAACAAAACAAAACAATTTTCATCTCATTTTAAATCTCGGTCTGTTCTGGATTTTTCGATTAAATTTCGGCCGGAATATTCCGGTTTCGTTTCACATGTTCCGTTCCGGTCTTGAAAAATCATTGAATCAAATTAAACTCGATTCAATTTAATCAATTAAATCACCCAAATATAAAAAACTCTTTTTCATTACTATTTTCAATAACAATAATATTAATAATAATATTGAAAATTATTATTACTATTTTCATTAACAATGATATTAATTTTTTAAAATTAGATTTATCACTAATATATATGGTTTATATTCATGTTGTTTTTTTTATGTTTATACTTTGTAGGAATTTAAACAAAATAAGAGATGTTTTAGATCTCATTAGTCTTGATAACATTGACCTAGTTTTATATTTAAAATATTTGTGTTAAAACATTTTACTTTCATAATATTTTAATATTTTGTTTAAGTTGAATTACTTTAAGTTAAAGATCTATTTAATCCTGACTATTTATAAATATTTTAAATTTTAAAACTATATTTGTTTGACATTGTATTTGTATTGTATAATTTATAATTAATTTATCTTGAATTTGAATTATGTTTGTTGAATTATATATATACATACTAATCTCATTAAAAATTAAATACATTCAAAATAATTAAAAAACAATAATCAATGTTCAAAAAAATAGCTAAATAAGCCAAGAAAATTGACATGGGAGGGAGGGGTATTAATTAAAAAAAAAACTTAAGAAATAGTTAAAAAAATAGACATAAAAGGTAGGTATTAATTGAAATAAAAAAGTATCATCACAAGAAAAGCCCAGGCCCGTGTGCCTGGGCTTTTTTTTTATATTTTTTTAAAGGGATGACAACTTGTCAACCACCTCTGTTGTTTTTGGGGAAAATAGTCATACAACGTGTAGTCTACCAGCCCAGATTCCAGCCACAAGTATGATGACTGGAGAATTGAGCCTATCGGTTTTTTACCCTAAAAATTATTTTTCAACCCATTTCAACCACACAACATCGTACAAACACCCTTAGAATACTAAGAAACCAACATGTTAACCTAATAAACTCAAAAAACACTCTAAACCACAAAATCAAACCGGAAAAAACATTTCATCCTTGACTTAATTCTAGTTTTTTAGGCTACATTGAAACTTAAAACAACTATTATAAGACTCTTCTCGCTTAGTAGAACCCGTTGACACCAATTTTAACATGTTTGGTGATCATAATTGTCAAAAAATAAAAAAAAGCTTTCTCTCTTTTTATTGCAATCCAGTGACTCCTCTATGAAAAAAAACAGAAAAACAAGAAAAATAAAATTTAATACCAAAATGTAATTTGTCAAGATTAAAAGGATCGGTCATCTAACAACAAAAAAAGATAAGGGATGAAAATATACTTTCCAAACAACTTGCAATGTCGCCATTTATGTTATCCATGATTTTCACTTTGGTCCTCTATTTTAGAATTCAACCCTCCCCAAAATAAATGTACAAGTGCTTAAAATAATTTATTTATACAAAATAAAAGTTCAAGGATCAAATTAAAAAAAAAAAACATTGCATCAGCATGATATATTGAAAAAATAAATAAAAGAAAGAACCCTTTTAGTTTATATTAATATTTATTCCAGGAAATCATACCGTGCTTTATTGAGAGGCTTGGTATATGCAATTCAGAATTTCGTTGTCTTTTTCGTCCTTTTTTTTCCCCCCTGAACTCTCTCATCCACTAAACAGAATTTTAGGTTGTTGCCTCTACAAATTGTGCAACGTTGGTGTAAAGAGCACATCCAAAAATCTGCCCTTCTACAAGGTCCCTAGAGCACAATGTCCGTAAATCTAAATTAAAGGTCATGTTTAGAATCTTTTTGTTACTGCAATAAAAGAAATACAAAATAAAGGGCACAGACCTTCGACTTCAACTCAACAGAGATCCCTAGAGCTTCTGGCTGTCTAAGTTGTCCTGATTTTACACGTACAGCACAACTAGTGCAACAACCTGCAAGCACATAGCATTTTATCTCGAACAATTTTAACCAGAAAATAGCAAGAGCCATAGGCTGCAGGGTAAATACACAGGCAACCCTGTCTCCAGAAAAAAATCAGAAAAAAATGATCACCAAATGGCCTATCAGAAAGTGTAAAGTAAGTTTTTATATTGATTTGCTAGGGTTTAACACACATGCAAGAGATCTAATAAAACTAGCACTTTCTTCTGTATAAACTTAAGTTCTAGGTTTAATTGACACTGAAAACGCCATACTGCAGTGAGCTATAAGTTACTTAATACACCAAAACAAAGCTAAGAAAGAATTGATAAATAAACAAACAAACAAACAGAGAGCGAAAGGGCAAATATTCGTTGGAGAAGATGATTACTGGATAAAAGGTGTGAATGCGCTTCTTTCCTTTTCTTTTCTCCCTCCCCACTCGATTTCATAATAAGCTAAAATTAAAGACCATACCAAGGGAGACAGTACATCATATCTGACCAGAAAAACTTTAAATGCCCAAATCTTATAATTTGACCATGAGTCTTTCAAATCGTTCCATGGCAAACTCGTAACGATAAAATGTAAAACTTCATTAATCCTCTGGATTGAACCTTAGGACACACATTTATGCCAAATGGAAACAGGTCCAAAGGTGACAATAATTGGCCTCACTGCTATACGATGAAGCTTATTTGCCAGGAAGAAGAAGATACAAGGTACAGGCCCTCAAGTTTGAGAGCCTTTGCTCGCTATCACCGTAAATGAATGCAGAAGCAGCTCATTAAAAAAAAAAAACACTCGAAGCAGCATGCAGTCACATGAAAACATTTCCTGATAATAGGCAGGCACAGTTTAATTGTTATATTATTGGACCATAGCCATCTGGTTTTGGTGAAGTAATAACTCTGTCCTCTAAAATCTACTTTCTTATATGTATACACAGTGTGGGTGTGACAAAAACATCAAAAAGTCGAGCAATTCTATACAATAGTGTGATATCAGAGAACAATATTACCGTGCCTGCAAGCAAATGGAAGCGTGATGTTCTGTGATTCCGCTGTGTGCAATATATACTGGTTCTGCATTCCCACCCAAAGCACAAACAACATAGCATTTAATCTCCTGATTCAATTATAACAGCAATTCGATTCACTTGCAAGCTATCTATATTAGTAGTATTTTTTTTCCCGGGAAACAAACAGAGTCTAAATTCCGTACCTCTGGAACAAGGAACTCGTGAACCACTCCTCGTTGCCGATCATGAACAGTGACTTTACGAGGTGGAATCGACGGAGAGTTGCCCGTTCGATCGTTCACTCCTACTGAAGTTTGTAGCTCCGATGTCGTTTTAACACAGCGGCATTTAAGAGAACTGGAGTTTGGAGATGTAATTTGCTGGTAAAATGAGGTGAAGGAGTGGCAAGAAATGCTAAGGTCCATGGATTCCTCTACTTCTCCTCTCCTCTCCTCTCCTCTTCGCGTTTATGTTAAGAAAGGTCCATGGAGAGGTGGCCACTTGGTACTTCCGTTTGTAGGGAATCATTGCGTGTCACGCCACTTTTTTACTTGCACTCGTTTCGTACTTCTGTTTCTTTCTTTTTTTTTTCAAGATTTTTTTTACTAAAACTTCCTATATTTTAAACGCTAATCAACCCTATTTTAAAACTTTTTTTTCATTAATTAATTTATACTTATTAATAAAATAAATTTAAAATATTATAGATTATTTTTTTTAATA
>Ga0307516_10002898_pt1 | contig 22490 bp, 16 predicted proteins | sample 19_EM_MG_FD_203310 | JGI IMG/M metagenome (GOLD analysis project Ga0307516, IMG submission 203310) | Populus trichocarpa ectomycorrhiza microbial communities from riparian zone in the Pacific Northwest, United States - 19_EM | ecosystem: Host-associated > Plants > Roots > Unclassified | place... | reverse complement strand
GAAACTGCCGCGAGCAATTGCGGGCTGAACTCGCCCGGAACGAGCCGGTCGGCCATGCGCGCCCGCGCGAGGGGCGAGGGGTCCGATTCGACCAACGCCATCAGCCACTCCGCCGCCGCGACGATCTGGCCGTCGAGCGTGAACGCCTCGCCGCTGATATTTCGGGGATAGCCGAAGCCATCCAGCCTCTCATGGTGTGACAGGACTGCATTCGCAACGACCGGGCCCGCGCCCGCCAGGTCCAGCAGCACGCGGTGTCCGACCAGCGGGTGCGTCACGATGTGCCGCCACTTTTCGGCATCGAGTCGCATCTCCTTTTGCAGGAAGGCGGGGTCCAGATACAGTTCGCCCACGTCATGCACCAATCCCGCGGTGGCAAGGGAACGGTGCCGGCCGATGTCGCCGGGCAGCAGCTTGCGCGCCAGCGACAGGGCGAGCATCGCGACGCCTACTGCATGCTCGAGGCGCCCCGCCGGGCTCGCATAGACGCACAGCAGCGACTGCAGAGGCATCGACAGCGAAAGCGCGGCAAGCGAGGCGGGAGCGCCGCGCGCTCGTTCGCTCGAGCACAGCGCGTGCAGCAACGGGTGCTTTTCCAACAACGCTTCGCCGGCCGCCTCAAGGCGTTCGGCGGTCACCCCATCAACGACCTGAACACAATTCTCGAGCGGCTTGCGCAGCTTGTGTTCGAGCAGCCGATCGCGAACGCCGGCGTCGATACGCGCACCCTTGGCGAGCAATTTGATGCCGTTGCCCGTGACGATGTCCTCGCTCGCGGCGACCTCCTGTGATTGCGAGGTCTCGACGACGCGGTCAAGGTAATGCGGGTTGACGGACGTCGCTGCTTCGTTGGTCATGATGGGCTTGCGGGCTTGGCAAGTGCCGTTTCAATGCCTGACGGAAACCGGCGGCTCGCCGAGCGCCGAGAAGGACGTGGCGAGCGCATCAGCCTCCTCGCAGAAGTAACCGTCGCGGCCGCGCCGTTTGGCCTCGTACAGTGCCACATCGGCGCGCCGAAGCAGCTCTGCGTCGTCGGAATCGCCCGTGTTCCACAAGGCCACGCCGACGCTGACCGTGATTTCGTAAAGCTTGCCCGCCAGCGCCGTCGGGGCTCGAAGTGTTTCCACCAGCTTGCTCGCCAGCGTCTTCGCGTCGGCCACGTCGCGCAGGCCCTCCAGGATGATCGTGAACTCGTCGCCGGCGAGCCGCGCAACCGTATCGGATTGCCGCACGCAATCACGCATCCTTGCCGCGAACACCTTCAGCAACTGATCGCCCGCCTCATGCCCGAGCGTGTCGTTGACGGTCTTGAAGTGATCGATGTCCAGGAACAGCAGCGCCATCGGGCTGCTGCGGGTGGCTCGCGCCATCGCGTGCTGGAGCCGCTCGACGAACAACGCGCGATTCGGCAGGTCGGTGAGCGTGTCGAACTCGGCGCGATACCGCAGCCGCTCTTCGGTCACCTTGCGAGCGTTGATGTCGGCATACGTCCCTGCCAAGCGAAGTGCCTGTCCACTGGCGCTGCGTTCCACGACGCGTCCGCGGGCATGCACCCACAGCCAGTCTCCAGAGCGTCTGCGGATCCTGAATTCGGCGTGGTACACGGGCACCGCACCTGTCAATGCCGCTATCAGACTGGCCCGCATCGTGCCCAGGTCATCAGGATGCACGTAGGCTCGCCACTCCGCCGTCGATGCCGTGGTCTCGACGGCGGGTTCGTCTCGCATCGCGGACGCCTGCGCGCTGTGGTAGATGCGGTCACCTGCAACGTCCCAGTCGAACAGGCCCAGGCCGGAGCCCTCCAGCGCCAGACTCAGCCGCTCCTCGCTGCGCGCGCGCTGCAGTTCGGCTTCATGGCGCGCCGTGAAGTCGCTGATCAGCCCATACACCGCCTGAACGGACCCGTCGTTCGCCCGCTGGGGAACGAGCGTGACTTCGACCTGGCGCGGGCCGTGGGGTGTCGCCATCTCACGTTCGTACACGACCCGCGAGCCGGCCAGTCCCGCATCGATGTGGTGTCGAAAGCCGCTGTAGGCCTTGTCACCGTAAACCTCCCGCAAGCTTCGCCCGAGAAGCGAAGCGGGCTCGATGCCCAGCCAGTCGCCGTAGGCACGATTGGCAAAGCGAAATCGTTGTTGCAGGTCCCAGCGGGAGATCAGCACCGGCAGACTGTCGGTCACCTGCCGCAGTTGTTCTTCGCTGTCACGCAGCTGCTCGACCGCGCCCTGAAGCTCGGCGTCGATTCGTTTGCGCTCGCTGATGTCCAGGTGCGTACCGACGATCCGGGTGGGGCGACTGTTCGCATCGCGCTCGACGATCATGGCGCGGCTCGACAGCCAGACGTAGTGGCCGTCCTGGTGCAACATTCGATGCTCGCAGTCGTACGCCGCGGTCTCGCCGCGCAGGTGCGGCAGGATGGCGGCGTCGACGAGCGCACGATCATCAGGATGAATCAGGTCGCGCCACGCACCGGCCTGCGGCAGCTCGTCACCATGTGCAAAACCGAGCAACGCCCGCTCGCGCGGGTTGGTGACGAAGTTGCCGCTCGGAACATGCAAGTCCCAGAGGCCGAGGTCGGCACCGCGGAGCGCGAGCTCGAGTCGCTCGGCGCCTTGTTGGCGCTCCTTCGCCACATCCGCTGCGATCCCGTCGAGCACCTTCCGCCTGCGCTGGCTGAAGTGCAGGCCCAAGCTCGACCCGAGCACCACAACCGCATAGAAGAGGCCGAAGCGCAGTGCCTTTTCGCGCCACGGCAGGTAGACGGCCGACAACTCGCGGCTGATCGCGGCCACCATGGGCTTGTCCATTCGCAGATCGGCACGATCGAGCGTTCGTATCGCCATCAAACGATCGTCGCCGGTCGCCAAGACCCTTCCGGTCATCAAGCTTGCGGTCAGCCCGCTCTGCTGATGTTGCGTGAACAGGGAGCCAGGCTTTGCCAGGTTCATGCCGAGTGCTCGTTCGTTCACCGGCATGTTGACGAACACCTGACCGTCACCATGTGCGAGCGCAGCGCGCATGTCCGCAGCGTAGAGCACGGATCCCAGGACAACCTGGAAATACTCAGGGTTCAACGTTGCCACGACGACACCCGCGAACTCACCGTGGGCGCCCGTGAGCACTCGGCCGATGACGACCACGAGGGGGCCCAAGGGCGACTTGAACGGCGCCGAGACGTACAGCACGGACCGGTTCGCCCCCTGGCGTGGTGTTTTGAAGAAGTCGCGTTGGCTCGAGTCGGTGCCGACCAATTCAGCGCGACTCGATGCCACGATGGTTCCGTTGGCGTCCAGGATGGCCAGGGTGCGAACACCGGGCATCGCATCGCTCAACAACTTGAGCCGGCCCGAGGTGGCCGCCCTGACACCGCCAAGCCCCAGGTTTTCGACCTCGTCACGCACGCCCGCGAGCGCATTGTTCGCGCCTTCGAGTTGGCGGATCAGGTTCTCGTCGACAACACGAGCCTGGGTCTGGAGGTGGTCACTCTCTTGCGCGCCGAGCGCGTTGCGATCGCGGTACAGCGCGCCGCACAGGACGACGCCAAGCAGCACCAGCAGGCCACCGACGGCCAGTCGCTCGACACGAAAACGCCTAGTCCGAGCGGTGATTGACTGGCTCATGTGCAAACGGGAAGTTGGTCCAAGAGTTCTGCGTTGCGCCACATCGCGAGCAACGGCCCTCGGTTTTCGACTTTAACGTCGTCGACTGAAGAACTATCTGCATCATGCGCCGAACACAATTATGGGTGTCGTGCGCTATGTCGCTCAGCGTGGCTGGCGCCCGATTGCAGCCCCCGGTGCGCGCGTCTGGTTGGCCGGGCGGCCGTCGCTGCCGCCCACGCCCGTCAGCGCGGCGCGGCGGGCAGGTAGGCCTGCACCGCGGCGTCGTGGAAGCCGTGCTGCAACTCGAGCTGCAAGGGAGAAAATTCGAGCTGCACGAACAGCGCGAAGACCACCTGCTCGACGGGATCGATCCTGAAATAGGTGTTGTAGCCACCGCTCCAGCCGTAGGTGCCGGGCGAGCCCAGCCACGCCGTCGGATCGTCGGCCTTGCGGACTGCCACGCCGAGACCGAACGCCTGGCCGGGCAGGAAGGGCATCGGGAGGCTGCCCACCTGCGGCGAGCGCATCAGCTCGACAGACTGCCGCTGCAGGATGCGCACGCCGTCCAGTTCACCGCCGTTGAGCAACATCTGGCAGAAGCGCAGGTAATCCGTGGCCGTGCCGAACAGATTGCCGCCGGCAGACAGAAACCGCGGCGCCAGGTCGTCGAGCGGCAGCCGCACCAGCCCCTGACCCGGCTTGAGCGCATACGCCGGAACGACACGGGCGCGCTTGTCCTGCGGCACACGGAAGGACGTGTCGTTCATGCCGAGCGGCCCGAAGATCTGCGCTTGAAGCGCCACGTCGAGCGACTGTCCCGTGACGACCTCGATGACGCGGCCGAGCACGGCGGTGGCCGGGCCATACCGGAACTCCGCGCCGGGCTGTGCGTCCAGCGGCACCTTGGCCAGGCGTGAGACGTACTGTCCGAGCGTGAAGTTGCGGTCCGCCGGAAGGCTGGCGAGGGCCGCGTGTTGCAGCCGCGCGGCTGGTGTATCGCGCGGCGGCAACCCCACGAAGCCGGCGCGGTGCGTCATCAAGTCCGCAATGGTCATCGCCCGCGCGGCCGGGATCTGTTCGATGCCGCCGGGCGCGCCTTCGCGCGCAACGGCGACCTGCAGGTTTGCGAACTCCGGCAGGAACGTCGCGACCGGGTCGGACAGGCGCAGCAGACCGCGCTCCATCAATTGCAAGGCCGCGACGGTCGCGATCGGTTTGGTCATGGACTGCAGCTGGAACAGGTCGTCCACGCGCACTGCCCGCTTCGTTTCCAGATCGGCCAGGCCATGGGCGTTGAGCGACACCAGCTTGCCTCGGCGCGCCACCAAGGTCACAGCGCCGGCGACCTTGTGCTCGCGCTGCATGCGCGCGATGAAGGCATCGATGCCCGCCAGCCGCTCGCCGGACAGGCCCACGTCTTCGGGTGTGGACGTCGGGAAAGGCGGCGCGACGGTCGTTGTCGAGCACGCGGCCAGCAGCAGCGCGATGCCAAGGGCCAGCGGCACACAGCCCGCCGGGCGACGGCGCTTCGGCACACGGCAATCAGCTGCGGCTCCCGAATCGCTCGTTGCGGCGCAGTGCATGGCGCTTCCAAGTCGTGGTGTGCCTCAGTCTAGACCTGCAGTCCGGCCGCACCTGTCGAGCTGTGGGTCACCGCTGATCAGGACGCCCCGGGCCGGCACCCTATGGTTTGCGCGCGTTCAGAGCCGCATGTACCAACGCGCCGAGTTCCTCCAGCGTGTGCTCCTTTTGCATCAGTGCACATACCCCGAGCTCCGTCGCACCGGCTCGCAACTCATCCGAAATGTATCCCGAGCTCATCGCTACCGGCAAGTCGGGTCTGATGGCGCTCAGAGCCCGCACAACGTCCAATCCAGAGCAAGTCGGCATGTTGAAATCCGTCACCACCATGTCAACGCCCTTGGGGTCACGCGCCACCATTGCGATCGCTTCGCGAGCATCCAGTGTGGTCGTGACGCGATAGCCCAATCGTTGCAGCAGTCCTTGCACCATGACTGCCATTACATCGTCGTCGTCGACGTACAGCACATGCTGGCCGTGGCCGCGCAGCGGCCTCGTCTCAGCAGTGTCCAACGGCATCGCTTCGCTCTCGTAGTCGGCCAATGGCAGGTAGACATTGAAGACAGTTCCTTTCTTGGGCACGCTTTGGACCGCAATGCCGCCACCATGGGCCTCGACAATGCCGTGTGCTACAGCCAAGCCCAAGCCTGTGCCTTGCCCAACCGGCTTGGTCGTGAAGAACGGCTCGAAGATGCGTTCCCGCGTCTCGTCGTCCATGCCGCAACCATCGTCGCTGACCCATAGACGCGCGTAGGACCCTGGTGCTAGACCGGCGGGCTGCGACGGTAGTCCATCCGTACCCAGCACGATTTCTTCGACCCCAACTTCGATATACCCACCTTCGCCCCGCAACGACTGCCAGGCGTTGGTGCAGAGGTTCATCAGAACCTGCTGGAGTTGGGTGGGATTTCCCAACACGCCCAAGCTTCGATCCGGGAGTACACAGCGCAATTGCACCGTTGAGCCGACGGTCGATCGCAGCATCGCCACCGTCTCCTCGAGCAGCGGCTGTAGGGCAAGGCTCACAAACGCATTGGGCTGCTTGTGGCTGAAGGCGAGTATTTGCTGCACCAGGCTTCTTGCTCGCCGACCAGCCCTGTTGACCTGCTCAAGGTAGACATTCGCCGGATCGCCATCTCCGAGTGCATCTTGGGCAAGCGACACGTTGCCGAGGATCGCGGCCATGATGTTGTTGAAGTCGTGAGCTATGCCACTGGCGAGCGTCCCAACGGCTTCCAGCTTGTGCGCTTCGCGCAGCTGTGATTCGAGAACGTGCTGTGTGAGTTCGGCGCGCTTGCGCTCGGTCACATCCGTATAGGTGCGCAGCACGCCGCCTCCATCGATCGGAACGCTTTGAATTTCCAGCACCTGGCCGTTTGGCCGTGTGCGGTCATAACGCTGCGGCTGATCGATGATCCCCCCAGCACGGATGAACTGCCGCACATCCTCCGGCGTATTGACGAACTCGTCGGTGGACCATTGGAATTCCAGCACCTGAGCGAACGTCGGCTTCGAAGCCATCAGTTCCACGGGCAGCCCCAGAAGCTCGATCGCCTTGCGGTTGCACACCTCGACCACCTGATCGGCGTTTACCATCATCACGCCTTGCTCCATTCGCGCGAGAGTTGCCTCCAGCATCCGCGACTTGTCTTCGAGCTGCGTTTGACTTTCACGAGCCAGTCGTTCGGCAGCAATCAACTCTTGCTGCTGGCGTTTGAGCACCGAGATGTCGACGAGTGCGAAGAAGCCGACACCGTCCCGACGGCGTTGCTCGATGACGCGAACCCAGCGCTTGCCGGGCAATGGCAGTTCGAAAGGAGCGCCAGCGAACCGCAGGTTCTCAGTCAAGGTTGCCAGTCCGTGGTCGAGCAGCGATCGGTCGGCGCCATGGTGGCTGCCCCAGGCACCACGGTAGACATCCTCGAATTGGGTGTCGATCGCGGCTGCCTTGTCCGCCAGGGCGAACATGTGCACGAAGTGTTCATTGACCCAGGTGATGCGGTTGTCGCTGTCGGTGAGCATGACACCGTCGCCAACGTGCTCGAACAGTTCCGTGTTCTCTAGTTTCGGCACTGACTGCTGTCGAGTAGGAGTCTCTTCCGTGTCGCTGAGCCGAGGCAGGATGCCGCGGCTCCAGACACGAACGCGCCCGACACCGGGCAGGGCAAGAGACGAAACCTGAAGCCAGACGCCGCGGTGTCGAAAGGTGTAGGGGCGGTTCTGTGCGCGATGCCGGGCAATTCCCTCTTCGATGTAGCGGTCGATCGAGGGCAACTCTTCTGCGCCGAGGCGACCTTCATAGAAGCGCCGCAGGTTTTCCCGGTACGGTTCGCCGGAGTGGACGTGATCAGCATGCTCTGGAAAGAAGCGCAGGAAGGCACGATTCCACAGCAGGGTGCGGTCGTCGTGGTCAAACGCGCACATGGCAACGTCCAGCCCGTCCAACGTCGCGGCAATCGTCTGCAGGAGTACATGAGCCTCGGCCACGAGCGCATTGTCCTCCACGGGTGGGAGCCAGGTGCGTCGCTGTCTCGCTCAGCGCTCCGGTTCAACGGCTGGCCGCGCAGCGGAGCGTCCGCTGCAAACGGTTGTCAGGCTGCCCTCACTGATGCAGGTAGCGCAGGTGTGGCGGCTGGGTCATCAATTGTCCTGTCCCTGCACAAGCCGATCGATCGACAAGCACTGACTTCGCATTGATTGCGATCGCCCTCCGAGGGCATGACACAGACAAGCTTCCGGCGAAGGCGCACGACAACCATGTCAAGGGTATGCCCGATGAGGAGAAGAGAGAATGTGCGCCCGAACCACTCTCGTGATCGACCCATGACCTCCCTGCCCGAGAAGCCCGCATTGCGCATCGACTTCGTGTCGGACGTGGCCTGCCCGTGGTGCGCCGTCGGCCTGAACTCGCTGGAAAAAGCCTTGCAGGCGGTGGCCGGCGAGATCCCGGTCGAGTTGCACTTCCAGCCCTTCGAGCTGAATCCGACGATGGCAGCCGTGGGTGCCGACGCGGGCGAGTACCTGAAGGCGAAGTACGGCATGGGCGACGAGCAGTTGGCCCGCAACCGGGCCACCCTCCGCGAACGCGGCGTCGCCGTGGGTTTCGATTTCGGCGATCGGGCGCGGGTCTGGAACACCTTCGATGCGCACCGCCTGCTGCATTGGGCGGGGCTGCAGAGCGGCGACGCGCAACGCAGCTTGAAGCACGCGATGCTGCAGGCCTATCACGGACAGGGGCTGAACCCGTCCGACCCGCAACTGCTCGCACGGCTGGCTGCCGACTCCGGCCTCGATGCCTCGGAGGCCGTCGCGGTGCTGAGCGAAGGCCGCTACGCCGAAGAGGTGCGCGCGGCCGAGGCCGAGTGGCAGCAAGCCGGCATCCAGTCGGTGCCCAGCATCGTGATCAACCAGCAGCACCTGATCCAGGGCGGCCAGCCGCCCGAGGTCTTCGAGCAGGCGTTGCGGCAGATCGCGGCCAGTTCGCTGTCCTGATCGCTGCCGCTGCAATTCACTACCAAGGCGTTGTTCGGTAGTCTTTCAGGAACTGTCCCCATACATGCTCGCCGGTGTTGATGCCGTTGATGATGGGGTCGAGGATGCGGGCCGCACCGTCGACGATGTCGAGTGGCGGGTGGAAACGATGCTCGGCGGTCTTGCGCGCAGCGATGTCGACGGGGTCTTCGTCGGTGACCCAGCCGGTGTCGACGCTGTTCATGTGAATGCCGTCGCCGTGGTAGTCCGCCGCGGCGGTGCGCGTCATCATGTTGAGCGCGGCCTTGGCCATGTTGGTGTGGGGGTGGCGCGTCGTCTTGAAACTGCGATAGAACTGGCCCTCCACGGCAGAGACATTGACGATGTGTTTGTCGCGCCCTGGCGTGCGCAGCATGAGCGCCTTCAGCCGCGCATTGATCAAGAAGGGGGCGATGGCGTTGACGAGTTGCACTTCGAGCAATTCGACAGCCGGCACTTCGTCCATCAGCATGCGCCAGGAGTTGCGCCCGCGCAGGTCGACTTGTTGCAAGTCCTGGTCGAGCCGGCCTTCGGGGAACAGATGCTGTTGCGCCAGAAGCTCTTCAGGCAGCAACGGTATCTGCGAGAGTTCCGCTGCGCGCGTGAGGCTCGGTAAGGCGGCAGCGAGTGCCGTGGGCGCCATGCGCCCATTGGCCTGGTGGGTCTCTGGCAGGATCTGGCCGCTGCGCAGGCCCTCGTAGGTGCCGATCAGTTTGCGAACCGCGGCCGGCGCGTGATGCAAGGCCTCGGTTTCGCCCGCCATCATGTGGGCGTAGAAATCGGGCGGGCGCCGCACGGTCTGGCAGGCGTTGTTGACGATGAAGTCGAGGCGTTCGCGCGTGCTCAGCAGTTCGTGGCAGAAGGCTTCCACGCTGGGTGTGTGGCGCAGATCCAGCCCGAAGATCTCGAGCCGGTGGCCCCATTCGGAAAAGTCCGCCTCCTGGGCATAACGCGCCGCAGAGTCACGCGGAAAACGGGTGGTGACGATCAGGTGTGCGCCGGCACGCAGCAGCTTCAGCCCCGTCTGGTAGCCGATCTTGACGCGCCCGCCGGTGAGCAGGGCAACGCGCCCGCGCAGGTCGGCCAGTTCCGTGCGTTTGCTGAAGTTGAGCTGCGCACAAGCCGGGCAAAGCTGGTCGTAGAAGTGGTGGATGAGCTGGTACTGCTCTTTGCAGACGTAGCAATGCTTTGGCTCTGTGCGCGGCCCTTGATTGGCGCCGTCGCCGTCTTCCAGCTTGCCGATGTCTTGTGCCGAGAAGCCGAGCGGCGGAAAGAACGCGGGCGCGGTGAAGACCGGCTTGCGCCGCAGCGCGCGAATGCCGGTCTCGTGCAACACGGCATCACTCTCGCGCGTGTGCGTGGCACGGCGTTCACGCGCAGCGGCCCTTCGCATCTGGCGGCGCTCGATGTGGTCAGGGTGATGAATGCGCGCAATGGCCTGGAACAGGCGCTCGCGACCTTCAGGCGGCAAAACGTTGGCGACGCTGGCGTCCCCGGCGATTTGTTCCAGCAGCAGCGTGGTGGCGCGCAGTTGCTCGAGCAAGTCGTGCTGTGGCTGTGAAGTGATGGGACGGGATTTGTTCATCTGCGGATTCTCGACGGTCCTTTGAAGCGCCGCCAGTTCGGCGCCTGTGGCGGCTTGGGCGTTCGCCAAACCGCATACTTGCGCATGGACGTCGCTGCCTCGCTTCCCGGCCGAACCACGCCGGCCACGGGCGTTCGGATCGTCGGGCTGGGCGCATCGGCCGGAGGGCTCGAACCGCTCAAAGAGTTCTTGTCCCACGTGTCGGCGGCCAGCGGCCTCGCCTACCTGGTGGTTCAGCACATGGACCCGACCCACGAGACCTTGCTCGCAGAACTGCTGCAGCGTGCCACCTTGATGCCGGTGCACAAGGCGGTCGACGCGCAGCGCTTCGAACCCAACTCGGTCTATGTCATACCACCCGATTCGGAACTGACGGTCCTGGCCGGCACGCTGCACCTGGCCAAGCCTGGCGAGCCGCGTGGGCAGCGGCTGCCGATCGACGTGCTGTTCGGCTCGCTGGCGCGGGAACTCGGCGATCGGGCCATCGGCGTCGTGTTGTCGGGCATGGGATCGGACGGCACCCAGGGGCTGCAGGCGATCAAGACGCAGGGTGGGCTGACCCTGGCGCAAAGCCCCGAGTCGGCGCAGTTCGACTCCATGCCCAGGAGCGCCATCGCTGGCGGCTGTGTCGACATCGTCGCCTTGCCTGCCGACATGCCGTCGCGCATCTCGAACATCGTCGGTGCTCAACCCGCCGCCGAATTGCAGACCGCCGAAACACCTGAACACGCCACGGCTGCACTGGAAACCATTCTTGCGCTCTTGCACGAGCACACGCGGCACGATCTGGCGCTCTACAAGTCGAACACGCTGGTGCGCCGCATTGCCCGGCGCATCGCCGTGCATGGCCTCGACTCGATGGCGGCCTACGCCGACTTCCTGCGCGCGAACACTCAGGAACTGGACCTGCTGTTCAAGGAAATGCTGATCGGCGTGACCTCGTTCTTCCGCGACCCGCAGGCCTGGCAGGACCTCCAGGACAAGGTCCTGCCGCGCTTGATCGAGCGGCACGCCGACGACGCCGGCCCGATGCGCGCCTGGGTGGTCGGTTGTTCGACCGGCGAAGAGGCCTACTCGCTGGCCATCGCCTTCATCGAGGCCCTCGACACGTTGCCGGCGCCGGGCAAGCGCGAACTGCAGATCTTTGCCACCGATCTCAACGCCGACGCGATTGCCGTGGCGCGCGGCGGTCGTTTCGCCGCGACCATCGCCCATGACCTGACGCCGCAGCGGCTGGCCCGGTTCTTCACGGAACGCCCAGGCGGATATCAAATCGACAAGCGCATCCGGGACATGGTGCTGTTCGCGCAGCACGACGTGGTCATGGATCCGCCGTTCACCCGACTCGACGTCGTGTCGTGCCGCAACCTGATGATCTACTTCGGCGCCGCGCTCCAGAGGCGCCTGGTGCCACTCTTCCACTACAGCCTGTGCCCTGGCGGAGCGCTGTTGCTGGGAAGCTCGGAAACCATCGGCCGTGCGGTGTCGCTGTTTCACCCGCTGCAACCGAGGTCGAGGCTCTACTGGCGCAGCGACAATGGTGCCGCCGTGGGCGCGGTCGTCTTCCCGACCCACCGACGCCCGGCGACACGTTCGGCCCCGCAGGAGACTCCTCTGGCTCATCTCAACACTCCCCCGGCAAACCTGCAAACGCTCGCCGATCAATTGCTGCTGCAGTCGTATTCGCCCGCGGCAGTGCTGGTGAACGACGCAGGCGACATCGTCTACATCAGCGGGCGCACGGGCCGCTACCTGGAACCCGCTGCGGGCAAGGCGAACTGGAACATCCACGTGATGGCGCGGCCCTCCATTCGCGCGCAACTTGCCGTCGCCCTGCGGACCGCGCTGCAGGAAAAAACCTCGGTCGAACTGCGCTCCCTGCGGCTCGACGACGACGCAAGCGCCGCAGTCGACATCACGGTGCACGCGGTCGTTCAGCCGAAGTCGCTGGAAGGCATGGCGATGATCGTCTTTCGCGACATACCGGCCGCGCCCAGCCATCGTGGGCGCAGAACGAAGTCGCCGGGCAGTGCCGACCCCGGCGTTGCAGAGGAACTGTTGCGCTCGCGCGAAGAGATCAACGCGCTGCGGCAGGAAATGCGGGCATCACAGGAAGAACTGCAGGCCGCCAACGAGGAACTGCAGTCGACCAACGAGGAGCTGCAGTCCGCCAACGAGGAACTGACGACGTCCAAGGAAGAGGCGCAGTCGATGAACGAGGAACTGCAGACCATCAACGGGGAGCTTCAGACCAAACTGGATGATCTCGCGCTCGCGCAGAGCGACATGCAGAACCTGCTCAACAGCACCGACATCGCCACGCTGTTTCTCGACGGCCAGCTCAACGTTCGGCGCTACACCGAGAAGATCGCGCAGGTCGTCCACTTGCGGGAAGGCGACATCGGCCGGCCGCTGAGCGAACTGGCCAGCACGCTGCTCTACCCCGAACTTCACGCTGACGTGAAGGAGACGCTGCGCACACTGGCGTTCAGCGAGAAGCAGATCGCCACCAGCGACGGGCGCTGGTTCACCGTGCGCATCATGCCGTACCGCACGCTGGCCAATGTGATCCAGGGCGTGGTGATCACCTTCGTGGACATCACCGTCGCGAAGGAACTCGAATCCCGGCTGCGCCAGGCGTAGAGTTGAACGCCCCCGCCCGTCATCCAGAACATCGCCATGCCCGACCTGCCCGCCCATGCCATCGAACCGGACCGCCTCGCAGATCTTCGCGGTCGGGCCGCTTCCCGCCTGACCGGAACGGCCGCCACCAAGGGCTCCACGGCCAGCGCCGCCGATGCGCTGACCGTATTGCATGCCTTGGCTTCCTCCCCGGAAACGGCCTCGGACGCACTGGCGCTGTTGCACGAACTGCAGGTGCATCAGGTTGAACTCGAACTGCAGGCGCAGGAGTTGCACGAATCCCGTGCCGAGCTGGAATCCGCCTTGCGCCGCCAGATCGAGCTCTACGACTTCCAGCCGGTCGGGTGTTTCACCATCGATGCTCGATGGGTCGTGCACGAGTTGAATCAGACCGGGGCCGACATGCTGGGAATCGGACGCGACGAAGCCTATGGGCTGCCCCTCGACGCATTTCTCTGCGCGGAAAGCGCGCGCCGATTCAGATCGTTTGTATCAAGCCCTGGCGCAGGCCTGTGGCGAGCGCCATGCCAGCTCAAGCTGCACCCCAGGAACGGGGCAGAGCGGCCAGTCCTTGCCAGCATCGGCGCTGACCCGGCGGCGAACCGCTACCTGGTGAGCTTGACGAATGCCGGGCGCGAACCGGAACCCTCACCCGACGGCTCCTGAACGGGCGCGACGGCGCCAGTGTGGGTGCCGCTCGACCCGGCCCTAGCTTGCCGTGCATTTCGGAAGCAGGCGGGCGTAATCCGACTTGACGACGCGATAACACTCGCAGGATCGCAGCTCCAGGCCCGGTCGATCCAGCACCTTGACGTGGCCGCGCGCGTAGCTGATCAGGCCGACGCGCTGAAGCTCGCCGGCGGCTTCGGTCACACCCTCACGTCGCACGCCAAGCATGCGGGCGATCAGTTCCTGTGTCGTGGTCAGCTCGTTGCCCTGCACGCAATCCAGGCTCATCAGAAGCCAACGGCAGAGCTGCTGATCGAGCGAATGGTGGCGATTGCACACGGCCGTTTGAGCCATCTGGGTGATCAGCGCCTGCGTGTAGCGCAACAACAGGTGCAGGACCGGGGCGGATCGATTGAACTCGGTCTTGATGGCCTGTGCCGTCAACCGGTAACACAGGCCCGCGCTCCGCACGACGGCCCGGTTGGGCGTTGTCTCGCCACCCATGAACAGGGAGACACCGACAACACCTTCGTTGCCGACCACCGCGATCTCGGCGGACTGGCCTTTTTCCGTCACGTAGAGCAGGGAAACGATGGCGGTGGACGGGAAATAGACATGGCCCAGCGGGCCTTCCGACTCGTACAAGGTCTGGCCAAGCAGCAACTCAACGGGCTCGAGCTGGCACCGCCACCGCGCCATCTCTTCGGCTGGAAGCGCCGCCAGCAGTTGGTTCGAGCTGAGGTTGTTGGTGCCGTGCACAGCCTCTCCCCCCAAGGTCGGTATCAAACTTTTGCGAGCGGTTCTTCAGCAGGGCTCGCGGCGGCGATCAAGGTGCAAATTGTGCGTTCAATTTGCCTGTTCCCGCCCAGACACGGCACGCTCTGCTGGCGCGCGGCCCGGGAGTTTCGGGCACCCGGCCCGCCCGTCAGTCGAAGATCTCTGTCTCGGGCACCGGCTTGTGGTGCGGGTCGAGTTCGGCCGGCACGTTCAGTTCGGGCAGCGCGGCCGGCATGGCCATGTGGCCCTTGAGCGCAGCGCGCAGCTGGTAAACGTAGGCGAGCACCTGCGCCACGGCAGCGAACAATGCGGCCGGAATCTCGCGGTCGAGTTCGGCATGTGCATAGAGAGCGCGGGCGAGCACCGGCGCCTGCAACACCGGCACCTTGGCCTCGGTGGCGGTGTCGCGAATCTTCATCGCCAGCAGGTCGGCCCCCTTGGCGACCACGCGTGGTGCGCCCATGCGGCCATCTTCGTACTTCAGCGCGACGGCGTAGTGGGTCGGGTTCATCACCACCAGATCGGCGGTGGGCACGGCAGCGATCATGCGGCGGTTGGCGGCCTGGCGCATCATCGCGCGCACCTTGGCCTTGACCTCCTGGTTGCCTTCGAGCTCGCGGTGTTCCTGCTTCAGCTCGGCGTGGCTCATCTTCAGGCGCTGCGCGTGCTGAAACTTCTGCAGCGGCACGTCGATCGCGGCGAACGCGGCCAGCGCCAGCAGCAGCAGCGTCAGGCCGCCCAGCAGCGTGCGCGTGCCGTGTTCTATTGCCGCGGTGAGCGGCATCGTCAGCAGCCCGGAAAAATCGTCGATGTGGCTGCGGAAATACATCGCGCCGATGGCGCCGAGGATCAGCGCCAGCGCACTGCCCTTGAGCGCATCGATCAGTTTGTCTTTCGACACCAGGCCCACCACACCGGTCAGCGGGTTGAGCTTGTCGAAGCGCGGCATCAGCGCTTTCGAGCTCCAGTTCCAGCCGCTGATCGCGATGTTGCCGGCCACACCGGTGGCGGCCATAAACAAACCGAAGGGGATGATCACCCAGAGCAGCGACACCGTCAGCTCCAGCAGACGCGCGCCCATGAAGCCGGGGCTTTGCACGGCCGCGCTGTCGAAGCGCAGGCCTTGCATGAGCATTTGTTTCATCCAGTCGGACAGCAGCGGCGCGCAGGTGACCAGCGCGGCCCCGCCCGCAGCCATGGCCACGAAGTGACCCAGGTCGCGCGAGCGTGCGATCTGCCCTTCTTCGCGTGCTTTCTTGAGCTTGCGGGGTGAGGCAGGTTGGGTGCGGTCTTGTGCGTCTTGGGCGGCCATGGCGAAGTGCCGCATTCAGGCTGCGGCGTGTCGTCATTGTTCCGGGGCGCCCCGAAGACCTGAGGCGGATCAGAGGGGTGAAGGGGGGTTTGTTCTTCGGCGAAAAACTTCACGGCCAACGCATCCGGCCATGCGCCGACCGCGTATTGCACCCCACGCCGCTCTGCAGCGTCTCCCTCCCAACCCTCAAGGACAAGACATGAAACCAGTCAGACTTTCCACCCTCGCCCTCACCCTCGTGATGTCGGTCTCGACCATCACCGCGATCGCCCAGGTTACGGTCGGCGGTGCCGCGATGTACGCCAGCAAGGACATCATCGACAACGCCGTCAACTCGAAGGACCACACCACGCTCGTGGCCGCCGTCAAAGCCGCCGGCCTGGTCGAGACGCTGAAGAGCCCCGGCCCCTTCACCGTGTTCGCGCCCACCAACGCCGCCTTTGCCGCCCTGCCCGCCGGTACCGTCGACACGCTGCTCAAGCCCGAGTCCAAGCCCACACTGACCAAGGTGCTGACCTACCACGTCGTCTCCGGCAAGATGGACGCGGCTGCGTTGATGGCCGCCGTGAAGGCCGGCAACGGCCGGGCCACGCTGAAAACCGTGTCGGGCGGCACGCTCACCGCCACCAGCAACGGCAGCGCCGTGATGGTGATGGACGAAACCGGCAGCACCGCCCACGTGACGATCGCCGACGTGACGCAGTCCAACGGCGTGATCCACGTCACCGACAAGGTGCTTTTGCCCAAGTAAGTTGCGCCGTCCCGGCTCCCGAAAAGCGGCCCCGCGGGCCGCTTTTCGCGTTCAGGCGGCGCTCAAGCCGCCACTGATCCCGCCGATAACAAGCCACGAACAGACGCGCCTGCCAGATCGGCGCGGCCCCTGCCGCCTTGACCCAAGGGACCCCGATGAGCGCCGCGCCCGCATACGCCAGACCCGATCCTCAGCGCTCCGAGCCCGAATTCAGCTTCGATGCCGCCGACTTCGAGCGCATTCGCAAGCTGATCTACCAACGCGCTGGCATCAGCCTGCACGCCGGCAAGCAGGCCATGGTCTACAGCCGCCTGTCGCGCCGGCTGCGTGATGCCAGCTTCCAGTCGTTCGGCCAGTACCTGCAGGCCCTGGAGAGTTCCACCGGCGTTGCCGCGGAACAGGAATGGCAGGAATTCGTCAACTGCCTGACCACCAACCTCACGTCGTTCTTCCGCGAAGAGCACCACTTCCCGGTGCTCGAGGCCGAACTCATGGCACGCAAGGGCGCGAACCTGCGCATCTGGTGCAACGCCGCGTCCACCGGCGAAGAGCCGTACTCACTCGCAATGACCGTGGCCGAGGCGCTCGGTGCGAACGCCAATGCGAAGATCATCTGCAGCGACATCGACACCAAGGTGCTCGCCACCGCCGAGGCCGGTGTCTACGCGGCCGATGCACGCGGCCTGAACCCGGCGCGGCTGCGCCAGCACTTCATGCGCGGCACCGGCAACAACAGCGGCTTCATCCGCATCAAGCCCGAACTGAAGCGGCTGGTCGAGTTCCGCGCCTTCAACCTGATGGACGAACGCTGGTCGCTCGGCGAACCTTTCGACATCGTGTTCTGCCGCAACGTGATGATCTACTTCGATGCCCCCACGCAGCGCCGCGTGCTCGAGCGCATGCACCGCGTGATGCGGCCCGGCGCCCTGCTGTTCGCAGGCCATTCCGAGAACTTCAACGAGTCGAAAGACCTGTTCCGCCTGCGCGGCAAGACCGTCTACGAACGCGCCTGACCGGCACGCGCAACCCATGGCACTTCTCGCACCCACCCGCACCGCCCCAGCCGGCTCGGCGCCTTCGCGCCTGGACCAGTTGAAGCGCCGCCCGCGCAAGCCCGGCGAGGCCTCGTTCTTCTGGTACGAGCCGCAGTTCGCCAACGAGGCCGTGAAGGTCTTGCCGGGCGAATACTTCGTCTACAACGAAGACATTCTCATCATGACCACGCTCGGCTCGTGCATCGCCGCGTGCCTGTGGGACCGCCAGGCGAAGGTCGGCGGCATGAACCACTTCATGCTGCCCGATGGCGCCGGCGAGTCGGGCCGCTACGGCTCGTTCGCGATGGAACTGCTGATCAACGAAATGCTCAAGCTCGGTGCCACCCGTTCGTCGATGGAGGCCAAGGTCTTCGGCGGCGGGCAAGTGATCTCGGGCATGAACTCGATGAACGTGGGCGAACGCAACACCAGCTTCGTGCTCGACTACCTGAAGGCAGAGCGCATCCAGGTGGTCTCGAAAGACGTGCTCGACATCTACCCGCGCAAGGTCTGCTTCCTGCCGGCCAGCGGCAAGGCGATGGTCAAGCGGCTGGCCTCGGCCAACAACGAAGCGCTGGTGGCGCAGGAACGCGCCGCGGCGCAGAAGGCGGCCCCGACCGCGAGCAGCGGCGGTTCGGTCGATCTCTTCTGAACGACACTGCGCGCCAAAGACTAGGAGACCTCATCATGGCCAAGACCCGCGTCGTCGTCGTCGACGATTCCGCCCTGGTTCGCAGCCTGCTCAGCGAGATCATCAACCGTGAGGCCGACATGGAATGTGTGGGCGCCGCGGCCGACCCGCTGGTTGCGCGCGAAATGATCCGTGACCTGAACCCCGACGTGATCACGCTCGACGTGGAAATGCCGCGCATGGACGGCATCGACTTCCTGTCGAAGCTGATGCGCCTGCGCCCGATGCCGGTGCTGATGGTCTCCACCCTCACCGAGCGCGGCGCCGACGTGACCCTGCGCGCACTCGAACTCGGTGCGATCGACTTCGTGGCCAAACCCAAGATCGGTGTGGCCGACGGCCTGCGCCTGCTCTCGCAAGACATCACCGAGAAGATCCGCATCGCCGCCCGGGCGCGGGTGAAGCGTGCGGCGAGCCCGGTGGCCGGAGCAGTTCCGGCCCGGCCCGGCGCCGTGCCCATGGCGAGCCTGGGCCGGCTTTCCACCGAGAAGATCGTCTTCATCGGCGCGTCGACCGGTGGCACCGAAGCCACCAAGGACGTGCTGGTGAACCTGCCGCACGACGCCCCCGCCGTGATGATCACGCAGCACATGCCGCCGGGCTTCACGAAGAGTTATGCGGCGCGGCTCGACAGCCTGTGCCGCATCAGCGTGGCCGAGGCGGTCGATGGCGAACGGGTGCTGCCCGGCCATGCCTACATCGCACCCGGCGGCTTTCACCTGAGCGTGGAACGCTCGGGGGCCAACTACGTGGCCCGTGTGCGCGACGGCGAGCCGGTGAACCGGCACAAACCATCGGTCGAGGTGCTGTTCAAGTCGGCGGCCCGCGTGGTCGGCCCGAATGCCCTGGGCATCATGCTGACCGGCATGGGCGCCGACGGCGCCACCGCGATGAAGGAAATGCGCGACGCCGGCAGCTACAACCTGGCACAAGACGAAGCGAGCTGCGTCGTGTTCGGCATGCCACGCGAAGCCATCGCTGCCGGCGCGGCGCACGAAGTGCTGCCGCTCGGTCAGATCGCCACGCGCTTGCTCGAACGCCTGCGCGGGCTGGGCGGCACCGGCAACCGGCTCTGACCCACTGACCCATACAACGTGAAAAGGCCCCGTGCGCATGCAGCGCCGGGGCCTTTCTTCAGAGGATCTTCGCGGCTAGCCGATGACCGAACTCGTGTAGCGCAGCTTGCGGATCCAGTTGTCGATGATCTGGCGCACGCTGGACGGCGGGTTGACCCAGAGCGCGCCCAGCCGGTAGTCGCGCCCAGACAGAACCACGTTGACGATGCGCACGCTGCACTGCACCGCATGCAGTTGCGTGCCGCCGTCGGCGTCGGGCACGCCCATCGTGATCGGCACGACCGCGCCCAGCGCGATCGCCTCGCCGGCGCTCAGACCCAAGCCGTCGCCGGAGATGTCGCTCATGCGCGCACCGAGCGTGCGCGCGCCGGGCAGGTGCAGGTTAGCGCGCCAGTAGACGCGGTAACGCTGCTCGCGCCGGCTCTCGACCTGGGGCGGTGCGGCGATGCTGTCTTTCATGGGAACGGCTGGGGGTGCCGTGGCAGGGGACCGAATCTGCAGGCCGCTCTCGCGCCGTCAGAACGTCGTCCACTCGTCGTCGGTTCCGGTCTTGCGAGCAGCGATCGGCGCCTTGGCTGTGCTGGCCGCTGCGGCCTTGAACGCCGGTTTGGCTGCGGGCTGGGTGCTCAAGCGACTCACGTTCTTCGCACGGTTCGGGCCACGGCGGTCGCCGATCGCCGGTTTGGCAGCGTGCCTTGCGGCGTACTTCGGCGTGCTCGACGCCGCGCTGTGGGCGGTGTTGTGGCTCAGCTTGAAGACGGCCACCACGTCCACCAACTGCTGGGCCTGCACTTTCAGGCTTTCGGCAGCGGCGGCGCTCTCTTCGACCAACGCAGCGTTCTGCTGCGTGGCCTGGTCCATCTGGCTGACCGCCTCACCAATCTGCGCCACGCCGGCGCTCTGCTCGGTGCTGGCGCTGCTGATCTCGCCCATGATGTCGGTCACGCGCTTGATCGCGGTCACGACTTCGGTCATCGTCACGCCGGCCTGGTCGACCAGCGTGGTTCCCTGTTCGACCCGCTCGACGCTGGCGTTGATCAGGTTCTTGATCTCCTTGGCCGCTTCGGCGCTGCGCTGCGCCAGGCTGCGCACTTCGCTGGCCACGACCGCAAAGCCCCGGCCCTGCTCACCGGCACGCGCTGCTTCCACGGCCGCGTTGAGCGCCAGGATGTTGGTCTGGAACGCGATGCCGTCGATCACGCCGATGATGTCGCTGATCTTCTTGCTCGCGTCGTTGATGCCCTTCATCGTGTCGACCACCTGGCCGACCACTTCGCCGCCCTTGATCGCCACCGTGGACGCACCCATCGCCAGCTGGTTGGCCTGGCGTGCGTTGTCGGCGTTTTGCTTGACGGTGGAGCTGAGCTCTTCCATCGACGCTGCGGTCTCTTCGAGCGCACTGGCCTGCTCTTCGGTGCGTTGGCTCAGGTCCTGGTTGCCTTGTGCGATCTGCGCGCTGGCCGTGGCCACGCTTTCCGAACTCTGGCGCACGTTGTCCACCACCTTGGCCAGGCTCTCCTGCATGGTCTTGAGCCGGGCCATCATGCTCGTGCTGTCGCCCGGCTTGAGGTCGATGCGAGTACCGAGGTCGCCACCTGCGATGCCTTGCGCCAGCGCCGCGGCCTCACCCGGCTCGGCGCCGAGTTGGCGGCCGATGGAGCGCGTCAGCGCGTAGCCGAACAGCACCGCAAACAACAGCCCGCCGATGATCGCCGCGATCGACACGGTGAGGATCGTGGCATAGCGCGCGTTCGCGCTGGCGAATTCGGCCGCCGCAACGTCGACCTGCAGTTTGACGAGGTCCTCAAGGCCCTTTTCCGCCGGAGCCGCGAGCGAACGGAACTTCTCCGACAACACGCGCTGCGCTTCTTTCGGGTCATTGGCGCGCAAGGCGGCGATCATCGGCAGAACGCCTTCCTGCAAGAGCTTCTTGCGATCCGCTTCGAAGGCCTTGGCGAGCCGCTCTTCTTCCACCGTCAGCTTGGTCGCCATGTAGGTGTCCCAGACCTTGGTCGCCGCCGCGATGTTGGCCTCGATGGCTGCCGTGCGCTCTTTGATGACCTCGGGCGTCGGGGTGACCAGCGCGGCGTTGAGTGCCACGCGGTTGTGCAACAGGAAGGCATTGACAACGCCCAGTTGCCCGGTGGGCACGGTGCGGTCCTGGTAGGTCGATCTCAGCGCCTCGTTCGACTTGCTGATGCCGAACAGGCCGAGACCACCGATGGCGATCAGAAGTGCCGACAGCACCCCGATCAGCAAGCTCAGGCGGGTGGAGATTTTCAGGTTGTTCATGTGTTTCTACGCGGAATGGATCAAGAGGCAAGGGCTGACGAATTCATTGCAGGGCTTGCCCGACCAGGCCCATCTCGTGGCTGGCCATCAGGCCTTCGATGTCCATCAGGATCAGCATGCGTTCGCCGACGCTGCCGATGCCGGTGATGAAACTCGCGTCGACCGCCGACGTCATCTCAGGGGCGGGTTTGATCGCGTCCTTGTCCAACTCGAGTACATCCGAGACCGAATCGACCACGGCACCGACCACGCGGCCCTTCACGTTGAGCACGATCACGACGGTGAGCGCGTTGTATTCGGCGCTTTCACAGCCCAGCCGCAAGCGCAGGTCGACGATCGGCACGATCACGCCGCGCAGATTGACCACGCCCTTGATGAACGAAGGCGCGTTGGCGATGCGGGTGGGCGATTCGTACGAGCGGATCTCCTGAACCTTCAGGATGTCGATGCCGTACTCTTCGCTGCCCAGCCGAAAAGTCAGGAACTCGCCGCCGACGTGGGTGGCGGTTTGCGCGGCTTCAGGGCGCGCTACAACTGCGGCGTCGGTCATTGTGTTCATGGTTTTCGGCCTTTGGTTTCGGGTGTCGGTGGGGTGGGTAGGGCTGGCGTGATCTCAGAACGTGGTCCAGTCGTCGGTGCCGGTCTTCGGCGCCGTGTCGAGGGCGGCGCTGGCCGGTGCCGCGGCAGCGTCTGTGCGCGGCGCCAGGCGAGAAACGTTCTTGGCGCGCTTCGGGCTGCGCCTTTCGATGGGTGCCGGCTTCGCGGCCGGTACCGCAGCGCGCTGCGGCATGCTCGGCGCGACGTTGTAGGCCGGGTCGTTGCCCAGCTTGAACACGTCGACGACCTGCACCAACTGCTGGGCCTGCACTTTCAGGCTTTCGGCAGCGGCGGCGCTCTCTTCGACCAACGCAGCGTTCTGCTGCGTGGCCTGGTCCATCTGGCTGACCGCCTCACCAATCTGCGCCAC
>Ga0307516_10002897_pt1 | contig 22501 bp, 18 predicted proteins | sample 19_EM_MG_FD_203310 | JGI IMG/M metagenome (GOLD analysis project Ga0307516, IMG submission 203310) | Populus trichocarpa ectomycorrhiza microbial communities from riparian zone in the Pacific Northwest, United States - 19_EM | ecosystem: Host-associated > Plants > Roots > Unclassified | place... | reverse complement strand
GAAAATAGGCGGCAAATGCCGACTGGGTCATCAACATCACCAGGCCCGCGGGCACGCCGTGGCCCGAGACGTCGCCGATCGTCACCCACAGCGAACGGGCGCGCTCGTCACACAGCACGTCGTAAAAGTCGCCGCCGACCTCCTGCGCAGGCTGCATGCGGCCGGCAAACTCCAGCTCGGGGTGAACGAGCGATGGCGGCAAGAGCGCCGACTGGATACTGGCGGCGATTTCCAAGTCACGGCTCATGCGCGTCTGTTCGCGCAGCGCCTCGCGCGCGCGTGAGATCTCGCTCGTCATTTCGTTGAAGGCGTGGCCCAGCGCGGCCAGCTCGTCTTTGGTTTGAAGATTGACGCGCACGTCGGTGGAGCCCTGGGCCACGCGCTGGGCAGCGTCGCGTAAGACGTGCACGCTGCGCGTCACCCCGCGGCCGATCAGCACCGCCAGCAGCACGCTGCCGAGTAAGGCCGTTGCCACCAGCGCAGAGCTGGTCACCACAGCGCGATGCGTGCCCTGCAGCTTGACCTCAGCGCGCCGCCTCACTTCGCGGTTCAGCTGCTCCTCGAGGGCTCGCAGGCTGTCGACCTTGGCACCTTGCGCCGTGAACCACTCCTCGGCGCGCTTCTCGAGATCGTCGTCAGCCGACTCCATGGCTTGCTTACGCAGCTGGTCGGCCGCCGCCAGCCGCGGGTCGCGCATGCGCGCTTGGTAGTCGGAAAATTGGCTCGTCGAGGCGTTCGTGCGGAGCACCTCGACGAAAGTCTGTTCTTCGGTGATCAGCGTCACCATGTCGCGGAAAGAGCCAGGCGGAAAGTCGCCCGCTCGATACACGTAACCGAGCAGCGCGTGCTCGGCGCTGGCTCGCTCCTCCAGCTCGAGCACCGCGACCAACGCGGCGATGGACCGCAGCACTTCGCCGTCGTCGGTGAGCTCGCTCAAGGCGGCGGACGCGCGGATCAAGCGGCGCGAAGGCTCCGTGTAGTAAGCCGTCAAGTTGGTCAGCGAGCTTGCGCCACGGCGCGCTTCGGCGCGAACGTCGTTCAAGCGCCCCAGATGTTTGAGCGTCAAGGTGAGCCCGTCGCTGAGGCGCGGCGGGAGCCGCGACAAGTCGCGGGTCGAGACGAAGCGACGCAGGCGCGAGAGCGCGGCGTCCGTGGCTTTGAAGCCGTCGGCGGTGGCTGCGAGGTACTCGGGGGTCAGCGGTGCCAAGGCCGGTCCGCCGTTGTCGGTCGGCGCGTTGCTCGCGAGCTCGAGCGCCAGTCGCGCTCGCTCCGACTGCAGCCGGTAGACCAACGTACCGACGTCTTCGGACAGCTCTGCCAGGCTTTCGACGGAGCCGAGCGCTTGCCCGCGCTGCAGCTGTTCACGCGCGCTGCCGACCACCAGGCTTGCCAGCACCAGCACTCCGAGCACCGGAAATCCGGCCAGTAGCAGCAGCTTGAGGGCGATCGGGTGGCGTTTCATGGTGGTGTTAGCGCGAGCAAGAGGCGCGCATACTCACTTCGTTACCGTCGACGTCTAGCGAGAGCTTCATCTCTGCCTCGTGGCAGATGCGCGCCAAGCCGAGCATGGAGCGACGGCCCGCGCCGGGCGCCATCGAGCGCTCCAGCTCGGCCGCGTAGACCTGCTCTGGCGAGGCTTCCAAGCGACGCAGCTGCGCGGTCAGCATGTCGACGCGGGCGCGTACCGTGGTGTTTTGCACGCAAACCACCGCTCGGTTGCCGTCGACCTCCAGGCGGTAGGTGAAATCTCGAGCCAGCGAGCCGTAGCGGACGGCGTTGTCGAGCAGCTCGGTGCTGGCCAGTGTGAGGCGCTCTGCCAGGCTCGCGGAGAAGCGCCCCCGGGTGTACGCGCTGATGAAGGCCAGAAACTGCTCGACGTCGGGGCTCGAGTCCCAGGTGACATTGATCAACGACGACCTCTGCGTCGGCACGGTGCCGCTGGCGGCGTGCGCGCGAGACGGAATGGCGTCGACTTTGGTCAAAGCTGTTACTCCGCGTCGAGCGCGATGGCTTTGCCGCCCAAAGACTGCAGCACGGCGAAGCTGGTACGTTGCCAGGTGATGCGGCGATCGGTACGAAAGCGCAGCAAGTAGCCCTTGGCTCCCGCGTTGGCGACCCAGCTCGACCAATCGACGAACAGGCGAATGGCGGAGGAGTTGACGAAGGTCAGCTGGCGCACGTCCACCGAAAGCTCGCTCAAGCCGTCCGCCAGCGCGGCCTCGTGCATGCGGCGAAAACAGCCGCCGAGCACCAGACCTGGGTCGGCGATGGCGATGGTGCCGCCCATGGCAACGGAGCTAGGGGGCGTGATGCTCAGCGTGAAGCTGGGCAGCTGTGGTGACTCGATCTTGCTGATATGACTCATGGTTTGCCCGTCGCGGTGATGCAGACGCGACCGTCGGCCTGCTCGTCCAAATGAAGCTCGAAGCGAGCCTCGAAGCGCATGCGAGCCAGCCCGAGCCGCGCCGGCGCGTCGGGCTCGTTGGCCGCGCGGTAGAAGGCAGCGACGTAGGCGGCTTCGGGATCGAGGCGCGTGAGGTGACTCAGCTCCTCTTTCAGCGTCTTGAGGTGCTGCGGATCCGGCCGGCTCGTGATCGAGATACGGAAGCTGTCTTTGTCGGCGTGCACCTCGAGCTCTAGCTCGCTGAGCTGGCCCGGCGTCGAGTACTTCACGGCGTTCTCGAGCGTCTCTTGCAGTACGACGCGCGCACGTTCGGCTATGTCTTCTTGGCGGTAGGTGGCCTGGCAGAAGAAACGGCAGAACTCGCGAACGCCGTCGATGTACGCCCAGGCTGGACGAAAACGCAGAAAGATCAGGGGCTCGTTGGCGGAGCTGGGTAGGGTCGAGATCATGCGGGCGGGTTCCGTCAGCCGCTTCTGCAGCCGGCGTGCCAGACGGCAACTCGCGCTTTTGCGCGGGAAAGCGGCTCCGCTCGCCGGCCAACACGGGTCGGAGCGGCGGGTGCGGCGAACCCGGGGGGAGTCGATTCGACCTCGCGCGGTCTTAAGCCAGCCGAGCGGCGAGCGTTGTTGAGGTCCGATGGTCACTCACCTTTCGACCGGCACCGTGCTGATAGCGGACGACGACGAACAGTCGCTGCGCGCCGTGCGCGCGCTACTCGCGGCGTTCGGTTTCAAATCCATCTGTGCCAGCTCCGGCGCCGAGGCGATGCAGCTGCTCGAAAAGCACGAGCGCGAGATCGACTGCGTGCTGACGGATCTCTACATGCCGGGCGTGTCGGGCATGGACCTCTTGATGCACATTCGGCAGACGACGCCCGAGCTGCCGGTCGTGGTAGTGACGGGCAACGCCGACGTACCGTCCGCGGTGACGGCCATCCGCGAAGGCGCGTTCGACTTTCAATTGAAGCCGCTGAGCTCCGAGACGCTAACACTGGCGCTCGGGCGCGCGATCGAGCACAGGCGGCTCAAGAACCGCAACCGCTACCTGGAGCAGCGGCTCGAAGCCTCGCAGCGTTTCAGCGGAATTGTCGGCAATTCGCGGGCTATGCGCCACGTTTTCGAGCTCGTCGCGAACGTGGCCGGCACCGAAGCCACCGTGCTCGTCACCGGTGAGTCGGGCACCGGCAAAGAGCTGGTAGCTCGTTCGCTACACGAGCATAGCCCGCGCGCGACGCGGCAATTCGTTGCCATCAACTGCGGGGCCTTGACCGAGAGCTTGCTCGAGAGCGAGCTGTTCGGTCACGAGCGCGGTGCCTTCACGGGCGCAGACAGCAAGCGCCGCGGTTTGTTCGAGGAGGCGAGCGGCGGCACCTTGTTTCTCGACGAGGTGGGCGAGCTGACGCCTTGCACGCAGGTGCGGCTGCTGCGGGTGCTGCAAGAACGCTGCGTGCGGCCGGTTGGCTCGAATCATGCGCGACCCATCGACGTGCGCGTGATCGCGGCGACGAATCGCAACCTCGATAGCGAGGTGCGCGAGAAGCGTTTTCGAGAAGATCTGTTCTATCGCCTGAACGTCGTCAGCATCGAGCTGCCGCCGCTGCGCGAGCGCGGCGAAGACTTGCTCTTGCTCGCGCATCACCTGCTCGGCAAGCATGGCAGCCGCCTGGGCAAGCCCGGCATGCGCTTTGCGGGCGACGCGCTGGAAGCCCTGTCGGCCTACGAATTTCCCGGCAACATCCGCGAGCTGGAAAACGCCGTCGAGCGCGCGGCGATCATGACCCCGGGCGATGTCGTCACGGCGCAGGCGCTGCCCGCGCAGTTTCGTCCGACGAGCTCGCGCCCACGCGCACGCTCGCTGATCGACGTGTCGTTCAACGAAGCCAGAAGCCGCTTCGAACGCAGCTACTTGGACCAGGTGCTGGAAGAGAGCGCCGGCAACCTCAGCCAGGCCGCTCGTCGCTCGGGCATGGATCGCTCGAATTTCAGGCGGCTGCTCGAGCGTCACGGTGTGCGGCCAGCACACAGCTCGCTCGATTGGGCAGGCAGCTCAGCTGCCGAGATACAGCGCTAGCGCGTTGTGGACGGCGTGGGCGACCACGCACGCGGACAGCGAACGAAAGCGCAGTAACATGAAGCCGTTGAGCAAGCCGAGCACGAGCACCGGCAAAAACGAGTACGCCGGATGCGCGGCCGCAAACGCCAGGCCTGTGAAAATAGGCCCGAGGTAGCGACGCTGCGGCAGACTTTCGGCGAGCGCCGGCTGCAGCCAGCCGCGGAAGAAGCGCTCTTCGACGAGGGGCGCGACCCCGACGATGGCCAGCGCGACCAGCACGGCTTCGCCCACGCCGTGGATGCGTAGCTGGGGCGCGCCTTCCGCGGTCGGCTGCAATAGCCGCAAGTAAAGCCAGGCAAAGCCGCCACTCAGCGCGCCTGCGAGTAAGCCGAGCGGAGCCAGCCGAGCTCGCTGCGACGGCACTCCGCGCTCTTGCTCGCGCTCGGTCATCAGCCACAGCGCGAGCGCAGCCAGCGAATACGCGCCGAGCATCTGCACGCTCGGTGAGAGCAGGCCCGTGAACGCCGAAGCCAGCTGCTGCGTCAGCAGCTGCGCACCCTGAAAGCCGCCGAACACGACCAGGGCCTTCCAGACTTCGGTGCCGTGCTCGCGCTCGGCGTCGTCGAGCCAGTCGATGCTGCGCAGCGCCGCGCGTCGCGCCTCGAACGTGAGCGCCCCGAGCGTGAGCAGCGAAAGCACGGCGCTCCAGGGATCCGGAGCGAACAGCACGCTCGCGAACGGCACGACCAACAAAAAGGATTCCAGGGAACCGAGCACGCCGCCGCGCGGGCGCGCCGACCCCAGCCCGATCGTCAAAAAAGCCACGTAAGTCGCTGCAAAAGCGTAGATGCCCACGGCCGTCAGCGTGACTGCGACACGCCAAGCCAAGCCCGGCAGCCACCCCGGGTGCCAGTGGCCCGCTGCCAGCACCAGCGTGAGAGGCCCCGCGACCAGCAGCAGCGTGCTGCACAAGGTGCTGGCCTTGCTCGAAAGCGTGTCACTTGGCGAGATCGGCAACGAGCCCAAGAGTGGCCGCGCCAGCATGTCTCGCGCAGCTCCGCGATTGGCGCGCTGCATGCCGAGCGTCGTCACCATCTGCAGCACGATCACCACCATGAAGTTCCAAAGCGTGCGGCTATTGGGGACGTGCGCTTGGAGCTTGAACGCGCCCCAACCGACGAAGGCCGCGCAGAACAGCGTGGCGAGCGGAGCTTGAAACGAGCCGCCGGCTTCGCGCCGGGTAAGCACCCGTTCCAGCAAGCGCAAGTTTGCGCCTTTCGAAAAGGCCGAGGGCGTAGGGCCGGGCCGGATCGGCGGCGCTAGCTCTTGGCCGCGCTCGAGCCAAGCGAACAGGGCCCCGAGCAAGAGCGAAGCGGCGCTCAGCACGGCCACACAGCCAAAGACGCCTTGGCCCAGCATCGCGCGGCCCAGCCCGTCGCCGAACGGCGGCTTCGGGAGCGACTTGAGGGCGGGCGCCAGTTGCAAGAGTGCGACCCCCGCGAGCATCGGCACCACGGAAAACCAGCTGAGCCTGGACGCCTGATAGGCCGAGAACACCAGCCGAACCAGCCTGCCCAGGCAGCCGCCGGCCAGCGCAAAAGTCACGAATAGCGCGAGCGCCAGCAGCACCGCTCCGGCGAGCGGCGCCTCGGGCGCCAGCTCCGAGTGCAGCGAGAGCACCAGGCCGAGCATCACCGGCAAGCCCATGAACGACTGCGCCAGCAGCAAGAACAATTTCGAAAGCCGCGACAAGGGCAAGAGCTCGAGCAGCTCGCTCTTGAGCGCCTGCGTCGGCATCCGGGGCGACGGCAATTCGAGCGCGAAGCTCATGCCGAGCGCGAACAAGCCCACGCCGAGCCCCGCAAAGGTAGCGGCCCAGGTTGGCTCGGGCTGGCTCTGGATGCGCAGGCTGCTGGTGAAACCGAAGTTGTACATCAGCGCCGCGAACACCAAGCGCATCAGCACGGCCGACACGCCGCGCGTCGGCTCCGGCTTGCGACCACCGCGCAAGCGCGGAGTCATGCGGTACCAGCTCCGCAGCACGAGTAGTGCCATGGCGCGTAGCTCGCGCAGGGTGCGCATCAGGCAGTGACCAGCTTCAAGAAAGCGTCCTCGAGCGAAGCGTCGGCGCCGAGCGTCGCCGCGTCGCGTGCGCTGCCCGGCGTGCCGTCGAAAATCACGCGGCCGTGGTCCATGAGCACGACGCGCGTGCACAGCTTGTCGGCCATCTCGAGCAGGTGTGTCGAGAGCACGACCGTGACGCCGCTCTGCGAAAGCTCGCGCAAATGCCGCCGAATTTTGACGGCTGAAGGCGGATCGAGGCCGTTGGTCGGCTCGTCCAAGAGCAGCAGCTTGGGCGCGTGCGCAAGCGCCACGAGCAGCGCCAGCTTCTTCTTCATGCCGAGCGAATAGCCTGCCACGAAGCGATCCAAATCGGGGCCCAGCTCCAGAACCTCGAGCATCGGACCCAAACGTCGAAGCGTCTCGGCGGCGTCACCGCCGCGCACCTGCGTCACGAGCTCGAGCGTCTCGCGGCCGGTCAAGAAGTCGTAGAACGACGGCTCGTCCGGGCTGTAGCCGACGCGCTCTTTGATGGCGATGGCTTGCGTGGTGCAGTCGAGACCGAGCACGGCTGCGCGGCCTTGCGTCGGCCGTAGCATGCCTAGCAAAATCTTCAGCGTCGTCGTCTTGCCGGCGCCGTTCGGTCCCAAAAGCCCGACAATCTCTCCGGCGGCAAGCCGCAGCGACACGCCGTTCACCGCCAGGTTGGGTCCGAACTGTTTGACTAGACCTTCTGCCTCCAAGACCCAGCCGTCGGCCATGGCGACGACCATACCCCGATCGCCGGGGCGCTACGAATCAAGCCGCGTGACGCTTGCGGCGCTGGCTGAATCCGACAACGACCAGTGCCAGGTAGACCACGAAGCTCGGCGTGTGGTCGCCGCCTGCCCGTGCCGGGCGCAAGCTGCAGCCCGAGTCGCTGCTCGCCGCGGTCGCGGTCGGCGCGGCGGCGTTGCCGCCCGCTGCTGCGCTGCTCGACATGCCAGCGCTGCTGCTGGCGGTTCCCGCAGCCGTGGTGGCGGCGCCACTCGCCCCGCCCGTCGCGGTGCCGGCTACTGCGCTACCGCCAGCTGTTCCACCGATGCTCGCTCCGCTGCTACCGCTCGCGCCGGCCGTACCTCCGGCGCCGGCGGGTCCGCCCGCGCCCGCCGTGCCGCCCTGAGCCGAGCCGCCGCCGCCACCTGCGCCGCCCATGGCCGCCGCCGCATTCGTGAATGTGAACAGCCAATCGATGACGTCTTCGTTCGCGTAGGTCATGTCCCAGGCGTCATGACCCACGCCCGGGTACTCGGTGTACTTCATGGTGCTGCCCAGGGCTTTGAGCGCTGCCGCCATATCGCGACTGCCGCTCACCGGCACCACGGTGTCCGCGTCGCCGTGAAAGTCCCAAATTGGCAGCAGTTTTAACACGCTCGCTTGGCTCGGGTCGCCGGCGCCCGAAATCGGCAGCGCCGCGGCGAACCTGCCCGGATTGCGGATGATGGCGTCCCAAGTGCCGTAGCCGCCCATCGACAGGCCGGTGATGTATTGACGCGCCGGATCCGTGTCGAATTCTTTGGCGATGGCGTCGGCGATCTCGAGCGCCGTGGTGAGCTGCTCGCTCACCGGCACGGTCGTCGTCGAATACGAGCCCTTGCCCCAATCCGTATTCACCCACTGCGCGGTGGCTGGGCACTGCGGCGCGATGACGTAGGCCGCGTGTTTGGCTTGGTGCAGAGCGGTCGCCCAGACGGTGGCGCCCGCGTTCGCCATCAATTGCGACGTGTTGTTGTCGCCGCGCTCACCGGCGCCGTGCAGAAATAGAATCAGCGGGTACTTGGTGCCAGCGGTGGGGTTTGCCACCTTGAACAAGCGGTAGGGTAACGTCAGTCCGGTCGAGCCCTTGAGCGTGCGCGCTTCGAAGCCGTTCAGATCTTGCGCGCGGCCGTTGGCCGCCAGCAGGCACACGCTCGATAGGACAACGATCGAGGTGATGGCTCGCATGATAGGGCCGCAGCTTAGCATCGCGGCCGCGCGAACCCCCGCAAACTCAGCGCAGAAGGGGCCAAGCTGTTTGCTGACCGGCACGAAGCTCACTAAGAGATAGACGCAAGGCAACATGCGCAAGGCGGCATTCTTCTACGACTATCCCGCGAGCGACGGCGATGTGTTCGGCGGTGGGCGGCGCGAACGCATCACCCAGCTGGTGCAGCTCTATCCCGAGGTGGTGACAGGTGCGAGCTTTGCGGCGCACGCAGCGGCACTCGCCGAGGTCGAAGTCATCTTCGCGACCTGGGGTATGCCCTCGTTCTCGGAGGCACAGCTGGCGCGCTTACCTGCGCTCAAAGCCGTTTTCTACGCGGCTGGCAACGTCAAGAATTTCGCGCGTCCGCTCGTCGACCGCGACATCGTGCTCGTATCGGCGTGGGCCATCAACGCGATCGCGACGACGCAGCTGGTCTTGTCGCAGGTGTTGCTCACGTGCCGCGGCTACTTTCGGGCAGTGCGCCGCTACGCCGAAACCAAGCAGCTCGGCGCCGCCAAAGCTTTTCAGCGCACGGGCGCAGCCGGTGAAACCGTCGGCGTCATCGGCATGGGCTGGATCGGTCGGCGGCTTACGACAGAGCTCTTGGCGCTCGGCTTTCGGGTGCTGGCGAGCGATCCGTTTTTGAGCTTCGAGCGAGCGGGCGAGCTGGGCGTCGAGAAGGTGACGCTCGAGGAGTTATTTCGCCGCTCTTACGTCGTCAGCAATCACATTCCGGATTTGCCCTCGACCAAGCACGTGCTCGGCGCTTCCCTGTTCGAGGCGATGCGCGATGGCGCGACCTTCATCAACACGGGGCGCGGTGCGCAAGTCGTCGAAGCCGAGCTGACCCAAGTGCTCGCGCGGCGCCCCGACCTCACGGCTCTACTCGACGTGACCGAGCCCGAGCCGCCGCTGCCAGGCTCCGCGCTCTGGAGCCTGCCGAACGTCGTCATCAGCCCGCACATCGGCGGCACCATCGGCGACGAGGTCACACGGCTGGCGGACGCCGTGATCGAAGAATTCGTGGCCTGGGACGCCGGCAAGCCTCTGCGCTACCAGGTCACGCGCGAAGTCTTGGAGACGATGGGCTGAGCCCCTCAGAGACGCGCGGCGGCTTGCTGCATGGCCGATGCTGCGTCGCTTCCGAGCACGGCACCGTGTCCAGGCACGACGTGCGCTAGGCCTGGCGAGTCCGCCAGCTCTTTCAGGTGCTCCTTCAGTTGTGCGGCGCTGTTCAGCATCATCCAGCGGGTGAAGCGCGGCACGCCCAGGGTACCGCTCGGCGCCATGAAGAAACCGCCGATGCCCGAGCGCGGCTCGAGGTTAAGAAGTGTGTCGTTGAAGACGAGCCCGCTCTGACCGTTGCTCTTCACGCGCAGCGCGCCTTCGCGTTCCTTCATGCCCCGCAGGTGAAAGAGCTCGACGTTTGCGTCCTTCGGCATCTCGTCCAAATGGCCCGCCACCTCCACGATTTGGCTCACTTTTTTGCGCGCGGTCTCGGGAGCTAGCACCGCAATTTGCGGGTAGCGCTGTTTGTAGATGATCGAATCTTGCCGGTGGAAGGCGTTGGGGACGACCAGGAACGCGGGCTTACCGAAGGTCTCGACCTCCTTCATTTCAGCGTCGCCCAGGGCGATTGGGTTGTGGATGACGAGGCCGCCGTCTGCCCGCCGGGCGATGGTCATGCGGCGTTGAAAGCCGCTGGGCATCTTGCCGGAGACACTCCACAAATTCTCGGCATGTTTCTCGATCGGGTCGTGAGGCAGCACCGTCCAGGTCGTGAAGCACTTGGCCATGGCGCGAATCCTTAGGCTTCCGCCCCCAAAAGGGAAGCCCCCAAGATCTGATATCTTGGCGCCCGATGACCGAGGGCGCGCAGGTTCCGAAGCTGCTTTATGGCACCGCTTGGAAAGAGGAGCGCAGCGAAGCTCTGACGGCGCTGGCGCTCGGCGCCGGCTTTCGCGGCATCGACACGGCCAACCAGCGAAAACACTACTTCGAAGTGGCGGTCGGCAAGGCCGTGCAGGCCGCCGTCGCGGCGGGCAAAGTGACGCGCGGCGAGCTGTTCCTGCAAACCAAATTCACCTTCCGTGACGGACAAGACGACAGGCTACCCTACGACCCGCAGGCGCCGGTCGCGACGCAGGTTCGCCAATCGTTCGAAAGCTCGCTTCAGCATTTCGCGACCGACTACCTCGACTCGTTCGTGCTCCACGGCCCGAGCTCCCGCGGTGCGCTGACGGCCGAGGACATCGAGGCCTGGCGAGCGATTGAGGCGTTGGCCGGTGAAGGCAAGACGCGCCACATCGGCGTCAGTAACTTCACGCTCGCGCAGTTGAAAGAATTGCTCGCGCTGGCGAGCGTGGCGCCGCGGTTTCTGCAAAACCGTTGTTACGCCCGCACGGGTTGGGACCGCGACGTGCGTCGGCTGTGCGCCGAACATGGCGTCGTCTACCAAGGTTTCTCGCTCTTGACCGCCAATCGCCGCGAGCTCGAGAGCGCCTCGGTGAAGCGTCTGTGCAAGCGCACCGGGCAGAGCTCCGCCGAGCTGGTATTTCGCTTCGCCGTGGCGCTCGGCGTGCTGCCGCTCACCGGCACCTCCAGCCTCGAGCACATGCAAAAAGACCTCGCAGCGCTCGATCTTCCGCTCGAGGCCGCCGACGTCGCGCTGCTCGAAAAAATCGCCGGCTAGCTCGAGTGGGGGCCACCGAAGTCGTTCCCGCGCCGGCACGAACGCTGTCCCGCGTGGCTTCGCCTTTTCGTCTCGGAGGGCTCCTTGATCGCGCACACGATGCGCTCCGGCTAGATTGGTCCCAGCGGCGCGGAAACGGCTTCGGTGGCCAATGTCCTTGGAAGGTTCGCGGGTCGAAGCGCTGAACGCCGGCCCACCCGCGAACGTGTCGGACGATTCTTTACGAACCGTCGGGCACGGGCACGGGCACGGGCACGTTTACGGGCACGTGAGTGACCTCAATTCGGGGATACGCCCTAGACGCGCTGGTCGGTGCTGGGTTTTTCCCAGAGGTTGAGCTTGCCTTCTTTGGCGTGGCGGTCGATGGCTGAAAGCTCGTCGGCGGTGAACTTGAGGTTCTTGAGCGCGCCGACGTTCTCTTTGATTTGCTCGGGTGTGCTGGCGCCGATCAAGGTCGTGGTCACGCGCGCATCTTTCAGCACCCAGGCCAGCGCCATCTGCGCCAAGCTCTGGCCGCGTGCTTTGGCGATGTCGTTCAGGGCGCGCACGTTCGCGAGATTTTCCTCGCTCAGGTGGTCTTTCTTCAACGAGCCGCCGCCGGGGCGATTCATGCGCGAATCTTCGGGTACGCCTTGCAGGTACTTGTCGGTCAAAAGCCCTTGCGCCAGCGGGCTGAAGCCGATGCAACCGACTCCTTCTTTGCCCAGCACGTCGAGCAGCCCATTTTCAGGCCAACGATTGAGCATGCTGTACGACGGTTGATGAATCAAAAGCGGGATCTTCAGATCGCGCAGGATCTTCACGGCTTCTTCGGTCTTGCCCGCCGAGTACGACGAGATGCCGACGTAAAGCGCCTTGCCCTGATGCACGGCCGTCGCCAGCGCCCCCATCGTTTCTTCGAGCGGCGTGTCGGCGTCGAAGCGGTGTGAATAGAAAATGTCGACGTAGTCGAGGCCCATGCGCTTGAGGCTCTGGTCGAGACTCGCCAGCACGTATTTGCGCGAGCCGCCGCCTTGACCGTACGGACCCGGCCACATTTCCCAGCCAGCCTTGGTCGAGATGACAAGCTCGTCGCGGTACGGCTTGAAGTCTTGCTTCAGCAGCGTGCCGAAGTTGACTTCCGAGCTGCCGAAGGGCGGCCCGTAGTTGTTTGCCAGATCGAAGTGCGTGATGCCCAGGTCGAACGCCGTGCGCAAAAGTCCGCGTTGCTTTTCGAGCGGCGTGGTGTCGCCGAAGTTGTGCCAAAGGCCCAGTGACAGCGCCGGCAGTTTCAGACCGGTCTTGCCGCATTGGCGGAACAGCATCGTTTCGTAGCGACTGGGTGCTGCAACGTAGCTCATGGATCGTCCTCGTTGGGGCCCGCACTTGGACGGGGAAAATCGAATTAGCACCGGTCTCTTGCGCGTCCAACAGCCTGGCGTTGACGCGCGCCAGAGAGCGCACCTATTTCGCTTTTGTAGCGATGAAGCCGAGAGCTCACAACCTGATAAGTTACTGCTTCGCGCTCGTGGTGTTCGCGGCGGTGCTCGGCGTGAGGGTAGAGCGATCGCCCGGCAGCGCGCTTCAGCCCGTCGCGGCGATCGCTACGACCATGTGGTGCTTGCATTTCGCGCGACGCGCCAGCGAGTCGGCGTGGGTGCACCGCTACGGCAAGGCCGCCGTGCCGACGGGCGACGTGGTCACCGAGTACCTCTACTATTGGGGCTTCGCGGCGTGGAACGCGTTCAGCCTCACGTCGCCACGCTATCGCGGGCCTGCAAGCTGGCTGGTCGCGCTGGGCCTGCTGCTGTTCGTTGTAGCCGAGCTGGGCAACGCGCGCGCGCATCGATTGCTGCGCGATTTGCGGCCCGCAGGCTCGAAGCTGCGCGTGATTCCGCGCGGCTTCTTGTTCGAGCGCGTGTCTTGTCCCCACTACTTGTTCGAGATCCTGTCTTGGGTTGGGTTTGCGCTCGTGAGTGGGACTTGGGCGGCAGGCGCGTTTCTGCTGGTCGGCGGCGCGATTCTCGGCTCTTGGGCGCACACGCGCCACGTCGCCTACTGCAAAGACTTCGATGGGCTCGAAGGGCGGGAGCAATATCCCGCCCAGCGCCGCGCGCTAATTCCCGGCCTCTTTTGAGGCTTGGGTTCAGGCTGCCGGCGGCGGGGCGTCGCGTAGCGCGCTGCGGAAGGCGTTCGTAACGCGCTCGACCTCGCCAGCGTCGACTTGGATCTCACCGGCCTTGGCAGCGCGTTCGAGATCGAACACACCCCAACCTTTCGAGTCTTTCGGCATATGCGCGAAGCGCGGCACCAAGTGACCGTGAAAATGCGGTGAGCTTTCGCCCATGGCGGCCGTGTAAATGCGCAGCGCACCCGTGACCTCGAGCAGCACCCGCTGCAGGTGACACCAGGTTGGGCCAAAGCTTGCCACCTCGCGCGCGTCGAACTGCGCCGGGCCCGGCACGTGACGGCGCGCCACCATCATCATCCAACCTGGCACGCCGCTTGGCGCGTCGATGGGGCGCACGTGCCACAGCTCGTTTTCGAAGACTGGCTCGAGCGTGGAGCCCTTGAGCTTGTTACAGACACCGCAGCTCGCGTCGAAGGAGGCGTGAGACATCGCGCTTAGCCTAGCGCGACCGCGCCTTCGGTTGGCGACGCTTGGGTTTCGATTTGGTCTTGGTTTTGGACGCCGTGCGGGCGAGCGACTTGTTTTTTCGCCGCGCCCGGGTCTTCGACTTGCTCTTGGTGCGGGGCGGCGCCTTTTCGGCGTCGCTAGCCGTCTTGGCGCTCGGCTGGCTCTCGGGCTCGGGGCTCGTCTCGGCCGTTGCCTTTGGAGCCGGCTCTGCGGGCCGGGCGCTCTTGGGCTCGGCGTCCTCGAGCTCGGACGAGTCTAGCCAGATGGTGTTGCGGTCGCCGGCCGACTGCTCTTCGTTCGGTGCGGCGTGAGTGGTCGGAGAGGCTGGAGCCGGCATGGGCGCAAGCTCGGCCGGCGGCGCCTCGCTCGGCGTCTCGCGCCGCCGGGTACCGGTGAAGCGCTTCAAGAGCGAAGCGGCAGCCCCCCAGGCGAAAGCCAGCGCGCTCTTACGCTCGGATGTATCAGACGGCGTTCCGCTATTGGCGGCGCCGGCGGCGCTGCGCACGCCGGAGGTGTCAGCGGTCGCTCGCGGCCAGCGCTCACCACGCAGCGCTGCCTCGAACGCGCGGAACAACTCGGCGCCCGTCTGGAAGCGGTCGAGGGGCTCTACCGCCAGCGCGCGACTCATCCAGGCGTCTACGCTGGCCGGCAGGTCGGCGCGCAGGGGCTTCAGGCTCGGCCGCGGCGCGCCAGTAACTGCCATCATTTTGCCGATCAAATCCGGGGCGTCGAACGGTAGCTCCCCGGTCAACCAGCGAAACACGATCACCGCCAGCGCGAAGAGATCCGCACGCCCGTCGACCGCCGCGGAGTTGCCGCGCCACGTTTCGGGCGCGATGTAGCTCGGCGAGCCCATCACCATGCCGACTTCGGTGAGCGGCGCCGCCGACTTCATGCGCGACAAGCCAAAGTCCAGCAGCCTGACGCCGGGCGCCATGGCTGGGGTTAGAAAAATATTCGCCGGCTTGACGTCGCGATGCACGATGCCGATGCCGTGCGCGCGTTCCAGCGTTTGCGTGAGCGGGCCCAAGACGGCCACGAGCAGCTCGAGGCTGCCGCGTTTCCCGGTCGCTTCCCACGCTGACAGCTGCTGCTCGAGGTCGCAGCCTTCGAGCCACTCCATCACCAAGCAGGGTGCGCCGCTTTCGAGGCGACACAGATCGACCGCGGTCACGGCGCACGTGCCCGACAGCGCCACCAGCGCCTGTTGCTCGCGCAACATGCGCTCGACCACGTCCGCGTCGCGACCCGCCTCCGGCGACAACATCTTGAGTGCCACGCGCTGACCAGTCTGGCGATCCAGCCCCCGACACACCATGCCGTAGCCGCCGCGTCCGACGACTTCACCGACTTCGTAGCGTCCGCCTACCAGCCACGGCACCTGCTGCTGCATGTCGCGACCAGTATAGCCAGAGCACGGCGCGACGGGGCCGCGGTACTTGGCGTCGCCAAGCTGTGAGGAGGGGCGCCCCGAAGAGCGCCCCTCCTTCACGTCAGATCACCCGGCTCACGATGCCCGCGCCGACCGTGCGCCCGCCTTCGCGCATGGCGAAGCGCATGCCGGCCTCGAGCGCGACCGCGTGCCCGAGCTCGAACTCCACTTCAGCGCGGTCGCCCGGCGCGAGCACCCGCTCAGCGAGGAGCAGCTTGCCCGGCACGTCCGTCGCGCCAAAGTAGAATTGCGGCGTGTAGCCCGAGCCGCACGGAGTCTTTCGCCCGCCTTCGCTTGCGCTGAGCAGAAAGAGCTGCGCGCTGCCCCTGGTATGCGCCACGACGGAGCCGCGCGCGATCAACGTCTGACCGCGCACGACCTCGTCGCGACCCACGCCGCGCAGGAGCAGACCCACGTTGTGACCGGCGACCGCCTCCGGGACGTCCCGATGGAACTCCTGGATGCCGGTCACGACCACTTCACGAGCCTGCTCGCTGCGCCCGACCAGCTCGACCTCTTGGCCGAGCGTGAGCACGCCGCGCTCGATGCGACCCGTCACCACCGTGCCCCGACCCGGGATCGTGCACACGCCTTCGATCGGCATCAGAAACGGTGAGGTCAGGTCGCGCTCGGGTGTCGGCACGCGCTCGTCGAGCGTTTGCACGAGCTGGGCGATGCCCTGCACGTAGGCGTCCTCGCGATCGCCCCGTTCGGCCGCTCGCAGCGCTTGAAGCGCGGAGCCACGCACGCAGGCAACCTCGTGAAAACCATAGGTTTGGAGCATTTCGCGCACCTCCAGCTCGACCAGATCCAAAAGCTCTGGATCGGCCACGTCGACCTTGTTCACGAACACGACCAGGTGCTGGACGCCGACCTGGCGCGCCAAGACGACGTGCTCGCGCGTCTGCTGCTGCAAGCCTTGCGAGCCGTCGACCAGCAAAATGGCGCCGTCCATCTGCGAGGCGCCCGTGATCATGTTCTTCACGTAGTCGGCGTGTCCCGGGCAGTCGATATGCGCGTAGTGGCGATGCTGCGACTCGTACTCGACGTGCGAGGCGTTGATCGTGATGCCGCGCGCCCGCTCTTCCGGGGCGTTGTCGATCTCGTCGAAACGACGCGCGCGACCGCCGTACAGCAGCGCCGTCACTTGCGTGAGGGCGGCTGTGAGCGTGGTCTTGCCGTGGTCGATGTGACCGATGGTGCCGACGTTGATGTGCTGCTTGATGGACATGACTTTTTCTCTTCTTTTCCTCCTGCCGGTGCTCCGAACACCGCTGGATCTGGGGCTGAAACGCGCTCGGAACAAAAACGAAAACCCCCTCGGGCATCTGCCGGAGGGGGCGCTAGTTCCGCTGCGTTTTCAGCGTGTTATCTGCGCGATTCCGGCCGCATTATTGCGTGCGAATCCGATGCCGATGCCAGGGGCAACGACTCGGACCGAGCAAGCGATGCGGGAGCTAGGAAGCGCACGATGAGCCCAAGGATAAGCATTTTGTGGCGACGCGCAAGGGCTTCGCACGAGAGCTAGAACTCGCGACAGTCCGTGGGCGCGTCGAGCGTACCGAAGTTGTAGGGGCGCGCCTGCTTGACCAGCAGCTGCCGCGCGGGGCCAATCAACTTCCATTCGATTTGCATCGCATACAGTCGGTTCGTTTGCTCGGGATCGACCAGCGGCTGAAAGTGCAAGTGAATCGACTCGAGCGCGCAGCCGAGATTCTGAATCTCTGGAAACGACAGCACGTCGTGGCCGCGCGAAAGGCTCGAGCGCGCTTGGTAGTCGGCCTTGGGCTGCCTGGGCGGGGGCGTGTACACGATTTCGTCGCTGGTCACGCCCGGCGCGGGGTTCGTGACCGAAGCTTCGCCGACCTGGGCGTTGATGTAGTACTGGCTGTCGCGCGTGGCGTGCAGCGCGTTGCGGCTGATGGCGACGCCTTGCGCCTCTTCGTCCCATTGCTTGTGCACCAAAACGCCCATCGCGGCGAGCGACTGGTCGACGTGACCGAAGTCGCGCTCGTCGTAAGCGCGCGTATTCCACAGGCTCGCCCACACCGTACGCAGCGCGTCTTCGACGCTGCTCGACGTGCCGCCGATATCCGCGCTGGTCGACGTGTGCAGGCCCGCGCCGTTGAAGGTCGGTAAGTCTTCGGTGTTGCTGCTGCTGCGAAAGCGAACCTTGTCGGTGCCGAAACGCGCCTCGACTTCGCCCTGTACTTGCGCCACCAGCTCCGGGTCGACGGGATGCGTCATGATCAAGTCGCGCAATTTTGCGAGTCCGTCGGCGTGGGTCGCGGGGTCGGCGCGAAACTGGGCATCTTGCTCGAGCTCGGCGAGCAGGTCTTCAGCGCCGCTGTCTTTGAAGTGTTCGACGTAGTGGACGAACGGAATCGCGAACGCCTGCGGCGGGATGAACAGTGGCACCGACGCGGGCGGGCAGTACGGGCCGACCTCGGCCACGCGGTAAAGCTCCGCAATGCCTGCCGCCTTCGAGCCGACACTGGAGATGGCGCTGTAGTCGACGCTGTCGAGCGGGACCACTCCGCGCACGGACAGGTCGCGCACGGGCTCGAGCTTTGGCCCCTTCGGGATGCGCGCCTGCCAATATTCGTCGGCTTCCGCAGCGCTGGCTTCGCGGATCCCGAAGTCCGTGGCACCCACCTCGAGGCGCACCAACTTGCCGAACAAGTCCTTCAAGCGCGCGTCGTCGCGGGCCCCGCGCAGCGCCATGTTCGGCGTGCCGCGGCCTCGCGCCAGCACGTTCACGTGCGCGAGCGGGGTCTGAAAGGCCTCCGTGATCAGGCCGCCCATGAAGGCGGTACCGTTCGGCACGTCGTCGGTCACGACGATGACGTTGGGTCCAAGCTCGGCGTCCTCGAGATCTTGCGCCGCCACGAACGTCAGCGTGCCGAAGCCGATCGCGGGATTGAGCGGCTGGTAGGTGAGCCCCTCGTACGGCGCGTTCGGACCCACGATCGGCGCTGTGCCTTCGATCGAGCGAAGCTCGCTGATCTGCCGGCCCTCGGTGGGGCGGATCGCCCAGGCTGTCGGGTCGGGCACGGCCTGCATCACGTCGAAGAACGCCCGGCGCATCTGCGGGCCGATGATGGCGTCGCCGGGCGTAAACTCCACGGTCTTCTGGCCGTTGCTGTGCTGCACGAGCGTACCGAGCAAGTAGCGGCGGCCCTCCACGCGAAAATACTCGTCCTGACTGAACAGGCTCCAGCCGACGTCGAAGTCGTGCGACTGCGCCGGGTCACAGCGATCGAGGTGCGGCTGCAATTCGATCTGCTCGCGGATCCAGGTGTAGTGCAGAGCCCAGGTCTTGTTGTCGAGCAAGTGCACCCGGTCGCCGGCCTGCATGTCGATCACGAACTTCACGCCGTCGTCGCCGACCGAGGTGCCGCCCGCCGCTAACGCGGCGAAGTCGCCGCTGGTCGCCAGGCTGTGAAGGCGGCCATCGGGCAGCGTTCGCTCCGCCAGCTCTTTGCATTTCGCGTTGGGAGCACCCGGGCTCGGGTGGCTGCAGTAGCGAGCAAAGCCGCTTTCGTCCGGCACGCGCGCGAGCGAGGCGCCGTCAGGCCAAGCCATGAAGTCCAAACGATCGCTGGGCACGTCGGCGCCGGATTTCCACAGCGTCACCGCCCCTTCGAACTCGGGCGAAGCCTCGAGCGCCGCCGTATCCGTGTCGGACACTGGAACGACGACGCGCTCACCCGGCGCGAGGCTGGTCACGTCGGCGGGCCACGCGAGCACGGCGCCGGCAGTGGCTACCGGCCACGCGTCGCCCGGCGCCATGCTGGCGAGCTGGAGCGCGTAGTCGCTCAGGTCGACGGCCGTGTCGCTCGTATTCAAGACTTCGACGAAGCTCGCCGGGCGCAGCGCGAGCTCGGACAGCACGAGCGGCCCTTGCAGCTTCGGAAAGGGAGTCTCCCAAGTGTAGGGCGCGAACGTGAGATCGTCGCGCAGGTTCGGCGGCGAAGGCGGGTCACACGAATTGCCGTTCGGGCGTTCGGGCGTGGCGTAGCGACAGATCGCAAAGTCGCCGCTGCCATCGGGCAGGCGCGCATAACTTTCCGAGGTCGGAAGCTCCGGAACGTCCACGCTGTCGACGAGCTCGCACGGATTCTTCCAGAGCAGCACCGCCGTGCCCGACTTCGAAAGCTTGAACGACAAATGCATCGCGCCCTGCTCGGGCGTGCCATCGGCCCAGAGCAGCACGGTTGCGCCCGCGTCGAGCTGGACGTCGGGCAACTGATGAGCTTTGCCCGGCTTGTCGCCGAGCAGGTAGTCGCTGAGCGACAAGAGGCTGTCGCTCGTATTCACGAGCTCCACGAAGTCGTCCGTCTCGCCCGCTTCGTCGACCCATGCTCCGTCGTTGCTCGTCATCACCTCATTGATGCGCAGAGCTGGCGAGGCGCTGGTCGCGGCGTCGGCCGGCATGAAGCTGCACGCCCTTGGCTCGGGCGGCACCGCCGTTGCTTTGGCGCTTCGGCCTGAGCAGCCACCGAGGCCGACGAGCAGCACGAGCGCCATGAAACCGCGGGTGGCCACGCTCGCAGGCTTTTGCCGGGGACAGCTCATGGACTGACAGCCAGCATGCCGCGTGCCAGTCCGTCAGCGCGACGTCCGACTGAAAAACCTAATTGGTTCATGCGGTTGGCTTCGAGCGACCGGGGCACGGAGTTGGCCCAGATGTGCCAACCCCGACCGCGCTGCCAGCGCTCCAGCCCGCCGCGTTCGCGACGGGGGAGAACCGCCGGCGCCCGACGTAGGATGTGGGACCCGCGGGGATGCGGGCATCTTTTGGTGAAAACTCACATGAAAAACTCGAATTTGGGGACCTTGGTTAGGTTTCTGCCCCTTGGTTTGGGGCTCTCACTCGTCGTCGCGGCCTGCGGAGGCACTGACACGAACAGCGGCAACAAGAGCACTGGCGGCACGACTTCGACCGGCGCCACGACCTCAACTGGTGGCACCACCTCGGCCACGGCCGGCAGCAGCGGCAAGGCGGGCAGCACCAGCACCGGTCACGCTGGTGGCACGAGCACCGGCAGCGGAGGCGGCTCGGGGGGCGACTTCATGACCGGGTTACCTGCGGACAAGCCGCTCAGCAGCTTGACCGACGCAGAAGCCATGCAGCTGTGCAGTAGCTTCGAAGACTACTTCACGAACAGCCTGCAAGATTTGGATTGTCGACTGTCGGGCCTACTGGCGGCAGCGTTCGCGCAAGCCGACACCGACGCCAAAGCGCAGGCTGCCTGCAAGGCGGCTTACGACATGTGCGCGGCCGCACCAGCGATGCCGACGACCGACATGTGCTCGAAGCCCACCGGAATGTGTACGGCCACAGTCGGCGAGCTCGAGGCTTGCGCCAGCGATGACAAAGCCGTCTTCGCGCAGCTGGGCATGTCGTTCCCCGCGTGTGCTGATCTCACGCTCAAAGACCTGATGGGTACGCCCGGCGGCGACACCGCGCCGCCCATGGAACCAGCGTCGTGCACGGCGCTCGACATGAAGTGCCCGGGCGGTCCCATGCCCCCGAGTGCCATGATGATGCCCTGAAGACGCGCCAAAAAAAGAGGCGAGCTCCTTTCGGGGCCCGCCTCTCGGTTATTTCGGAGTGACTAGGTTCGTTTACGGGGCTCCGCCGGCGCCACCGCCGCCAGCACCACCGGCACCGCCGGCACCGCCCTCGCCGTTGCCCGAGCCGCAGTAATCGGCGGCCGGGGCAGAGGCAGTGAACTGCAGCTTGTCGAAGAAGAACGTGACGACTCCGGTATTGTCGGCCGCCAGGACCTTCCAATCGAAGCCGGTCGGCACGCCGTTGTCGAAGCCGTTGTAGTCGGCGGCGAGCGTGACCGAGTAGGGCTTCCACTCTGTCGTCAAGGGCGGCAACGGGGCGTCAGCAACACCTGCGCCGCCGACCTGAATCTTCTCGCCACCGACCGCGCCGCGCGCGCAGAACGAGATCGCCTTGGCGCCGTCCGCGAGGCACACGCCGGGATGAGTGAAACCGGGGTCCCACGCGTAGCTCCAGATGACCCAGGCGTCGGTGGGTTGAGCCACCGGCGTGTAGTGCCACTTCGAGCAATCGCTCACGGCGGCAGCGCCGGGCGGACGTGCGGTGCAGGCGTCAGCGGCGCCGACCAGATCCGTCGCGACGCTGATCGGCGAACCGACGCCACCGGCGGACCAACCCGACGGCTGCCAGCCCATGTTGACCGGGAACGGCAGCGCGCTGGGCGTCTTGCCCATGCAGTAAGCGACCGGGACGATCACGCCGCCGGTGCCGCCGTTGGCAGTGCCGGCCGTCGTGCCACCAGTGCCGGCCGTCGTGCCGCCAGTGCCGGCTGTGGCAGTGCCGGCCGTGCCGGCCGTGCTGAACGTGCCGCCGGTGCCGCCGGTCGCGAAGCTGCCGGCCGTACCGACAGTACCGGCCGTCGGCATGACGCTGCTGCCAGCGGTGCCGGCGGTGCCGGCCGGAGTGCCGCCCGTTGCGGTTCCACTGGTGCCGGGCAGGACGGGCGTGCCCTGGGTCGGTGCGTCGGAGCAAGCGACTTGCACAGCGAGGACCAGGACGAATAGCGCCGCAATCTGCGGGGCACGGCGGACAAGGGGATGGGAAGAAGACGAGCTGAGGGGATTGAGTTTCACGGGGGGACTCCTCTGCGCGGTCTTTGTCACCAAGGAGAGGGCGCGATCACGAGATCGCCAAGATTATTGCGCTCGTCATGGAAATCGAATCGTCCTCGGCACTTGCGGCCGACGAATTTCCGCGACTTTCTTGGGTGCTCGTCCGCCCATGGACCGATGTGCTCCAAACCGTGGGCAAGTCTTAGCGGGCAGATTGGGCAGGCCGGCTGGCTGCCAACGAGTTGAAGATTCTTTCCTGCCCGTGCTCGCCCCGTCTCTCTCTACAGCGTCGTTGGGGCACCAATTGCTCGAGTCGGTCGCTCAGCCTTGAAACGGCGCTTCGGCGATGCCCTTCACGCCGGGTTTGATCGCGAGCAGGCAGCCGGCGAGGGGCTCTTCGGCTAGCTGCGCGTCGTCGAGCGTGGTGCGCATCGTGGTGATGTAGAGCGTGTCGAGCTCTGGGCCGCCGAACATGATGCTGGTGCCGCGCGAGACGGGCAGCTCGATGATGCGCTCCATCTTACCTAGCGGATCGTAGCGCACGATGCGCCCGAAGACGGGCTGCGCGCTCCAGACGAAGCCTTCGGCGTCGACGGTCAGGCCGTCGG
>Ga0307516_10002896_pt1 | contig 22510 bp, 25 predicted proteins | sample 19_EM_MG_FD_203310 | JGI IMG/M metagenome (GOLD analysis project Ga0307516, IMG submission 203310) | Populus trichocarpa ectomycorrhiza microbial communities from riparian zone in the Pacific Northwest, United States - 19_EM | ecosystem: Host-associated > Plants > Roots > Unclassified | place... | reverse complement strand
GCGCCGGTTGACCTGGGGGTCAGTGGTTGTTGGCGGCCAACTGCTTGCGCACGTCTTCCATGTCGAGCTTCTCGACCTGGTCGATCAGGGACTCGAGCGCCGACTCGGGGAGGGCGCCGGGCTGCGAGAAGACGATGACGCCGTCGCGCACTGCCATGATCGTGGGGATCGAGCGGATGTCGAACTTCGCGGCCAGTTCCTGCTGCGCCTCGGTGTCGACCTTGCCGAAGGTGATCTCGGTGTGCTTCTCCGACGAGCGCTCGTACGTCGGCGCGAAGCGGACGCAAGGCCCGCACCAGCTGGCCCAGAAGTCGACCAGGACGATGCCGCCCTTGCCGGTCACCTCGTCGAAATTCTCTGTGGTCAGCGCAACGGTCGCCATGATCTCTCCGTCCACGGGAAAAAGGCCACGGGAAATTGGCCTACGTGCTGTCTCAACCCGTCGTCGCCCTTACTGATTCCCGGCCCCGGCGCCGGCGACACGTGGTCTGCGGCACCTTTCCGGGCCCGCGGCGGCGACCTTGGGCAACTCAGCGTAACGCAAAGTAGGGAGAGCGCTCCCTGTAGTTCGGATGCCACGCCGTCCGGTTTGCCGCCCGGGCTGCCTCGCTGGGTGGTCCGGGCGGCCAGTGTCGCAGCTTGATAACGACGAGGTCACCACTCAAGGTAATAGAAAACAAAGTTTAATGTGAGCTGAGTCACTATCGGGAACCCTTCACATGGATACGCAGGGTAAGGCAGAATCGTCCTCAACAGAGCGTGGGCGGCGGGTGCCGGGGAGGGCCCCGCCGCTCATTGCGTCTCCCCCCAGGTGCGGCCCGCGAGCCCCTGGCTAGCCTGCTCCACCATGACGGCCGACGATTCCGCGACTCTGGCTGAGCGCGCGCCCGCAGTGGACGCCACCGAGGCCGAGCCCGAGCTTGAGGTCGGCGTCGGCCCCTGGCCGGGCGAGTGGCCCCACGATCAGCATTACGACCCCGAGCTGCTCGCGCAGGGCGATCGGCGCAATGTCGTCGACCGGTACCGCTACTGGCGGCGCGAGGCGATCGTCGCCGATCTCGACCAGCGCCGGCACGGCTTCCACGTCGCGATCGAGAACTGGCAGCACGACTTCAACATCGGCACGGTGGTCCGCAACGCCAACGCCTTCCTCGCCGCCGAGGTGCACATCGTCGGCCTCCGGCGGTGGAACCGGCGCGGCGCCATGGTCACCGATCGCTATCAGCACGTGCGCCATCACCCGACGATCGAGGAGTTCGCGGGCTGGGCGGCGGCCGCGTCGCTGCCGATCATCGGCATCGACAACCTGCCGGGCTCGCGCCCGATGGAGACCGTCACCCTGCCGCGGGAGTGCGTGCTGATCTTCGGCCAGGAGGGACCCGGGCTCTCCGCGGCCGCCCGCGCGGCGTGCAGCGCGTTGTTCTCGATCGCCCAGTACGGCTCCACCCGGTCGATCAACGCGGGCGTGGCGAGCGGCATCGCCATGCACTCCTGGGTGCGCGAGCACGCGGGTCCCCCGCCCGGGTGATCATCGCCGGCCGGCCCGAGATGACCTGGGTTCTGCCGATCCGCTTGACGGGGGCCTTGCCGGGCCCCACCTTAAGAGGGTGGGTGTCACAGTGAGTTGCCCCCGTTGTGCTGCGCAGGTCCGGCCGCCGGACCTGATGCACAGTGATTGGCGCTGCGATGACTGTGGCGACGTCTCTCCGTTTCACGTCGCGGAGCACATCGGCCCCGAGATCATCGACAGCGTGCGGAGCCGGCCCGCGCCCACCGTCGAGCACATGCCGCTGTGGTGCCCCTGGCCGCTCCCGCCCGGCTGGATGGTCACCGGCGTGGGCTGGGCGGGCGACGAGCGTTCCGGCGTACGCGCGACGGCGCTCGCCTGCAGCGGCCCGGATCCACTCGGCGGCGGCCCGGCCGAGCTGGTGTTGATCTCCGAGCAGCCCGGCGTGGGGCTGGGCACCCGCTTCGCCGGCATCCCCGGTCTCGACCCGGGTCATCTGATCGCCGAGGCGCTCGAGGCGCATGACCCGGGTGGTCATGCCGGCCCGCACGCCAAGATCAGGGCGGGCGGGCATCCCACTCCACTGTGGTGCGTGAAGTCTCCGGAAGATCGCAGCGCCTATGTGAGTGAAGCCAAAGGAATGTGGCTCTATGCGGTAGCGTGGCCGGCAAGCGCGGGCTACTTCCTGGCCGAGCATGTCGTCCTGCACGACCTGTCCGACGGGGTGCCGCCCGAGCTCGTGTACGGGGCGCCGAGCCCGTACCTGCACGGAAAGGCCTGAACTTCGAGGCCTGACCCTGCTGGGGCGGTATCGGCTTTTCGGCCACATTGTTCACACAGAGCAGCGAAACTGATACCGTGAGTGTTGCCGCGGCGATGACCGTCACCCGCAACGGAGGAGAAGGCCCGCCATGATCAAGAAGGTTCTCACCTGGCTTGGCATCGCATTCTTGATCTTCTTCATTGCGTTCAACCCAAACTCAGCCGCCGCCGTGTTCGAGTCGCTGGGCGACACCATCGGCGACATTGCTCGTGGTTTCGGAACGTTCTTCACCAACCTCGTCGCTTAACATCACCTGATGGGTCCTGGCGAGCCGCGGCAACCTGATGACGAGGGTGCGCGCCGCCCTCGCGACGACGACGATGACTTCGGCTACAACGATCCGGCGTTCCGCGACGAAATTCCGGAGTATCGCCGGGGTGCGGCCTCAGCCGGCCCCGGCTATTCGCCTGACGCCGGCTATTCGCCGAGCGCCGGCTACGGGACGGACACCCGCGACGACGACTACCGCGATCCGGGTGAATACGAAGCCCCGATCTTCACCGAGGAAGAGCTCCAGGGTCTCGGTGCCGACGGCTCCGGCGTCCCGGGTGGACCACGCCGGGTGCTGCCGCTGGAGGACGAGCCCACCACACTGGTCTCCCGCTACCTGTTCCCGACCGAGCGCTACCGCGGCGAGTGGAAGAGGCACTGGATCCATCTGTCCACCCCGCTGCTGGTCGGCATCGGCTCCACCCTGCTGCTCGGCTACCTCGCCGGCTGGCTGACCCAGCAGGAGGTCGACGGCCTGGTCACGGCGGCCGTGCTGATCTGGCTCGGGGTGATGGGCTGGGTCGCCTGGAAGGTCGGCGACTGGTATTTCGACCGCTTCATCCTGACCAACAAGCGGGTCATGGTGGTCAACGGCATCATCACCCGCAAGGTGGCCATGATGCCCCTGCTGCGGGTCACCGACATGAAATACGAGCAGTCCGCGCTGGGCCGCATGCTGAGCTACGGCACATTCGTGCTGGAGTCGGCCGGCCAGGACCAGGCGCTGCGCGAGGTCAAGCACCTGCCCAACCCCAACGAGCTGTATCTGCGCGTCGTCGAGGAGATGTACGAGCCGCAGGCGGTCGAGGCCAGGTTGGGCAAGGACGGCGACGCGGGCGACGACGCCTGAGCCGACCCGCGGCGGAACCCGGCAGGTGCGGTGGACGACGGTCCGCAGTGATCCACGGCGATGGGCCCGGGTAGCGTCTTCGGGTGACCAGAATCGACCTGCACTGCCACTCGACCGCCAGTGACGGCACGCTGACCCCGGCCGAGCTGGTGACCGCGGGCGCGGAGGCCGGCCTGGACGTGATGGCCATCACGGATCACGACACCACGGGTGGCTGGGCGGCAGCGGCGGCGGCGCGCCCAGCGGGGCTGACTCTGATCCGCGGCGCGGAGCTGTCCTGCCGCTGGTTCGGAGTGGAGCCGGCGATCCCGCTGCACCTGCTCGCGTACCTCTTCGACCCGGAGGATCCGGCGCTGGCCGCCGACCTGATCCGGCTGCGCACCGATCGTGAGCAGCGCGCGGAGCGGATCGTCGAGCTGCTCCGCGCGGACGGTGTCGACATCACCTGGCCCGAGGTCAGCGGCTATGCGGCGGGCGGATCCGTGGGGCGCCCGCACATCGCCCAGGCGCTGATCCGGGCCGGTCTGGTCCGCACCACCAACGAGGCCTTCGCCTCCCGCTGGCTGGGCGCACGATACTTCGTTCCCAAGGCCGATCTTGATGTTTTCGAGGCGGTGCGCACGGTGCTGGCCGCGGGTGGGGTGCCGGTCTTCGCCCATCCGAACGCGACCGTCCGGGGCCGCATCGTGCCGGACAAGCTGATCGTGGAGCTGGCCGCCGCGGGACTGTTCGGCCTCGAGGCCGACCACGAGGACCACACGGTCGAGCAGCGTGGGCACGTGCGGGCGCTGGCCGAGGAACTCGGCCTGGTCGTCACCGGCTCCTCCGACTTCCACGGCACACACAAGACGGTCCAGCTCGGTGCATTCACGACCGACCCCCGGGCGTACGAGCAGCTGGTGGCCGCCGCGACCGGGGTGCCCGTCCTGGGGTGACGGTCGACGCAGTACGGCGCAACCGTGCGCGCGGCCGCCTAGGTTGATCCCGTGAATCTGAAGTTGTTCGGCGAGGTCTTCGTGACCCTCCTGGTGATCGTCGACCCGCCGGGCATGGTGCCGGTCTTCCTGGCCCTGACCGGGACGCTGCCCGCCAAGGAGCGCGCGCGGGCGGGCACGCAGGCGGTGCTGCTGGCGCTGGGCGTGATCGTGGTCTTCGCGGTCGCCGGTCAGACGCTGCTCGATTACCTGCACGTCCAGTTGCCCGCGCTGCAGGGCGCGGGCGGGCTGCTGCTGGTCCTGGTGGCGCTGCAGCTGCTGACCGGCAAGACCGACGAGCCCTCCGAGCAGGGCGGCACGACCAACGTGGCGCTGGTGCCACTGGGCACGCCGTTGCTGGCCGGGCCGGGCGCGATCGTCGCGACCATGCTGTTCGTGCAGCGCGCGGACGGGCTGAGCGACTACACGGTGATCGGCCTCGGCATCCTCGCCGTGATGATGACGGTCTGGCTGGTGCTGCGGTTCTCCGGCGGCATCGTCAAGCTGCTGCGCCCCGGCGGCATCGAGGTGCTCACCCGCATCGCCGGTCTGTTGCTGGCGGCCATCGCGGTGCAGCTCATCGCCGACGCGGTGGCGGCCTTCGTGGAGTTGTACACCGCCGCGGCCTGACTCTTGTCGGAGGGTGCTGGCAGGATTACGGGGTGCCCAGGACTTCCCCCCGATCGGCCGCGGTGCCCGAGCAGTTGGGCTTCGCCGGCATGCCCGAGCGACTCTTCGTCTGCACGCCGAGCAAGCTCGGTTCCTACGCGGACTGCCCACGGCGCTACCGCTACACATACGTGGATCGCCCGTCCCCGCCGAAGGGGCCGCCCTGGGCGCACAACTCCCTGGGTGCCAGCGTGCACACGGCCCTGAAAAACTGGTATGCGGTGCCGCCCGAACGCCGGGTCGCTGAGTCGCTGCCCGCGCTGCTCAAGTCGACCTGGGTCCGCGAGGGCTACCGCGACGTGGAGCAGGAGCGGATCGCCTACCGCAAGGCCCTCGGCTGGCTCGACACCTATGTGGCCGGCCTCGACCCGCAGGAGGAGCCGCTGGGCGTGGAGCGGGTGGTGGCGACGAAGACGGCGGTGCTGGCCTTCAACGGCCGGGCCGACCGCATCGACTCCCGGCCGGGCGAGCAGGGTCCGGAGGCGGTCATCGTCGACTACAAGACCGGCCGGTCCGGCCTCGACGCCGACGACGCCCGCGGATCGCAGGCCCTGGCGCTCTATGCGTACGCGGCGCAGCGGGTGTTCCGCCGGCCGTGTCACCGGGTCGAGCTGCATCACCTGCCGACCGGGACGGTCGCGGTGCATGAGCACACCGAGGAGTCGCTGGCGCGGCAGGTGGCGCGGGCCGAGGACACGGCCCGCGACATCATGGCGGCGGAGAAGGCCGTCGCGGCCGGTGCCGATCCTGATGCCGAGTTCCCCACCAATCCGGGCAGCCTCTGCGGCTGGTGTGATTTCCGCCGCACCTGCCCGGCGGGGCAGGAGGCGCAGGCCAAGGAGCCGTGGTCGGCGGTCGAGCATCTGGAACGGTCGTAAGGCCGGGTCGGTCGTCAGGCTAGGCCGGCGCGGTCCAGGGCGGCCCGGCGCATCTGTGGCATCCGGTATCGCGCCGGGATGGCGGCCATCAGCAGGCGCATGCCGCGCACCGAGAGGTCGGCGGACAGGTCCGTGCTGGGCAGGCCTAGGCCGCCGTACATCTTGCGGGCCCAGGCCGGCAGGAGCGCGACCGCCGTGCCCGCGATTCCGAAGTAGGCCCAGCGCGGCGGGCCGAAGGCCAGCCCCAGCCGCAGCGCCCGGCCCAGGCCCCAGGAGCCCGGCACCGGCGGCACGGTGAGGAACAGCGCCGTCTCCGCGCCCTCGCGGGTGATGCCCAGCCGCGGGCGCATTTCCTCGTAATAGGCGGTAATCTCGGCCGCCGTGCCCGGGACGGTCGCTGGGTCCAGGCCGACCAGCTCGGCGGCCTTGAGCTGCTCGGTGTAGTAGCCGTCGACCTCGTCGTCCGTCAGTCTCAGGCCGGCGCGGCAGGCGGTGGACAGGTACGACTCCACCTCGGTCACGTGCACCCAGCGCAGCAGGTCCGGCTCGTCGACGCGGAACCGCTCGCCGGTGCGCGGGTCGGTCGCCGTCATCCGCGAGTGCATGCGGCGGACGCGGCCGGCGATCCGCTCGACCTCGTCCGTGCTGCCGTACAGGACGGTGCCGACGTAGTCGGAGGTTCTCATGAAGCGGCCCCAGGGGTCCGACTTGTAGCCCGAGTTCTGCGCGATCGCCGCCACCGCCCGCGGGTGCAGCGCCTGCAGATAGAGGGACCGGAGGCCGCCCATGGTCACGATCGGCTCGTTGTGCACCTTCCACGTGACCGATTCCGGGCCGAAGACGCCGATGTCCGGGCTGCTGTCCATCTCTGCAGCCTGCCACGCGGAACGGTGAAGTTGAACAGGTTCAGCCGGCGCGATCCGCGTGGCGTTTCCGCTGGCACGAGGGGCACAGGCCCCAGAATGTGATCTCGGCCTCGTCGACCTCGAAGCCGTGCCCGGCGCCTGGGTCCAGGCAGGGCCGCTCGCCGACCGCGCAGTCCACGTCCTCGATCGTCCCGCAACCGCGGCAGACGATGTGATGGTGGTTGTCGCCGACCCGCGCCTCGAACCGCGCGGGACTGCCCGCCGGCTCGATCCGCCGGGCCAGGCCGGCCCGGGACAGGGCGCCCAGCACGTCGTAGACGGCCTGGGTGGACACCGAGTCGAGGCGTTCCCGCACCTGCCGGCTGATCTCCTCGACCTCAAGGTGGCCGCCCTGGGTCAGCACGTCGAGCACCGCCACCCGGGGCCGCGTCACCCGGAGCCCGGTCGCACGCAGCAGCTGTTCACCGGTTGGCATCACACCATGACAGCACGGCAACCAGGCGGGCTCAACCTGATGATCGGCCAGAACGTGGATTTTCCCCAGACCGGGGCGCGCGGAGGTGAACCGGAATGGTCCACTGCGCGTAGGCGCAGACAGGGGGGATGTTTGCGTCGTCAGAGATTTCTGGTCTGGCGGACCGGATCCCGTGCGACAAAAGAGGAGGTGGCCGTGTTCGACCAGATCAACGGCATGCCCGTACACGCTCTCGTGATCCACGCGGCGGTGGTCTTCGTGCCATTGCTGGCGCTGGTGGCCATCGTGTATGCGGTCGTGCCCCGCTGGCGGGCGAAGGTCGGCTGGGCCGCGGTGCTGCTGGCGATCGCCGCGCCGGCGACGGCCTTCGTGGCCAAGCTGTCGGGCGAGGAACTGCGCGAGCGCCTGGTGGCGGACGGGCTGAGCGGCGCGCCGCTGGCGGGGATCGACGACCACCAGGGTTACGGCACGCTGACGCTCTACTTCTCCCTCGGCCTCGCCGCCGTGACGCTCATCATGGTCTTCCTGACCCTGCGCCGCTCGGAGCGCCCGCTGCCGCGCGTGGCGGAGCTGGGACTCACGGTGATCATGGTGGCGCTCGCGGCGGTTTCCGGCTATTACGTATTCAAGACCGGCGACACCGGCGCCCAGGCGGTGTGGGGCACGACCTCCTGACGGGCCGCCGCTCCGGCCACCGTGTGGGGTGGTGGCCGGAGCGGGGTGCCCGGCTCATTCAGAAGATGGTGCGGGCGCAGAGCATGCACATCAGGATCAGGGCGATCGCGCCCACGACCAGGCCGATGCCGTAGGTCATCGTCCGGGCCGAGCCCTCGGACTCGTCCAGCGCGTCCATGTCCTGCGCGGGCATCGCGCGCGGTGGTGGCGGCTGCCGCACGACCGGCGGTTGCCAGTGCGGCGACGGCCGTGGCGTGCGGGGCGGACCGTGGTAGGTGGGTGCGGGATCGGGCGCCGGGACCGGGCGGCCGGCGCCGAAGGGCTCCGGCTCGGCATCCGGGCGCTGCCAATACGCGTCGTCGTCGGAACCGGTCGGGGCGCTCACGTTCATCGACGCTACATCTATCGGGTGCCGCAACGCACTGCGACGCGGCCTACCCTCATAGTGTGGACATCCTGGACGAGCCTGAACGTGATGCCGACGCTGAGCGCACCGTGGACTTCGAGTCCGACGAGCCGCCGCTGCTGCCCGAACAGACCCGCGACGACACGGAGCGGGGCTGGGGCTTCGGCGGCGACGATTCGAACGACGATCGCCTGCTGGAGGACCGCCCGCCGCACTGGGGCTGAGCCAGGCGCCAGGGCTATCCGTCGGGGCGGATCAGGACCGCATAGCCGCCGGCAGGTGTCGTCACCGTGCGCCGGGCCTCCGCGGGGGTCAGGGCCAGCAGGAGGCCGCCGGCGTTGGGGTCGTCAGCACCGGTGACACCGAGGACCAGGGCCGCCGTGGCGACGGCCTGTGGGCTGCCGTCGGTGCCGGGCACCCGGAACACGTCGACGTGGTCGCCCGGGCGGACCAGCTTCAGGGCGGTGGGCTCGGCGAGGCGGATCGGCACGCCGACGGAGCCCGGTGGCACGGCGGGCCGCCGTGGAGTCCGCTCTGCGGTCGGCGCGAGGTCGCCTTGGTCGCCGGCCGGTGGCGGCCCGGCAGAGTCGCCCCGATCGGCGTCCGATCGGAGGTCGGCCGAGGCGTCCGGTGGGAGGCCGGCGGGGTCTTTCCCGGAGCGCGAGGGAGTGGCGGCCGTGCCGGGCCCGGAGGGGCACGGGGGCGCACAGGTGTCGGGGCCTGTCCACAGCACCAGCGCAGCCGTCATCACCAGGGCCGCCACGAGCGCCGACCGGAGCAGGGCGGATCGGCCCGGGCGGCGCCAGCGGACCGGATCCAGTCGCGCTTCTCGTCGGGCTCTGCCCCGCATCGCCGCCTCCCGAGCCTCCCGGGGCGCCGCCGAGACGGGCGCCTGGGATCAGCACGATAGGCGGCCGGCGGGGGCTTCCGGGGCTGCCCTGTGGACAACCCCGGCCTGTGGAGGACCACTCGGCTCGCCGCCGGTTGTGCTACGAGAAGACGCCCCGGTCGTGCCACGAGGAGCACGCCGTGGTTGTGCCACGAGGAAGACGCCGTGGTCGTGCCACGAGGAAGACGCTCCAGGTGAGCTACGAGGAGGAGGCCGCTTTCGCCGAACTGGAGCCCGAGGACTTGGAGCCGGACGAGCCGGAGCCGGAGCCGGAGCCGGAGCCGCCGGAACCAGAGCTGGACGAGCCGGAGCCACCGGAGCCCGACGAGCCGGAGCCCGAGCCGGAGGAGCCGGAACCGGAACCGGACGAGCCGGAACCGGACGAACCGGAGCCCGACCCGGCGGCCGCGGGCGTCGAGGCGGAGGTCGTGGCGGGCGTCGAGTCCGACTTGCTCTCGTTGGGCGCCGACGCGCCCTTCTCCGCGCTGACGTTCCCGGCGCGGGAGTCGTTGCGGTAGAACCCGGAGCCCTTGAAGACGATGCCGACCGAGTTGAAGACCTTGCGGAGCTTCCCGGCGCAATTCGGGCACTCGGTCAGAGCCGGGTCGGAGAAGGACTGCACCGCCTCGAGCTGCTCACCACACTGGGTGCAGGCGTACTGGTACGTGGGCACTGGTCCTCCGCGATACTCGATGGCTTGGCACTCGCCGGCTAGGAGTGCCAATGCTCCGTCATCGGAGTTTATTTCGTCCAGTCGGCGGTCACGCTGAGACCCTCGGCCGGTGTGATCACCGCGTGCACCCGGCGGTCGTGCGGCTCCGCCGGCACCGTGGGCAGCAACTCGCCGTCGTGCAGCAGGGCTACGGAATACGCCCGCCCTACCCGGGCCAGCACCCGGTCGTACGAGCCACCGCCGCGCCCCATCCGGATGCCGCTGGTGTCGACGGCGAGCGCGGGCACGATCAGCAGCGTGGCCTCGGTGACCGCGTCCACTCCGAGCCGGGGCCCGATCGGCTCCCGCAGGCCTCGCGGGCCCGGTCGCAGGGTGTCGGGGCCCTCGTAGCGGACCCAGTCGAGGTCGTTGTCCGGCCGCAGCACCGGGAGGATCAGCCGGTCTCCCAGGATCTCGGGCAGATCCGCTCCGCCCGGCTCGGGACCCAGCGGCACGTACCCCGCGATCATCGTGGGGGACTGTGCGCGTACGAGATCTTTCAGGGCGGCTTGGACCGCGGCCGCGGCCTTCGCACGGTCTTCCGGGGACAATAATTTACGGGCAGCAAGCAGCCGATCGCGCAGAGCAAACTTCCCGGAGCTTGATTTTTCCGCTCCACTGGCGAAATCCGGCACGCAACACCCCCTTTTTGAAACCGGCAAACGGTGCACACTATGTCAGCATCGCTCCAAAGAAGGCCACTTCCAGGAGGACGTGTGACTCTACGTGGCCGACTCACTACTGCTTTTCTGGTGGTCGTGCTCGGTCCGGTTCTGCTCGGGTCCTTCTTCGTCGGGATGACCGTCGCCACGGTGAGCCGGGACCGGACGGTCGAGCGGCTCGATCATGCCGCGACGACGGTGCGCACCGCCATCGGCGCCATGTGCCGGCAGTTGCAGGCCGCCGCCGATGCCGTCGCCGTGCTACCCGAGGCGGCCCGGCGGCCCGCCGCGGACCAGCTCGTCACCCGCGGCCTGGCCTCCGAGATCCGGATCGGCGCGAGTGACCCGGGCGGTCAGCGCGACTGCCTGGCACCCGCCGCCGGTGCCAGCGTGACCGCCATCGTCGCCCGGGCCCGGCAGGGTGCGGTCACCGTCGCCGCCACCCAGACGCTGGACGCGGGCTTCGTCACCCGGCTGGCGGCCTCCTGCGGCGCCGAGGTCACGCTGCTGGCCAGCGACGGTCCCGGCGCCGGCCCCGCGCTGAGCTCCGAGTCGGCCGAGGTGAGCCGGGCCGTGGCCGCCGCGCTGCCGGGTCACGTCACCGCGCGCGGCCGGCACTATCTGCGGGGGGTCCCCGCCGAGCCGGGCCAGCCGCTGCCGCTCGTGGTGTCGGTGCCCCAGTCCGACCCGTTCGGCCTGTACGCGCTCCTGCTCGCCGGCGTCGTGCTGGTGGCCGGGGTCGCGGTGGTCGTGGCCCGGTGGCTCGCCCGCTCCACCACCCGGCCGCTGGAGGAACTCGTCTGGGCCGTCGGCAAGGTGGCCGACGGCGAGCTCGGCACCCGGGTGCCGGTCGGCCGCGACGACGAACTGGGCCGGCTCGCCGGCACGTTCAACCGGATGACCCGCGAGCTGCAGGCCTACGTCCAGGCGCTGACCGCCAGCCGCGACCAGCTCCGCGGCCACCTGGCGATCCTCGGCGACACCCTGTCCAGCACCCACGACCTGCACCGGATCCTGCAGGTGATCCTGCAGACCGCGCTGTCGGCCACCGGGGCCCGGGCCGGCCTCGTGCTGCTGATCGACGCCGGTGACGGCCGGCTCGTGGCCCGCTGCGCGGAGGGGCTGACCGGCCGCTGGGACGTGCCGGAGGCGGAGCTGCCCGCCCTGCGGGTGCCGCTGGGCACCGGCATCCTGGGCGCGGTCGCCACCAGCGGGGAGCCCCGGCGTGGCATCTGCGGGCTCGGCGGGGGAGCGCTCGACGAGCCGGCCTGCCGGACGTACGTGGCCGTGCCGATCTGCGCCCCGGCCATCGTCGGCGATCCGCTCGTGCCCGGCGACACCCTGATCGCCGGGCAGCCGGCGACGCTCGGCGTGCTGGCCCTCTACGACCGGCTGGGCAACGACGGCTTCGACGACACCGACCTGCTGACCCTGCGGACCTTCGCCGGGCAGGCCGGGGTCGCCGTGCACAACGTGCGGGTGCACGAGGAGGCGCAGCGGCTCTCGCTCACCGACCCGCTGACCGGGCTGTGGAACTACCGCTACCTGCGCGAATCGCTGCGCCGCGAGGTGGAGCGGGCCAGCCGGTTCGGCCGGATGCTCACCGTGCTCGTGCTCGACCTGGACCACTTCAAGGACGTCAACGACACGTACGGGCACGCGGCCGGCGACACGGTGCTGGGTGAGTTCGCCCGGCGGATCCGGATCGGGCTGCGCGAGGTCGACGTCGCGTTCCGGCAGGGCGGCGAGGAGTTCGTGGTGCTGCTGCCGGAGACCGACGCGTACGGCGGGGTGATCGTCGCCGAACGGCTCTGCGCCGCGGTCCGGGAGATCCCGGTGCCGATCGATCCCCGCAGGCGGGACGCGGCCACCGGCCGACCGCTCGACCGGGTCGCGATCAGTGTTTCCATCGGCATAGCCGTCTACCCCGAGCACGGCTCGACCGCGCAGGAGGTTCTCGATGCGGCTGACGACGCGCTCTACGCCGCGAAGAATGCGGGACGGGACACCTACCGGCTGGCCGAGACCCGGCCGGTGGCCGCGCCGACTGTGACCGAAACGGTGGTTTCAGCGGGCGTACCGGAAGGGCATTTTGATCATGCGACGGGTCCTGACGCCGCGGCGCCGGGCGCGCCCGGCGGACCACAGCCGCCGCGACAGGCCCGTGGCCGATAGTCTCGCGGCATGTCCGGGCACGAACTGAGCGAAGGTGCGGTGACCCCTCAGATGACGACAGAGGCCCAAGCGAGCGGCCGGCGAGCGGTGAAGGCTGTCATTCCGGCGGCCGGACTCGCAACGCGTTTCCTGCCGGCCACCAAGGCCGTACCGAAGGAGCTCCTGCCTGTCGTGGACCGCCCGGTCCTGCAATACATCGTGGAGGAGGCCGCCGCGGCGGGGATCTCCGATGTGCTGCTGATCACCGGGCGCGGCAAGACGTCGATGGTCGACCACTTCGACCGGCGCCCCGACGTCGAGGCCCGGCTGGAGGAGAAGGGCGACTACGAGCGGCTCGCCGCGGTCCGCCGGACCAGCGAGCTCGCCGACATCTACACCTGCCGGCAGGGCGAGCCGCTCGGCCTCGGCCACGCGGTCGGCGTCGCCGCCTCGCACATCGGCGACAACGCGTTCGCGGTCCTCCTCGGCGACGAGTTCGTCGAGGAGGACAAGCCGCTGCTGCCGGCGATGCTCGACCTGCAGGCGCGGACCGGCGGCATCGTGCTGGCCTTCATGGAGGTCAAGCCGGAGGAGACGTCCCGCTACGGCATCGCCTCGGTGCGGCCGTCCGACCTGGGCGAGGACATCGTCGAGGTGACCGGCCTGGTGGAGAAGCCACCCCCCGCGGAGGCGCCGAGCAACCTGGCGGTCCTGGGCCGCTACATCCTGCCGGCCACGATCTTCGAGGCGATCAACAACACCAAGCCGGGCAGCGGCGGCGAGATCCAGCTCACCGACGCGATGGCGGCACTGCTCGATTCCGGTACGCCGGTGCACGGCATCGTCTACCGCGGCCACCGTTACGACACCGGGATGCCCCTGGGCTACCTGCAGGCCGTCGTGCAGCTCGCGGTCCAGCGTGCGGACCTGGGCGAGGAGTTCCGCAGCTGGCTGACCGAGTTCGTCGCCGGCGGTGCCAAGGGATGACCGCTACGGCCGATGCCGAGGCGGCCGCCAACGAGCTGATGCCTCTCGCCGAATACCTGGGCAGTGTGCTGCGCAGGCTGCGGGCGCTGCCTCCGCTCGACCTCGACCTGACCCAGGCGCACGGCAACGTCCTGGCCAACGACGTGCTGGCCCCACATCCGTATCCGGCCTTCGACCAGGCCGCCATCGACGGGTATGCGGCCCGCTGGGAGGACCTGGCCTCGGCCGGGCGGATCGGCTCGCACCCGTCGTTCGGGGCGTTCGAGGGCGGCCCGCGGCCGGTGCGCCTCAACGTCGTCGGCGACCTGGGCGCGGCCAGCTGGCGACCGGTACGGCTGACCCCGGGCACCTGCTTCTCGGTGGCGGCCGGCGCCCCGCTGCCGATCGGCGCCGACGTGGTCGTGCCCGTGCACTGGACCGACCAGGGCATGGCGGCCGTGGAGATCATGCACGCGCCCAAGCGCGGTTCCGGCGTCCGGCGGGCGGGCGACGAGTTGCCCGTCGGCCGCACGCTGGCGCCCGCGGGCTCGTACGTGACGCCGTCGATGGTGGCGGTCTTCGCGGCGTCCGGGATCGGGCACGTCGTCGTCCGGCCCAGCCCGCGGGTGGTCGTCGTGGCTACCGGGGACGAGCTCGTCGACGTCGGCCGGCCCAGCCAGCCCGGTCAGGTGGTGGACGCCAACTCGCACGCGCTCACCGCCGCCGCCGTCGAGGCCGGCGCGCTCGCGTACCGGATCGGGATCTGCGACGACGACCCCGAGGGCCTGCGCGGGCTGCTGGAGGACCAGACCCTGCGGGCCGACCTGATCATCACCACCGGCGGCACGGGCACCGGCCCGGGCGACATGCTGCGCCGGGTGCTGTCCCGCCGCGACCACGGCCGGGGCACGGTGGAGTTCACCGACGTCGCCCTCAGCCCTGGCGCCACCCTCGGCTTCGGCACGGTCGGCGGCGAGGAGGTGCCGGTCGTCTGCCTGCCAGGCGAGCCGGGCGCCGCCCTGATCGGCTTCGAGGTGCTCGCCCGGCCCGTCATCCAGCTGCTGGCCGGCTCCGAGCCCGTGTTCCGGCCCAGCGTCAAGGCGCACCTGCTGGAGACCGTGTCGTCACCCGGCGGGCTGCGTGAGTTCCGTCCCGCGCACGTCGCCGAGCGGCGTGGCGGCGGCTACACTGTGCAGCCGCTCGCCGGAGGGCCGTACACTCTCTCCGGCCTTGCCGAAGCCAATGGTCTGCTGGTGCTGGGTGAGCGGGTCACCTCGGCCGCAGCCGGGTCGACCGTCGACGTGTTGTTGCTCGACCGGAGGCGATGATGCTGGGGTCCACGCCCGGATGGCCTGCCGTCCTGGCGGACGGACCTGTGCTGCTCAGGCCCTATCGCCGCGGCGACGCCCGAGCGTGGGCCGAGGTCCGGATCGCCAACCAGGCGTGGCTGAGCCCCTGGGAGTCGGCCCCGCCCGGCCCGTGGGCGGAGATGAACTCCACCCGCGCGTACATGTACGTCTACCGCGACATGAAGCGTGCCGCCCGGCGCGGCGACAGCATGCCGTTCGCCGTCTGCCTGCGCGAGGACGACGGCAGCGAGCGGCTGGTCGGGCACATCAACCTGGGCAGCATCGTGCGGCGGGCGTTCGGTTCGGCGTACGTCGGCTACTGGGTCGACTCCCGGGTGGCCGGCCGCGGAGTGATCCCGACGGCGCTGGCGCTGGCGGTCGACCACGCGTTCGGTGCCGGCGGACTGCACCGGGTCGAGATCAACATCCGGCCCGAGAACGGCCCCAGCCGGCGCGTCGTGGAGAAGCTGGGCTTCCGCGAGGAGGCGTACCACCCGCGCTACATGCACATCGACGGTGCCTGGCGCGACCATCTCGGCTACGCGATGACAAGCGAAGAGGTCTCGGCCGAAGGCGGTCTGGTGGCCCGCTGGCGCCGGCTGCGCGCCAACGCAAAGTAACCCGTCCCATCCGCCGCGTTCCAGCGCCGGATCCGCGGAATTGATCATCAGGACGGTACGTTCCCGGCGCGGCGCGGCGATATCCGCAGCTCCCGCCCGTAGCCTCGGGGAGATTGGGACTTCTTCGTGCCCGGAGCTGTCCGGCCCGGGCACCGGTCGAGGCTGACGGAAGGGGTGAGGGTGCCGACCTCGGTGCTCCTCGCCGTCCTCGCCGCGGCCGGGCTGCTCGCGCTCGCACCGGCGCTCGTGCGCCGCTACGACGCCACCGAGCGCCTGGCCGCGGAGCGGGCGTCGTCGACGGCTCGCGTGCTGCAACGCCGCCGTCGGCTCCGCACTGTGCCCGGACGCCGACCGGTCAACCTCGGACGCCAGTATGTGGTTACGTCGCGGACCCTAACGGGTGATCCAGCCCCGGTCTCGGCCACCCCCGCGTCGGCGCCCCCGGCGCGCAGACTGCGCCTGGTGCCGGCCCGCCGCCCAGTCCGGCGCCCCCCGGCCCGCCGCCAGACCCCGGCGGTCGTCCGCCGCAGGCGGGTCTTCGCGGCGCTGCTGCTGCTCAACGTGATCGAACTGGTCGGCGTCCTGGCGGTCGGCCCCGGCTTCTGGATCAGCTTCGCGGTGACCGGCTCGCTGCTCGCGGTCTACCTGGTATACCTGCGCAACCGGGCGATCGCGGACAGGCACCGGCGCCGCGTCGAGGCCCGCGAAGCGGCCTGGCTGGCGGCACGGCAAGCAGAGGTACGCCGCGAGCAGGCGCGCCGGGCGGCGGCGCGCAGGGAGGCGCAGCGCAGACTGGCGGCCCAGAAGGAAGCGGTACGACGGGCCGCGATGGGCCTGGACCGCGACCCGTCGGACCTGCCGGCGGCGGTCAACGGCGGCTCGGTGTCATATCGCCGAGGCGGCGGACTGCGCGGACGGCCGTACGAGGCGGGCGGCCGCGGCCTGAAATGATCTTCCCGGCGCGCCGGGGAGGGTGATTCGCGGGTGGCCGGGCGGACCTGTTAGCCTTGCTGCGGTCCTACGGGGCCGGGGGGCTGTGGCGCAGTCTGGTAGCGCACCTCGTTCGCATCGAGGGGGTCTGGGGTTCAAATCCCCACAGCTCCACGAGTACCTGAGTGCCTCCTGTCCGCGGAAAGCGCGGACCGGGGGCACTCGTCATTTCTGCTCCGGGGGCCGAGCCCCCGGAAACCCCGCGCTGTAGTGGTTGCGCTGGGCGTGGTGGTTGCGCTGGGCGTGGTGGTTGCGCTGGGCGTGGTGGTTGCGCTGGGCGTGTTGGTTGCGCTGAGCTGGGCCTGGTGGGAGCCCACCGTGGGCGTCTCGCAGGTGAGTCCTTACTTGGCTGACTGGGGCTGTTGGCGGTCGGGTTGTGCCACCAGGGGTAGCGAAAGATCGGCCATAGTCCTAGACGCTTCCGCATCCTGTTAAAGTTTAGGTGTTAAACCTAGGTGTTGATGCGATCTGTCGAAGGTTAGGGCGATGGCCGAGCTGCGTGAGAGTCACTGGAGTATCTCCTGGCATGCTCCTGCCCGGAGAGACCAGCGTGGCGGGACCTTCCACGCATACGTGCCAGACGAACTGCTGACTCAGCCGGTCGTTGTCAGCCCTGCGCTGGCGAGGCTGGCAGCGCGAGTCGAAACTGACGTGCGCGGTCTGGGTCACGCGCCCGGCTCGACCGGGCTGGAGGGGCTCGGCCGGTTCCTGTTGCGTTCCGAAGCCATCGCCTCTTCCCGCATCGAAGGGCTCCAGGTGTCGGCGCAGCAGGTCGCGCTGGCCGAGCTGGAGACGACCGAGGACCGGCCGGTCACCGGGCTCACCGAAAACGCTCGCTTGGTGGCGAACAACATCGTCACCCTGCGGCAGGCGTCTGGGGCCCTGACCGCGCTGGAGGATATCGAGCCGGCCGACATCTGCGACCTGCATCGAGCGCTGCTGCCTCAGCATCGTCAACAAGGCCTCCGCGAGCGGCAGAACTGGATCGGGGGAGGTGACTGGCATCCTCTTGACGCCGACTTCGTCCCGCCGCCGCCTGGCGAGGTGCCCCGGCTGATGACGGATCTGGCCGCGTATCTCAGTGGGGCCGTTCATGCGCCGCTGATCCAGGCCGCGCTGGTTCACGCGCAGTTCGAGACCATCCACCCCTTCGCGGACGGCAATGGCCGGGTCGGACGTGCGCTGATCCACACCGCGCTTACCCGCCGGGGTCTCACGCGAGCCGCGATCCTACCGATCAGTCTCGTTCTGCTGACGCGTTCTCAGGAGTACGTGGAGGGGCTGACCTCGTACCGCTATCAAGGGCCTGCTGGAGGGCCCGCTGCGAACGCCGGTATCAACGGGTGGCTTGAGGTTTTCCTCCAGGCTGTCCGCGTCGCCGTCCAGCAGGCGCAGCGCTTCATCGCTGAACTTTCGGAATTGCGGGAGGAGTGGGCAGAACGTCACATCGCGTACCGCACCGCCAAGGGATTGTCCCGGCTGCCTCGCGCGGACGCCGCTGTGATGCAACTTCTCCCCCTTCTTCCTGAGGTGCCGGTCAGCACGACCCAGTCCATTCAGCGGCTGCTCGGCATCTCAGATCCAGCCGCACGCGCTGCGCTGGAAGAACTGGCTGAGGCGGGGATCGTCAGCCGTAAGAAGGTCGATTTCGGCACGACGGCCTACCTGGCGCGTGACGTCTTCGAGCTGCTCACCCTGACGGAACGGCGCCTCGCCAGCACGCGTTGGGACACCCGCGATTCTCCGCCGCGGCGCCCGGCACCCGCGCGGCCACAGGTCCACTAGCGAGGCGGCGACGTCCCTGCTGTTCCGGCATCGAGCAGATCAGCAACGATGTTCGTATAGGCAGAGGGATACCGCATGGCTGACGGAGATCACGATCTGCCAAGGTCAGGCTCATCGGCCGGTGCATCAGAGCCAGCAAGCTTGGCGAGGGCGGTCCGCAGCGCTGTGACCTGGTCGGCGAGGTTCAAGTAAGGCGTCAACAGCTCCACCCAAGAAATTGCAGGTCAGAAGGTGAAGGTGTCGTGCCGGACCATGCTGTCCTCCAACTGTCACGGCCACGAACGGGTGGCCGCAGGCCGGTTACGATCAGTAAGAAACGTGCGCCTGCCGGATTTAGTCCGGCTGTCTCGTACGCACTTTGAAGTCAGCTACTGACACGGGAGTAACAGACGAGCATGGCGAACTTGCTAGGCCCCGAACTCGCGCGACGCGGGATCGCGCCGGACTGCATCCAGACAATGAGGCTTTCCGAGTAACGGTCTGAGTGCTCAGGGTGGCGGTCTGGGTTGTCGGGTGTGGACACGCCCGAACGTGTTGCGGTGCAACGAAAGAGCGCAGAACCCCGATAGGAAGTGGACTTCTCACAGAGCACTTCACAACAGGGGTCCTGCGCAGCCATGAGTGTCACATACATCGCCGTCCTGCCCGTATCCGAACACACCGTGTTGTTCGTGTCCGCTCTGCTGTACGCCGAACGGCGGCGCCTCGGGACCAGGGCCGGAACCCGTTCGCTGGGCTGTTACCGGCAGGCGATCCTGGTCCTGCGCTGGCTGCTCGACGGGACCCGGATCGCCCAGCTGGCCATCGACAACCAGGTCAGCCGTTCGACCGGCTACGCCTACCTGCACGAGGGCCTCACCGTGATCGCCGACCAGGCCCCCGGACTGTCATCGGTCCTGCTCGCCGCGAAAATGGCCGGCTATGCGCACGTCAACATCGACGGCACACTGATCGAGACCGATCGGTGCCGCACACCGGGACCGACGCCCGGAGTGGATCTCTGGTGGTCGGGCAAGCATGACAACCATGGCGGGAACGTCCAGGTCATCACGGCACCGGACGGCTGGCCGCTCTGGACCTCTGCGGTGCGTCCCGGCCGGGAACACGACACCACCGCCCTGCGCCGCCACGACATCCTGCCCCTGCTGACCACGTGGACCGGCGACGACCTGCGCGTACTCGGCGACCTGGGCTACGAAGGCGAACAGGCCACCATCACCGTCGCGTTCAAGAAACCGAAGAACCGGTCCTGCACCACCATTGAGCAGCAGTTCAACCGAGCCCACAACGCGCTCCGCGCCATCGGCGAGCGCGGGAACTCGCTACTCAAAACCATGTTCAAAGCCCTGCGCAACGTCAGCCTCTGTCCCTGGACCATCGGCCGGATCACCGCGGCAGCCCTCGTGATCCTGCACATCGAACACGGCCGGACCACCTAAAGAAGCCCGTCACCCAACGTCAACGGCCGTTACTCGGAAAGCCTCAATCGAGTTGGTCCGCGACGTGTTAGCGCGGGCGGGCGACAGGTAGACGATACTGACCGTTACCGTCCTCGCGTCCGGGCCTCTGCGCTTCACCGCGCTGCATGAGCAGGTCAGCGGCGTTTCCCAGCGGATGCTGAGCCAGACACTGCGCGCCCTCACCCGCGACGGACTCGTGACCAGGACCGCGTACCCCCAAGTACCTCCGCGAGTCGAATATGCCCTGACACCGCTCGGCCACTCATTACACGAGGCCGTGAACGGACTCGTGCACTGGGTCCGTGACAACCAAAACAGCATCGCCCGCAACCGCGACGAATTCGACCAGACGGCCGCTACATGCACAGCCACCCCGCCCCCAGGCATAGCCACGCCCTGAACGCCGGGGACTGCGCAACGGCTGTGCCTGATCGACTGCGCGCTCATCGACACGAGCGTGCGTCGGTTACCCCGAGGTACGTCACGCCGCGTGACGGCTCGCAGCCGGACGCCGCGCGGTCGGCGGCAGATCCGCTGCGCGGCTGTGGGACCGGACGGCGGGGCCGCCTCTGGCAGCACCGGCAGCGTGGGAGTCGGAAATGGCTCAGGCCGGCGGCACAATCTTCACTCGCGGCCAACGCGTGGCCGGATCGTGGCGGCCGAGCCTGGCCAGCGACTGGGTGACGCTGATCCGGCGAGGATTGCGGCGCCATACCCCGTTCAGCAAGTCGTCGAGGCCGAGAGGGCGCAGATCTCGATCGCCCCCGCGCCGGTCAACCGCACCGCGACGGCCGTGGCGGTTTCCGGCCACGATCCGACCGCCTCGCGTACACAGGTGAACGGATCGACCGGGCCCCCGCCGAATTTCCTCGGGTACCAGGTTTGCACGGCGGCCTGATTCTTGGCCTCCCATGGCACCCCGGGAAGTCGCCGGCGCAGGTGCTCGGTGATGTCGTCGTCGTGCGTCCGACTGAGGTCAGCCGCGTCGAAGAACGCAACGTCGACGTCACGGACCTGGTTCGGGTCGAAGCCCGAGCCGAAGCGTTGACCCCAGACCAGATCACGAAGCAGCCCGGCCCCCACCCACGCGTCGGGCAGCCCTTCGTCACGGACGGCACTCAGCACCGTCAACACCCAAGACTGCGAGTGAATGATCGCCATCAGTTCGTCGTCCATACTCGCCTCCCACAACCCGCACGGTGTCAATGCCTGGCGCCACTGACGACGCACGTTCGGCGGGGATAGCCAGGTGCCACGCCGGGAGGCGAGGACCGCATCATGGGGGTTGGCAGCAACTGCGCCCATCGAGCGGGACAATCCGGAGCCACTTCGTTGAATCTATGATCAACCTGAGGCTGGAGAGGAGCTGGCAAGCGTGCGTGAGGAGTTGGCGGGGTGGCTGCGGCAGCTGCGTGACCTGACCGGACGGAGCCTGCGCGAGCTGGAGCGTGACATCCACGTCAGCAGTTCCTCGCTGTCGCGGTACTTCTCCGGGCAGGCCGTTCCGCCCTGGCCGACGGTGGTGGCGCTGTGCAAGGCGGCCGGTCGCGACCCGAGGCCGTTGCGTGAGGTGTGGGAGCGGGCCAAGGACGGCACGCAGGCGACCGTGGCCGCCGTGGCGTCGGTACGCAACGACCTGCCCCACGACATCACCGCGTTCACCGGGCGGCGGGCGGAGTTGGAGGTACTGCTCGATGCTGCGCGGAGCGCGTCGGTGGTGGCGATCGACGGCATGGGCGGGGTGGGGAAGTCGGCGCTCGCCGTACATGCCGCGCATCGGCTTACCGCCGACTTTCCCGGTGGCCAGCTCTATCTGGACCTGCACGGGTTCACTCCGGGGCGGGAGCGTGTCGATCCCGCGGAGGGACTGCGCGTGCTGTTGGCGGCGCTGGGGATGCCGCCCGGCCGGATTCCGGACGGGGTCGCCGAACGGGCCGCGCTGTGGCGTTCGGAGTTGGCGACCCGGCGCGCAATCGTGCTGCTGGACAACGCCGCCGACGCGGATCACGTGCGTGCGCTGCTGCCCGGCGCCGGCCGGAGCTTCGTGGTGATCACCAGCCGGCGGCGGATGGTGGAGCTGGACGGCGTCCGGCCGATCTCGCTGGACATCCTGCCGGCGCAGGAGGCGGCCCAGCTGTTCGTCGAGTCCGCGGGCGGGGTCCGGCCCGGTGACGTCGGTGAGGTGCTGCGCCGATGCGGGAACCTCCCTCTCGCGATCCGGGTGGCTGCCGCTCGGCTGCGGCACCGGCCCGCGTGGACGCTCGACACGCTGGTGGAACGTCTGCGCGAGGGTGAGCTGGCGGTGTCGGACGTGTTCGAGGTGTCGCTGCGGCAGCTTGACGCGGCCCAGCGGCGGATGTTCGGGCTGCTGGGGCTGGTGCCGGGCGAGGACATCGACGCGTACGGCGCGGCCGCGCTGGCCGGGATCCCGCTGGCCAACGCCCGCACTCTCCTGGAGGACCTGGTGGACGTCCATCTGGTCCAGGAGCCCGCAGCCGGCCGCTACCGGATGCATGACCTCCTGCGGCAG
>Ga0307516_10002895_pt1 | contig 22511 bp, 18 predicted proteins | sample 19_EM_MG_FD_203310 | JGI IMG/M metagenome (GOLD analysis project Ga0307516, IMG submission 203310) | Populus trichocarpa ectomycorrhiza microbial communities from riparian zone in the Pacific Northwest, United States - 19_EM | ecosystem: Host-associated > Plants > Roots > Unclassified | place... | reverse complement strand
ATATACTTTGTTGCTTGAACCGGGTACTTTGAAACCTTCAGGTTGCTCCATGTAGATTTCTTCATCGAGTCACCCATATAAGAAGGCAGTCTTGACATCAAGACTTTCAATTTCCCAGTCATTTCGACACGTGTAAGCCAGAAGCAGTCGCACTGTTTCAAAGCGTGTGACCGGTGAGAAGGTTTCATTGTAGTCTTCACCATAAATTTGTGAAAAGCCTTTCGCAACCAAGCGGGCTTTAAATCTTCCATCCGATTTCTTTGCGAATACCCAACGACATTTGACGGGTTTTCGATCTGGCGGACAATCCACCAATGTCCATACGTTTCTATCCTCGATAGATTTGATTTCTTCCTTGCATGCCTGTTCCCATTTCTTTTGTTCTTCCAAAGGATAATTCTTCACGTCCTTGTAATGGTACGGAATTCCTTTGAGCAGTTTTGCCGCTTGTTTCATGATATAATTGAGAATGTAGTGCTTTCCCAGCATCATCATGGTATTGACGTCTTCGTTAGGGACAATGACGTCTTCCATTTCATTCTCATCTTCATCCATGTTTGGAAGTGGAAGTACAATTGGGGGAGCCTCAGGTTGAGGTTCTGCAGGTGCAGGGATATTTTCTCCTGATTCGACTATTGGTTCTGGTTGGGGAATAGTTGGTACTCCTCATCCTAGAACTGTCCTAGTCCATTCTCGTTCTCTGGCAATATCTCGTTCTATATCCACTGGGTTTCTTTGGCCATAGACATTGTCTGGTCTAACTGGTGGATTGCGAGTACAAGGGGGATTGCGACGATGTGGAGCTGGAACTGCAGGTATTGGTACCTGTGGAATGGGAGTGTTTCGGCCATATCGGTCATCAAAAACACTTCATCTCCGTGGTAGTTGATCATATTCAGGAACTGAAGGTCTAGGCTGTCTCTCCTGTTCAGGAGGTACCCAGCTTTGGGTTCGTCTATTAAAGACATAGCCAAGATCTTCTTCAGGATGTATGTGTCCTCCCTGAGGAGCTTGCGTGTCATTGTCAGTGACTTCCTCTACTGTAGGTTTAGGAGGGCATTGGGGTGGACTTTGTGGCTTTGTGGTGTCATTTGAATCATCACCATTTATATGACCGTCACCTGGTTGTGGTGGGTCAATAGGTGGGAAATCCAGATCGTTGGGTGGAGGTTGGTGATTATTTTCATCGTTATTACCTGCTGCTTCTTTTTCAGAAGGATGAATTGGTTCAGGTATATCGATTTTCTTTTTCAACTTTTCTTCGGGACAATTTGGGAAGAGATTTTCAACGAAGGTGGCTGTTGTTTCCACATAGATAGATCTATTGTTCCGCAAGAAGCGGTAACCCTTTGTTCCTGGTTCATAACCAAGGAATATCATTTCTTCAGCTTTTGGAGTAAGTTTGTCTTTTCGTTTGTCCTTTGGAATATGGACATAAGCTAGACATCCGAATACTTGAAGATAAGATATATCGGGTTTCTTGTTCAACAGGTGTTCAACAGGTGTTTTCCAATTGATGCGACGCATTGGTGTCCTGTTGTAAACATGGACTGCTGTATCAAGAGCGAAGTTCCAGAGGTTCTTCAGTAGACATGCTGCATGTCGCATTGTTTCTTCTTTCTCGAGTAAGGTCCGATTGAACCTTTCTGCGCAACCATTTTGTTGTGGATGATCCGAAACGGAGAGTTGTTGTTCTACCCCTTTAGAGGTGAGGAAGGTTTTAAATATGGTTGCCATAAATTCTCCTCCTTGATTGGAGCGTACTCGGAGTAATGAATGACCTGTTTGCTTCTCAGCCCAGGTAACCCAGGTAGAGAATGTGGTAGCGGTGTCCGACTTTAACCGTAAAAGGCAAACGGTCCCATATCCAGAGTAGTCATCAATGATCGTGAGACAGTACTTGTGTCGATAGTACGACAAAACGGGGAACTCGACCAGGTCGCAGTGTACCATTTCAAGTATCTTGTCTGCTCGTTTTTCAGAAGATGGAAAAGACCTAGAAGGCATCTTGCCAATCTGACAATCAGGACAGAGTGGTGTCTTCGTAGGTATGTCCAGTTTCTCAATACCATCGGTAGCGCGAGTAGCATGCCGCATAGTTTGAGGGTTAGGATGACCCAGACGACTATGCCATAGATCATAAGAGTTGAAATTATTTGTTACAGTTGCACATTGCACCGTTGAGAGGGATTTAATGTCCAAATCCACGAGAAGTCCAAGAGCTCCAGTCTGATGTATCGGTTTCCCATGGAACCAATGGAGATTGTTTCTTGGAATTAACCTAGTCCCTTCCAAGAAGACTTCATTTCGTGAATCGAAGACACGAGTTATCTTCGCGTCAGCGTATAGTTTCATTTTGAGCTTCGAGGTAAGCCATTGAAGCGAACATATACGTCTATCTCCAGATGGAGAATAGTATACGTGTCGAAGATAGATTTGTTTTTGAACATTGCCGACTTTAGCCTTGAAGGCAACTGTTCCTATGCCTAAAAACTGAATAACTTCAGCACCAGCAGTACCCACATTGACTGGTTTTGGTAATTTCCTGTAAGTCAAGAAATCCGCAAGGAATGGTGTGGAATGATCGGTTGCACCAGAATCCATCAACCATAGACCGTCTAAATGTTTGTGCTTGGGGCAGTGTGATTCAGTTTTTTGTCCTGAATGGTTAGATGATAAGCAAGGACACTTGTCTTCACTCTCCTTAGAGGTGCACAAGGTATAACAGTCAAAGCTTTCATCGTTATATTGGTCACAAACAAAACCGTCATCCTGATACTTTATGGTCCTGTCATCGGGAGTCCGTGGTCGCGTAGCTAGTCTATGTGCATATTCCTCATCATCCCTTTTTCGTTTTGCCAGGTCATTACGCACAGAATGTAATGTTGACTCTGCAGCAAGTTGGGATGGAGTGAGCATGGACCAGCCTGTCTCAGGAATGTTAGAGACGGACCCAGCATCGGATTCATCATCCGAGTCTCCTTGGAGCTCGACGATCTGAGCGGTTTGTTCTGCAGCGTTTTGACGTTGCTTGCCTTTTCCTTTGTAAGGCTTTCCTTTTCCTTTCTTTCCTCCTCCTTTTCCTTTTCCACCACCCTGATTCTTCGGCGGGAATGTGGAAGGGCCAGCAGTGGCATTAGGAGTGAACGTCTTTTTATAGTCGTCGCGGTGATCCGCAGTGCTATGACGTCCAGAACACTTCTTGCATCTAGGGCGAGAAGGTCCAGCCTGCGCGTTTTGCTCCTTCCGTTCCTTTAGGTTTGGCATAATAGATTTTCCAGATTTTCTGGACCATTCTTCCATTATTTTAGGAAGAACCGAGTCAAAAGTTAACTGTTGAACACCAGCGGCGATTTGAGCAGCTGTGGGATTGACATGTAAAGTGGCCAGAAGTGTGGAAGCGAATCCTTGCCAGTCGTTTGGTAAGGTGCCAAGAAGTAACATCGCTTGAGCGGAGTTGGGGAGTGTTAGGCCGTTGGAGGCCAAGTAACCGATCGTGGACTGCATTTGACTAATTGCAGGAGCAGGGTCCTGGTTCCCTTGAATAGTCATCCGAGTAAGGCGTTTGAACTCAACAAAGACACCGGCAGCGCCAGGAGTCCCGTAAGACGTGTTGAGTTGTGTCCACGCATTGTGTGGATCATTTACGTTCATCAGATTCTGTCTGATGAGTGCGGATGTATAGTACATGATCGTACCAAGGGCCTTGTCCCGATTGATTTCGTAGGTTGCTTGTTGCTCGGCTTTTGCACCACCTTGTCCAGCAACAACAGCAGCAACCTGAGTGTTGGCATAGCGCCAAACTCCCATGACCTGTAAAAGTGACTTCATGGCGGATTTCCATTCCAAGTAGTTGGAGGCGCCAGTGAGAACGGGTGTGGTCTTCTTCATGTCTCCAGTGTTTCCAGACATAATGATTCTGATATATTCAAAAATCAAAAAGATTTAGTAAAATCAGTTCTGGTACATCAGTGGAGGTAGAAGTGGGAAGAAAGATTCTTCTTCATCAGAAGATGAAGAAGTTTCAGACGTTGTATCCTCTTCTGTTGAAGATGAGGCATCCAAGGAATCCGTAGGTATAGTAAAGGTTGAATGCGACCATTGCCTAGGTAAAATGTCAAGGAAAATATCCAATGCGTAATCAGGACAGTAATGGTAATTTGAGACAACCAAGTTGCCGTCAAAAGACCAGAACTCGTAAGTAAGCATAGACCGTGAAAAGATTTCGTAGGGTGTAAAAAGAACAACCGGAGCCTTATCATACAAGATGTAAGCAGAAATGGACTTAAGAAGTCCTTTATCAGATTTTAAAAGCGGTCTACCCTTTCCAGAATAGGGAATAGGGTGCCAATAGGGACTTGGGAAGCACCTAATCAAGGGCTCCTCCAGGAATCCCGGAATCTGACTGTTCTGCATCAACATCGAAAGCTTCATCACCTTCTCGTCCAGCCTCGTGCCTGTCGTGCAGGAGTGCGAGATCGTCGCATCGATCCTGACTAGACGGCCAGTGGGGCTGGAGTCCATGGAATGAAAATGCTCCATTTTGGTAGTCCGCCATATCGAGACGGATGAGAGTGGTGTGAGCCACCCAGAGATCCCTGCTTTCCTCAAAGAGGAGACCAGTCGCTCCATGCACGCGGGTATCGAGTACTGAGCTCGTCGCGTCCTCTGCTTCCAGGTGTACCGGAAGTTGACTTCGAGCCAGTCGTGCCAGTCCTGAAGAGTCGGGATAGCTCCGGAAAATCGGTGCGCAGCATAGAGAGGATGCCGCCATCTGCTGGCTGGCTGGTAGATCTCTGGGGCTGCGTCGATCCAGAATGCTGGGACTGTCGCGAGAGCAGGATCTTCATAATGGAGGGATGGTAAGTCCTTCCCAATGAAGTTAGCTCGGGCATGTGGCGTCGAGTACATATGGAGCTTAGCGGAGGGAAGAACATAAGATCCGTGGAAGGCCCAATGGACCTGTGGATTCTCTGGGTATACGAGGGCGTTTTCCTCGCCAACCTGTCCTCTGACCTGGCCTTCTTCTGGAGCAAGGAAGGGGTTTGCAAAAAGAGGAAGAGGGGTGTCCTCGATGCGTGTCCGGTAAGCCGGGACTACAGCTTGGACTACTGTACCACCATACTCCTTGGACGGATGAGAGTCCAAGTGGGCGGCACGACCAATTCCACATCGTAGCTCGACGTAGAACTCTTCCGAAACTCCCTGTACGTACTGAGTCCAGACTCCTCCAGTGGAGGGCGGACCGTTCTGCTCCAGATCAGGTTGTATGTCAGCAGCGACTTCACCTTCTGCAATCACATCAGGGCGCAGGCGCCAGCGCTCACGAAGAGCTGTGCGGCGGTCAGTGGCGTAAGAAGGTGGGGGAGTCGGACCTCGTCGCGGTTGTACCACTTGACGATTACCAACTCTAACGATCCTTCTTCCCTGCTCGGTCCTTCCCCTTTCCTGAATCCGAAGCTCGCTCTCGCTCCTGGCTAGAGGTGCCAGGACGTATTCGGGCGAGGTGCCTCGAGATGAATTCTGCCTGGAGATCGGCCTGGGCCTGTTCTCGGGCAAACTCCTCGAGTCAGAGTCGGATGTCTGTTCGAAGGTAATCGGCATCTGAAACGTTATCGATGAGTATCTCTTCATCATACGGAAGAGACTCGATGATAACAGATTGCCAATGTCTGAACAGAACTCGAAACTGGTAGGGCAAAGCCCACCGGGGATCAGGAACCGGAATGTGACTGTCAATATAACCGTAAAAGCGGTTATGATTAACAAAGGTGAGCTGTTCCTGCTCATTAAAAGGCAAAGGCCTTCTAATGTGTCCCAAATTTCCACTGAGCTCATCGGCTCTATGGAATGTCCTACCCTGATACTGTTGGTAGTTCCTAACAGCTTCACTCCAATAGTAATCCACTGTTTGGTGAATACTTGGAGGGGTTTCGATATTAGAGGAATCACCCTCATTATCAGGACCGTCAAGGGGAGCAGGAAAAGCAGGTGACTGCGAGTTAACGATGAAACGAACTGCATAGCACACAAAGAGTGCGGCAATGTAGTTGTATCTCCAGCGTTCATACCAAAACACAAACGAAGAATATATCGTAAGAGATAACACGGCAAAAGCAAACGGTAACTCGTGAAGAACTTCAGCTACGAGCTGTTCAAGATTCATAACAGAAGACAGTGACGTAGACAGTACTGCCGTGTGTGATCTGCTATGGCCTTAAACAGGGCTCATAACCTGTAGCAACAAAACTGGGGCAACAGCAATGCGGGGACGCAAGCGTACCTTTGATAGCTAGTAGCTGGGTTCTTGAAGTTGAGTGTTTGTTGAGTAGCGAGTAAATGAGAGAACAGTTGAGACTGTATTGAACTAAAGAACTACAGGGTATATATACCTGTGGTGCATGGTCTGTGCGTAGATAAGTATTATTCTCGCCTATTTCACCATATTCCCATATGTAGTAGGTGCACTTTCCATATATGTAGTTATCTGGAAATGTGCCTGCAACGTGCATCAGCATGTGTTAAACACGTGCCTTGCTTGTGATAGTTCCGGCTATCCTTTGGAGCCGGTCATGTGACCTTCCGGTATTCCGGTTGACACTACTCCAAATCACATGTAACTGTGATCTCTGGAAACCTCCAAGATTAGATAAGATAAGATATAATCATACGTTCTTGTCGACAAGCGGATACCCAGTTCCGGTTACTAATTCTGTTACTATATGTTTACGTTGTTTGACAAGCTCTAGTTGCTCGTTACTACTTCTAGCCTCGTCGCTGTCATCATTTCTCGTACTCCTGTTGTACCACTCTCGTTACTTGTCCCCTGGACCGTAGGGTATAAAGTCGATACCACTTTCTTTCTGTAGTCCCAGTCTTTTCCTGAAATCCAGTTACCATTGCTAGGTGATTATTTCAGCCCGAAGAGATTCTAGTGTGACCACGTTTGAGATTAACTACCTCTCTCGTCGTCACACCTGTACTGTGATTGTTGTTTGTGTTGTCGTTCAAACTCGGACTCCTCTTCATCACCGGCCACCTATGGAATCCCCAATTGTAAGATAACGGAGACGGCCGCATTGTTATATGTTTGTTGTAGCGATCATGCAGAAAATTGATGGACATTGTCGGTGTGTATAATTACACAAGATTGACGTTCCCGGAACCACTTTTTGGGTATGTACCTTTTGCGGGCACATGGCCGAGGCGAATAAGATCACGTCCATCGTTATAAAATTGTAAGATAGGCGTGGGCGAAGCATGGAACCTTGAGTGGAGGTATTGATTCGCGACATTGACAGATATTGCATCAAATAACAACTGGTTTTTAATGTGACTGGGGAGTGGCATCTGAGAAAAGAATGCTAGACATCAAATAAGGACGCTGGCAGGGAAAGAAAGGCAGTGTATTAAAAATTTGCAAGATATGATAGGGGCTCGAATCGTGCAGTCGTCAAAAGGAGAGTCCGTGCTCAGTATTCGCCACAAGTCAGGGTTTACTCATCAACTGACTATATGCAACACGTCCATGACCGCAACATACGAGACTGGCAGTGGGGTGTGACATGTGACATACGGGATCGAGGATCGAGAGCGGGGGAGGAAAGAAATGCGAGGAACCCGAGTCTACATCGACGACAAGGGTTGAACACCAATCCTCCCTCACATCATCGCATTCGCCATCTGTTGCAACTGCTGTGCCATCTGCGGATAATTTCTAACAAACTGCAACTGTGCCTTGCTTGCCTATTTTAATTTTGCATTTTTCGCGTCAGTTTCCACACGCCGTACCAAAAAAAGGAAAAGGAAATAAATGAACGCACCTCCAGATACGTCAATGCAGCAACGATCTCCCCTTCTCCTCTTGCGAGGTCAACCTGTTTCTCAAACCATCCAATCGCCACCTCGATCTCGCTTTTTTGCAATGCGAGCTGAGCGAGCGTCGCCACTGCGGGCTCACACGACGGATCAATCACGAGGGCCTCGCGGCACAACTTTTCGGCTCCAGAGAAATCTTTCAGCCATTGGAACAATGCGAGGGCTTTGTTCACGAGGGGAAGTGGGTTGGAGGGCGATCTGAGTGTCATAAATATGATACACTGTTAACAGGGTAACAAGAAATGGGTAAACTGGACATACTTTGCTTTTTCGAGTTCGATAGCTCTGTCAAATTTCTCCACTGCTTCCTGGAATCTCTGCTGGTCCAACAAGAGCTCGCCACTATTTATCACCACACCATATATATAAACAATACGCGTCAAATAAACGCGTATACTCACTAGTAATTGCACACTTCCGCGCGATTAGGGAATGCCGTCATTGTCCGTCTGAACGTCGCCATGCTATTCGCAATGTTGCCCATCTTGTACTGCGCAACGGCGAGCTGTATATGCGAGAATACGAATGTGGAGTCGAGGGTGGTGGATTTGGTGTAGTTTTCAGAGGCTGCTGTGAAGTCATTGGTGATGAAGTGAACTGCTCGGAGTTCAGAAGTTTGATCATTATGATGCGACACGATAAAAGGGGGAACGTGGAATTTTAACATACCTTGTCCACGGTGGTAGTACACGTCGGGATCTGACGGGTCCACCTCGATAGCTCGTTCAAAGCTCTCCAATGCTCGCTTATTATCCCCTTCTTCCATGTGCACACTCGCAAGTTTCACCAACGATTGTGTCAACGCCGGATTGAGCACAAGCGATTCCTGCAGGTCTGCTTTTGCACCAGGAACATCAGAGGTTAAGAACCTGCGCACGGGGATCAGGAAAGTACGATCGGGGGGAATGGCACACGGACGTACTTAAACGTTCCTCTGAGGTTGAGTGCCTCTGCACGGCCCAGGTCCCATGATACACCTTGGTCAAGAGCCTCGTTGACGAATGAAAGTGCGTGAGGGTAGTCTGCCGCGTCCAATGCTTCGAGCGCAAGGAGTAATGTCTGGTCGCCTTGTGATGGCGTTTCGGACAGGGTAGGATGTACACCTGGATGGCGCAACGGGATATCGGCTCAGCGAGTCCCACAAGTAAACGGCACTGACTTACGTTTCCGGAATGCTGCAAAGTAGGCAGAGATAAACGTTTGCGAAGGTAACCGTGGCTCCCGAGTCTAACGGAGCAGATACAATGTGGATTAGCTACAGCCACCTATGGAGAATGTAGACACGGGTGAGACGCACAGACAGAATGGCGTGTGCCTTGTCCGTGGCAAGTTTCTTGAGCACGCGTTCCACCGACTGAGCACTTGTCTCGTTCCGGAACCCTTCAAGAATAGTGGCTGCCGTGAAATCTGCGGAATCGCTCGGTCAGCGTGCATGGACAAACAGTGGCTTACGAGACTACATGTGCCGCGGAGTGAACATGGACCAATATATGTGTGTCACGGCGAAGCAAACAGAGATTCCATGTAGATGCACCATCGTACTCACCTCTCAGCGACTCTTCGTATCTGCTCAAGGCTTCTAGAGCATTAGCACGCCTGTTGAGTGCCTTGACGTAGTTCGGGTCATGTCGGAGTGCACTATCGCAGTCCTCGACGACACGCTCAAACTGCGGCGGTGACATGTTCATGTAACCTACGGGGGCATGTCAGCACGAGGAGCCACATCCACCACTCTCCCCACGATCCAAGTGGATAACGCACATGCAGCTCGATTACTGTGGAATATGGGCTCCGGCTTTGGCGACACGCGTATAGCCTCTGTGTACATCTCGACTGCCTGGTCAAACTTGCGGGCCTGGTACAGCGAGTTTCCACGGGACTTAAGTGAGCCCGCTCGTTTGAGACGGTCCTGTGTAAAGGAGACAAGGTTACAACCGATGATGCATGCGAAGTCGTTGGGCACGGTGTACTGACCTCGGTGGACAGAGCCGCGATTTCTTCGAGCGAAAGCGGAGCTAAGTCTGTTTGTGCATCAGCACTGGCAAGGACATAAAGCTGACGAGCGAAAAATTTACCCTGGTCCTCCTCCTTCGGCTTGATTTCCTCCAAGACGGGTCCATCTGGGTCATTGACGGACTTTTTCTTCTTGGACGGGGACTTGTCTTTTCTCTTGTCCTTTGGCTTGGACCTGTCCGTCGAGCTGGCTCCTCGCGACGAGACGAAGTAGGCCGCGGTGAGTGCAACAGCCGCTGCAGCGGTGCAGACGAGAATTGCTCGCCTGTTTTCTGCGACCCAATCCTGGGCTCTCTCGAGCAAGGACGGCTGAGCTGTCGGGGCGACGGGAGCCATGATGCGAATGACAGGTTGGAAAAAAAATGACAAGAAACTCGACGCATCCGTGGGAAACATTATTGGTGGCTGTGCTATCCTATAACCCCTGAATTCATAGCGGATTGGTATCATATGTGCATGCACAGAAAGCGAGAATTAAATAGAAAAACCCAGACAGAAATCACCGCTCGCCCCGTCTCTCCTCGACAACAGCAGTAACCCACCGCAACAGCGTCGCCTCCAACATCGACTCCCACTCTTCTTCTCGCCTCGCCACCAGTCTTGGATCGAAATTCACCGGAGGATCGTTCGTCGCAAACCGGATCTTGGGGGCCGTTGGCGTTGGCGGACCACTCGATCCTGAATTGCGTGCAGGCGAGGCCGTGCGGGCTGGTGATGACGGTGACGGCATCTGGTCAGGCCGACCTGGGACAGACGGGATAATCAGAGGCAGGAGGTAGCGCAGCTTGAGGGCACTGCAAGGTGGGGTATATCAGTGCACAAGTACTGACAACGGAAGAACCTACCCTGCCCATAACCGCAGATTATCTGTTCTTCTGAACGTCCACCCGGTCCTGGCCTTGTCGTCTCCGCCCTCAGAGGACTGCTCGAGTGCCATGATATCATGGATGGAGTCGACGCTAATGAACCCCCAAGGTTTACTAGAACGCCGTACACCTGTATTGTATGCGACACAGAGCAGCTGTCCCGATGATAATGCACGGAGGAAGACACTCTTTGGTGACGGTGGAGAAAGAGCAGATCGAAGATGGTCAGGGAGGAGAGCCAGTAAGAGGGCATGAGCACGCCCTGCGAACGACGTCAGCCAAGGCTCGGCAGCAGCCAGACAGAAGACAAACCGATAGGATCGTCGGCGAACGAAGCCCGTTTGGCCCATCCCGGTAGATCCTCCTCACCAACACTCTCCTCTTCCGAAAGCACCTCCATCTCTCCAGGTTCTTCCGTCAATGTCATCTCCTGCATCGACTCGAGCACCCCAGACGAAACAACACGACGCGTCGGTCTTGACGATGATCCAGAAGGGAACCGGAAAGACTCAGCGTCTGCTGCACTGACGCGTCTGTTCTTATTACGGCCCTCCCTGTCTCGCCTTGCAATCCGCTCTCGTGCCCGTTCCCATCCTCGCACTCCATCCTTCTTTCCATCGAAAAGGACGTCATCCACCAGACACGTGTACCTTTCAACGATATCGCGCTCCTTTGCCAGATCCTGCAGCCGCGTATCCTGCCTATACAACCATCCTCCACCAAGAATTAGTTTATCGTCCCACCGCTCGCGCTTATTATCTTGTTCCTCCTCGCTCATGTTAAACACGTCTTGATCGTTCTCGTCTTCCCAAACAGGAACAGAATCATAGCGACCCTGTACGCGGATAAACGATATCGACATATCTGGATCAAAAGGTTGCGAGTCCATGTCGTCATCCGATACGCCACTTGGAGAAGCGACGCGCGAGGGCGGATTGTGCCCCTGTGACGACCCACGATCACTCTGTGCGTCATATGCCTCGTCCGTCAGCGGAACTCTTGACCGCTCCTCGAGATCACGCAGTGCAGAGAGTACCTCGAGTGCAGATTTGCGGATCATGGAAAGTGGGTCAGGATGTGGGTTCTTGGACTTGTGGCGCTTGATGGGGTCGCCAGCTGCGATCCTGTTGCGGTACTGCGAACGCAGTGTGCCTGCTGATTCATCGGGGAGAGCAATAACGTAGTTGCGTACGGAACGGATGGCGCGTGTTGTAGTCTGAAGAACGTTGAGCACGTCGATACAATTAGACAGTGATGATGGCCGCGACGGTGATGATGTCGGTGATGTCGATGACGAAGGCGCGTGGGATGGGTTACTGCCCTGGATTCCCCATACGTGTGTTACGGCGACAAGATCCTCAACGACACCAGGAAGGAACGCGTCCGGATCGGTCTCGAAGGTCTTGGCGAACAGCGGGAAAGCGAGCGGGCGCGACTCAGGGATAACTGGGGACGGAGGAAGCTCGAACTCCTGCACACTTTCCAGCGCCATGTCTGTCTGCAACGCAAGCAATCCACCAATCGCAGGTACGAACTGACTCTGGGGCTTATTGGACGGGCTTCTCTGCGCAGTAAGTAACACACCAAACAAAGAGAAATCACGCGACACGCACTTTGTCTTTGCAGACAGCCCCGCCTTCGTAAAGTAATGCTGCAGATGCTCGATGCTCCCCAGTGTCATGACGCTCTGCCGTTTGGCTGCACTGCGACTGAAAGGCTTGACCGGTTTGTTTGATGAGTTCATGTTCGGGTAGAATGCAATCTGTCGACGAGCCAGTTTCTTCTCTGCCTTGCCTATTTCTAAGCCCGAGCCAGTCACGTCGGGGGTCAGCGCTGGCGGTGTCGACGATGAAGACGAGGACATCATCGCACTGGCAGATGGCAAAAGTAACCTGGAAATTAAATAAATAAATAAATACATAAGCACACCACAGGGGGGTGGGGAGGGGTTGCATGAAATCTCATAGCCAAGGCTTGTCCTTCGCAAAGCGTAATGGCACATGCAAAGGACAAGCACTACTGGACCCAGCTGAGGAGTGCACTCACAGCAGGAAACTGGAAATCCGAGGCAGTCGCACAGGCACCCAATGCAGAACCTCTCTCCTGGCCAAGGCTATTCTACAAGTTCAACAAGCACTGCAGGGGATTCCAGGAGGTTGCTGAGATTGCGGTTCAGACACGGTCGTTGGCGCTGCTGCTTGGGGCTAATGCGACGGATGGGAATGTGCTGAGGTTGGGCCACGAGTGTTTCTTGGTGCCAGAGCGTGTGCAGGAGGCGAACGAAGGATACCAGGCACTCAGGAAGCTGGAAAGCAAGCACTCCGATGTGCGCACGGCTGTTTCATGATGTCTCTGCAAACATATCATCTAACTATGTTTCCAGTCTCTTGTTCTTGCACTTGCATACTATGCCTATGCACTCGGACGACCAGAAGAGTGTATAGCTCACTTGACCAAGGTATCCAACCTCGTCGATGCACAAAGCCATATACCCGGTGCGTCGACGACACGGTCGGATCCCTCGTCTCTCCGGGTACCAGGCACAAGCACTGGAACATCGTCACCGCTAGCTGCAAGCTTTGTATCCGCGATCTCATCGACATCTATGACGAATACTAACATCTCCGATGGGAGAGCATGGGCGATCACAGAAGCGATTAGAAGCATATGCTTACAAGGTCAGACTCGTGCACCCTAACTCGCGCTAGTCATCATGATCTATCAAACAACAGGCATGTCCTACGAGAAACTCGATCCCTCGGACCCCGAAAGAGCCATTCAAGCGTATAGGAACGTATTCCCCCTCCTGGACATCATCCAATTCGAGATCCCGCGCGCACTCACAACTCAGTCTGGCCCAAACTCATTTACGCAGTATCGCGAGCTCTGGCGATGGACCGAACGCCTCGTCTTCCGTGCAATCACCCTGCTCGCGCGTGTTCACCCTCTTGGTGGACCAGACGACATCCTATGGGCATTCTTCACCCACTACGAAGCATGCAGTGTCCACTGGCCGCCCTCGTTCCGATTTCCGCATCGATCAATCGTCGCACAACTGCACCTTCGCGCCCTGATTCTTAAATATCGAATCCCCCCCGAGCAGGTATCCCTCAATACGTCTTTGCAGCAGCCTCAGAACCCACTCTGTTGGCTGCCCACAGCCCGTTCCGTCGTAAACGAGTATTGCACGATTCTAGACCATAATACGCGCTTCCCACGGGCAGGCGAGAAGAACGAGAAGGTAGAAGATTTTGTGGATTTGTGTGTTGCTGTGTGGGAAGCGAGCGGGTCGATGTCGGATAGAGCAGGTTGGGTTATCGACGTGAGTTCTCCGCTCTATACCATCAACTTAGCTGCACTGACGTGAACAGATCCTCTGGTGGGCTACCCGTCTCACGTTTAATTCGTATCGCGTGTTCCGCCACATGAGTCGCCTGCTATATATTGCCGGGGACAGCGAACTTGCGAAGAAAACGCTGAGGCTGTACGTCCAAGTAGTCAGTAAAGCCCGCGAAGCAGGGATAGCTGGCGACTACGACACTGATCGGCATTGGGTAGAAACACTCGTACAAGGCTCGCGGATGCTCTGCCGTCTCGGGATGTCGCGGCCCGGCTTGGATGGTATAGAAGAAGTCACCGAAGCAGGGGAGCTTATTGAAAAGGCGAAAATGCGTCTTGACAGGGATGACAAGGAACTTGTGGCAAGAGTCGCACTTGCAGAAGGCGTCTGGCATATGGTTTCCGCGCTGATAGGTGAGCAGCTGATCTCGTTTATGCCCAATATACACAGATACTCAATATACGTGCGTCATTCAGAAGCGGATGCAGAAGGACGCCCGAAACAGTTTGCTCTTGCGCTCGCTCAGTTTATCAAGTCTGTAGGAACATATCCTACAGCGGCTGCCCATCACCATCTTGCCCTCTCGCTAGCACTCCCAGGACCATCGCAAGATCTCGATGAGGCTGTTGCATCAGCCGGAGCAGCCGTCGAACTCGCTTCACATGAAATTCGCCACTGGCACCTCCTAGGACTTCTTCTATCCGCACAGGGCCAATGGGAGAAAGCTAAGGAGGCTCTAGAGTTTGGTGTTAGCATTGGCGAGGTTGCTTCCGAGTCTGACGAAAATGGCGAATTTGAGGGCTCCCTCAATCCCGAACAAGGACCATCACAAGACAGCACCAAGACCAAGGACGTTGGGCCAGACGAAACGCCCGTACAGCGTTCTGCGGCATCATCGGTGGTGGGCGTCAGAACCGCGGAGTATCCGAACCCTGATTGCTCATCGACGTTTTCGGGATCGCTCTTGGAATCAGATGTTATAACCATCCCGCAGGCTGCGACGCTACTGCAGCCGCTCCCTGACCACCCTGCGCCGTCGCCACGAGATGCATTTGAATATGCGCTGCAGATTCGGCTGACGCAGATGGCGCTTACTGAACATGTGGAGGGCCCTGAAGGCGCCGAGAGGACGTGGGTAAATGTCTACGGGTGGATCGCAGAACGGAGAGGCTCGGCTCCTGAGACTCCACGTGAGCCATTTGTCCTCCCTCCACTGGGCGGTTTTAACCGTTCATTTGACAGTGAGATCATCCATGGATACAGGAGCACGATCAGCGGCTACACAGACGGGTTCGGGATCCGTAGTGCTTGTTTCGACATCCCAATACATTGACCACGAGAAAGGAACTGATACTGATCTCCCTGCCTCACTCGGGCTGTCGATCGCGCCAGCCGATGAGGGCGCTCCGCCCCCAATCACTGTAACACCAGCGACACCAGCAGATGCAGAACGTCGATTCCCTCTGAGCAGAGAATCACAAGACAAGGTGAAACGGACTTCGTCAGTTGGCGGAGATCCATCAGCCGGCAAGAAGATGCAACAAATGCTCAAGGACCGCGTTCACAAAGGACAAGAGAAGATCAGCACTATATCGAAGAAAATTGGGCATGGGGTAGTAAGGAATGGCGGACTACACCTCAGACGATCCAATTCTGCTCCGGGTATGCACGAGTATGCATCGTACACTGAGCCCACTGACATGTATGCAAAGATTTTCACGCGGTGCTTCAGAACCACCAGTACCAGGCATCCTCAATCCATTCGCGCCGCCGCCTACGTGCGTTTATGCGGGGACATCATGCCCAACCACCCGTGGATTCTCCTCCGGCACCACCACCGCCCACTCTGCCACCCGTACAAGAGACCAAAACCAAGGGTGACGTCACGAGGGAGGACAAATTGCTCAGCGACCTGTGGGCGGCATCTGCAGCTACATTCCGCAGACAGGGTAAGATCGAACAAGCCAAAGGTGCTATCCAAGAAGCGGAAGTGAAGAACCCCGATAACCCTGCTGTATGGGTCCAGGTACGCTGCCCTCCATTTAGTGCGAGAGTCCTGCTGATATCGCCAACTAGTTCGGATTATACCACTATGCCCTGAACCACGAACGTCAGGCAATAGACGCCCTGCAAAAAGCCCTGTTCATCTCCCCCGAAGATGTACCCGCCACAGTCCACATGTGTCGCATCTACCTCGATACCAGCACCAGCACGTCGAAGGAGTCCTCCGAATCGGACAGCAACAAAGACAAGGTGGATTTGTCTGCAGGACTGCTGAGGTATATCACGCGTTCTCGGGGATGGGATGTACCTGAGGCGTGGTACTATCTTGCCAAGGCATATGGACTGCAAGGCCGCAAGGACGAAGAACGCGAGTGTCTGGTGACTGCTTTGAAGTTGAGTGAATGGAGATGTATCAGGGACGTGGGGCGTGCGGTGGGGTGGTGTCTATAGCATCTGCAGTCAAATCTTGACCTATGTTCACCGTGCTGTGGTCTATCTTTTCATGAGGCAACGCCCGATTGGTTGTCTTACAGTAAATGAAGTCAAAGCAGTTAACACCAAAGAGCAGGGAGTCGAGACAAGTCTCCCGAAGCATGTATACACTGCAGCGATGCACTGATGGTTGTAGGCCATTCTAACATGATAATCCGAGGTCATGTCTCTACCCAGTTAACTTGTGAGAGGGGTCGCCGAGGTAGATTAATATCGCATGTACTTAGGTTTATGTATTAGGGCTAGAGTGATTTCCATTCCAAACAAGTACGGTGACCAAAAGGACTAACATCATATTCGGTTGCAACACACTCGACCTTTAGCTCTTGTCCTCACGCTATCACCTTTCGCTGCTTGGTACAACATGTCTGACGCGTCCCGCGATCTCCTTAAAATGATCTGTTCTCTTTTTCCGACCTCTTCTCCAAGCCCCGAACTGACTACACGATGGAACGAGGCAGTGGCGAAGGCTGAAATCGCAGCAAGACCAGTACCACATGATGATGCTGATGAGACAACCATACTCTGCTACATGCGCAATTGGCGTACTGCAATGGTACGTTGTCACAGAAAGTTACATGTTCAAAGACAGCCCACCATGTGTAGAATGCAATGACAGAGGTTATAGATGACGCCAGGGGTCTTGGGGTGACAGGCCTAGCCATCCCTGCAGAGCTGTCCGAGGTATTCAAAGACGCCAAGGACTTTCTTGCCTCCCATTCGGACAAGCACGCGCAACTCCTCAACCCCGAAGGAATGCAAGAAAGTGCGACGGCCTCTTCTGCGCATGCAGGGAAGAAGTTGCCCACCGCAGACAATGACGCAGTCCGTGATGTGCCCACATCTTCTACAAGCGCGCAGCCCACAAGAAAGAGGAGGGGCAGGAGAAAGGCACAGAAGGAATCGGAGATCGATGTAAGTCCTTTTTTTCCAATTGCGCTACGCGTACTAAACTAGGGCATACTCTCGCGACAGCCCGCGCCATGTGTGCCCCCCATCAGGTATCACCACAGGGAGGTCGCAATCCAACTCGAATCTGGGGAGATGGAGGTGGGCATTATGTACTCTACTAGTAGTCGGATCTGTGCGCTTACAAGGCCATAGTTCCTGCCCTACAATGGGTCCAACGCCGATCAACAAGTGCGGATTGCATACCCAACGCAGGCATGTACCACCTGCGAGACTGCAGGTGTCATCTGCACCGGCCCAACAGTTGGAAGGTGTGCGCGGTGTAGGGCCACGCGCCATGGCTCATGTTCCAATTCGACTCGGGCCGTGAAGGGACAAGCATCAAAGGCTCCGGAACCGAAGCCAGAGCCAAAGCCAAAGCAGACAAAGGTCAGTTTGGTCCTGAATTCTACTCACCACACTCTAATCGATGTGCACCAGCGCAAGCGCGATGACATAGCAATGCCTGCACTGGAAACCCCCGAGCGCCCCATCCCCACCGAGGTCACTGCTCTGCCTGTCCAGCAATCCTCACCGATCGAGACCCCTCCTTGCACCAAACGTCAAAAAACAGATGCCGAGTGCAGCATGAATCGCAATGCGTGTTCTCCCTCCCCTTCCACATCATGCCAAGTGACTATTGAAGACATACGGCGGGATTTAAATACATTTCTATTCCAGCAAAGCCAGCTTTTGCAGAAAATGATGAATGCACAGGTCGAACTTCAAAGAATGGCATTAGGCATTCAAACCAAGATCGGGGATATTGCGCAAAAGGCCGAAGACAACCGCGCATGTTAGATAGGACAATGCACTCACGATGCGTATTACTAGTCGCTTTCTTTTTCGCTACATCCGATTTCGCTACCTCCGTTTTGTCTATCGATGATCCGTTTTTTCTTATTGAATTTTCGCTCTAGTTATCGGCACCCGCGCCCATTCAGCAGTAGCAGAAATGACAGCATGTGTCATGGTTTACATCTATCCACCCACCGTTTGTAGTGGTACATCGGGAGACTTGCTCCAGCTTATCTATCCAGGTACTGCGCGCGCATGGCCTCTTCGAAGGTACGAAACGTCGTTGACAATATTCCAGCCCATTCCACAACGGAAATTCAGACCGGTCTGGCCAGAATTTCTTACTGTTTTCCTCGTCTGCCCCAAGGGAGCATCTCAGTCTTGCGTAGTATCTGAGGTGGCTGGCAAGACCACTCCGGCTTCAGTCTTCCCTGCTCTTAAAACACGACGCTTACCCGCGTACTATGCCTCGCATCATGTCCTTCATCGGCAGGCCCAGTGGAGGGTACCTTAGCAGTTGTGACCACATGCATCACAAAACTCCTCGCTTACACCCACGGCGTGCACGTAGCAAAGATGTGGGGATCGCATTGACAAATTTTTTTTAAGGATGGTTTTGGATGTAGAACTCAGAGATCCCGTCATTCTTGCAAGATGAAGATTATGTACGTCGTCGTGGACTGTGTGTAGAGAGCAGGAGCTGACAGCTGTTCATTATCAGTGCCTGGTTTCTACACACAATCCACGTACACGATCCATATACACACGTACCATGTCGGACAAGAACACACCGTGATCATAGCCGCCATGCGCGCACATCCATGCTGCCATTGATGCCAGTGGAGGCGGACACGGGAGGCTCGAGGGTCACAACCGACAAGAGCCACGCACCACTCTGATCGTGGCCACGGTCGCCATTGCCATATAGAGAGAAGAGGTGCTTGGGCAGAGGATGGTGCTCGGCGATCAGTGTTGGGAGTGCATGGATGGGAAGGCGTTGGACATGTTCGTCACGGCCTTCATAGACACGGGCATGTGGATGAACTAGAGAAGTTGCGAAAAAGGAAGCTCCCACACCACTGGCTTACTGCGATTTCTCTGCTTCCTTTTCTTGGGTTCTGTTTGCTGATGCCGGCCGTTGTTTGTGGCTCGTTGCCACGTATGTATATACCCAGACTCCCAGAGCGTCTAATAGTTGGGTGCGTTTTCTGTTCCCTCTTTCCCTCTTTCCTCTCGGCTCGGGTCGTTGTGCTTGGACATTCACTGCGGAAACGATTTTTTAGTCCGAGTATAATCAGATCTTCAAGACATATCTAACATAGAATTAAAAGGATGAAATGAAGGTGTCAGCGAAGGTTGATTCTGGCTAACACATTCATTTCATCCGTTAATTCGTCTTCTTGTGACTATTTCCACACTCCTCTCATTCGGCTAACCAATTCACTCCCCATCAAGACCACCGTTTACTATGAAATATCAGCGCATACTCCGGAGGTATCCAATGCGGTAGAGCCATTTGGCGATCCCAGTGCTGATGCTATTCTCTGATCCTCTGACAGGGTCGATTTCCGCGTCGTTAAACGCATCCTCTCTTACGTGTCTCCTGTTTTCACAGATTTATTTACACTTGGATCCTATCTCCAAAAGTCATGCCGGAGGAATGTGGTGCTACATTGGGAGTCTTGCTCCAGCTTATCTGATAATGATAGTTTTCCGCGGAGGTGGTAAGAAAAGACACGAATCGTTTGGATACTTGTACGTGCACCGTCGTAATAATAATTTTGACTCTAACATGACCATTGAATATCACAATTAGGAAGCCGGAGTTCTACAGGTAGCAATCGTGGCACACTCGCTAGCACTCGTCACCAAATTTTGAATCTGTCATTTCAGTCGCTTTCCGCTGGAGAACTCTGCACCAGCCACCATTGGACTCACCAAATAATATTTACAGTAATACATATGCACCGGAACGTTTCCCATGTTAGTCAACGGACAAACTTGTTATTTGTTGGCAAATAGTAGGCAATTCTGGGGTCCAAGATCTTATGTGATTTGAGTAACATGTCATGCTATGGTTTTTGATTATGTATGCAAAAAATGGCGGGGTGGAGGCTCGGGTACATGAACCCTGGAACCTCAAAACCATGAAATGGCAACCTGATCCTTCTCGCTCACCGTACGAAGGGAAATGACCTTTACTAGCATTTAGCTCTAAGTATTTCCAAAGCTGCCTCATGGAGATCTCCTGTGCACCGTGCGTACTGCAATTCAAGTCCAGTTAGGATTAGTTCTGTAGTAGGATGTTTCCAAACTCACGGCATCGCAGTATGAGTTCAATGCACGGACGATGTGTAACAGAGTAATTTTCACGGTACTGTCATCGAGGCCAATGTGCCCTTTCATGCATTGAGCCGCATCTTCCGCATTCCCGAGAGCATTGATAACTGGTGTCCACCAGTCTCTCATGGTTTCCGTTTCAACCAAGACTACCTTCGCAGATTCGAAAATCTTAGTCAAGCCATCTGCTTTTGTATCAGCTACGGATGCCCATGTTAATATGGATGGAGATTACCGAAGTGTTTCACTGTCTTTCCATTCCATACCCTATCGACAACTCTAGGCTTGCGGAGCTTAGATAACATAATCCCAGTCTCATTGACGACCTGCAATTTACTTACGTCCACCATGCAGTCTCGAGCTCTGGTCCATGCATAACGAGTCACTATTGAACGGGGGTGCGGAATTTCCTCCATAAATTGTTGGAGAGTATGTACACTTTCCGATGTCAGTGCCGATGTCAAGTTTAATAATCCTTGCTGCACATCACTAATACTCTCCCCCACTGCATTTGAAAATTGAAGGGCCCAAGAAGCAACCAAACTCGAAAATAAGCCGCAAGCGACCATGAACTTGTCTTGTGACATCCTGTAATGAGATACAATGAATTGGCACTGATCCTGGTGCGCCCAAGTTTTGTCCTTGCAAATTTGTACCACGACTTCGCATACCGCAGCGCATTTCTTTCGAAAGGCTGCAGATTACAGAGATCGTGTTGGTCTGCACCTTCAGGTAGCACAAGGAGTGCGCCTTCATTTGAGGATGAGCTAAATTCAATGTCAATGGAACCCTGTCCCGCCACAGCTCTGTCAAAGGAATGTTTCAGAATGAATGTGCATATGGAGGTATTGGTATTGATGATATCCTTACTCACCTTTCCGCAGCCGCACCAATCACCTTTTTTTGATTGATGGACTGAGTGGCAATCACTCGACCACGGTGGTCTCCAGGTTGAATACTCTCTATATCTTGACCTTCAAGCTCGAATTCATCTGGAACTCCATAATTCGCATGGAGAGGATGATTCTCCGGAAGGCATATATTGAAGAAGACATCAAAGGTGCCGCGTGCCGTCACCACACCTACGTCTCCAATCCGAAGACCACTCTCACGGTATTCACGAGGTAATCTGTTGTTAGGTTCAGGAAACCAAAGGGGATATCCCCGTTCTGGGTCCACGCGCGTTAGAGCCCGTACGGTAGTCTTCGCTTACTGTCGCTTCCTGCTTGTAATATTTTGTGCAATTTGGCATACAAGGGTCGGAGTTAGATGAGTTTGAATACCAGCTAGTACCCCTCATGGAACCTGATAGCGATGGGCAAGAATTCATACGGGCACAAATCCTCACCATCACCCAAACACTGCTTAAACTAATGGTAGATCTCCTTGCCCAAGACCTCCCAAGGAACCCACGACCATACCATACATCCATACTTTCTGGTGAAGGATGGATCATCGAGCTTATACTGGGTCACCCGGATCGCATTCGGTGTGAGTTGGGTATGAGTGCTTATACATTCAGAGATATCACTATGGAGCTCCGAAGACATGGCCACAAAGCTTCGGATCGTGTCACCCTCGAGGAGCAACTGGCAATATTCTTGTATACGTGTGTTACTGGCCTTTCTATCAGACATGTTGGGGAGCGGTTCCAAAGATCCAATGACATGATATCCAGGTGTGTGGTACAATCGTCTCTGCACTTGATATCTGACTGCTCTTTGCATAGATACTTCCGCAAGATGGTAGCGATATTCTCATCGCAACCATTCTACTCCCAATATATTTCACTTTCGTCATCCACTGCCGTCCATCCAGCGATCAATAACTAT